>WNGJ01024387.1_pt1 | contig 10981 bp, 8 predicted proteins | sample 5400611 | NCBI WGS metagenome assembly WNGJ01 (sample SAMN13153375, study PRJNA577476) | soil metagenome | isolation source: 40 cm soil or saprolite under Garry oak tree replicate 1 | place: USA:California | collected 2016-06-15 | reverse complement strand
TGCAAGGGGTCCGAGCGGCTCGGCAAGGGCATCTTGCGGTCGCTCTTGTCCCACTACGACTTTGCCTGGTACTACTGCCATGATCAGGATGTCTACGACAACGTGATCGCAGCGCGGCGGGATCATCTACGGACCGATGACGAGCGCAAGCGCATCCGTATCCAGTTCGTCGAACAGGAGAAAGGATGAGCGCGATGGCAGACCCACCAAACCACCTCTCGCAACAATCGCTGGCACCCTCGCCCGCATCCTCCAACCGGCGCGCCAGATGGGTCACGTTCGCCAGATGGACAGGCATCCTCGCCTTGTTTTACCTCCTCGGTCCCGTCGTCTTCCTCGGTCGCGACACGCAGCAGAAAGCCGGTGGGCGCGTCTGGCAAGCGGGGGAGCGCTGGGCACATGTCTCCTGTTCCGCCTACCTCTCGCTGCTCTGGTACGTTCCGGTGGTAGTGTTTCATAGCGCGCTGGCCGGGTTCTGGCTTGCCATCTTTGAAGGCCTCGCTGCGTTTCTCCACCTCCCTGGCCTTCGCATTCTGGGAGGGGTGGTCTTCTGGCTGCCTGTCCCGTCCAGCATGCTGCTACGCTGGGTGTTGGCGCTGCCGCTCACCTCCTGGATCGCGCTCCTGCTCGAAGAGATCCGGCCACAGACCACCTGGGTAGCGAAGCGCGTGGTGTCGCCCGACGAACACCTGCACCTGGCCGCCGAGCAGGAGGCCCTGGAGAAAAAACGCCAGGCAGCCCTCTCGCGCAGTACCTCTCGGGCGCAGCTTGTGGCGAGCAAAAAGCCTGTCTCCACGAGCAAGCGGCCTCGCCCATCCACCGTAGGGGCGACAAAACCGACCACTCCACAGGCTTCGCCTACGGGCTCGCTGTGGGATCAGATCGATTGGAGCCAGGTGCCAGATGACCACCCGCTGAAACAGGCCGCATTCGAGGAAGCAGAGCGGCAGAAAGCCTCGCGCCGCAACGCTGAACGCACACGCTCAGTACTCTCCCAGGTGGAAAAGCAGGAAGCCCGAACTCCGCCGGGGCAAGGCGCGACCAACGAACCGGCAACGCCGGCTCCAGCTTACAACTGGGACGAGGGTGAGGGAACCGTCACCGAGAGCTAGAAAGGAGTGCATCATGCGAAAGGCGGCAGCGGAACAGAAGAGCAACCAGCAAGCACTGTATGCGCGCCAGGTACAAGCAGCCAGTTGCATGGGCGCATTCTTGTCGTTCTTCGTCGGAGCCTGTCTCGCTCCTTTTGCGTGGGCTGCACTCGCCTGGGGGGTTCATTGGCTCGGATGGAAACTCTTCGGAGGGGCCTCACCGGGAATCTTTCATGGCCTCCTCGATTTCATAGTTGCGCCGAGCCTGAGCGTTGGCCTGATCTGGCTGCTGTACTACATCGTGGGCTATATTGCGTCGCTTTGGCGGCTCTCACCGCGCGAGAAAGCGCATCTGCAGGCGCAGGTCGCTCAATCGATGGCAACCTCCTCTCGCTTTGGGACCGAGCGCGAAGAGGAGGAAGACGACGAGTGGGTTGATCCCCTGGGACTGGCCCCTGCTGCATCCTCGCGCAAAGGGAAGCCGATCCTCTCGCGTGCTATTCCGGGGGAGTTGAAGCACCAGTTGGTGGAGCGCTGCTATGAGGAGTACCGCAAGGCGCTCCAGCGTTACGATCCACCGCCGGTTGACCTGAGAACGCCAGAGACCTTTGAGTATGCGAAAGGGGTCCACCTCGGATGGAACATGAAGGACATGCTGCCCATTCTCCCAGAGGAACTGCTCGTCCCGGAGCGTATCCACCTCCTGCTGGCCCCGCTGGCGCAGCATCTGGCTTGGTACAACACTAATGATCCAGACCGCATGGTGCTGCGCGACTTTCCCGATTTCGTCCCCTGGCCGTGGCTGTTGCTTCCTACCGGCAACTGTCTCTGGCTACCGGTCATGGTCAGGCATCACCTGGAGATACCGACGTATCTGGCCGAGCCGGAGGTACAACGCGAGCAAGTTCACCAGGCATTGCAGTTCACCTGCTACCTGGGGCAGGGGCCCGCTCTGGAGCATCTGTATCGGCGGCTGCAGGCAGAGCTGGAACGGCGGGGGTTGGAGGATCGGAGCTTTCCCACACTCTCCGAACGGATCGGCTACCTCGAAGTGCTCAATGGGCAGGAACGCGAGCAGATGCGCCAGCTTGGCCTCACACCCGAGGTCCCGCCGCTGGTGAAAGGGGAGATTCCGCCGCAACTCTATCCTGGAAGAACACGGCGACGAGAACGGTAATCACTTTTCATCACCATCGTGTGCTCCCCTTGTGTGAGCACGCCCCTATTGTAGCACAGATGTTCTTGTAAGAGCAGTGTCAGACACCACAGGGAAAAGCGACATGCTGTCTGACAGAGTGAAAAGCGCTGTCAGACATGATAGTCGCGCCTAACGCCACAGCCACAAGCATTCGCGTGAGACATCTTTTTGGACGCTAGCTATTGCCAACCTCCATAATTGACTGTGGTTTTCGTCGGCGCAGCCAGTTTGGATTATCCCGACCTAACACTCTTGTTTATTCGACTGTTCCTCAGTGCTCTTGTTCGCTAGCTGCTCGGACTGAGCCCGCATCCGGGCAACAAACTGGCTGTAAGCTCGTGCTTGATCTGCTCTTGCCGGGGCCTGCCTCGACTCTTCAATTCGTGCTAATTGCTCCACTTCATCCCTATCCAGTCCAAAGAACGTATTGAGGCTTTCTACCGGTTCGCCGCCCTCGAGAAATGCCAGGCGGGTCGCCCTGATCGTCTCAAGCATCTGGTTCATTTTCGCCAGGTAGAAGGTTGCCTCGAAAGGGTTAAAGGCCTTGGTAACCTCGCTGATAGGGATTTCTTTTTCGCCGTCAACTTCCCTTACCGGCTCTTTTTGCAGATACGTGACCGAATCTTCCGACGACTGAATAATGTGCATAGGTCCTGCGGTCGTACCATTAGGGCTTTGTCGTCCGATGCTGAGCTGGTGTGGGCCGGTCATGACGCGCAGGCCATGCTTATAGGAGTTGTAGGCACGATCATACTTGAAGAAAAACTTCCCGATGTGTGCGATGAGCCATGCAACGTTGTGGATGTTCTCATCCCAGCGGCTTGCAAGCTGTGGGTCTGCTGGTGTAACTTCGCTGTAGACCGCGACCTTGATAAAGTCCTGCATTGTGGCGATTATGCCACAGGTGAGTTCATTGATCTTGCCGACCATAATGAGTTCTACTGCCTGCTTTATTTCCTTCGTTTCATATGTTGTCAAGTAAAGCCAGTGTGGCAGGGGCTGGAATGGGGCAACGAGTAAGGCGAAAAAGGTTTCGCACTGGTGAAGGGCGGTAAAAAATACCTCCGCCCGTATCGATTCCAGATATCTCTCAGAAAGCTTTGCTCCGCCATGAGCAATAAGGCGCTCTTCTATTTGTCGGACGGCTGGCTCTCCCTCGTCGAGAATGTAAAGAAAGCTGGCCACTTTGTTAAAAAGGAAATGTTCGTCATATCCGGTGTAGAATCGGAGGTTTTGGTCGCGGCCATTTCCGAGAATGACATATGGTATTGGGTCTTTGCCCGTCTGTTTCGTCATGAGTTTTCCCTTCTCTACTTGCCCACAATCGCGATGTGCTGGAGAGTCCCGTACTGATAAACTCTCCCTATTCTACCCTAGACGCGCAAGAGGCTTGCGTGCTGAATGTTCCGTCACATGTCCGCTGCCAGCCCCGATCCGCCTCCGGCGTATAGCGCAGCAAGAGACGCTGGAGCTGATCCAGCCGGATCGCGTACTGCTGTGCGATCCATTTTAAGCAGGCGATGTCGCGCTCAGTCAGGCGCGGCCCCTGGTCGCTGCGCTACCGCTTGTTGCTCCCGTCGTGCGCAAGCGATGGCGCGATCACCCCGTCGGTCAAAGCGTCTGTTCCTTTCCAGTCCTGGTCGTATGCCTAGACGTAACCACACATTTCCCTGATTGTAGCACATCTGGAGCCTGATGTGACACTCAACGCCAATACAAAAGTGACCTGGTGCGCCCGATGTGACAGACGATATCGCCTCACAAAGAACGGGGAAGGAACCCGGATCGCTTCGCTCGCATTGCCTGTAAACTTTGATATTAGGCTGCCGATTTTTGGGTAATTACTCTGCTGATGGGAAAACCTTTTTCTTGGTCAGATTCTGAGAAATTGGCTTGAGAGGCCAAAGGAGGAGCAATACTCTCGCCAGGATAATTACCCGAAGATTAACAGCTTAATGTCAGAGTTTACACCTGGGGCAACCCGGCGATGAAATACTGCGCCGCGTTGGCCATCGCCACGTTATCCTCAACGTCGAGTTCCAGGAAAAGAATCTGGTAATGCAGATCGGCCCCTTCCGCAAGCGTCCCGTGGGCCTGCGCTTCTTTGAGGACTCTATCAAGGATCGCGCGCAGCATGTTCTCCATGATGCCCTGCTGGACAGTCGCTGTTGCAGGCTATAGTAGCTGGCTCCCCACATTTGTAGCACGGTGGGGGCTGCGTCCTTAGCTGCTGCTCGCGCTCGATGATACGTATTAAGTAGGGACGCTATGTAGAGGATGGCGGTATCGCGGACTTTCGGGAACGACAAGATATACTCGTGCTGTGGAGTCCATCAAAGATCTGCTCAGCATCCACCCACAGGCGGTTCTTGCGTAGTTCATCCTCATCAATTTCTCTCATGAGAATAGTATACCTCTGCCCCGATCGGTACTTTTTGGCCCTTCTTACCTCTTTCTGACAGAATAGAAGAAATTCTATAATATACTGTCTGTACGGTAGCTAAAGGCGCTTGCAGAAGCGCCTTTCTGTATATATATTGATGGTGTAGGAGATTTTTAGGAAACCTATGATTGAACAAATATCGCTTCGACGATGCCTGTCCTGTGGAACAGCAAGCGATTACCCGTCAGAGATAATAGCGTGTCCGCTGTGTGGTGGCACTCTCAAAATAGAGGAGTATGCTGTAGACGATAATCGGGTTGAGTTGCTTATCCCTTTCGCTTCTGCTCAATGTCCCGCCTGTGGGATGACAACATCTCTGCGACGCAATCGGCAGTGTTCCGGGTGTGGGGCAGCTCTTAGCGAAGAGGATCAATCACGCAAAGATGAGTCGGTCAAGCGACGACGAAACACCTTCAAAGTTCGTATCGAGCGGCTCAGGAAGGATCTCGAAGATAGCCCGATTCTTTATCCATCCTTTACTCGCTCAGGACAAGGAATATCTCTCACTGATTATACCAGCACCGTCTTTAGCCCCTCTATTGATGAGGTAATGGTGTTCGCAGCGCAGGTGCGCCTGGAACTGCGGTCCGTTACATGGGATCCGGAAAAAGACTCAAAATGTATCTCTAGCTTTCAGCGGATTGTCAGCGCGCTGGATAAGGGCATTACCTGCGTTAAGACGCTTGTCAACCAGTTACCACCGGTTGAAGTGCGGGCGGTGCATCGCGCTCTCACGAGATGCTTGGGCCAGATGATCGACGGCTATGTCACGATCATTGAGGCGCTTATTGCCATGGATACCGATGAGGCACTGGAACGGCAACAAAAAGGCCAGGAATTGTTTACGCGAGGAGCAAATATGCTTCAGCTTCTACCTCGAATCATCGCCTCTGCCTCAAAGCAACGGAGGACGCCAGCCTGGTGGATGTCTGGGGATACGTTCGATCTGGCCGTAGTTGCGTGGGAGGGAGTTGAGAACACACCCACAACCATCAATCAGGCGGCTGACATTGTGCGGAAGACACTGGCAATGATTCCTGGTGTTACCGATCTGAATAATGGTGAAGCTCTTCTCCTGCTTCCTGCGACCGTGCTTCCTGTAACGATTGCAGATTCAGCTCTGCTGCAAGAACGGGCAAGTCTGATACATTCTCTGCTGACCAGGACAGACGCTGCCACGCCCGATTGGATTCAAGACCCGGATGAACTGCTCCTGCGGATTGGCGAGGGAATCCACGCGGTGAATGAGCAAGTTGAGCGCCTGGGCTTTGAGGCAACCCGTCCCTACTCTCGGCGGTCATTCATCCAGCTTCTTGCTGATGTCTATCTCAAACTGGTTGAGGGTCCTTTACGGGACTTAGGCAGCGTGGCGGTCATCGCAGCACGGGTAGAGAGAGGAGAGCCGAACGCAAGATACATCCCTGAGGCCGCCCGTGGCGTTCAGGCAGGAGAGACGGTGCAAGAGCTAGAACGGATGGGTCCACTATGGGACGACGCTGTTCAGATGCTCTTACGGAATGCAAGCGCGCATGCGGGTGTGCGTGTCCTGGATGCCGGGGTTAAGATGACGCAGCGCAGGACCGAGAATGGAATCGTCGTGGATGAGCAAACTGTGGAAATGAGTGATGCCGAGTTCGCCGAGGAGTTTGCACAAGGTCTCCTACACGTATCGGTCCAGCGCGTTGGGAACACAATGATCGTGCGTGCTGAAACTGCTGATGGTATAGACGCAAGTTCCCCACATATTCTTTATCTTGTCCCGCCAATCTTTCAGAGTTGGGTCGATATCGATTCTATTACGCTGAATATTGGCTTACGAAATCCAGTCACCTACGGGCGTGCAGAATTCCCTGGTATTAATCCCCTGAGTGGCGAGATGGATCTTGTAGCGGTTGGACTGATGGGTCGTCGATGGCTTGCTGACCTGTCCGGGGACGCAGCAATCTCGGCTGATATTACCTACATTGTGAGCCCATTGATCCAGGCGATAGGAGAAGTATGTAATCATGCAAGTGTGTTACCGGTATCTGTAGATCACATCAGAGTAGCACGTGCACGGCTTGTCGCGCTCACAAACCGATTGCGACAAGCCCAGTTGCCACCGCCTAGTACCCCGCTTGTTACTGAAGTCCGAGAAGTTGCATATGATGCAGCTCGTCACCTTGAACGGCTCTATTGGGCATACGTAGGATCCAATGTCCACGAGCAGCAGAAACAAGTACGATCGTATCAAGCCTTTTTCGGGCGACTAAAAGACCTCGCTCGAAGGTCTGATGAGGAGTTCGCTCGGGTTGAGGGGCGCTAAAAGCTCTAGCGATCAGCCGATAAGGCTGGAGAATAAAAGAGAGTGTACGTTATTATGGATATGGGTTGAGAGAAGGAGGTAGGTTCAAACTGGCTTCCGCCAGTTCTGATGGCTGGGGTTCGAATCCCTGGATGATGTGTATGATATTGGGATGGGTGATTCTTACGCAGAGTAATTACCAAAAAATCGGCAGCTTAATGTCAAAGTTTACACATTGCCACAGACACTCACCTTGACAGCCAGGCAGATCAGCAGGAAAATAGCGACAGAAAAGTGCGACAGGCGCAGAAAGCTGGTGGTGTCTTGGATTGGAAAGAACAGCTCTCAACAGTAGTAGAAGAGGCAAAGATACAGCTTCTTGATGTCCGCTTCATTTGCGTGAAACAGCAAGAAAAGTGGTTTTTAAAGCGCTTCCATGTGACTGTTTTTCACGCAGAGCCTTCCCTTCCACAGCAGGTATGTTATCCTTCGCATCTTTTCCTCAGACAAAAAATGAGCTCGTCTGATTTCCTCCAGCTTATTAGTGATCTCACGACCCGTATCACCCTTTCGGCGCAGGAAGGAGCGCAGCTTACTGAGGAAGAGAAGCTCAAGAAATTCAGCGTGAACGGGTGGGACATCTGGTATGAGTTCGCCGGTGTCAATTTTAATATCCACGCCCACGGAAATTCAGGTTGGGGATTAGTAGAACGCGCCTTGCCTTTTTGGAGTTTTGGCGGGAATATCTATCCTGACCAGCCAGAGAGTCAGGAGCCGCTTGTTGCTCCAGGGGTTCCGTCCTTTCCGACACCCCTGGATGGACAGGCCTGGTACCTGTACGGAAAATCCTTACAAGGCCCAAACAATTTTCTCCCCGCTGTAGAGATCTCTCTTGAAGACGACCGAGCGTTCTTCCAAGAGATCGTGATCGATGAAAAAGCCGCTACCCTTCGGTGCCAGTGTGGAGGGAAATTTCTGTCACAAACCACGCTTCGCCTGTATACAAAGGCAAAGACTCCCCAGATTGAAGAGAAACAAGCCGAGCAGGAAGTCATTTTTCACTTGCAGGGCGAACCGCAGGACATCTGGCTGGCCTTAACCTATGCAGACATCTGGCTCGACAAGAAAGATATCAACTTCAACCATCCATTCGGTCCACCGAAGAGCGTCACTGTCGTAGGGAGGAGCTTTCGTCAAGGAAGAGAGTTGACGGCCAATTCCACCCCAGCCATTGAAGAAATTGCTCAAGCCGATCCGTCGGATCTCGCAGCGATCGCTGGCCCACACCTGAAGCTCGTTGATGGCTACTACAACAATGTACTGCGTCAATCTCGCCGCAGTTTTACATGGGCCATTGTCGGGTTCGTGGGCGTGTTCGTCTTGCTTGCTGTGGCGATCTTGTTCTTGATTTTTCGGCTGTCGGGGGAGGCGAGCAACCTTGCAGCTATCATCACGGCCCTCGGGAGTGTTCCATCGGGCCTCTTGGCAGGATACCTGCTCAATCTCCACAAGAGTGCTTCAGCGCAAGCAGCGGCCTCGCAAGTGTACCTGGACCGCATACAGCGCTTTTTTATCGCCAATAGCGCGAGTGAAAATTTAAAGGAAGCGAGCAAGGATTCGACACGCGAAGCACTTATCAAAAAACTTGGCGATCTCTAGGGAAAGCGCACCCTGGAGATGTCGGCCCTTGAGTATTAATGGATACTGTTGCTCAATTGCTAAATCACCTACGATGCTTCTTTGAGAGCAGCAAAGCGCGAGGTACGCGTCCTGGCATGGGGAACATCGGCTTTCCAGGAGGCAAAGCGAACCAGGTTGATCGCACTGGCTGTCAAGATATGTTGCAGGTGCGTCCTGGCCAAGCCGATGTAGCGTGAACGTCGCAGGCCAAAGGCGCGTATACCTTGCGAAAGCGTGCCCTCAATGCCGGCTCGTCGTTCATACCGTTTCTTCCACTCTGGCGTGGTCTGCAGAGCTCGGATGTGCTGCAGCGTTTCGTGATCGGCTTGCGGACGCAAAGTCAGGTGTCGAGGAGCCTCTGCGGCTTTCGTACACAAGGAGCGGGCGGAACAGAGCCGGCAGTCCGTGCGCGAAAATTTGACGCTAATCACCGGGTTGCCCCAGGCATCCAGATGTGGCGTCCAGCACGTATTGGTGCATCCTTGTGGGCAGATCACCCGCTGAGCTTGCCAGTCCACCTGAAAGTGCGCCACATCATAGCCTTGAGCCGCTTGAGCTTGCCAACTGGAATCAGGCCGCACCGGACCAATCACCTCGATGCCCAGATCCCTTTGGCTCTGGACGAGCAGATCGGCATCCACATAGCCCGCATCCAAGAAATGTTCGCCGGGCAGGAGCGTTTTCTGTGCTAAGGCCTCCTGAATGGGGGCGGAAAGTTCACTGTCGGTGATGCCTGCCAGAGTCGTTTCCACGTGGGTAATCACGTGGACCTCCTCCTCATCGCACGTTTCGGTTACATGAACTTTGTATCCCGTCCAGGTGTGACTGCGTTTGTTGCCATAGTGCGCTTCTGGATCATAGGGCGAGTCCGCACGCAGCGCCGCCGGAGGCAGATCCTCAGCTTTGCGCCACCGCAAGCGCCCCTCGTGCGCATAATATTGCGCAACCCAGGTGCGTCGCAGCATCTGCACCGCTGGAAGCTCCCGCAGATGCGCAGGGGACGATGGCTCATAAATGGCCGAGAGCAAGTGGGAGCCGTCGGCCCCGATCAGTTCGGCATACTGCTCACGAGCTTCTTGCCCTTTGGGCAGGCGCGACTCTTCAATCCGGGTGCTGTAGCGGTCAAACCACTCAGGAGCAGCCTGCTCCCGCAGCCACTCTGGGGCCACTGTGGCGATGGTATTGAGCGCGGCACGCAGCGTCTCGCCGACACTTTCGAGGCGGTTGAGGGTCCGGATGGCCGCCAGCACATGTGTGGAGTCGGTGCGCTGCTTGCCACGCGCCTTGAGCAACCCCTGCGCTTTGAACTGCCCCAACATCCGGTCCAGGAGCAGCATCTCAGCCGATCCGGCGAGCAGCCGCGCGCGAAACTTCGAGAGCACCGAGTAGTCAAAGCCTGGATCGGCCAACTCCAGGCCCAACGCGTATTTCCAGTCGATCCTGCTACGCACCGCCTCGGCTGCTTGCCGGTCGGAGAGGCCTTCCATGAATTGGAAGACGCAGACCAATGCTAACTGCCAGGGCGCTTCAGCAGGACGACCTCATTGGGAAAAGAGGGCCGCAAAGTCCTGGTCGTCGTACAGGACACCGAACTGATCCCGCATGGTCATATACGGATTACCACGTGGAAAGGCGGCACGCGCCACGCGGACTGTTTCTTCAGGGATGGGAGCAATAGCTTGAGGGTGCATTGACATCGGGGCTCTCCTTGTAGATAGACTGAACTCACTCTCATTTGGTCTCTATCCTAGCAGACTTCCCCCTGATTTGCATCTTCAGCAATTGAGCAACAGTATCCGTTAATACTCAAGGGCCATGTCACGCCCCGGAGCGTGAGCCGCGTTTTGTGACAGGGGCAGCGGCATCACAAATGCTGGCCAGCCGGCAGCGCGTGACAGTGAATTCGGTTTCACAGACCTTGGAGAGTAAAAATCACCTAAGCCCCCGATGGGCCGGGCTTGCGCTGGTACTCGTCGCGCAGCCGCTGGTAGTGATTCCATCCGGCCTCGCTCATGATCTGCTGCACCCATATGGGAGGATCCATCTGGCGAGCTGCGGCACTCTCTAACTCGGCGCGGGCCTCGGCCACCATCTCGCGTCCCAGCTCGCGCAAAACTTGCGCCTTGCTCCGACCGGACGTTCGCACCAGCAGTTCCAACACATCGCCGCCGGTGGGGCGGCCATCATCCTCTCTCGCCGCGGCCCCAAAGTCGGCCCAGTGTTGCCGATCTCGCGTCGAGCCAAGCGAGGGCGTGCGCTCTGGTCTGCCGAGGGCCTCCGCATTC
>WNGJ01014992.1_pt1 | contig 10981 bp, 9 predicted proteins | sample 5400611 | NCBI WGS metagenome assembly WNGJ01 (sample SAMN13153375, study PRJNA577476) | soil metagenome | isolation source: 40 cm soil or saprolite under Garry oak tree replicate 1 | place: USA:California | collected 2016-06-15 | reverse complement strand
CTGCTGCCAGTTTTGCAACGTCCCAGCATCGATGCGCTCGACGCCGAATCGGCTCGCCACCCGGCCGGCGGCCGACCTCGCCCAGGCAAGTCCGCTCGCGGAAACATCCGTGGCGCGCCGGTTTTTCCCGCTTTCGCAGGAAAACCCTGCAAGCTGCCAGCCCATGGTGCCGTTGCGCAGCGCCACGACCTTGTTCGGCACGCCGGCATTGATCAGCGACTGCGCCCCGATGAGGCTGCGCGTGCGCCCGGCGCAATTGACCACGACCGTGGTTTGCGGCGAGCGCGCGACGTCGCGGACCCGCAGCACGAGCTCTGCGCCCGGCACATTGATCGCGGTCGGGATCGACATCCGCGCGTATTCCCCGAGTGGCCGGCTGTCGAGCACCACGACGTCGGCGCCGCTCCGCAACAAATGCTCGAGTTCGTCGGCCGCGATGCTGGGCGTGCCGGCCGCGTGCTCGACGAATTCGCCGAACGCCTTGCTGGGGACGTTGACGCCGGAGAACAGTTCGAAGCCCGCCTCGGCCCATGCGGCGAGCCCGCCGCCGAGACAGAACAGATTGGCGTAGCCGAAACAGCGCAGCAGTTCGGCCCCGCGCTCGACCAGCCTATCGGCGTCGTCGCACAGCACGATCCGCGTGCCCCGACGCGGCACCAGACCCGGAACCAATAGTTCCAGGCGGCCACCATCTGCATCACATCATTGCCGGCAGCGGCCGAAGCTTCCGCGCGCATCCTCATGTCGCCTGCTGCGCCGTCATCTGCGTCGCCTTCCCGGTCGCGAGATCGAACCGTCGGCGCGCGATGCGATCGAGATTGGTGCCGGTCACGCGGATGAAGCGGGCGTTGGCCGGATAGTCGATCGAGTGAATGGCGCCTTCCTGATAGATCCCGGCCTGACCCGGCAGCAGCCGGTAGCTCTTTTTCGGCTCGAGCGTGGCGCGCTCGGGATCGGCGCCGTCATCCACACGCTCCCATTCGGTCATGTCGGTGTATCGGGTGGCTTGGCCATAGATGGCCCAGGACGCGCCGTGATCATGCGGCGGGGAAGTCCGGGGCTTCGCGTTGACGTGGGCGAGGATCTGAAACCCGAGCGCGGGATCCTCGTAGAGCACGTTGAGGCCCTGCGGCGCTTCCTCGCCGCAAACGCTGCGGACGAATTCGGCGTTGGCAAGCAGGCGCTCCAAGGCGGCGCGGACCTGCTCTCGCCCGTTGGGGCCGGGATCGCTCGACAGCGCGGCCCGGCAATCCGCTATGAACGCTTCGAGGTCGTAAGCCATGACCCGCTCCTTGCTCCGGCGTTGCGAGCGCAGAACTTGACGCATCCCGGAACGGCGCGCCAGCGCGATCTTGGCCCTCGATAAGGGTCGGCGCGACGCCGTCCCGTCGCCCGACCGGTTTCTCAGCCCGTGGTTTCGTTGCAAGTCACGGCCGATGTGATGCCGATCTTCGCCGCCCTGGAGCCGGTGGTAAATATTCGATTGATATTCCAGTGACGTTCTCCGGGCGTCCCCGAAGCGTTCCTGCATTTCGGTAACGAGCAACCGGCGAACGAGACGGGAACGACAATCGGCCGGCCATGCGGCGCATGCCGAAGAACCGCGGCAAACAACCGGTGTTCAAAGGGCCCAGGCGGGTGCGGATCAGTCGCTATTCAGCGGGTCGCTTGCCGTTGGCAATGTCCCAGGCGGCGTTGATCTGCTGCAGTTTCATCGTCCGCAGCGGCCTTTCGCCAGGGGAGCCATGGTCGGGATGCCAAGCCTGGCGCAAACACAGCACGAGCTTTTCCACCACGTGCTTCGGGGTGGCGGAATTGACATTCAGCACCCGGTGAGCGTCGCTCAAGGAACGGGGCAGGAATTCGGGTTTGATCGTTTCGTCGAGCCGGACCCTCGGCCGCGGCGCATCGTAGCGATAATGCAGGCCCTTCCAGGCGGACACTGAATTTCCCTCTCGGCAGGCCGATCGCGTTGCAATTGCCGAGATGTAAATTGGAAATGCTAACGAGGCCTTTCAGCAGCTCCGCTACGAGGCACCCATGAGCCCGGAGATGGCGGAAATCGCGATCGGCGACCTCCTGCAACGCGCCCGCGAGCGGCTCGAGCAGGCCGCCCGGGTCGCCTAGGCGGCCGGGGCTTGCGCCGAGACGGGCAATTCCGCCTCGGGCGGCCGCGGCGCGGGTTACCCCTGCGGCATCAATCCCGCATCAGCTTGTCGAGCGTGATCGGCAGATCGCGCACGCGCTTGCCGGTGGCATGATAGACGGCATTCGCGATCGCCGCCGCGGTGCCGACAATGCCGATTTCACCGACGCCTTTGACGCCGAGCGGATTGATCTCTTCGTCCTTCTCTTCGACGAAGATCACGTCGATCGCATGCACATCGGCGTTCACCGGCACATGATAGTCGGCGAGATTACGGGTCACGAACCGGCCGAACCTTTGGTCGGTCACGGTCTCCTCATGCAGCGCCATGCCGATGCCACCGACCACGGCGCCGAGAATCTGGCTGGCTGCGGTCTTCGGATTGAGGATGCGACCGGCCGCCACCGCGTTGACCATGCGCGTGACCCGAATGACGCCAAGCTGCTCATCGATCTTGACCTCGGCGAACACCGCCGAGTGCGTGTAATGCGAGTATTTGCTGTCGCCATTCGGCGCGGCGCTGGCTGCTTTTTCGATCCGTTCGGCTTTGCCGGCCCGCATCGCGTCTGCGACCGAGACCTCCCGGCTCTCGTCCTGCTTGTACCGGATCTTGCCTTCGGCGAATACCACATCATCGAGCTTCGCACCTGCCAACGGCGAGCCCGCCATCTTTTGCGCCAGCCCGAGCAGCTCCCGTTGCACTGCCCGGCAGGCGGCGTGAATGGCGGAGCCGACCGATGAGGTGGTGAACGATCCGCCTTCGACCGGCGCATCCGGCAGCGTGGAATCGCCAAGCTTTGCCGTCACGTTCTCGAGCGGCACTCCGAGCATCTCGGCGGCGAGCTGGGTCATCCACGTATAGGTCCCGGGGCCGATATCGGCGGTCGCGCTCGCGATCTCGACGCTGCCGTTGGCGGTCAGCACCGCCTTGGCGCTCGCCGGCACCTGCATGGCTTCCCAGATGCCGGTTGCCATGCCCCAGCCGACCAGCTCGTTGCCGTCGCGCATCGAGCGCGGCTGCGGATTGCGATCGGACCAGCCGAATTTTTCCGCGCCCTGCCGATAGCATTCGCGCAGCTGCTTGCTGCTATAGGGCCGGTCCTCGGTCTGGTCCTTGTCGGAATAGTTGATCAGCCGCAGCTCGAGCGGATCGATGTTCGCCGCGTAGGCGAGCTCATCCATGGCGCATTCGATCGCATAGGCGCCTTCTGCTCCGCCCGGCGCCCGCATGTCGCAGGGCGTGTTCTGGTCAAGCTTGACGAGGCTTTGGCCAAGCTCGACGTTTTCGCATCGATAGAGCAGGCTCGACCAGTGGACGAAATCCCGCTGGAAATCCTCGAATCGCGAGGTCATACCGACGGCGTGGTGGCGGAAAGAGACGAGGCTGCCGTCGCTGTCGGCCCCGAGCGCCAGCTCGTGGATGTTCGCGGAACGATAGCCGAGCGTGAACATCTGCTGACGGGTAAGGGTCACCCGCACCGAGCGTTTGAGCGCGCGCGCCGCCAGCACGGCGAGCAGCAACTGATATTGCGGACGCAACCCGGCCCCGAATGCGCCCCCGACATAGGGCGACAGCACGCGCACCCTGTCGCGCGGCATCTCCAACACGTCGGCGACGTAGTTCCGGCTGTTCTGAGCTCCCTGCGTCTTGTCGAAGACGGTAATCCGGTCGTCATCTTCCCACACCGCCGTCGCCGCGAAGGGCTCCATCGGATTGTGGTGCTCGACCGGCATGCGATATTGGCCGTTGACCCGCACGGCCGCCCGCTCGAACGCCTCCGCGGGATTGCCGCGCGCCGTGGACGGCGTCGGATCTTCGTCCTGCTTCGAGACCGTGGCGCGCTCGCGTTGCGCTTCGAAGTCGGTGACATGCGCCTCGTGCTCATATTCGACGCGCACCAGCGAAGCTGCAAATCGCGCGATCTCGAACTCCTCGGCGACGACCAGCGCCACCGGCTGACCGCTGAAGAGAATTCGGTCATCATAGAGCGGACGCAAGGGCGAACCGGGCGGCGCGACCTCGTCTTTATACGCCTCGTCCGACGAGGCAAGCTTGGGCCGATGCTCGTGCGTGAAAATGTCGAGCACGCCGGCGACCGCCAGCGCATCGGCGGTATGGATTGTCGTGATTCGGCCTTTGGCAATGGCGGACGAGACCACGAAACCGTGGGCGAGGCCGGGCACATCGTATTCGGCGGCGTATTTCGCCGTTCCGGTGACCTTCGCGCGTCCGTCGACGCGGGAGGTCGGCTTGCCGAGATAGCTGGTGGCGGGCATCGCGCTCTCCCGCTTACCTGATCCGCTTGTCGGCTTGCGACTGCGGGGTCCCGCGCGCCGCCTGAGCCAGTGCGCGAAGGATGCCGCGCCGCGCCAACTCGATCTTGAAGTCGTTGTGGCCGAAGCCGCGCGCCTCCCGCAGCACGGTCTCGGCCGCGCGCACGAAATTCTCCCGCGTCGCCGGCGCTCCCTCGAGCCGCGCTTCGGCTTCACGGTTGCGCCACGGCTTGTGGGCGACCCCGCCGAGCGCGAGACGCGCCTCCTTGATCGTGCCGCCTTCGATGTCGAGGCCGACCGCGATCGACACGAGGGCGAACGCATACGACAGGCGATCACGGATCTTCAGATAGGTGTAGTTCTTGGCAAAGCCTTCGGGCGGCAGTTCGATCGCCGTGATGATCTCGTCCGCCCGCAGATTGCTGTCGAGCTGCGGCGTATCGCCCGGCAGGCGATGGAACTCGGCAAACGCAATGCTGCGCTCGCCGCTCCTGCCGGTCGCCAGCACACGCGCCTCGAGGGCGGCGAGCGCGACGCACATGTCCGAGGGATGCGTGGCGATGCAATGCTCGCTCGTTCCCAGGATCGCGTGCATGCGGTTGATCCCGCCGATCGCCGAACAGCCGCTGCCCGGCTCGCGCTTATTGCAGGGCGTGGTCGTATCGTAGAAATACAGGCAGCGCGTTCGTTGCAGCAGATTGCCCCCGGTCGAGGCCATGTTGCGCAATTGCGGCGAGGCCCCGGCGAGGATCGCGCTGCCGAGCAGTGGATAGCGCGCCTCTATCTGCGGATGTTGGGCGAGATCGCTATTGGGAACCAGCGCGCCGATCCGCAAGCCGCCGTCCTGGGTCTCGTCAATCTGATCGAGCGGCAGATGCGTGATGTCGATCAGGCGCGACGGACGCGCGACATTCTCTTTCATGAGGTCGATCAGATTGGTGCCGCCGGCGACGAATTTTGCGGCCGGGTCCGACGCGATCCGGCGTACGGCGTCGGCGACGTCGCTGGCGCGCGTATATTCGAAGTTGTTCATCGTCCCGTCGCTCCGGACCTGTCCGTGGCCTTGCCGAACATCACCGCTTCGATGGCCGCCACGATGTTGGGATAGGCGCCGCAACGGCAGATATTGCCGCTCATCAGCTCGCGGATTTCATCGGCCGTCTGCACCCTGCCCTCGGCGATCAGACCCGCAGCGGAACAGATCTGGCCGGGGGTGCAATAGCCGCACTGGAAGGCGTCATGCTCGATGAAGGCCTGCTGCAACGGATGCAGCGCGTTCCCTTGTGCCAGACCTTCGATCGTCGTGACCTGCGCGCCGTCCTTCATGACCGCCAGCGTGAGGCACGAATTGATCCGCCGGCCGTCGACCAACACGGTACAGGCGCCGCATTGGCCGTGGTCGCAGCCCTTTTTGGTCCCGGTGAGGTCGAGATAGAGACGCAGCGCGTCGAGCAGCGTGGTCCACGGCGCGATGGTCAGCTTGCGCTCCACGCCGTTGACATGAAGCGTGACCGTCACCTTGGCCGGCGTCGGAATTTTTTCCAGCCCGGTGCGAGCCGCTGAGGAGGGTCGAGCCATCAGGATTCTCTCTGCAGGCGGCATCCGTCCCGTTGAAGGCCGGCCTTCGTGTGCGAAGGAGAGGTTTTTCGGATTCCGCCGTTCGGAACCTGCGTTCGGACGCCCCTCCTCGTCGACACCCCAATGAAGGGGCAAAGGGGTAGTTCCGCCGCAGTGCAAAAAAATCTAAGGGGTTCGCGTAGAAATTCGGTCGCTCGGGCGGCCGGAGAACCATCGATGAGCCCCCTCGGCGGCATTCCGGGACCAGAGCGTCACGGCCGTGCCGCTCGACTTCGGTCCCAAGCCCGTTCAGGCGGCGAGTTGGCTTCTTCGCCCGCGAGAATTAATATGCGGGAAATCAATTCGTGGAGATCGAGGGGCATGCGCCTCAGCAAAGCGGGCTATTTTGCCGATTTCGCGGTTTATCCGTCCATTGTCCTGGGGCTGGTGACCCTGACGCTGCGGCATGCGCCTTCCGTGGTCTGGATCGAATGGTCGATCGCCTGCCTTGCCGGCATCGCGGCGTGGACCTTGCTGGAATACGCCATCCATCGCGGGGTGCTGCACCGGATCCGGTTCTTTGCGGCAATGCACGAGCTGCATCATGAGGATCCGGAGGGGTTCGTGGGCACGCCGACCTGGTTGAGCCTGCCGGCGGTCTGCATCGGCGCATTGTTTCCATTGTGGTGGAAAACCGGCTTCGATTTCGCCAGCGGGGTCACCGCGGGACTGATGCTGGGCTATGTCTGGTACGTCGGCTTACATCACATGCTTCATCATTGGCGCATCCGCCCGGGCTCGTATCTCTATCACCGGAAGCATTGCCATGCGCTGCACCATCACGCGCGCCAGCCGTGCAACTTCGGCGTGACCAGTCAATTCTGGGATCGGGTGTTCGGCACTGCGCACCGGGCGCGGTGATCGGAGCGATCGTCCCCCGCGGCGCGCCGAATCGAACCGACGCGGCGGCATCGGCTGGTGCCATCAGCGTTCATTCGATCGCAATCGGCCGAACGATGGTTCGGGTCCCCAGCTACTCGATGCCGCCGGCGTTCGACTCTTGCGCCCAGTCTCCGTGTTGCGGCCCCCGAAGGGGACGATCTTGTTGTCGATGTCGTGGCCGATGTCGGCCCGGCCCAGCCATGGGATACCGGATCTCCGGCACCAGTAGCGGGCAACTTCTTCCTCGGTCATGCCGAAATCCGGCTCGTTCGGCGGAATCTTGTTACACCGGCCGAGCATGATGCCTGCGACTCGCCTGATCTGCACATTGCTGGTGATGTGGAACAGCGATCGGTCGATCCTGTACATGGCCTCCGACACCTCTTCCAGCATGAGCACGTGCCCTTCGAGGTCAGGCTGCAGCGGCGTGCCGAGCAGATGGCTCAGGATGGTCATGTTGAACGCCGCCGTCTTCTGCGCCCGCCCGACCGTCGGCTCCAGCGTCTCCGGCGCGGCATCGACCAGCCAGGCGAGCGCCCGGGCGGCCGCCGACTCCCCCCGATCCCGCAAAATGTCCTCCGCCACGGGGCCGTGCGCCACGGCCTCGAACCCCGCCCGATACAGGCCCGCGAGCAGCGTCCCGGCATCGCTGTAGCCGAGGTAGGCCTTTCGCCTGGCCGGTTGGGTCAACCCGCGCATGACCGCCTCCGCCACGCGGCAGGAGCCGTAGCCGCCGCGCGCGCACCAGACCGCGTCATAGCTCTCGTCGTTGGCGATTTCGAGGAAGGCCCGCGCCCGCGTCGCGTCGTCGCCGGCGAAATGCCCGTGCGAGGCGAGGCACTGCGGATGGAAGTGGATCTCCGGCGTCCGGTCCGGGTAGAGCGTTGCGACGAGGGCCTGCACTCTCGCGGCGACCTGCGAGGACATGCGCGAGCCCGGCGCGACCACGCCGATCTTGCGCTTCTTGTTCGTCATCCGACGTCCCCCGTGTCATTGCACCCGGTCGGTAACGCCCGTAGATTCCGCCGATGAATCGCTGGGGAGACTACTTTTTCTGCGGCGTAGGCGGTAGCGGCATGACCCCGCTCGCCCTGATCGTCCAAGCCAGAGGCGGGCGGGTCGAGGGTTCCGATCGCGCCCTCGATCAGGGACGCGATGCCGCGAAGTTCGATTTCCTGCGGGCGCGCGGGGTGCGGCTCCACCCGCAGGACGGCAGCGGCGTGAGGCGGGCCGATCAGATCCTGGTCACCTCCGCCGCGGTCGAGGACACCGTCCCCGACGTCCAGGCCGCGCGCCGTATCGGCGCCGCCGTGACGACCCGCGCCCGACTGCTTGCCGAGCTGTTCAACGCGTCCGGTTGCGGCATCGGCGTTGCCGGGACCAGCGGCAAGTCCACCACCACCGGGATGATCGGCTGGATTCTGCACCGCGCCGGAAGGAACCCGACGATCATGAACGGCGCGGAGATGAAGAACTTCATTTCCGTCGACTCGACGTTCGCCGCTGCCAGGATCGGCGACGGGGAGGAGTTCGTTTGCGAAGTCGACGAGAGCGACGGTTCGATCGCGCTGTTTGCACCCCGCGTCGCGCTCGTGAACAACATCTCCCTCGATCACAAGCCGCTCGACGAACTGCGCGCCCTCTTCCGCGGCTTCGTCAGCAAGGGGGAGACGGTGGTGCTCAACCTCGACAATGCGGAGACCGCGGCGCTCGTGACCGATCTGAAGCCGGGCAAGGTTTTGACCTGGAGCCTGAGCGATACGACAGCCGATCTGCTCGCGGGTCCACCGGTCTGCTCGCCCGGCGGGATCGCGTTTCCCGTGAAGGCGCGGGCCAGCGGCCAGGTCGTCGAGGTGACGCTGAAAGTCCCGGGCCTGCACAATTTGGATCCGCCGGCGATTGGAGGTCGTCGGCACCGCCAACGAAATTACGGTGATCGACGACTTCGCCCACAATCCCGACAAGATCGCCGCCACCCTCCAAACCATGCATGCGTTTGCCGGCCGGCTGCTGCTGATGTTTCAACCGCACGGGTATGGGCCGCTTCGCCTGATGCGGGACAATCTGGTGGACTGCTTCGCGTGCGGGCTGCGGAGCGAGGACGTGCTGCTGATGCCCGAGCCGGTGTATTTCGGCGGGACGGTGGACCGCTCCGTCGGCAGCGGGGAGATCGTCGGTGAGATCGTGCGCCGCGGTCGCAAAGCCTTGGCGCTTCCGGATCGCAGCGCCTGCGGTGAAAAGCTGGTGCAATTGGCCCGCCGGGGCGACCGGATTCTCGTGATGGGAGCCCGCGACGACTCCCTTTCGCAGTTCGCGCGCGACCTGGTTCAGCGCGTCGAGCGGATCGGCAAAGTGTAATCACCTTCGGCCCGGTCGGGCGACACATCCACCCACATTCACCGGCAGCGGCCGCGCCGCGATCAAGCCGACATCATGAGAGCCGGTTCAACGCTATTTCGCCGACCGAAAACCGACGGGCAGTTCCGTGTTCATGCTCCGAGCCGCGGGCGGATCACTTCGGCGAAAGCCTGGACCTCGGCCTCCGGCATGTCGTAGCCGCCCGCGAGGTCATGCGCCGGGAACAAGAACACATGCTCAACCCCTGCGTCCTCCCGCGCCTGCAGGAGTCGCTCTGCACAACGTTCCGGCGGGCCGAACAATCCAAATGCATCTGCAATTCGGCGCGCCTGATCCTCGGGGATGGCGGCGGGATCGTGCGTGTCCTCGAGCTCGAAGCCGGCGGCCCCGAGCCAGCGAAGATTCGAGGCGCTCGGATAGGCGAGGAAGGGCTGACCTGGAGCGAACCAGCTCCGCACCCATCGCGTCCCCACCTCGGCATCGGATCCGAGACCGAGCGTGACCACGAAAACCACCGGGAAGCCGGCCAGGGAGCGGCCGGCCCGCCTGGCACCCTCCTCCAGATGACGCAGCGCGGCGCGAACGGCGGCCGAATGCAGACCGACCATGAGAAAGACGCCGTCGGCCATTTCGCCGGCGAGCTCGATCATGCGGGGTCCGGCCGCCAGCAGATAGACCGGCGTCGGCGTCGCACTTCGGTTCCTGAGTCGGGTCGACGTTGGACCGAATTCGACGTCCTCCCCGGCGAGGAGCCGCCGAAGATCGCGAATCGCTGCACGCATGAAAGCCACCGTCGCGCGCGGCTTGCCTACACTGCGCGTCGAAATGAAACCGGGGGCGACCGTGAGATAGGTGCGCCCCGGCGCGATTTCCTCCAGGCTGTGGGCGAGCGAAGCGAGAACCAGGGGATGCCGCACCAAGGGGCTCGAGGTGGCCGGGAACAGTTGCAGGCGGTGGGTCGCCCGGGCCGCCATTGCCAGCGCCAGGTATGCGTCCCGGCCGCTGGAAGGATGGTCGTGAATGCCAACACCGTCGAAGCCCGCCTGCTCGCAGCGGGCGGCGAACGCCGCGAGCTCGGGCAATGGCCGGCCAACCGGAACTCGCAGAGCGACGCGGGGGCGCGTCATCTGACGAACTCCTCACACGTCCAAGGCATCCAGGATCTTCTTGGCAATGTTCGGGGCGTCGAGATAGCCGACGATCCCATGCCGATCATCGGTGGGGTTCCTGACTCCACTGTAATTCTCTATGGCGGGCGTCACCGGGAAGTTGTCCTGGTCCAGCGGGTACAGCGCCAAGCAATCGCGGGTGTCGAATGCATTGTACCATTCCCCAAGCGGCGGCGAAGGAAACCGCAGCGGCACTAGGTTGGTGCGCACAGCAGGGATCCCGAGCGGCGAACCCACTGTCACGAACAGCGGGACCTGAAGCGCTCCGCCGTCCGTACAGAGGATATCGTATGCTACAATCGAACCGAACGAATGGCCGACAATGACCGTCGGCGCCTCCGTAAGATCTCTCGACACAATGCGGTGGATTTCGTCGCGGACGCCTGGTCTCGTCGCGTACAGAAACACGTCCCTGGTGAATGTCTCGATCGTGTTCCTGGTCATGCCGGCTCCGTACTTCTCCAACGCGCGTAAAGTCGCCTGAACCCACCAGCGATTCAGAGGTACTTTCGGCATGCGGTTGGAGCCATATTCC
>WNGJ01008424.1_pt1 | contig 10981 bp, 5 predicted proteins | sample 5400611 | NCBI WGS metagenome assembly WNGJ01 (sample SAMN13153375, study PRJNA577476) | soil metagenome | isolation source: 40 cm soil or saprolite under Garry oak tree replicate 1 | place: USA:California | collected 2016-06-15 | reverse complement strand
CTCTGACAAGTCTGAACGGCTTCGCTGGAACCATAACCCTCTCAACAGTAGTCTCTCCCACGTCTGGTCCGAAGACGTCGTTCAGCAGCTCATCAGTCACTCTGACATCAGGAGGGCAAAGCACTTCCACACTCAACGTGAGAGCATTGCACAAGACGCCCATTGGCGGATACACAATCACAGTGACGGGAACAACAGGCTCAGTTTCACACTCCGTCACAATAACCGTCAACATCACCGCCTAGTCGTTGAGCCTCTACGAGACAAAGCCAGTAAGTAGAGAGGTAAGGCAATCCTTTCGATACTCGTGAACGAGGTCTATAATCTGGGCGTCGCAGGCAGGAGAGAGACGGGTAGTTGAATTGCGCCCCCGGCGCTCTGAAGGGATTTCGACGTTATGCCGGTCGATGCAGAGCTAGTAGCTATCTCCGCTTAGATAAGGCAAGAGTGCGGGATTCCGATGGCAGATAGCATGACCGAATAATTCTCCAAAGACATGTCTCTGGAGGCTATTTTACAATCGTGAAGGAGCCTTTGACCGCCTGGAGAGTGTGGGGGTTGAGAATGGTTCCAGTTGGGTCGATGCTGGTGCCGTAGAACAATTGGATTGTGAAATTAAATTTCAGGCCGATGATTGTTCCGCTGAACGGCTGGCTGAGAGTTATGGTAATTGATGCACCTGGAGAGAGCAAGGTGACCCCCGATTCGACGTTGAAGAATGACTTCAGATCGGTCGAATTGCCAGCTGCGAGCAATTGTACATAGGCCGGGCTAATACCAGTGTTTTTGACATTCAATGTGAACGTTTGCGTGGGACTATTCTTGCTGAGGCTAAGCCTATGAGTCCAAGAGACCTGGGTTACTATGAGCGTTGTCTTCGCAGATAGCGCGACAGTGACGTTGATGGTTGCAGAGTGTGTAATGGATCCGCTGCTGCCAGTCACCGTCAGAATGTAGCTACCCGCGCTAACGGAGCCAGCCACAGCGACTGTTAGGGTTGAGGTTCCTGAGCCACCTAGGATTGGGTTGATGCTGTAGCTTGTCGTGAATCCTGCGGGTCCGGTCGCTGAGAGGGTGACAGGGGCGACGAAACCGTTGATCGGAGATATGGAGACCGTTGAAGTGGCCGAGGCTCCGGACACGATTATCAGGCCGGTCGAGCTTGTCGCGAGGGAGAAGCCAGGCTTTGGCGCGATGTAGATGTTCACTACAACCTGATGGGAGAGGCTGCCAGCCACGGCTTCTAATGTTACGTTATAGTATCCGACCGGGCTGCTTCCGGCTGCGACAGTCAGCGCGGAGACTGCGACCGACCCTTCTGCGATGAAGACTGTGCTGTTGGAGAAGTATGCGGCGGGACCCGGAGGGGTCAGCAGAGCGGTCAGGCTCACGTTGCCGGAGAAGAGGTAGTTGCTTGTCATGCTGATCGTGAAGGAGCCTGTTGTGCCTTGGACGATGTTGATGAAAGTGGGGCTGGCGGTGATTGTGAAATCAGGCCTTGCCAGGACTGTCACCTGGATCATGATGGTGTGGACTTCAAAGCCTCCACTGGCAAAGCCGACTCCGACGACCGTAATATTGTACGATCCTGGTGGCGTGTAAGAGGATGCTGAGACAGTCATGGTCAGGGTGGCATTCGGGCTTGATTGTGAAATGGTGACGTTGAGGGGGGAAAATAATTCTTGAAGGCCTGGTGCATAGCCAAGCGAGTAGGCTGCGACGTTTACGAGACCTGAGAACCCGTTGATCCCGGACACGGTCAGAGTGGTTGAGGCAATACCGCCTTGGAGGAGGGTGACCGAGGAGGGACTCGCGAAGAGGGTGAAGTCAGGGGGGCGAGCTATGACGGTGACCTCTAGACTGTTCGGATGTGAAATTTCTGCGCTTGTCGCGTTTAGTACGAGTGTGTAGGTGCCTGTGGGTGTGTTGACTCTCGCGTCGACACTGAGGCTGGTTTCGACTGTACTGTTCATGGTCAATGTGAGAGTGGTCTGCGCGGGGGAGACTGTGGGGCCTTGAGGGATAATCTCCGCCGTGACTGTGATGTTGCCGGAGAACCCGTTGAGACTTGTAAGGGTAAGAAGGACTTGGCCGGAAGAACCCTGGACGAGAGTCAAGAGTCCGGTGTTGACGAGCATCTGGAAATTGGGAATCGCCGGGACGGTAACTAGTACAGTCGTGTAATGAACCAGCGTTGTTGTATTGGTGTTGGTTTCAAGGGATCCGATAACGGTGATCACGTAAGGTCCCGCGTAGGTGCCGGGGGCGACTGAGACCGTTAGGGTTGAGGTTGCGTTTTGGTCGGAGGGGGTTAGGGTAACGTTTACGGGGCTGAGAGAGACTATTACGCCTGGTCCAGCCGAGGCGTAGCCGAACAGGCGAACTGTTCCATTGAACCCGTTCGTCCCAGAGAGAGTAATTGTTGAATTGGTTGATCCGCCGGGGGGAATCTGGAGGTTCGATGGGCTTGCGGCGAGGCGGAAATCTGGCCCGACGACTTGAACGACGACAGTGATGTTCTCGTAGAGATTGGTTGTGGTTGCTGCAACGTTTACGTTGTAAAAGCCTGGGGCGGCATCGGCTGGGACGGTGATGGTGAGGGTTGCAGTGGTCGTTGTAGTTGTAGAGTTGAGAGTGACTGTAGTGGGAGTTATGACGGTCGATAGTCCGGAGGGAGATGATGAGGAGGAGAGTCTGATTGTGTCAGAGAATCCGTTTGATCCTATTAGGGTGAGGGTCGCCTTGCCAGTAGCTCCCGCGGCCAGACTCGTGAATATCGGATTCACGCTCATGCTGAAGGAAGGCGCAACGACCAGGACCGTCATGAATACGCTTCTTGAGGTCCCGTTACTCGAACCTGTTACCACTAGGCTATAGTACCAGTTGGAGGCGGTCCCGGTCGGAACGGTTATGGTGAGCGTCGAGTTGATTGATCCTCCTGGCCCCAGTGTAATGTTCTGGGGTGCGATTGACACGTGGAACGTAGAGAAGGTGGCAACTGACAGTTGCACGCTTCCCGAGAAACCGTCGACGCTTGTTGTCGTGATGGTCGCGGTCGCAGAGCCGCCCTCAGGTATGGCAAAGAAGCTATGATCAGAGGAGAGTCTGAACGTAGGTCCGATTATTGAGACGTAGACTTGCGTGTAGTGTGTCTCATTGTTGCCGGTTGCCGTGATGTAGATTGTGAAGTTCTGGCCGGCAGCGGCTAGAGTTGACATTATGTCAAGGGTGGCTGAGCTGGTCGCGCCGGGGCCTAGTCTGACAGTTTGAGGAGTGAGTGTGACGTTGACAGGGCTAAGTGTTGCATTCGTTCCGCTAACGAAGAAGTTCGCCGTTAGCGTGACGTTGCCGTTGAAACCGTTGAGACTGCTTAGCAGAATTGTAGACCGTCCAGCTCCTCCTGCTTGGATGACGAGGAAGTATGGGTTGGATTGTATGGTGAAGTCTGGGCCGATGACCTGGACGTAGATCTGGTTGTAGTGTGTGATGAAGCCGCTTCTTGCGTTTATCGAAACATAGTATGAGCCGGGGAGTGTTGACATGGGAGCTTGGATCGTGACATTGACGCTGGCTATGCCGCTAGGGGTTAGAGTTACGTTCGCACTGGCCGGGGTCAAGGTGAGGCCCAAGGATGAGAATCCTATGGAGACAGTCCCGTTGAAACCGTTGAGGCTATCGAGGATGATGGTAGAAGTTCCTGTGGTGCCTCGCTGAATAGTTAGAGATGCTGGTGAGGCAAATAATGTGAAGTCTGGGCCGGTAACCTGGACCGAGATGAAAATGTCATGGGTCACGGATCCCAGGTAAACGGTCATGTGCACATAGTAGGCGCCTGGAACAGTACTGGCGGGGACCGACAATTTGAGAGTCGTGGTGGACGTTGAGTTTGCTGCGAGTGTCACGTTAGCACTGCTGGGCGAGACTATTATCGGGTTGGAGAATGCTACGAACATGGTCGCTGTACCGTTTAGATTGTCTATGCTCGTCAAGGAAATGGTAGAGTTGGCACTCCCTCCTTGGGGCAAGACGAGGAACGAGGGCGAGGCTGAAAGCGAAAAGTCGGGACCGATCACGTAGACGGAGACTTGTGCGTAGCGGACCAGTGCTCCGCTGGTGGCTGTTATCTGGAGATAGTAGCCGCCCGGTGGTGTGAAAGAGAAGGTTTGGATCGCCAAGGTCGTGCTAGCTGATCCACCCGGTGCCAGACTGACCGGGTTGCTGCTTAACGATGGGGCTACGTACAACGACAGTGATAGGGACAGGGTCACATTGCCAGAGAAGTTGTCAATGCTGGTCAACGTCACTATTGACTGTGCAGTATCGCCTTGGCGGATTGTGAGGAAGCTCGGGTTTGGTGAGATGCTAAAGTCCGGGCCCGTTACGCTGACTTGAATGTAGACGTAGTGGACAAGGTTGCCGGAGGTTGCTGTTACAGTGATCGAGTAGTAGCTGGGGGTCGTGCCGAGAGGCACGGTGATCGTGAGCAAGGCGGTAGATGATGGTCTGGTCGAGTTGAGAGTAACGCTGAGCGGGTTTAATGTTGACTGCAGGTTTGAGTACGAGGAAGCGGTGAGGATTATTGTGCCGGAGAACCCGGCTCGGGAGGAGAGTGTGAGAGTCGAATTTCCGGTCTCACCTGCTTTGAGGGTGAAGAATGTGTTGCTGGCTGTTAGGGTAAAGTCTGGGCCAGTGATGTTTAGCTGGACGTAGGCTGAGTGGCTGAGGTTGTTGGGGGCTATGCCAGTCACACTGACCGACGCGAATCCTGGGGTTGTGGTGGATGGGACTGTAACTGTGAGGGTTGTATTGACGTGTCCGCCTGAGGCGAGGCTGATGCTGCTGTTGGTGAGGGCTGCCGTTATTGTTCCGTATATGCTGGTCGAGAGGTTGACCCTACCCGAGAAGCCTAGAACACTGGTTAGGGTGATGGTTGACTGGCCTGTCTGGCCCTCTCTTATGGATAGCAAGGAGGGGCTTGCGACCATCTGGAAGTCTGGACCTGTCACGTTGACCAGTAGGTAGAGGTTCCGGGAGATGGTTCCGCCGGTTGCAGTAAGGTAGACTGTGGTGGTGCCGGGGAGGGAGTTCGTAGTGTCCACGGATAATGTGGTGGTCCCCGTGGTTGTTGTGGAGTTGAGAGTTACGACGGTTCGGCTGAGACTAGCGGTCACGATCGTGCCGAATGGCTGTGACTGGATCGCGAGGAGGACTGCTCCTGTGAAGCCGCCCCTCCCTGTGACTGTGATGGTTGAGCTCTTCGAGGAGTTCTGGGAGATTGTGAGGTTGCTCGGATTGGCGGAGAGGATGAAGTCTGGTGGCGCGACAACTACGAGAAGCTTGGCTTGGTGGTTGATTGTTCCGCTCGTTGTGTTTACGCTGATCAAGTATTGGCTTATTGTAGTTGTGGAGTTAGTGGAGACTGTCAAGACGGCGTTGGCTGTTGGGGCTACTGTTGAGAGTGTGATGGTTGTCGGGTCGAGTGTGACTCTAGGGGGTTGCGTTCTGTTGGAGCTTGAAACGGAGAAGCTGAGGTCGATACTGCCAGTGAAGCTGTTAAGGCTGGCAAGGTCCAGTCTGAAGCTTGTCATCTCTCCTCCGTGTAGGATTCCTGACGAGAGTGATGAGGCGTCCAGTGAGTAGTCGGGACCAGTGCTGGGTGCCCACACGTTCGTCTCAGTCGCCTTGAAGTGTAGTGAGAATGTTGTTGGTGACGAGAGGGTGGCGTTGACGTATTCTGCCGCGTCTAGGACTAGGCCGGTTTGGGCGTCCCAGTAGAAGATGACTCTGGCATACTGTCCGGGTATTGCTATGGTCAGGTTGAGGAGATTGACTGTACGTAACGCGCCAGCATAGACCCTCTCGACGGTCTCATTGAAGACGTACGGGTAGAAGGAATATGGCGTGTTGAGGAGAAGGTCTCCCGCGGTAAGGTTCCCAGCGACTAGGTATGGGAATAGGTTTCCCTGGCCGGTCTCCGTATTCCCTGAAAGTGGCTGGCTGGATTGTGTCCCGTTCTTGTATGTGAAGACGAATGTTGCGTTGACAGTGTGGGCCGGACCGTTGACGCTCTGGACTTGGAATTTGAGCATGCTGACGTTTCCTGGGAAGGGAGGTGCGTATGGCAGGGTGTTGTTCTGGCTGAACTCACCGTAGGTCACGTAGTCTCCAGGTCTCACCCCGGACGCGTAACTGGGCTGGGCTCTTGCCGGGAAGGTGTGAAGCGTGAGGGATGCGACGACTGTGAATATGAGGAGGAGGGTGAAAACGCGGATTCTCAACAATGCGATGATTCCTCTTGGATAGCTTGGTCTAACGCGACCATGCTATTAAGGTAAACTTGCCTCGGTCAATACTATTTGCCTCATAAAGCTCAGATGGATTGCATAACGGATAAGATGATGGTCGTCGTGGTATAGCCGGGTATCGATGGCAACCTCTGGGTGGAGGCCTGAAGGACGGTGCACTTCGACGCTCCCAAGCTGAGCACAACACAAGACTCCGATCGGTAGCTATACAATCACAGTGACAGCAACTAGCGGCTCAGTCTCCCACCCCGTCACAATAACCGTCGACATCGCCGCCTAGTGACTTCGAGTCCCACTCTATACGGTAATGCGGACGACGTTAGTTGTTCCGCATTGAATCCTCGGTATCTCAGCCCGACCCATCTTCTATGCTCGAGGCACTGGGCCAGAGTGAGCGGAAAAAGGGAGGAGGGGACGGTTCGCTGCTATTTTCTTAGTGTGTCAGTTGCACTACTTGAATTTCGAAGTTTGTGCCTGGTGGCGCTCTCAGTCCGAAAATGGTCTGTGAGGAGAAGTGGCCCGGTGCAGCGGGGAACCCTGTGTCCAACGGCGTGGGCGAGATGGGCACCGTTATCGGGGGTCCGCGAGGAATCGTACCGGTGAAAGTCATTGTTCCGCTGGTCACAAAGAAAGTTATAGGACCCGCGCTTCCCGGCATGATCGTCCAGCCTGTAATCTCAGCATTAAAGTGGTCCGCGCCCGCCGTTCCTTGGCTTGTTGGGCCCGTTAGATGGCCGCAACCGGTAAGAGTTCCGTCTCCGAGGCCGCCGCTGTCGAACTCAACCCAGCCCCAGAAGCCGCCTAGCATTGTACCGCAAAACGAAGGGTTGTTACAGTTCAAAGAGACGCCGATCTGCCAAAGCGCAGTGTTTCCATAAGCGTGAACCGCAGGGATTGTAGTCGACATTAGAGGTAGAACCGCTAGTATAGCGCTGAGGGCCGCGAATTCCAAAATTGTCTTTGGTCTAATCAAGTTCTTCCTCCCGGTATCTTCTCAATGTCTATTTAACAAGTGTTGATCCTCGAGGATGCCAAAGATATAGAATGACATTCTTCTGAAACCGGTCGATGTGGTCCTGCATCAATCCACCTGTAGCCAGAACCCTCTGAGGAGGGGCTCGATGCGAGTGATGGCTGTGGATGTGGAAAAAAGAGGGGATTTGTTGAGGGAAGGAGTTCCGCTAACTAGGTATTGATGCTGTGACGGCGTCCTGGGTGTTGTGGCCCCTGCCCGCGGGAGGGGTTGGGAACTGGGATGTTCGTATGTCGGTCCAGATCGGGTGGGATACTCCGTCGGAGCCTATGGCGAGGTTTTCGTAGTCGCCTATGAAGGTGGCTTTGCCGTTGGTTGTTCCGCCGTTGGTGAACCATCGTGAGTCGTTGGGGTTCGATAGGCCTGTGTCAACCCGGACGGTGCTGAAGGATGCGCCGCCATTTGTGGATGTTGCGAGTGTTTCGCCATACTTGATGTTGGCAGAGTCGTAGCTTCTGTCTTTGTAGGCGACCTTTAGCACGCCGCCTGGGCCTACCGCGGCCCAGGGATAGAACTGGTCATTGGCAGATGTGCTGCCTGTGGCGACTCCAACGGGGCTGTTCCAGCTTGAGCCTCCGTTAGAGGAGGTTGTGACGAAGACGTCGGTGTCTGTGGTGACGGTTGAGGAAGTGCAGGGTGCTGCGCATGTGGCTACGCCTTTGCGATTGTCTGAGAAGGAGATGTAGAGTACTGTTGACCCTTGGCTGGGTCCTGAGGAGGGGTCGACGGCTAGGTTACCTGCGGAGTTGACCCGGAACTGGCTGTTGGTAAGGGTTTGGCGACCGTCGACATTGATGGGATAGTCGTTGCCGCCGTCGAAGATGGGCCACACGGCTTGGAAGGGTCCTGAGAAGCTGGCGCCGCCGTTTGTCGATCGGACTACTAGGTACTGGTCCCGGAAGCTTGTCTGGGGTCCTTGGAATTCATCGTTCTGGTAGGATACGTAGAGTGTTCAGTCAGGGCCTACAACGGGGGTGGAGAACTGGTTTTCATTGCAGATGTTGGTGTTGAACGAGTTTCCAGGGTTTGCGCAGAGCGTTGAGCTTGCTCCGCTGATCTCTTTGCCCGTTGAGAATGTTTGTCCGCCATCGTCGGAGAAGGAGAGGAATATGGGTGAGGAGATGTAGCGTCCGAACTGGTCGAAGGTGAAATGTGTCCAAGTGACGTATAGCCGCCCGTAGAATGGGCTAGTGGGGTTGTTGTCGACTGTAGTGTAGGGTTTGTCGTTGAAGAGGACGTTTCTTGAACTGCCTGTTCCAACGGCTACTACTTTGGGGAAGCCGAAAGTCTGGCCACCATCGCTGGAGGTGCTGAGAAGTATGCTGGCGGTGGCGAACCCGGCCGCCTGCCCGCCGTTGGAGTTGATAGTGACATAGTGAACGAGTCCGAGTTTGGTGTTGAAGGCCAGACCTGGGTCGCCGTTGAACGTGAACCCGTCAGGGTTTATGTGTCCGTTAAGCCAGGTCGTGCCTCCGTCGAAGCTTGTGTAATATCCGGCGATGATTCTCTGAACAACGCTTCCACCTTGGAAGAAGAGCTCATAGTCGTTAGAGCCTGCGACTATGTGGTTAGGGTTTGCGGGATCGACGGCGATGCTCATTTCGTTGTGCGGGAGGTCGATGGCGTCACAGTTTATCCGGATGTTTCCGCCTCCAAGGTCGGTGCCGTCGGTGCATGTTGCCTTGTCAATGGTCCCTATTCCAGGTGTTTCGCCGGAGAAGTCGGCGGCTGAGGCCCGGAGCCCTGAGATTGGGGGCCCGTTGTACTGGGCTGGTGGAGGTTTAGAGTTCTTGGCGAGCGCTGTTGGGGCTAGTGTTGCTGTTAGGGTGAGGGCTGTTAGGAGAGCGACGAGAAAGATGCTGTTTTTTCTGACCATGTTTTCACCAGGAAATTTTCGGTGATGGCTATTAGGGGTGAGGGCTTAAGTCTTTCTATGGTCATAGTACGTTTCGGACTAACGGGGATTGCCGAGAATGGCTGTAGACAGAACCTTGTGTGCAGGCCGGTCTACTCTCTTGGTATATCGCTGGGTGACGAGAAAATTGTCAAGAATTGTGTTAGCGAATCCCGATGAGTCTGGTTCTTACAACGGGCGGAACCACCGCAGCAACGCTGACAATCAGCTCTGGCAAGGTTGCCAACTATACGGTGACAGTTACTGAAACGAGCGGAGCGCTCGCGCACCTGTTTCCGTGCTGGTCGTCGTATCCAATTTTTCAATACATCAGCCCATCGTCACTGAGTCCGCCACGTGGCACGTCCGGGACGAGTCTAATCACTTTGACTAGTCTCAACGGGTTCGCAGGAACCGTAACCCTCTCAACAGTAGTCTCAGCGACCTAGGGTCCGAGGACGTCTCTTCGTAGCTCATCAGCCACTCTGACATCAGGAGGACAGAGCACTTCGACGCTCAGTGTGAGAGCACAACATAAGACTCCGATCGGTAGCTATACAATTACAGTAACAGGAACAAGAGGCTCAGTGTCCCACTCCGTCACAATAACCGTCAACATCACGCCCTAATCGCGGGTCTTAAGTTACTTTCAACTATGGCTCTTAGGAAGCCGATCTGGTTGTTGTAATTGTCTCGAGCTTGGCCTTCAGCCTTCTATTTTCAGATTCTCGCTCGCTGTACGCTTTGTCGAAAGTGCTTGGATCGGGGACCCTGCCTTCCTGTTTGATCCTGTCCATTTTCTGAAGCTCTTCTTGTACTCGTTCGAGTTTGAGACGTACAATGTTCTCGGTTTCCGTTGCTCCCGCAAAGGGAATACCCTCTGAGCTGGAAAAGATGCGGATCCCACAATTCGAACAGCTCGCAGTCGCACGTTGGCTCCGTGCTCCGCAAACCAGACATGTATTCTCAGTACGCGATACAGGTTGCTTCAAACCGCTGCTCCACGTTGTGGTGGTGTCTTGGAAGAATTCCTCTACGTATGGTCTTCTGAGATACCAGAGCTGAAAGATCGCGAGTGTGGGGTTTCCTTGGTGGAATGCTACCGCTGCGAATCCCGAGATGATCGCTATGACTGTGACAACGGTTTCAACTGTCAAGGCCCACTCTCTCCCGTTCCAGAGTCCCCTGCCTAGATAGACTAGCCCGACGCCAGCTGCGACTGCGCCCGCTCCGATTATTCCGAGTACCGGGAGAAACAATAGCAGTATTCCTCCCAGTCCGAGGATGAGTCCGCCGATCAGATTCTCGGCCGCGAGTATTGTTATGCCAATGGGTCTAGTGCTCGTCGGCTCTCGGGGTCCCGCAATCCCCCAGTATGCGAGTGAGATTATCCCCGCACCAGCTTCTATGATCAGGGTGATGGTCGCGTTCGGGCCTGAAACCGTGAAGTCAATTGCTGCTGAGATGAAGAACGCGGCGCTCAGCACCAGTGTCGTGTTATTCCGTGGGCTGGGTTGCAAGGAGGTGGATTAAAAAACTAGATTGAACTCTTTAGGATTTACTGTGTAATCGGGTTAAAGGCTCGGGTTCGATTCTGTGATCTACTACTCTAGCGGACCTGGCACAATCATGCCGTAGTGGATGTTTGGGAAGACTCCGCCTGATAGAGAGAGGATCCCGCCGTCCGTGGAGAGCGCTCCGTACTGGGCGATGACTTGCTCTGATCTGCTCAATTGACTTAGCTGGAGC
>WNGJ01008423.1_pt1 | contig 10981 bp, 11 predicted proteins | sample 5400611 | NCBI WGS metagenome assembly WNGJ01 (sample SAMN13153375, study PRJNA577476) | soil metagenome | isolation source: 40 cm soil or saprolite under Garry oak tree replicate 1 | place: USA:California | collected 2016-06-15 | reverse complement strand
GAGCAGCCCAACAAGTACGAGCTGGTCATCAACCTCAAGACGGCCAAGGCCCTCGGCCTGACCATTCCGCCGTCCGTTCTGCAGCGGGCGGACGAGGTGATTCGGGAGTGAATCTCCGCCACCGTCGTATCGAGGGACGGTAGGACGGAAACGCTGCTCCTGGCGGCGCTGATCGTCTTCGCCGGCTACACGGTGTTCGGCGTGACAGGGTTCGGCGCGTCACCGATCACGGTCCCCGTGCTTGCGCATGTCCTGCCGCTGCCGTTCGTCCTGTCGCTGGCCGCCGCTCTCGATCTCGGATCGGCGGCGGTACTCGGTGTTCACACGAGGAAGCGGGCCGATGTCCGCGAGCTGATGGTGCTGGCGCCGTTCACGATCATTGGCCTCGCACTCGGCGTGACGCTGCTCGTCCGCCTCCCGCGCAATGCCACGCTACTCGCGCTCGGGGTCTTCGTCTGCGGCTATGCGCTGTACATCATGCTCCATGGTGGGCCGCGGCGCCCTCTCGGGCGGGCGTGGGCAGCGCCGGCGGGTCTCGCCAGTGGCGTGCTCGGCGCCCTGTTCGGTGTCGGCGGTCCTCCTTATGTCGTCTACATCGCCGGGCGCATTCCCGACACCACGGCGCAGCGCGCGACGATCTCGCTGATGGTCGCTCTCAACGTGGGACTGCGCGTCGCTGCGTTTGCCATCGCGGGACTCTTCACCGGCCGCGACCTGTGGCTCGCGATCGGGGTGCTTCTTCCCGTCGCATGGGCGGGCGTCTGGACCGGGAACCGGGTGCACACTCACGTGGCGCCGGCGAAGGTCGTGCGTATCGTCGGCGCGGTGCTCCTCTTCAGCGGCGTATCGCTGATCGCACGAGCGCTCTGACGCCCGACTCGTACCCGCACCGCGAGCCACTAGTGCGCCGCCCAGGGCCTCGGGCTGATGTTCCAGGGCTCAAGGCTCACGAGGCCACGGTCAGCACCACGCGGAACCGCGCTCTCCCGCTGATCATCTGCTCGTACGCATCGGCGGCCTTTGCCAGTGGGTAGCGCTCGATCATGGGGCGGACCCCGGTCAAGGCGCTGAACTGCAGCGTGTCCTCGGAGTCCTTGGCGGTACCGGAGGGCCAGCCCTGGATGGAGCGTCGCGCCAGGATGATCTGCAGCGGGCTGATAGAGAGCGGCTCCGGCGCGACTCCGACGATTACCAGCTTGCCGCCCGGCGCCAGGCCGTCGACTAGGGCGGAAATGGATTTGGCGTCGGGTGCGGTCGTCAGGATCACCCGCGCGCCGCCGAGCTTCTGGATGGCTTCGGCCGGAGCGCCCGCGCTGGTGTCGATGTATTCGTGCGCGCCCAGTTTTCTGGCCAGGGGCTCCTTGTCCCCGCCACGTCCAATGGCCACAGTCCGGAAGCCCATCCAGCGGGCGCACTGAATCCCGAGATGGCCCAGGCCTCCGATGCCCTGGACGGCAACCAGATCGCCCGGCCTCGCACCGGAATTTCGGAGCGGGTTGTATACGGTGATGCCGGCGCAAAGGAGAGGTGCGGCCTCCTCGGCAGACAGGTCGTCCGGGATCGCCGCCACGGCTTCGGCGGGCGCGATCATGTATTCGGCGTAGCCCCCATCGAAGCTGAGGGAGGTGATTTTCTCGAAGCGACAGAGAACGAAATCGCCTCTGCGGCAGGGATCGCACGTAAAGCAATGCCCGCCGTGCCAGCCGACGCCTGCACGCTGGCCGACCTTCCAGTTGGCCACGTCCGTGCCGACGGCGTCGACCCGCCCGGCGATCTCGTGGCCGGGGACGCGGGGATACTGCAGGCCCGGCCAGAGCCCATCCTTGACCAGGACATCGCTGTGGCAGATCCCGCAGGCCTCGACTTTGATGCGTACCTGCCCGCGGCCGGGCTCCGGGATCGGACGATCGACCAGCTCGAACTGCCCGCCGGGCTTGCTCACTTGCACCGCCTTCATCAGAGCCATGTGTTGTCCTCCCTCTTCATTTTGCTGTGGGTCTTCCGACGCAACCCCAGGAACTGGTCCCACCAGGTGGAAAAGCCAGGTGAGCTCGGGCTTCAGCGAAATCTCTCCGCGAGGTTCAACCGACAGAACCGTCGAGATCGCTCGGGTCCACGCGGGCCTGACGGAACACGCGAATCATGCGATGGCGGCGGAGCCGCTGGAACGGCAGATAGAGCGCGAAGGCCGCAAGGAAAAGGACGATCAGGCGGATGCCCAGACGAGCAGCCGTCTCCGTGACAGCGTCGCTCAGTAAATATCCGAGCCCGGTCCAGGCCCCGGCCCACACTAGGGCACTCGCGGCCCCGTAGCAGACGAAGCGAGGGATGTTCACCTTGGTGGCACCGGCCAGTCCGGCCGCGATCGCGTTCAGCTCAGGCAGGAAGCGGGCCCCCAGCTGAAATACCCTGCCGTGGGCTGCAAAGACATGCCCGGCGCGACCCACCAACGGTCCGGCACTCGGCGAGAGTCGGCCGAGCATCTTCAGCACCTTTGCCCCGCGCCATCTGCCAAGGCCGTACCACGTCAGGTCCGCACCGAGTGATGCCCCAATCGCGACGGCAATGATCACGGCCATGCTCAGGTCGCCACTCCCTGCCAGCGCGCCCGCGCCGAGCAAGGCGGGAACCACCGGTACAGGAACCCCGACCTGATTTCCGAAGATCCATGCAAACAAAAACAGCGCCGCGTGTTGCAAAATCATGCGCGTCCTCTCTCGATTACTTGCCAGGTCGCCAAGAGGACCGTGTCACCTCTCGCGACCTCGTCCCTATTACGATGGCGTCTCGCCCGCATGGGTTGCAGGAGCGTTCCCTTTCCATGGGATCGAGAGCGGCCGCCTCGGTGACATGCCGCAGGGTGCCCGAAGTTGCTTATGCTCTGCGTGAAAACGTCAGCGATGTGAGTTAGAGTAGCGGCTACTCTCTCAGGGAGGACAATCGCCATGCCGTTCTACGAAAGAGGACCCGTCCGCATCCACTACGAAGAGGCCGGTTCCGGCTTCCCCCTGCTGCTCATACCGGGCGGCGGGCTCAATTCAGCCCTCTCGTCTTGGCAGACCGCCTCGCCTTTCGACGCGATGGAACGGTACAAGGACGACTTCCGCTGTATCTGCGCTGACCTGCGCAACGCCAATCCCGGCCAGTCCAGCGGCCCGCTGGAGATCGACCGCCCTTGGGACGCCTACGCCGACGACCAGCTCGGGCTGATGGACCACCTCGGGATCCGGAAGTTCATGGTCATGGGCTTCTGCATCGGCGGGCCGATGATTCACAACCTTCTCAGGCGCGCTTCGGAGCGTATCGTCGCGGCCGCGATGATGCAGCCCAGCGGCTTCAGGCCTGAGATCCCGGACCTTTTCTACCAGAACAACACCAAAGGCTGGGGGCCGTCGCTTTGCGAGAAGCGCCCGGACGTCACGATGGCCATGGTCCATGACTTCCTGACCAGCATGTACACCAACCGCGCCGACTTCGTCTTCACCGTGTCCCGCGATTTTGTGCGCTCCATCCAGACGCCGCTGCTGGTTGCGCCTGACGACGTGCCCGCGCACCCGTACAAGGTCGCGATGGAGGTGGCCAGCCTCGCCCCGAACGCCGAGGTGACCATCTATCCCTGGAAGGATTCGCAGGAGCACATCGACGAGGTCGTGGAGCACGCGCGGCGCTTCCTCAAGGCGCACGAACCCGCCACCGCCGGACGTTGAACGAGGGGCTGCAGGAGACGATCTCGTCGCGTCTCTCTGACTAGCCGTGCCCGGCATGATGCGATCGTGCCATCGGCTCCGCGGGACGACGGCAGCGTCCGCGACCCCTTTCCCCTCTTCGCAGGGGCACGCCCCGTGAGGAACATCAAGCTCCTCTACGGCTTCTCCTTCTTCGATCAGTTCATGATCGTGATCGCCTTGTGGGTCCCCTATCTCGCGACGAAGGGGATCGGCATGCGACAGTTCATGGAGCTGCAAGCCGTGTTCGCGATCGTGATCCTCTGTGGCGAAGTGCCTACCGGGGTGCTCTCTGACCTGTGGGGAAGGAAGAAGACCCTGCTGCTGGGCTCGACGCTCAAGGCGGTCAGCTTTTCCCTCCTCCCGCTCTGGAGCAGTTACGAGGGTTTCCTCTTCTACCACCTCACGATGGGGATCGCCCTCAGCATGATCTCGGGAGGCGATGTGGCGCTCCTCTATGACTCGCTTCTCGCGTCGGGTGACGAGAAGTCCCGGGGAACGGCCGTTCTCGGAAATGCGAAGCTCGCGGCACAAACGGGGGCAACGGTGAGCGCGCTGCTGGGGGGCGCGGTCGTCACCCTGTCCTATGGGCATCTCCTCTGGGCCAACGCCATCCTGAGCTGGATCCCGATGTTTCTCGTGCTGTGCGTCACCGAGCCACCCGCGGGCCGGGACCGGGCGAAGAAATGGTCGAAACAGCTCAAGGAGATTTTCTCGACCACCCTGGTACGGGACGCCGCGACGCGGCTCGTGTTCCTCAATCTCGTCGCCTCGGGGGCCGGCGGGTTGGTGATGTTCTGGACGCACCAGAAATACTGGCAGGAGAGCGGGGTGCCCCTGGCCTATTTCGGAGTCCTGCTGGCTGGTTACAGTCTCATCTTCGGCCTCGCCGGGAGATCCGCCGCTCTGGGGAGGGCGAGATACGGCCGGCGACCGTTGCTCGCCGCGGCCGGCGGGCTGCCCATCATCGCGTATTTCGGGATGGCGTCTTTTCTCGGTTGGGGCGGGATACTGTTCGGGATCCTGGGCCAGGTAGGCCGGGGTCTGGGCGGGGTGCTCTTCCTGCAGGTGCTCAACGAGAAGATCTCCTCCGCGTACCGCGCGACCGTGATCTCCATGGCGAATCTCGGGACCCGCGCCTCCTTCGCTCTCCTGGGCCCCCTCGTGGGCTATGGGATCGACCGCTGGGGATTACCGTCCGTCTTGTCGGCGCTCGGAGTCCTGTTCTCGATCGCCTTTGTCTTCCTGCTCCTGCCGCTGGTCCTGCGGGAAAGGGCATGATCTTTTTCTCTGCCGGCGCCGTTATTCCTTCGCGGGAAAGCGCTCCCAGTGGGTGAGCGTCTGCCAGGTGACGTTCCCCCTTGGCCGCATCCCCGCGGGCTGCACTGGCGCGGCGTGGCCGAGGCAGATGAACATCTCAGGGCTCCATCCTTCAGGCAGGTTCAGCACTGCGCTCACCGCCGCCTGGCTGAATGACGTCACGACCCCGGCCCCCAGCCCGAGCGAGTGCGCCGCCAGCAGCATCGTCTGCGCGGTGGTCCCGACGTCGACGTAGAGTCCTTTCGCGGTCGGCCGCATGCCGAACGATTCCGCCCGGCCGCCGTCGATGCAGATCACCACGATGGCCGTCGGCCGCTGGAACATTCCCGGCGTCACCACGCGAAGCAGCCTGAGGGTGAGCGGGTCCTGGATGGCGACGAAGCGGTGCAGTCGCCGATTGCCCGCGCTCGGCGCGCGGCGCGCCGCCTTGAGCAGCTCCTCCAGGTCCGCGCGATCGACCGGCTCGGCGGTCAGGGCGCGCGCCATGCGCCGGGTCCGGATGGCCTCGAGCACGGAGTTCGTCACGTCACTCTCCGATCGAGGCCGAAATGATCGACCAGGAGCTGGCCCACCGCCCGGCACACGGCGTCGAGCGCGGCGGCGTACCCCGCGGGGTCGGCGCTCCGGACCGCCAGGTCGGGGACCTGCTTGAGCGGGCCGGTGAGAAACGCACGAGTGTCCGGCGACACCCGGTCGACGATCGCGTCGGCCAGCCGGCCGGCCGCGGTCAAGAGGCGCAGGGAGCCGTACTCGGCCGCCTCGTCCACCTGGGTCCGCGCCGCCGTCACCAGGAAGGCCAAGAGCTCCAGCGCCTCGTCCTCGCTCAACACCATTGCCGCCATGTCGTCGCCCTCCCCGCGTCGCTGCGATTCTTGTTCCGATCGCCGTCGCGCGCCGCGGCTAGAAGAGAGCGCTGACCGAACGGCCGTCGTGGATGCGGGTGATGGCCTCGGCGAGCAGGGGCGCCACGGAGAGGACTTCGATCTTCGCGGAGGTCGCGGCGATCGGGATGGTGTCGGTGACGAGGAGCCGCTCGAGGCGAGAGGCGCCGAGCCGCTCCAGGGCGCGCCCGGAGAGCACCGGGTGGACCACGGCCGCCGAGACGCCGCGCGCCCCCTGCTCGAAGAGGAAGTCGGTGGCGCTGAAGATCGTCCCACCCGTCGCGATCTCGTCGTCGACGAGCAGGCAGCGCTTGCCCCTGACGTCGCCGATCACCGCTACCGCCTCCGCCCGCTCCTCGTCGCCGGACCGCCGCTTGTCGATGATGGCGATGGGCAGGCCGAGGTGCTTGGCGAACACCGCGGCGTCCTTGGCCTCGCCCACGTCGGCGGCGACCACGATGGCCTCCTCGAGCCCATCGGCGCGCAGCCGCTCGCAGAGCACGGGCACCGCGGTGAGCTGATCGGCGGGCATGGAGAAGAACCCCTGGATCTGGGGCGAGTGCAGGTCGATGGTGAGCACGCGATTCGCCCCCGCGGTGGCGACGAGGTCGGCCATGAGGCGGGCGGTGATGGAAATGCGCGGCTCGTCCTTCTTGTCGCTGCGCGCGTACGGAAAGTAGGGCAGGACCGCCGTCACCCGCCGCGCGGAGGCATGCGTGAGCGCGTCGAGCAGGATCAACAGCTCGACGATGTTCTCCGACAGCGGGGGCGCCGACGTCTGCACCACGAACACGTCCTGCTCGCGGACGTTCTCCTCGATCCGGACCTTGAGGTTCTCGTTCGAGAATCGCGTGGTGGAAAGCCGGCCGGGCGCGATGCCGAGACACTTGCAGATCGCCTGGGCCAGCGCGGGGTGCGACGATCCGGAGAAGACCTTGAGCCCGTCCATCTCAGCCATCTCAGCGGCCCATACTGCTCCCCCTCGATGGACGGGTCAAGCGGCGCGCCCGGCGGCCTGACCGCGACCAAACACGGGGCGGCCAGCCTAGGCCAGCTTGTAGGACAGCATCTCCAGCCGCTCGGTGAAGACCTCCTTGCCGCCTCGTCTGCGCACTTCATCACGGGCGACCGGCCACTGAAAATCGGGGATATGCCAGCGCGTGACCTGACTCTCGGTTGGGCCCTGGGGAGGCGAAGACGTCCCGCGAGCTTCAAGACGAAAGGCGTTGAATGACCCGGCCGGAACCGTCACCCGCTCGCGCGCCACGATCCGAAGCTCCTGCTCCGCATGCCACGTGACCCCCTGCGGATCCGTCACCTCGAATTGCGCACGCCAACGTTTCCCGACTTGAAATTCCAGCGGCACGAACTGGTTTGGAGAGTTCGCGTAGCCCTGCCGGTTCCGACGCTGATTGCCAAGCAGGTCGGAGATGAAGCCGTCGTCGCGGATGACCTCCGTGTCGGTCACTTTGATGACGGTCGCGGTATACGTACGACGCTCGGCCCTTGATCGCAGATCGAGCGCTCGGTAGGTGACGGTATCACCGACTTTCGAGATCCTCGCGTAGGCCGAGCCTTTGGTGAACGGGTTGCCCCTCTGTGACGCGATCTCGATCCTGTTCTCGCCCCGCGCGGCAAGCACCCGATCGAGCTGAAGCTGGGCGAGCTCGACGTAGTTTCCGCTCGGATAGCGCCGCAGATAGTCCTCCAGCGGCGCGGGATCCTGGCAGTTCTGGATTTGCTGCCACACCGCGAGCTCTTCCTTGAAGAGCCTCTGCTTCTCTTCGTCGGAGAGCTTCTTCAGTCGCTCCGAGGGCAGGAAATAGAAGTCTTCCTCCAGCGAGGTGGACTCCCAGGGTAGCTGCGCCCCTTTGGACGTGCGCCGCACGCTGAGTCGCACGCGTTTGAACACGTCCTCGATCCTGGTTTCCCTGACCATAAGCTCGCGTACCAGATTTTCCGTGTACAGCCCGTTCGCGCCGTCCCCGTCGCTCGCGACGTTGCCGGGCGCAGTCGCATACGCGAGCAGGGTGGCCTCGGGCGCGTCCATCTGCGACAGGCCTCTCGTGTTCGGCTTCACGCGGCCCAGGGGATTGTCGCGGCACGCATCCAGGATGATCACGTTCATCGGATTGGCCGCCTTGGTGATCCCACTGACCAGACCGGTCACGGCCAGCGCCTGCTTCGGCACGTCCTCGAGACGGCCGATCTCCGCGTCCACCGGCAGCAAGTAGTTCGTCCAGGCGAGCTGCACTCCGTGCCCGGCGTAGTAGAAGACTCCCACGCACTTCCGCGCCGCCAGCGTTCGCGTGTAAGAGCGGATCACCGAGGTCATCTGGGCGCGCGTGGCATCCAGCCGCTCCGTGACCTCGAACCCGATCTTCACGAGGGCGTCGCTCATCGCCCGGGCGTCGTTCGCCGGATTCTTGAGCGGGGCATCCTTGTACGTGCCGTTGCCGATCACCAGCGCGAGCTTGGGCGCCCGCAGCAGCTTCAGCGCCCCCTCCGATTGCGCCCACACCCAGGCGTACGGCGCTGGAAGAAACAGCGCTCCCGCCGCAACTCCGCCCTGCAGCAACCGCCGACGACCGGGGTCCATCACTTGCCCGTGAGGCTCAGGTCCTCGTACAGCGACCAAAGTAATGGCGCGCGCTGGTCGATCAACACGAAGGTCTCCCCCCGTACGACACAGAGGCCGCCACCCATGATTGCGGGCGTCTCAAAGGGCTCCATCCAGACCGCGACCCCGAGCCTCTCGGCGGCGTGAAGCAGTTCGTCAAAGAGAGGCTGGTGTCCATAGAAACCGATAGTACCTGATCTGCCGCGAGGCCCGGTCCGCGGCCGAGAGGTGACCCCATCTTGTGCTCGGCCTGTGTGAGCTGGAAGGGCGATCAGGTCCCCACAGATAGTGCACCGCCTTCTCTCGCAATTCGGCTCGGAGGGTGTGATGGGCGGTCGCTGCGGAGCGCGGCGGCGAAGCAAGGACCCGCGGAGTTCCTGTCGCTCCGGGTAGGCCAGGCAGTCCGGCTGGCGCGCTGGCGATCGGCCTTGGATCTTATCGCACGGCTAGTGAAGGAGACTGAAGAGGCCCTTGGTCTACTGACGCGCGATGAAGCGAGGAGGCAATGAGGGTCGGCTCGCTTGCCGCGCCGATCAGGAAATAACCCAGGCGCCCGGGCATTGAGGGATGTCGGCATAGAGGCGTCGCCGGGGCAAAGACTAGTCACTACGTCGAACTCACTCCCGATATGAGCGCGGGCCCATGAGTGCGGCCCCTTTGCTACTAGTAAATGGAACCCGCCGCCAGCGGATGTCCCGCCAGAAGCGCGGCAGCAGTGCGAGATTCATGATCACCGCCGGAATATGGATACGGATCCGCACAGCGCAGCCGCCAACCAGGAGCGCAACGGATGCGAGACTCAGGACCCTTACTCATAGTTAGGCCTCCCAAGGACAGAACACCGCATGTATGTGGCTCCGTCGAGCCCTCTCTGGCACCATCATGTAGGGGCGTCGCATATGGTGTGCCGCGGGCGCGAAGTCAGCGACATTCCACAAGAGTCTCGAACGGCCGCGTGGCCCATTACGGAATGTACTGCCGGGTAGAGATTTCCGCCTTATGGGACGCTCGGGCCGACTCCCTTAGCCGGCGCTACGCGATATGCGTCAACTATTTCGACGTCTGTGCCGACATAAAGAGCGCCCTAGCGTCGGGACAGATTTGGTACAGAACTTACGGGATAGTCCGGCCAAGTCACCCACGCACGGCGGGCTTATGGATCACGCGGCGGTCGCGTCGGCACATGGTGGAGCGTTGCAATTGGGAAGGCGATGGGCGCGCCCCGCCTTGACATGCAGCTTCGTCGGGCATAGCCTCAGCCGCCTGGAGCGACCCGCCTGGGCAACCGACCTCATCGAGGTCGATAGAAGGGAGCGGGGACGATGGAGACGATGGGCCCGATCCCAAATTCCGGTTCAAGACAGTGTGTTTTTTCAGACGTTTCACCAGCGATGCCGTGGCCCCGGGCACGAGTAAGAAGGGACGACTCGGCACGAAGGCGAGGGATAAGGGGCTTTAGCCTCGCCGTCGGGACTATGCTCGCGGTGCTCCTGATCTCGAGCGTGTCCAGCGCCGAGACCTCACCTCGCGGCGAGCTTGAAGACTTCTTCGGGCGAGTGACAGCAATCCTGAGCGTGGCAACCAACGCGAAGCAGGCCCGGGATGATGTGCGCAGCCTAGCTCGAGCCCTGTTTGACGGCCCCGGGGCTGCCCGCCGGGCTCTAGGCTCCGACTGGGAACTGCGCACTGTCGCAGAGCGTGAGGAGTTCACCCGGATGTTCACGGGTGTCGTCGAGCAGGCTTACCTCGAGATCGTTCAGAGTCGGCTACCGCGGGATCGGCCGCTTGCGATCCGCATTGTCGGTGAGGACCCTATCGCGGAGCGTGGCACGGTCGTCCGCACGGAAGTCCAAGGTAGGTACGGCAGCGACATGCAGTTGGACTACCTGATGTCCAGATCAGGTAAGGGGTGGCTGATTCGCGACATCGTGATCGACGGTGTCAGCCTGGTCGAGAATTACCGAGCACAGTTCGCGCGCATATTGCGCACTTCATCCTACGCCGATCTGGTGCTGCGGTTGCGGACGGTGGTAGGCGCTGGGCCGCGCGAGCCAATCGCGGCGGCGCCGAACTTTGAGGTCATCGTCGCCTACTTCGACACGAGCCGTGCCGAGCTGAGCCCGGCGGCGCGCCGTGACCTCGACAGGGCCGCCACGTGGCTCGCAACGAATGGGCACGCGCGCGTCCTCGTCGAGGGCCATGCGGACCAGCGGGGAGACGCCCGGCCGAACCAGGCGCTCGCTGAGCGGAGAGCCAGTTCGATCCGTGATTATCTCGTGACCCGAGGCGTCGACGGTGATCGCATCATCACCGTTACGTACGCTGTTCAGCGACCGGTCTGCCAGGAGCCGCTGGAGACATGCTGGGCACAGAACCGCCGGGCCGTTGTCCGGATGACGCGCTAGGCAAAGTCTTTCTTCGCGCATGCGGTCGCG
>WNGJ01021639.1_pt1 | contig 10982 bp, 11 predicted proteins | sample 5400611 | NCBI WGS metagenome assembly WNGJ01 (sample SAMN13153375, study PRJNA577476) | soil metagenome | isolation source: 40 cm soil or saprolite under Garry oak tree replicate 1 | place: USA:California | collected 2016-06-15 | reverse complement strand
CCGAGGGCGCCGTCGATCGCACGGTGATCACAGGACAGCGTGACGCTCATCATATGCGCGGCTTCAATTTTGCCACTCCTGACCACGGCGCGCTCCCCGCTGGTGCCGACCGCCAGGATGGTGGCGTGCGGCGGGTTGATCACGGCGGTGAAGTGGTTGATGCCGTACATGCCGAGGTTGGAAACCGCCGTGGTGCCGCCCTGATATTCCTCCGGCTTGAGTTTTCGCGCCCGCGCGCGCGCGGCAAAATCCTTCATTTCGCCTGAGATCGTCGACAGCGATTTGGTTTCGGCCTTGCGGATGATCGGGGTGATCAGCCCGCCCGGCATCGCGACCGCCACGCCGATATCGGAGTGCTTGTGCTTGAGCATGCCGCCTTCGGTCCAGCTCACATTGCAATTCGGAATCCGCTGCAACGCGATCGCCATCGCCTTGATGACGAAATCGTTGACCGAGAGCTTGTAGAGCGGCTTCTTCTCCTTGTCCTTGGGCGCTGCCGCGTTGATCTCCTCACGCGCCGCCAAGAGCTTGCCGATATCGCAGTCCATGGTGAGATAGAAATGCGGAATGGTCTGTATCGACGCGGTGAGGCGTTGCGCGATGGTGCGGCGCATGCCGTCATGCGGCACGATCTCGTAACTGCCCTGCTCGAATAGCGCGAGGATCTGCTTGTCCGACATGCCAGGCGCGATGCTCGGCGCGCCGCCGGGAGCTGCGCCAGGTGCTTTCAGTCCCTTGCCGGATTTGGCTTCCGCGACATCACGGGCAATGACGCGGCCATGCGGGCCGGAACCGTTGATGCGCGCAAGTTCGATGCCGGCCTCTTTTGCCAGGCGGCGAGCGAGCGGCGACGAGAAGGTGCGGGCGTGGCCGTTGGTCTGTTGGGCAGGCGTCGCCTGGGGTGCGGGAGCCGCAGCTGGCGCGGCTTTCGCCGCAGGAGGTGCAGCCGGTGCAGGTGCGGCCTTCGGCGCTTGCGCAGCCGGCGCCGTCTTGGGCGCGCTCGCAGCCCCTGCCCCCGCCGCCTTCACGTCCTCGCCATCGGCGGCGAGCACCGCAATCACGTCGTTGACCGCCACGTCCTGCGTACCCTCGGGTACCAAAATCTTCGCGATCGTGCCCTCATCGACCGCCTCGACTTCCATGGTCGCCTTGTCGGTCTCGATTTCCGCGATCACGTCGCCGGACTTGACCTTGTCGCCCTCTTTCTTGAGCCATTTGGCAAGGTTGCCCTTTTCCATCGTCGGCGACAGCGCAGGCATCAGGATATTGGTTGGCATTGTCAGTGACCTTATTGCGACCGCGGCGCGGTGGTGCCCATATCGGTCGGCCGCGCGATTTCGGCTTCGAACATGTCGACGATGCGCGCCAGCGCTTCGTCCTCGGTGTAGCCGCTCTCGCGCGCATAGGCGCGGGCGGCATGGCGCGCGATGTCGACCAGAAGGAGGCCCCACATATCCGGCTCCTCGAACGCACGCGTGAACGCAATGGAAAGCCCGCCATCGACGACGAACGCGCGCAACACTTCCGTGGCATCATCGCGGCCCATGACGTCAGGCGGCAAGGGCTGCTCCTTGGGACTGGCCATGGCTTACCTGTAACAAACGGCTTTGGCGGCTGCGACCACCTCGGCAACCGAAGGCAATGCGAGCTTTTCAAGATTGGCGGCGTAAGGCATCGGCACGTCCTTGCCCGACCTTCGCCAGTTCCTCGGCGGCCTTCAATGCGTAGGACATTCCGTTCGACCATGACACGAGCGTGACATGACCGCCGGAGCGCACGATCCGCGCTTTGCCGATCGGGATCACATGATCGTCGAGTTTTGGCACCTCGCCGGAATGACCGTACAGCATCTCGTTTTCAAGAAAGATCACCGGATTGGGGTCGCGGATCGCGGCCTTCAACAGGCCCTTGTAGTCCGCGGCCGAAAACGGCGCGACCACCTTGAGCCCGGGAATCTGCGAATACCACGCCGAGTAATCCTGGCTGTGCTGGGCAGCAACGCGGGCGGCGGCGCCGTTCGGGCCGCGGAACACAATCGAACAGCCCATCTGCCCGCCGGACATGTACAGCGTCTTGGCCGCGGAGTTGATGATCTGGTCCATCGCCTGCATGGCGAAATTGAAGGTCATGAATTCGACGATCGGTTTTAAGCCGGCCATCGCCGCGCCGACGCCGATGCCGGCAAAGCCATGCTCGGTGATCGGCGTATCGATCACACGCTTGGCGCCGAATTCCTGCAGCAATCCCTGGCTCACCTTGTAGGCGCCCTGGTATTCCGCGACTTCCTCGCCCATGATGAACACGTCGGCGTCGCGCCGCATCTCCTCGGCCATGGCGTCGCGCAGCGCTTCGCGGATGGTCATGGTCACCATCTCGGTGCCCGCGGGCACCTCCGGGTCGGGCTCCGCGGCTGCTTTCGGAGCAGCGGGCGCTTTCTTTTCTTCTCCGCCTGTTGGCGCCGGCGCTGGTGTCTTCGCTTCAGCCGGTGGCGCCGACTCCGCGGCCTTCTCCGCCTTCGCGGGTGCGGCGGCCTTGCCAAGATCGGCGGCGCTTTCGCCATCCGCCAGGATGGTCGCGATTGGCGTGTTGACCGCGACGTCCTCGGTGCCTTCCGGGATCAGGATCCTGCCGAGGGTACCCTCATCGGTGGCCTCGACTTCCATTGTCGCTTTGTCGGTTTCGATCTCGGCAATGACGTCGCCCGACTTGATCGCCTCGCCTTCCTTCTTCAACCATTTCGAAAGGTTGCCCTTCTCCATGGTCGGGGACAGCGCAGGCATCAGCACTTGAATTGGCATGGTAGCTCCAGAGATTTAGCTCTTAAGGCCGCAGGCTGCGCGCTCAGCGATAGATATCGGTGTAGAGTTCGGACGCATCAGGCTCGGGATCGTGCTGCGCGAAGTCGGCGGCAGCGTTGACGATCCCGCGCACCTCGGCGTCGATCGCCTTCAATTCCTGCTCACTCACCTTTGCGGCCAGCAATCGATTGCGAACCTGCTCGATCGGGTCCTGGTCGTGGCGAACCTTGTCGACCTCCTCGCGGGTGCGATATTTCGCCGGATCCGACATCGAATGGCCGCGGTAACGGTAGGTCTGCATTTCCAGGATAAAGGGGCCCTTGGCTTCGCGGCACCATGCGACAGCCCTGTCGCCCGCAGCCTTCACCGCGCGGACGTCCATGCCATCGACCTGCTCGCCGGGAATGTTGAAGGAGTTGCCGCGCTTGGAAAAATCAGTCTGCGCGGAGGAACGCGTCACCGAGGTGCCCATGGCGTAACGGTTGTTCTCGATGATGTAGATGACCGGAAGCTTCCACAGCTCCGCCATATTAAAACTTTCGTAGACCTGGCCCTGGTTCGAGGCGCCGTCGCCAAAATAGGCCAGGCTGACAAAATCGTTACCGCGATAGCGATTGGCGAAGGCCAAACCGGTCCCGAGCGATACCTGGGCGCCGACGATGCCGTGGCCGCCGAAAAAATTCTTCTCCTTGCTGAACATGTGCATGGAGCCGCCCTTGCCCTTGGAATAGCCGCCATGGCGCCCGGTCAGTTCCGCCATCACCCCCTTGGCATCCATCCCGCAGGCCAGCATATGGCCGTGGTCCCGGTAGCCGGTTATGACCTGATCGCCCTTTTTCAGGGCCATCTGCATGCCGACGACGATGGCTTCCTGGCCGATATAAAGATGGCAGAAGCCGCCGATCGCGCCCATTCCATAGAGCTGGCCGGCCTTTTCCTCGAAGCGCCGGATCAAGAGCATGTCGCGCAACGCGCTGAATTCCTGATCTCTGGTCAATTCTGGCGGGTGGTCGGAGCCGTTGCCTTTTTGGTGTTTTTCTTGGCCCGATTCTTTGGCGGCGCTTTTCTTGAGGAGAGCCATGGCAATTCCGGATGCGAGAGAGGGTAGCCCTCTCTATCCCAACTCAAACCGCCATGAAAGGACTGCGTGGTGCTGCGCAAATTTGCGCTATACCGCAGTGCACTACAGGCGACATTTTCGAAATCGATTTTGTGGATTTTTGTAATTTGCGGGATCGGAGCGGGGAAGCCGTCATCCCCGGAGCCGCGAGCCCTCCTTGGCGATGGGCTCACGAAGCCGGGACAGGCTGGCTCGATGCCGACAGCTGCGGGCTCTTTTCCTTGGGATGGCGTCACGCAAAGCGCAGGCTGAGTTGCCGGATTCGACCCGTGTGGCTGGCGACGAAATCACTCACATGTTCGGGGACCACGACGCCGTCGATGTCGCAGCGGGCCTGTATCTCCTCAGCAACCTGTCTGGAGACGTCCTCCGACCAATGCTCCAGCGTGTTGAATGCTACGATCCGGACCGGGTCGTTAAATTGCCCTGACATGAGATCGGTGATGATTGTTTCGAGCTCTGTCCGCTCGATTTCTGTTTCGCGGTAAACGCTGCCGAGCTGTCCGAGGCGATCCACCACGAGATAGACGGTTTGATCCGCGCCGTAGGGCACGATCTTTGGTATCCAACCGGTGCTCGGCATACACGCACCTCCTACACAACAAACCAACAAATCAATTCGACGAGGACCCTATCGTTCCCGTCACAACAAAGTCAGGCCCCGGAGATCGCGCTCCGAGGCCCAGTGACCGTATCGGGGTACGTCCGCCCGCACGGTGTGGTCGCGCTCGAACCGCCGCAGCGACGTTAGCGGACGCAGGATTGAGCGCCGCTACGTTCATGCCGGGCAGATGCGCTTCCCCTTGCCACCCTGGATTGGCAGCTTGAGAATGCTGGCTCGCGCTCGAACCGCCGTGACCGTTCGTTTTAGCTTGAGTGCAATGACGACGACGCTCTTTCCAGCCCCGGCCATTTCCCGGAGTTGCTGGTCCTCCTCCGGCTTCCATGGATATTTGGCATTGCGTGCGCCTAGGATCATCTCACCGCGTGCATGAGGATAGCCGACTAGGGTGGCCCCGGATCACTCCGAGGCCCTTTGTTAGCTGCGTTTACTTTCCACCGGGAGCTGGACCGTTGTTGTTGTTCGTGCCCGGGCCGACGTTGCCCTGACCAGACGGATTTGCCGCCACGCCCTTCGCGTTGGGCTTCATGTTTGCTCCCGTAGTCATCGATGATTTATGAGTCTTGTGCGATTTCGCGTCAGCCGTGAAAGTTGAACCGACCAGCCCTGCGATAGCGAGCGCCGTGATTGCCAGTTTGGTTTTCATCATAGGTAGGCCTCCGTTGGATGCATGATGCGAGAATAAAAACCGACCGCCAACCGAAGGGTTCCCTGGCGCAATTGCACATTCAATGTCGGCCACGGGACCGACACCGCGCTCCCTTGGGGTATAAAGTCGAACAAGTGCAGATCCGTGGTCTGATCGGCGCGAAAGTAGCGTACCCCGACAGTTGCGGCGGCGACTGTCGGGGACTCTCCCGGAACGAGTCCGGAATGGGCGAATTGAGTGTAGTGGGTCGCTGATGTCACACGGCGATCTGCACGGCTCCGCCAGCCTCCAAAGGCCCTTACCCAAGGGCGGGGCCGTGCTCATTGAATTTCCGCGCTCATTGGATTTCCAAGAGCTGATTCCAAGAGCACCACACGCTAGCGGGGCTTGCCGCCTTGACCGGTAGCCGGGTCCGTAACCGGCTTCCTTTCTTGTTCGCCCACGCTCACGCCTCCAGCTTCTCCGGGGTCGCGCGTCAAAGTGCTCGTACCCGTAGTGGTCTGGCTGCCTTTCGTATCCGGTTGACCGGGAGCATGGCTGGAAGCACCGGGCCTTTCCTGTTCTCCGACATAGCCGGACTCGCCGGAGTTACGAGTCTTGATGCCTTTATCCGCTTCGTCCTGCACTTGCGGTTGACTGGATGATCCTGTCGATGGCTGGGCCAATGCTGGCACCGAAATCGTGGCTCCAAAAGCGAGGATCACGGCGAGAATTGAGGTTCGCATGAGCTATCCTCCTATCGTTTCCCCCATGCGCAGAAACGCACGAACTACCGAAGGTTTCCCGAGAACCATCGTTCTATTTCGTGGCGTCATGCCGCCGCTGCCCGGTCTCCTTTGTCGGCACCGCGCGCAACGATCTTTAGGAATTCATCAGGCAGCGGTCGCTGCAATGTCCCACGGCGCACCCATTCACACGTCATATTCCTCCGGCGTCATTGTTCCTTGTCATGCGCTTGCAGGGGGCTTTTCAGCGGCCATTTCTTGAAATCTGCGCATGAGTTTCATCCGTGTAATCTAGCTGAATATCCATTCAAGAAAGTTCCGAGGCCGTTCCTGGAACGTCGTGATGCCCCAATCGTTTTGCCCTAGCGCAACAACGATAGGAGAAACGACATGAAGAAGATTTCCTGCGTTCTCGCCGCATTGGCGACCATCGCCGTTGCAGCGCCAACCGTGGCGAGCGCTGAGGGTTTTAGCTTCCGCGTCGGCAGCGACCGGGACTATTACTATCGCGACCGTGACGACTATCGCGGCCCTCGCGCTGAATTCTACGATCATGACCGAGGGCTCCATCGCGGCTGGTACCGTCATGATGGCGATCGGGTAATCATTAGGCGTCACCACTACTGGGACGACTAATAAGGAATGGCCCCTAACCGGGGCCATTTTCTTTTGCGTCGGCCAGTATTGCTGTTTGCGCCGCAAGCTTGATCCTCTTGTCAGCTCCCCTGCGCCACGACCTTGAGCGCGTCATCCGCGAAACGGCTTGGCGACGCGCATCCATGCATCGCGGCGCCCCGGTATAGTCAGGATCGCCGCGACCACCGCGTCCGGCGCCGTCGTCAACAAGCGATAGCCGTCAAGAAGCTGGACGAGATGCGGGCTTGACTTCATAAGAACAAAATAAGAACATCCGCTATCGCCGCCGACCAACCCGGAACACGATTATGCATCCTCGTTCGCAGCCGAATGAAAAGGAGGCTGACGAATTGGAGGCCGCTGTCGACGGAGCCATCGCTGCTTGCGGCGGTGACGCGAGGTCCGCCGTTCGGTCGTTGATTGTGGCGAACGAATTCCTGGAATCGGAGGTTTGTGAGCTGATGGCGGCGGTGTCGCACGCTTATGTGCACGGCCGATTTCGCACCTATTCTGGATAGGAGAGCCAGATTGTTCCGCATGGATCCTGTTCCGCGTAGATCCAAAGTTCGGTTCCAGGCTGTCCGACGACTTAAGTACACTTTCGTACTTAGAAGCCGGAACGATTAACCGCTTTCCGCGTGATCTATTTGGGTTGGAGACAATCGCGTGGAGAAGTGCAGTGCCTGACAGACAGATCAAGCTCCAACCTGAGAGCGTCATGGCCGATGTTTATCTCGGCGTAACGGTGACAGGCTTATACACCCTGGTCGGAATGGGACTCATTATCGCGTTTATGTGAGCATGGCGTTATGTGAGCGGCCCAGCACTCAGTATGCCGCGCGACCGGTTAGGAAGAGGTTGAGCCTCTCGAATGGTTCCCTTGCCTAAGTTTCCTTGCCGAGGTTTCTCTTGCCGTTGCGGTTTTTCCATTTCGCGCCGGAGATTTCAGCTGCGGATCGACCCAAAAATCCCGCTGACTGATTTATTTCAATGCTCATCGTCCGGCTTGACGATCCGAACCAGATCGTGCGGATTGGCATAGTCGAGCTGAAAGCGCGCGCGCTCGTCCAGCATGTCCGGGTCGACCCGGTCGGAGCGCAGCAGCGAGACCCGCTGCTCGCCGTCGGCGCGCTCGCGCTTCAGCCGCGCCAGTTCCGAGGTCAGCGCGATGATCTCGGAATCGAGTTCCTGCCGCGCATTCAGACCGTATTTGCCGGTATAGGCGTTGACACCGAAATAGCCGACCATCGCCGCCGCCATCGTGTAGAGGGCAAGCCCGGTGAGAAAGGATTTGAGTCGGCTGCGGGAGACCATGCGGCGAGGATGCGGCGACCCGGTTAATGGTATCCTAACGCCAGGCGGCGCTGTCTCCCGGTCTGGCTATTTGTTTTGCTTTTCGACGAAGCCGGCAAAAGCGTCGATATATTGCTGCAGCACCTTTTGCAGCGATTCCTTGGTGAGTTGGCCCTTGTCGTCGAAGGCGTCGCCGATACCGTTCAGATAGATTTCCGGCTGCCCCAGGATCGGACCGCAAATGCCCGGCAGGATGTTCTGCAGGTGCTTGGCTGCGCTGACTCCGCCCAACGGACCCGGCGAATTGCTGATGATGCCGATCGGCTTGCCGAGGAACGAGCTCTTGCCGTAGGGGCGCGATCCGACGTCGATGGCGTTCTTCAGCACCCCCGGGATCGACCGATTGTATTCCGGCGTGACGAACAACACGCCGTTCGATTTCTGCAGCTTATCGCGAAACGCCAGCCAATCGGCCGGCGGATTGGCTTCGAGATCCTGATTGAAAAACGAGATGTCGTGCAGGGTGACGACGTTCAGCTTCAACGTATCCGGCGCCAGCTTGGTCAGCGCATTGGCGACCTTGAGGGTGAAACTTTCCTTGCGAAGGCTGCCGACAATGACGACAACGCTGTTCGGGGTGGCCATGGGATATCCTTTTCTGAAACGAAACTGGCTGCCTTGACGTAACCCGGCCGGCAGAAAGATGCAAGTGCATGAATTGGCAGAGTGTACCCGTTAAAGGCCTTACGCCTGTGAGGTACGCGGGGGCGGCCCAGCCCTCCAATCGGTTCGCGATTCGATCGCGCGAATGACCGCCACCATATCGGACTGCCCGTATCCCAGCGCGGCTGTCTCACCGTACAGGGTGTGGCAGACATCCAGCAGGGGTGACGCCAAGTTTAACTCTCTTGCCGCTTCGGCCACCAACCGGTTGTTCTTCAGCGCATCGAGGATCGAGGCCTGGACGGTGAAGTCGCGAGCAACCAGCTTTGGTCCCTTCACCCGCGATACGCTGCTTGCCATCGGACCGGCGTCCAGCACAGCGAGGAATTGTTGCATGTCCAGGCCATGTCGGTCGGCAAAATGAGCCGCCTCTGCGAGGCCGGTGACCATGGTAATCAGGAACAGGTTGACCGAGAGCTTCATGAGCAGCGCGGTCGGCACGGATCCGCAGATCATTATCTCATGGCACATCGGTCGGAGCAGAGGGCGAACCTCCTCCGTGGCTAAGCGGTCGCCCGCCAACATCGCCACGAGCTGCCCGGCTTGAGCGGGCTTCCGCGAGCCAGAGACCGGCGCTTCAACATAGCTGCCTGCTGCAGCACGAATGTCGGCTTCGAGGTCGCGCGAGTAACCGGGCGAGGTGGTCCCCATATTGACGATCGTGTGTTGCGCGACATTGACAACGAAGTCTGGCGTGTTGCGGCCGAGCACGGAGTCGACCGCTGCCTCGCTCGCCAGCATAAGAAGCACGACGCGCGTCTGCTGTAAGACCTCTGCGGAACTCGTGGCGACCCTTGCGCCAGCGGCACCCAATGCTTCGCTCTTGTCGATGGTGCCCAAACGAAAAGCGGCGTGCCCGCCCGCACCAGATTGAGCGCCATGGGTTCTCCCATGACACCGAGGCCGATGAAGCCTATGTCCATATTATGCTCCGGTCGGCATTGCCTCTGACGACATGGCCGAGCTCTCCCGCTATTGATGCGGCGGCCAGTTTCAGGCGCCGCGTATCGTCGGGAACGATAATTCAGAGCATCGATATCCGTCTTGAAGGATTGTGCAACAAGGGCGAGCGGAGCGAATAAGGATCGGGCTGCACCCTGACCGGGACGCCGCTGCGGCGCCTTCGCCCAGGACGCTATGACCGGTCGTGCTCACGCAGCCCCGGCAGCGCCCGCGAGCACGCAACGTCGAAACTCTGCAACAGCCTGATGCGTGAGCCACATCGCGCGCGGATCAATCGGATCGTTCTGTGACGAAACCTTCGCAATCACGATGCGATTGGCCGCGTCGACAAACAAGTTCTGGCCGTGGATGCCCATCGCGAGCAGGATCTGCGGCTCGTCGTCGACCACATACCAGCCGCTGCGGTAGCGCATGTTCCTGCTGATCGCCGCAAAGCTCTCGCCCCACTGCCCCTCGCTCCAGGCCTTGGGGTCGCCATTTCCGGCGATATCGTCGAGCCACGCCGCCGGCACGACCTGGCCGAAGCTGCTCTGCCCCCTCGCCAGCACCAGCTGACCGACGCGCGCGAAGTCGCGGACGGTCGCACAGAGCCCGCCGGTACATCGCGGAGCGCCGGCACGGTCCACGGTGATGTAGGCCCCCTCGGCAGCGCCCATCGGTTTCCACAGCAACGTGCTCACGAGATCGGCGAAGGTCCGCCCGGTCGCCCGTTCGATCGCCCAACCCAACAGGTCCGTGTTCGCCGACACATAGCTGAACGGACCGCCATGATTCCCGGGAGTAGCCGCAAGGTGCTCAAAGAAGGCGTGCAAACTGGGCGTCCCCTCGCCCGGAGCCACTGGATCCCAATTGCACGCGGCCGCATAGGCGCGCTGCTGGCTTTCGTCGAGAACCACGCCGGTCCGCATGTCCAGGAGATGGCGGATGGTCGTGCCGCGATAGGCGGTCGCGGCGATTTCGGGGACGTAACTCGACACCGCCGCGTCGACGTCGAATTCGCCCCTCTCATGAAGGATGCCCGCGATCAGACCAACGATCGACTTGGTCGCCGACATCAGGATGTGCGGCGTCTGTTTTATCGTCCCGCCGTCATAAAACTCGAACACGATGCGACCGTCATGCAGAATGACAATCCCGTCGGTCGCGGTCGCCTTCAGGAAACTATTGAGATCGAGCGCAGAACCGTTGGGCAGCCGCAACGCGAACGCGTCGAGAGCGATCGGACTCTCGGGCAGCGCGAGCGTCGAGCCCAATGCGGCCGCGATCTCCGCCACCGGAATGATCGATCGAACATTGTGGAACGCCCATCGGTTGAACGGCGCGGTACGCCAGTTCGAAAGGTTTACGTCGGACGGCAGGCTGTCGGTCGAAAGCGGCATTTTTGCACTCGATCTGAATTGCATTGCCGCTTGATCATATCAAGACAATCGGCTGGCGCGCCCCTGACCGAACG
>WNGJ01018726.1_pt1 | contig 10982 bp, 6 predicted proteins | sample 5400611 | NCBI WGS metagenome assembly WNGJ01 (sample SAMN13153375, study PRJNA577476) | soil metagenome | isolation source: 40 cm soil or saprolite under Garry oak tree replicate 1 | place: USA:California | collected 2016-06-15 | reverse complement strand
TGCCGTTCATGAATACATCAGCCAGGGTGATGTTCATCAGGCAGTTTCGTTGACTGGTTTCGCCGACTACAGCCGCTCATCGGCCATGCTGGCGGAGGCCAGGGCTAAGGCGGAAGTTGCCACGCGCGGATTGGTGGTCACGGTAACCCAGGCCTACTATGGCCTGATTGTGGCGCAGCGCAAATATGCCAGCGCGCAACGGGCTGCGAGCGAGGCACAACGATTTCTGAGTGTCAGCCAAAAGTTGGAGAACGGCGGAGAAGTGGCACATGCGGATGTGCTTAAGGCGTCGATCCAGAGCCAGCAGCAGGACCGGGCCTTGCAAGAGGCGCAACTCGACATGGAGCGCACGCGCCTTGATTTGGCGGTTCTGTTGTTTCCAGACTTTAATCAGGACTTCGCCGTCGTCGATGACCTTCAGGCTCCCGAACCCCTTCCCAGTTTTTCTGACGTGGAAGTCTTGGCCAAGAAGAATAATCCTGAACTGCGGGCGGCGTTGGCCGCCCTCGAGGCGGCCAGGCACGAAGTTACCGCCGCGTGGGGTGGCCTCCTGCCAGCGCTGACGATGGACTATTTTTATGGCATCGACGCCGACCAGTTCGCTGTAAAAGATCGGGCTGGCGGGCGCAACCTGGGATACTCAGCCGTGGCTAGCCTGCAAATTCCGATTTTCAGCTGGGGCGCTGACCGCAGCAAATTGAAGCAGGCGGAACTGCGCCGCGATCAGTCGCGGGTGGAGTTAAGCTTTGCGCAGCGCCAGCTTCTTGCCCATTTGCGCCAGTTCTACAACGAAGCTGAAATCGCGCGTTCGGAGATGCAGTCTTTGGCCAGCTCCGCCGAAATGGCAACCGATAGCCTGCGATTGACTACGTTGCGTTATCAGGCGGGAGAATCCACCGTTCTCGAAGTAGTGGATGCGCAGAACACGCTGACCCTAGCCCGCAATGCGTACGATGATGGCCAAGCGCGATTCCGCGTGGCGGTGGCAAATTTGCAAACTCTGACGGGAACCTTCTAGCCGGATGAACCACACTGAACGAGCCGTCTTCTTAAGTTCCGCGGGCGACTGGGTTGCGCTGCGCCGCGCTCTACGGAAGCTGGCGCTAGCTGCCTCGGCTGCGGGGCTCCTGTTTAATGTTGGCTGCTCCAGCGACAAGGGCGAGACCGAGCCAACCGTTTCCGTCCAGGTGGCGCCGGTGGAAAAGACGGCGATTGAACAAACCATTACGGCTCAAGCGGTTCTCTTTGCCCGGCAGCAAGCTGCGATCGTGCCCAAGATCAGCGCTCCGGTACAAAAATTCCTGGTCAAACGGGGGGCCAAAGTTCATCAGGGACAGTTGCTCGCCGTGCTGGAGAATCGCGACCTGAGCGCCGCAGCGCAGGAAAATAAAGGGGCCTACGCTCAAGCCCAAGCAGCCTACACGACCACGACGGCTGCCACCTTGCCCGAGGAAATTCAGAAAGCCGAAGCCGATGCCCAACAAGCCAAGAAAGCTCTTGACGCCCAGGAGAAAGTCTATGAGAGCCGCCAGCAACTGTTCGCACAAGGGGCTTTACCCCGTAAGGAATTGGATCAGTCGACCGTCGACGTCACTCTAGCGCGAAACCAGTTTGCCATTACCACCCGACACCTGGAAGCTCTCAATGCCATAGGTAAGCAGCAGGAGTTGAAGTCTGCCGCAGGTCAGTTGGATCAAGCCAAGGGGAAGTATCTCGGTGCCCAAGCCCAGCTCGGGTACTCGGAGATTCACAGCCCGATCGATGGTTTCGTGACCGATCGTCCGTTGTATCCGGGGGAGATGGCCGCAGCTGGAACTCCACTCATTACCGTGATGGATATTTCCTCGGTCATCGCGAAAGCTCATATCCCGCAGGCCGATGCCGCTCAACTGAAGATGGGAGACCCGGGGACACTCACCGTGCCGGGCATCGATGAACCCATCAAAGGCAAAATCACCGTGGTCAGTCCGGCTCTCGATCCGAGCAGCACCACAGTCGAAGTCTGGCTGGAAGCGAAAAATCCCAAGAACCAACTGAAACCAGGCACCAGCGTGCAACTCTCGGTCACGGCTCGGACAGTGAAAGATGCCCTGGTCGTCCCCGCCGCTGCCGTAATTAGCGCTCAGGATGGGAGTCCTGCCGTAATGCTAGCTGGCGCGGATGGTAAAGCCCACCTGAAAGCCGTGAAGATCGGCATTCGCCAAGCTGACGATGTGCAGATTGTCGACGGCGTCACCGAGCACGACAAGGTGGTGGCAAGCGGCGCCTACGGCCTGCCTGACAACACCAAGATCAAAGTCGAGGCGGCGCCCAGCGAAGCCCCGGCAGGAGGCGCCAAAGGCCAAGGTGCCAAAGGTGAGGGCGCCAAAGCTCCGAGTGAGGACAAGAATGAGAAATAATTCTTGCGGAGCACAGGCGTGAACCACGCGAAGTCCGATCACTGGGTGGCCAGGCATTCCCGGCCAATGATCTTCCTGATCCTCACTCTGGCCCTGCTGGGTGGGTATCTCGCCTTCACTATTCCGGTGTCGGTGTTCCCTTCGACAAACTTCCCTCGTGTACTGATTGCCGTGGACAACGGAGTCATGCCCATCGACCAGATGATGGTCACAGTCACCCGGCCCATCGAGGAAGCAGTAAACAGCGTGCCCGGACTGTTGCAGGTGCGTTCCATCACCAGCCGCGGTTCGGCGGAGGTGGATCTTTACTTCCGCTGGGATCTGGACATGTTCCAGACCTTGCAGTACGTGAATGCCGCCATTTCACGGGTGCAGCCCGAGCTTCCCAACACCGCGAGGATCGAAGCGCATCGCATGACCTTCGCCAGCTTTCCGGTCATCGGTTACAGCATCACCTCCGACAGGATGCCGCAAACCAGGCTCTGGGAGATGGCGACGTATGAGATGAAGCCGCGGCTGAACCGGCTTGACGGTGTCTCCACCGTGATCGTGCAGGGCGGCCAGGAACCCGAATTCCAGATCACGCCGGACCCTGCGAAGCTGCTCACCGCCAGCGCGACCGTAAACGACATGCTGGACGCCATTCGGCGCACCAATCTGGTGGATTCGCCAGGCTTGCTGGAACGCAATCACCAGCTATTTCTCGGGCTCGTGAATGGGCAGGTGCGCAATCCCGAACAGATCGCAAACACCGTCATTAAGACCACGTCGGCGGGCATTCCGGTGCGTATCGGTGACGTGGCCACGGTCGCACCGAACGTTAAACCCGTGTATACGGTCGTAACCGCCAACGGGAAACCCGCTGTGCTGCTCAACATTAATCGGCAGCCCGACGGCAATACGGTCCAGGTCGCCGACGAGGTTCATAAGGAAGTCGAAAGCATTCGCACGACCCTGCCGCCGGGTGTGGAGATTCGTCCGTTCTATGACCAGTCGGTGATTGTGAACGAATCGATTAAGAGCGTGCGCGATGCCATCCTGCTGGGGTTGATTCTCGCTTCCATCATTCTGGTGGTGTTCCTGCGAGATTGGGGAACGTCGCTGGTGGCAGGTCTCGTGATCCCCGTCACAGTATTGGTGACCTTCATTGCTCTCAAGGTCATGGGACAAACCTTCGACCTGATGACACTGGGCGGATTGGCGGCCGCCGTAGGTCTGGTGATCGATGATGCGATCGTGGTAGTGGAAAATATTGTTCTGCATCGCGACGCCGGAGAGGACCGCCTCGAGGCCATTGAGAGCGCTTTGCGCGAAATTACGATGCCGTTGATTGGATCAACGATTACGCCCGTTGTGGTGTTCATTCCCCTGATTGCGATCACCGGTGTAACCGGCGTCTTTTTCCGCGCTCTGGCGGTTACCATGAGCGTGTCACTGCTGACCTCGCTTGGGCTCGCCGTTACCTGGACGCCCAATCTGAGCCAATACTTTATCCGAGGAAAACACGACAAAGGAGATCACGAATCCGATTTCAACGCCCCCGGGACGCAGCCGGCGATGGGAACTCCAAACGGCCCCGCGGTTCGGCCGGAGGAACAAACCGACGCCGACAACATTCAGCGCCTGCTGGCTGCCGAAGAAAAACATCTTAGCGGCTTTTTCCTTCGGGTGGTCAACTTCCACGAGCGATGGTTACGCCGGGCGCTGGAGCGCCCGCGCTTTCTGGTTCTGTTCAGTCTCGCGCTGGTTGTCGTTTCCTATGTGTGCTACCACTTCTCCGGCTCCGACTTGCTGCCGGCGATGGACGAAGGCGGATTTGTCATTGACTACATCATGCCTGCAGGCAGTTCTCTGGCAGAAACCAACCGCGTGGTGGGACACGTTGAGCAGATACTCCGCAAAACTCCCGAAGTGGAGAGCACTTCGCGACGCACCGGCCTGCAGCTCGGACTGGCCGCGGTGACCGAAGCAAACACAGGCGATGTTTTGGTAAAGCTAAAGGCCAAGCGAGACCGCGACGTGGAAGAAGTAATGGCGGAGGTGCGGGCCAAGATCAAGCAGGAGGAGCCTGCACTCGATCTCGACTTCATACAAGTTCTGCAGGACATGATTGGCGACCTTACCTCAGCGCCGGAACCGATCCAGATCAAACTATTTTCCCAGGATCCCAAGCAACTCGAGGAATGGGCGCCCAGGGTTGGCGAGGCCATTCAGAAGATTAAAGGTGTAGTCGATGTACTCAATGGAATCGAGAATACGGTTAGCGGACCGGCGGTTACATTCCAGGTTGATCCGGGAGTCGCCGCCCGTGCGGGATTCACGGCTGAAGAGGTGGCCGTAGATGCTGCCGCCATTCTGGAGGGAGAACCGGCGCCCACCCCTGTGGTCGCAAACGATCGCGCGTACACGCTAAGAGTGCGCTTTCCTGCCCAGAATCGGGCTACTCTGGAGGCCATGCGCGACACGCTCCTCGTAAGCAGCACTGGCCACACCGCCACGCTGGGTGCGCTCTCGACGATCATCGAAGTTCCCGGCCAAACCGAAATCCGGCGACAGAATCTGCAGCGTTACGTAGCGGTTACAGCCCGTTTGGAGGGCACCAATCTGGGCAGTGGAATGGCTGCCGTGCAAAAGACAGTCAGCGGTTTACATCTGCCTTCCAGCATCCGCGTCGAGTATGGTGGAACTTATCAGGAGCAGCAACGCTCATTCCACGATCTCGTGATCGTGCTGATCCTCGCGGTACTGCTGCTGTTCATTGTGCTGATGTTTGAGTTTGGGACGTTCTCCGCGCCGGTCGCGATTCTATCGTCCGCTCTGCTTTCCACATCGGGCGTTTTTATCGCGCTTCTGATCACGCGCACGACTTTCAATATTTCATCCTTCATGGGTATGATTATGGTGATCGGCATCGTAGCCAAAAACGGCATCCTTCTGCTTGACGCTGATCAGCGAATGCGCGCTCTCGGAGCCAGCCCCCGCGATGCTATCTTGCAGGCGGGACGCCGACGTCTGCGCCCCATCGTTATGACCGCATTGGCTACTGTCGCCGGCATGCTGCCCCTTGCCTTCGCCATCGGCGCAGGATCTCAAATGCTGCAGCCGCTGGCGATTGCGGTCATCGGTGGAGTCCTGATTTCGATGGTGCTTTCACTCATCATCACTCCGGCTGTGCATTTCTACCTGGGTAAAAAAACGCATCGCAACGAACGTGCGTCGGCCACTTGAGTCGCTCCCGCCCGCCGACTGTTCTGCAATGGTGGAATGACGATTTCGCCTGACGGGCCATTTCTGGGGATATGTGTGCAGTTTCTTGCATCTACTGTTCACGTCGAAATGGCTTTCCGCGAAACCGCACCGGAGCCCTACGATACAATCTCGACTCATTGAACTCCACCTCTAAGCTATTGAATATTAAGGGAATTGCAGATTCCTCGGTGAGTTCAAGGCAGGGGGGATGACATCTTACGCCGACGGCATCTGCGGCCGGAACTGAACTTGATGGTCGGTTTGCGGGAATTGCACTAAAATAGCTCCATCCCCCCGGGCCTCTATGAAGTCCCGTTCCGGGCCAGTCGCCGGGGCCGACACATGGCAGAACAAATCGTGGCCGATCAGAAGGAGAAACCAATTCTCGACGAGCAGACTCTTCAAAGACTGCTCGAGGCGGCCTTTGTGCTGCAAGAGCGCAGCGATGGGTTCGAGGATCAGGAGTCCGAAACCGATCAGCTGAGAGTGCAGGAATTGGTTGCTCACTCGCGGCGGGAAAAACAAACTGGGGACGATCTCGGTTCCCAGCACGATTACACTCTCACTCTCGCGCAGATCGTAGAAACTCAACGCCAGATCCAGACGCGCCATCTGAAATTCGAGAATGCGATGGCATTAGTAGCGGAGAGCATCGTCAAGATCACGAACGCGAGCGGCGCTGCGATCGCAATATTAGACGGGAAAAAAGTTCGATATCGTGCCGTGAGCGGTGCATGCGCATTGCGGTTGGATAGCGAAGTCGCTGTCGACAAGGCGATTTGTTCAGCATGCTTGCGCTCCGGTCAGGTGGTTCGCTCGACGGACATCAACTCGGAGTTCTTGGTCGATGGGGAAGAATGCCGGCGGCGCGGAATTCAATCCCTGATCGCGGTGCCCGTTTACCACGATGGCAGCGTCACCGGCGCGCTCGAGCTTTACTTCGGGAAAACACTGGCCTTCACTGCGCAGGATGTCCACAACTGCCAGCTCATGGCTGGTCTGGTGACCGAGGTATTCGCTCGTGATTCCGAACTGACGTGGATGAAATCCTTGGCGGTCGAGCGCGCCAACATGCTGGAGGCGCTGGAGAAGCTGAAACCGAATTTGACTACCTTGTCAGAGCAGGAGTCCGCGAAGGCATCAAAGCTAGGCGGAGCCGGTGTCCGTACTCGGGCAGAGGTACGTGAGGCTTCCGTTTGCCGGAAGTGTGGCCACGAATTGATGGGCGGGGAGCAGTTCTGTGGCAAATGTGGCCTTCCTCGCCGCAGTGCGACTCATCCGTCCAGCCCGCAACGCAGGCTCGCCACGTTGCGGCAAATGCAACCGGCAACCAAGGCAGCATCCCCGAACCGCAATTCAGTTCCTGGCGAGGACAGCGCGACTCTCGATGGGCAAAACAACGAAACGGATTCTGCACCAGTCGGGTTTCCGAAACCTAGGTCGGGTGAGGAAGTTGCCACGACGGGATCAGACGCGAAGACGGAAATTGTACCTTCGGCGGCGGTGACCCTCCCCGTCTTCCCGGTCTTGAGGGACAGTGACGCGGACTCGATTGAGGCCGACTCCGAGGAGTTCGAATCGCCGCGGCTCGAACTACAAGTTCCGCCGGGAGAAACAGCACTGGCAGAATCGCGGGAGGACATCACCTGGAATTCTGCGGCTAAAGCGAGGGAGGCTCTCGAGGCTCTCGCTGCATCGCGCACGCCAGGCGCCATGGGGCTGTTCTGGAATTCGCGCCGCGGAGACTTCTATCTCGCGGTTGCGGTGATTCTTATAGGCGTCGTCATTCGATGGGGAATCTGGNNNNCATTCGATGGGGAATCTGGTCGAACAACTCAGTTGGCGCTACGGCGGGCGGAAGTCCGTCTGCAATCCCCGGCGCGAGCCATCGCCGCAAAGCCGCCCCGGACGCCGATCTTTCGATGTTCGAAAAGCTGTTGGTCAGCCTGGGACTGGCGGAGGCGCCGGAGCAGCCAGAATACAAGGGCAATCCCGACACGCGGGTCTGGGTAGATTTGCGCACCGCTCTTTACTACTGCCCCGGTTCTGATCTGTACGGCAAGACGGATAAGGGAAAGCTTACCAGCCAGCGCAGTGCGCAACTCGATCAGTTCGAACCGGCATACCGTAAGGCATGTGATTGAAAACGCTCACCGTGGGCCGGCGGGTTAAATATTTCGCGTTGCTGATTTGACAACCTTCGCCCTGCGGAGTGGAATCTTAGTTAACCCCGCTCAGTGGAGGACATTGTTGCCAGACTCTATGAAGCCCGATTCCGGGACGGTTCCTGACCCTAATTTAAATCCTCTGTCGAATCCTGTGTTAGGCGAGCACATGGGCAGGTGGGCGGAAGTCTATTTCACTACTCCTCCTGAGAAGCGGCGGGAAGCGGTGCAGCAATTGCTGCACGAGCTAGCCGCAGATTCCAAGGCCGAAAGAGCAACAATTGAAAACCGCCCCGAACAGGTGGAAACTCCCGATCCAGTAATGGAATCGCGCTCATGGTCAGAGGTGCTGCCGCCGCCCGTTGTTTGTCGACAGTGCGGAGAAAAAAGTCTAGGGTCTCAAAAGTATTGTGGGAGCTGTGGTGCGGTTCTGCCGGAGGGCACTCCGTTGCCATCTTCGGTAGCACCAGCATGGGAGTTCCAAACTGCCCACAGCTCACCGAAAGAAGCGCCTTTTGCCCCGTTCGCGTCGTCAATCCGTAGCGCTACCCTTAACACTGGCAATGATGACTTTCGTCCGGTGGCGGAGGACGCCCCCCGTTTTATTCCGGAGTATGAGCCGGTTCACCATCGATACCGGCTTTACGTTGGAGCTGCGCTCGCGGTACTGATCGGCCTGCTGGTCTTCGTAGCTTGGCGGAATAACGCAGTCTCATCAGACGGAACTGCGCCAGGAGTTCACCATCCGGGGTCACTTCCCGCGTTGCCACCCTCGACACGGCCAACGGCATCCAGCCAAAGCCCGCCGGTCGCTGCGACGCCAAATCAAGTTCGAAATCGGGCCGCAGCGCCTGCGCCGCAGTCTCCAGCTGCATCGCAGGTAAGTGGTCCCCCTCCGGCTAAGAGCGCACAAGGCACTGCGCCGCCGGCTCAACTTCGAAATGGGACCGTGGCTCCTCCGCCGCGGCCTCCCGCTGGGCCGCAGCTAGCAGCGAACCGCGCACCCCTCGCGGAAAATACCTGGGTCCCCGGAACGGGAGGAGACGGCTCTGACGAATTGGCCGTGGCACAGAGCTATCTCAACGGCAGACACGGCGCGCCCCGCGACAGCACTGAGGCCGTAAGGTGGTTGTGGAGATCCGTCGCCAAACAGAATGCGACTGCGACGCTTTTGCTTTCTGACTCTTATCTCCGTGGGGACGGTGTTTCAAAAAGTTGCGACCAAGCCCGTCTGCTGTTAGATGCGGCCGCACGCAAGGGCAAGGCAGCCGCCGGTGAACGACTTCGCAACCTGCAGGCCTTCGGTTGCCAGTGATTGGGAAACTGGTTCCCCCCGAATTCATGACCATGCGGGGCCAAGACCAGCAGCAGCACTGAGTCCCCTCAAGATGCTGATGCCCCGAACGCCGCTGGATTCCTACGGGATTCATACCAAAGTGCGAGTTCAACCCGGTTCCAGAGACCGAGCTTATCGTAAATCACGCGTAAATAATTTTTCACCACGTGTTCGGTAGTCCCGATCTCGTCCGCCACTTCCTTGTTTTTTAAGCCTTGTGCGACAAGCTGGATGACTCTGCATTCACGTTCATTTGGGGTGCGTGTTCCGTAACGTTCGTTCCCGAACATAATTGCCTCCGATATAGTAGGGTCGCGAGTTTTACTCGCTTGATTCCGCCGGTGATTCCGAAACGCAGGAACAACCGATTGAAGTGTGCCTTCACGGTTCTACGCGCCATCTTCAGCTGCTGCGCGATTTCGGCGTTGTCACATCCTTGCAAAAGCAATTCAACAATTTGCTGTTCGCGCGGACCCAGCCGAACGGGCTGTTCCCTCATCGGTACCTCCTTTGGATCGGTTCCCGCCTTATCATGCGATAGCGTGCTCGTTACCATAGCATCCGCAATGCCATTTTGAGACGAAAACAGCTGTTGACGATAGAACAACAATTTCCACAGGTATCTGGACGCCGTAATTCTGCCTTCCAAAAACGCGGGTTGGCCGCAAGTCAGGACCGCAAATAGCCTATTCTGATGCGCAAGGCCTCTAGGTGCGCTCAAATCTGCGTGAACAGGAGGCACCCATTCCAGAGGCTCGTCGTCCGGCGGCTAAACCAAATCCGACGTAGGGTAGCACCTGCTTCAGAATTTCCCCCCGGTGCTTTTCGCAAATCGTACGGTCGGAGCCAACCCCTCGGGTAAACACCCTAGGCGAAAATTCCCCGTCCTACAGTTAAATGCTGAACAATTTACACGATTGAACTGATTGCAAATCGGGCGGCCCAGGAGGCCGCAGCATCCCTATCTATGAGCGCAGGCCAGAGGAAAAACGAAGTGTAAGAACGAGACTGACTCCCAGCCAAGGACCACGAGCCGGGTTCCCACACTTGGGCAAATCTCGGGTAATTATATATCAGCTCCCGCTGAGGGCGGAAGGGGGTTGCCGCAATGATTGCCAGCTCCGCTGCGGAGTAGCGTGTCCGTCGGAGTGCGGACGCCGCGCTGAAAGGCTGGGGTGTAGACTTGTTGGTCGCTGGACATGACCCCCGACTTGCACATTGAGATTCATAAGTGGGATGGTTTCGCGGGAGACCGCTCGGCTCCAAACATTCCAGCAGGTGTGGCGCGAATCTGGCACTGGCCGCTGGATGTTTCCGCGCTGGAAGTTGCAGACTTAAAGAAAGTGCTCTCGCCGGACGAAATGGAGCGAGCCGAACGCTACCGTTTTGACCAGCACCGGAACGAATTCATTTTGACCCGTGCGGTCCTGCGCATTGTGCTTGCGTCGTATACGGCACAGTCGCCGGAAAGTCTGTCATTTGATTATTCCGCCCAGGGAAAGCCGGCTTTGAAGAATGGTCCCCCCGATCTGCGATTCAACGTTTCACACACCGAAGGCTTGGCTGTATTGGCGCTGGTAAGGGAGCGAGAGATCGGTGTTGACGCGGAAAAGATCCGTCCCCAACCTGACGCACAAAAATTGGCCAAGCGGTTTTTCTCAGCGCGGGAACAACTCTTTCTCGGAAAACTTTCAGGTGACGAGTTGCAACGAGCGTTTTTTCGTTGCTGGACCCGTAAAGAAGCCTACATCAAGGCGAAGGGCGAAGGCCTATCCATCCCCTTGCACGCTTTCGACGTGTCGCTCGAGGAGGATCAACCGGCAGCGTTGGTCG
>WNGJ01008422.1_pt1 | contig 10982 bp, 15 predicted proteins | sample 5400611 | NCBI WGS metagenome assembly WNGJ01 (sample SAMN13153375, study PRJNA577476) | soil metagenome | isolation source: 40 cm soil or saprolite under Garry oak tree replicate 1 | place: USA:California | collected 2016-06-15 | reverse complement strand
TAGCCCGCGAACTCGTCCCCCACCAAAGGCAGCTCTCGCATCATGCGCCCCTCTCGGGATCGCAGCCCGGTCCGGCCGAACCAGGCGGCGACCCGTCAGTGCTCTCCTGTCAGGCAGAGCTCATGATCAAGTGAACTGATACATACGTCGGCAGTCAACGTCAGACGCTGGGCATACTCCTTTACCTGGCAGGCTGCGGGCGAAGTCCCGACATGGTGACAGCGAGCAGTCGGCGCACGGCCGCCTCGGAGGGCATGCTGCCCGCGGCCGCGAGGGCGTGCAGGCAGTAGCTGGCGAGTTCGCCGGGTGAGATGTCGGACCGGATGGCACCGGCCTCGGCGCCCGCGGCGAGCAGGTCGCTGACCAGATCCTGGAGCTGCTGCCGGGCCCGGGCCACGTGCTCGCCGCGGTGCAGCAGGGCCACGGGCAGTTCGGTGTCGTGGTGCTGATGCTGGATCAGCGCGAACGCCTCCAGGACGGCTTCAAGCCGGTCGGCGGGGGTCGCGGCGGCGTCCCGGACCGCGGCGAGCTGACGCAGGTGACGCGTGATATGGCGGTCGTGCCAGGCGACCAGTATTGCCTCGACGTCCGGGAAGTACTTGTACAGCGTGGCCCGCCCGATCCCGGTCGCGGCGGCGATCTGCGACATCGTCACCGACGCCAGCCCGTGCTCGCGGACCAGCGCCGCGGTGGTGTCCAGGGTGGCGTCGTGGACCGCGCGACGATGCTCCTCGATGGTCTCGGTCCACAGTCTCGGCACGCGTCTAGGATACATGCTGTTGATATGGAGACAGATTGAATTGACAACGACACTTTGTCTCGATAAGACTGTGGCGGTCAGGAAACCCCGACGGGAGAGGACACCCGCATGGCCGGCCCGCCTTCGTATCCAGATACCGGCATCACCGACCAGGGCTCCGGACCGCCGCCCGGGCGCGGGCAGCGCGCCGGGCGCCCGCGGTGGAAGACGGCCGCGATCGCGGTCATCGTGATCGCACTGCTGGCGGTGATGCTGATCCTGCACCTGACCGGCACCTTCGGCGCGGGCACCCATGGCTAGCGCCGCGACGGGCCGGGCGGCCCGCCGATGATCGAGGCAAGGGGCCTGACCAAGCGCTACGGCGGCACCGTGGCCGTCGATGACCTGTCGTTCACGGTGCCGCCCGGTCAGGTGACCGGCTTCCTCGGGCCGAACGGCGCAGGCAAGTCCACCACGATGCGGCTGATCCTCGGCCTGGACGCGCCGGACTCCGGATCGGTGACGGTCGGCGGCTGGCCTTACGCGGCCTGCCGGCGCCCGTTGCTGGCGGCCGGGGCGCTGCTGGAGGCCAAGTCGTGCCACGGCGGCCGCAGCGCCCGCAACCACCTGTTGTGCCTGGCGCTGAGCAACGGGATCAGCCGCGCCCGCGTCGATGAGGTGCTGGACCTGGTGGGCCTCCGGAGCGCGGCACGCCGACGGGTCGGCGGCTTCTCCCTCGGCATGTCCCAGCGGCTCGGCATCGCCGCCGCGATGCTGGGCGACCCGCCGGTGCTGATGCTCGACGAGCCGGTCAACGGCCTGGACCCCGAAGGCGTGGTGTGGATCCGCACGCTGCTGCGGACGCTGGCCGCCGAGGGGCGCACGGTCCTGCTGTCCAGTCACCTGATGAGCGAGATGGCGATGACCGCCGACCGGCTGGTCATCATCGGCCGCGGCCGCCTGATCGCCGAGGCCACGATGGCGGACTTCCTCGCCGCCGGGTCCGGCCGTTCGGTGACGGTCCGCTCACCCCAGGCCGGGGCGCTCGCCGCGCTGCTGACCGCGCGCGGCGCCACGGTCACCCGACAGGACGGGGACACCCTGGCCGTCACCGGGACCACCGCCGAGGCGGTCGGCGAGCTTGCCCGTGCGGGCGGGCTCACCCTCACCGGGCTGGCCGCGCAGCAGGCCACCCTCGAGGACAGGTACATGGAGCTCACCCGGGACGCTGCCGACTACCGGGCCGACTACCGGGCCGACTACCGGGCCGACTACCGGGCCGCACCCGGCGAGCCCGCCGCGACGAGGAAGTAGGGACCCGCCCATGCCTGCCACCACGACAGCGCCGCCGCCCCCGGCCGGCCTGGTGCCGCTGTTCGCCGGCGTCCTCCGGTCAGAGGCCCGCAAGCTCGGTACGGTCCGCTCCACGTTTTGGGCGCTGCTCGCGGCCGTGATGTTCAACGTGGTGACCGCGGCGCTGCTCGGCGTCTTCCTGTCCGGCCACCTCAGCGCGCACCAGAAGGCCGCCATCGATTCCGTCCGGGTCAGCCTCGGCGGCCTGCACCTGTCCCAGATCGCGGTCGGCCTGCTCGGCGTGCTCGCCGTCACCAGCGAGTACGGCAGCGGCATGATCCGCGCCACGCTGGCCGCCGTACCCCAGCGCCGCCTGCTGCTCACCGCCAAGGCGCTGGTCCTCGCCGCCGCCGTGGCGGTGACCGGGATCGCCGCGTGCCTGGCGGCGTACCTGGTCTTCCAGGCGTTCCTGCCCGCCGGCGACGCCATGCGGACCACGCTGGCCGACCCGGGCGTGCTCCGCGCGGTCACCGGGGCCGGCCTGTACCTCACCGTCCTGGGCCTGCTCGGCTTCGGGCTCGGCACCGTCCTGCGGTCCAGCGCCGGAGCCGTCGCGGTCTTGTTCGGCGTGCTGTTCGTGCCCACCCTGCTGGTCGCGCTGCTGCCCTCGTCCTGGCAGGACGCCATCGGCCCCTACCTGCCGATGAACGCCGGCGACACCGTCTACACCATCCGCCATGAGGCGCACATGCTCCAGCCGTGGGCCGGGTTCGGCGTGTTCTGCCTGTACGCGGCGGCCGCCCTCGCCGCCGGGTTCGTCCTGATCGGGCGCCGCGACGCATAACCAAGGGGAAACGCCATGCCGACAGCCGAAGTTGACATCAAGACCGAACACGCCGCCCGGTACCTGGCGCGGCTCTGCGGCCACTCCGGCAAGATGGGCGCGGCCGGCCGGCGTCCGGGTCACCGGCCGCCGTCCCATGCCGGCGGTGACGTCCCTCCCGAGGTGCGGCGGGTGGAATGCTCAGCGACCGAGGGGACCGTCAGCCTGAACTGGGGCCAGTGGACCATGCGGGCCTTCCCCGGCCTGCTGGCGGTCCGCGCCGAAGCGGCCGATGAGGAGAGCCTGCGCCGGATCCAGGATCTCCTCACCGCACGCCTGCAGAAGTTCGGCCGGCGCGAGCACCTGACGGTGAACTGGCGGCGGCCCGCGGGGGACGCCTGAGCACACCGCTCCTTCCGTCCGCTGGCGCACGCACCACGGACCGTTCGGAAATATTCATGCCGAACGACCGGGGAAACTCACTCGCCCACCTGCGGGGTGAACGCCGCGAGCAGGGTAGCGGTGATGAGCCCGGCCGCATCGTCGGCGTCGAGCCGGCCGGGGACGCCGCGGATGCGCTCCGCCGGGAGCTCACGCTGTGCGGCCAGCAGGATGTTGCGGAACTGGTGGACGATCTGCCACGACGACGCGACCAGCCGGGCGAGCGCGTTGCCGGGGTCGCCGGAGGTCCTACTGCCAGCGCCTGAGAGCCAGGCCGCCCAGGGGCCGACATCATCACCGATCGCATAGGTGTAAAGTGCCGGGACAAATGGGCAGCGGGCATGAGTGCTGCGGAGGTGCCCCGTGGGCGAGGAGGCTGCCGGGGCCATCACTGGCCAGGCGCGCCGAAAGAGGTTTCTCACCGTCGCGGCGGCCGCCGCGGTCTTGCTCATCGTGGCCTCCGCTGCGGTCGTCATCACGGTGCGCGGGCAACAGCGGGAACCCCTGGCCGGCCAGCGACCCTCGGGCATCCCGGCGAGCGTCCCGGATGGGACCATCAACCTGATGGGCCTGGCCCCCGTGCCCGCCCGCCCAGCGCCGACATTCACGCTCACCGACCAGGACGGCCGCACCGTGCCGCTGTCGGGTTTGCGTGGCAAGGTCGTGGTGCTGGAGTTCATGGATCCGCACTGCACCGACATCTGTCCGCTGGTCTCCCAGGAGTTCGTCGACGCCTACCACGACCTCGGCCGCTCCGCGCGCAACGTGGTCTTCGTGGCGGTCAACGTCAACCAGTATTTCAACCGGGTGCCGGATGTCCTGGCCTACTCACGTGCCCACCAGCTCATCACCATCCCCGGCTGGCATTTCCTGACCGGGCCCGTCGCCGCCCTGCAGGCCGTCTGGAACGCCTACCACGTCGAAGTCGAGGCACCCAGCCCGGACGCCGACATCGTGCACACCTCGGCCGTCTACTTCATCGGCCCCGGCGGCACCGAGCGTTACGTCGCCGCTCCGATGGTGGACCACACCAGCCGCGGCACGGCTTACCTCCCGGCCGGCCAGATCGCCGCGTGGGGCCGCGGCATCGCCCGGGTCGCCAAGACCCTTACCTCCTAGCCCACGCCACCGCCTGCGTCCACAAGTCTTCTACCAGGCATAGGGCGTCAGCGAGCACCGCATGAAGGTTACGGCGGCAACCTCGCCCTGCCGATCGACCTCATCCCCGACTTCATCCCGAAGACCACGGTGAGCAGCCACCGGGCGGCAAGCGCCGTGATCATCACGGTTCCTGGTCATATGTGTCGCGATAGGGGAACCCGGTCACGTGCCGCTGCCGGCCCAGCGGGGTCAGGTCGAGCCACCGGTAGGTGCCGAGCAGCGAGTCCAGGCCCCGCGCATAGGCCGAATAGGTGTGGAAGACCTGGTCACCCTCGCGCAGGAAGACGCTGACCCCGGGACCGTCCGTGCCGGACCGGATGTAGGGAGTCTCCCGCTGGAGGGTTTCCTTGTCCTTGTAGTTGTACTCTAGCGGGGCCTTGCCCTCGTCGAAGCTGGCGTGGAAGTCGTAGTTGAAGTCGCTGCCGGCCGAGGAGTACCACGGCACGGCCCAGCCCATCCGCTTCTGGAACCGCTCGATGCTGGCGATCGGCGCGCGGGACACCAGCACCAGCGTGGTATCGCAGGCGTGCAGGTGGGACAGGTGGCCGATGCTGTCGGCCAGGAACGAGCAGGTCGGGCAGCCCTGATCTTCGTCAGGGAACCCGGACTGCTCGTGCCGCCACATGAAGTGGTAGGTGATCAGCTGGCGGCGCCCGCCGAACAGGCCGGCCAGGCTCACCTGCCCGCCCGGGCCGGTGAAGGTGTAGTCCTTGGTGACCTCGGTCACCGGCAGCTCGCGGCGCGCGGCGTCCACCGCGTCCTTGGCGTGGGTGACCTCCTTCTCCCGGGCCAGCAGGTTCTGGCGCGCAGCACGCCACTCTTGCGGTGACACGACTTGCGGGATGTTCATCTCGTCCTCCTCGAGTTGCTGATTCACCCTCTCTACGGCTGGGCGGCGCTGAAAATCGACAACCACAGCCCGATTCACCGCCCAATTCGCTCACCGCCGCCGTTGCCGGGTCGCGTCGAGTAGTTCGGCGTGCTTCAACCTGACCAGACCGGCGCGGCGTCGGCCGGAAACTGCCGGGGTGGCGGTCTGCGCGTTCAGGTTTCGCCGGCGGCGGCCTGCTGGACGAGAGCGGGCTGGAATCCCATGCCGAGCATGACGGCGCGGATATGCGCCTGGTAGAACTCGCCGGGGTCGCTGATCAGCTCGGCCAGGCTGCCGAAGATCTCCGCGGCGAGGTAGCCGAGTACCGAGACCCAGGCGCTGAGCATGATGCCCGCCAGCCGCGGGTCCCCGTCCGGAGGGCGGTCGCCGAGCAGGGTCTTCCACAGCGCGCCGGCTTGCAGGCCGGGCGGGATCTGGGTGCGGCCGGGGTCGGCGGCGCCTGCCCGCACGGCGGCGGCGTACACGCCGAGGGGTATGCCGGTGAACCTGGCCGCTGCTGGCGCCGTCCGATCAGGCACGTGCAGGCCCTGGCGCTCACCGTCGAAGACCATGACCGGTTCACGCTCGGCATCGTTGAACGGCTGGCCGCCCGTAAGCCATTCCCGTCCGCCGGGACGGCCAGCCCGGATCTCACCTAAAGGGCTTAGGTCTATCATGTCAGGAAGCCGACACCTCCGCGGGACGGTACCGCCTGGATTAACCAATCACCTAAGTATATTAAGTTCTTGTGCCTGGGATGAGCGGCCATGGGAGAGGGTTCCGGTGTCTAAGAAGGCCAGGGAGCAGAGCAGGGTCCAGCGGAAGCTGGCGGAGGTCCAGCGGCAGCAGCGCGCCCGGCAGCGGCGCATCCGGATCCTCATCGGCGTGCCGGCGGCCGTTGCCGTTGCCGCCGGCGTGGCGGTGGTCGCCGTGCTCTTCACCCGGACGCACGGCCCGGGCACCAGCGCCGCCGGCAGCGCGATGGCGGCCGCCGAACGGACCGGGGCCAGCGGGCTGACCGGCCCGGTGCTGGCCGGGCTCGATTCCGCGGCGCATGGCAGCACCGTGGACGGCATCCAGTGCCAGGGCAGCGAGCAGGCCGTCTACCACATCCACGCCCACCTGGCCGTCTTCGTCAACGGCGCGCAGCGCTCGGTCCCCTACGGCATCGGCATCCCGGGCGGGACCGCGACCCGGGAGGCCTCCGGCGGGCCGTACGTCGGCTCGGGGGCGTGCTTTTACTGGCTGCACTCGCATGACCAGTCCGGCGTGATCCACATCGAGTCGCCGGCGCAGAAGCTCTACACGCTCGGGGACTACTTTGCCCTCTGGGGACAGCCGCTGACCGGCGGCCAGGTGGGCCCGGCGAAGGGCACGCTCACCGCGTACGTCAACGGCAGGAGCTACACCGGCGATCCCCGTGCGATCACGCTGAACGCTCACACCCTCATCCAGCTCGACATCGGCCAGAACATGCCGCCGCAATCCTTCACGTTCCCTTCGGGCGAGTAGCCGCGGTCGGGCTGTGCCGGCGGACCTACCGGACGATCCTGCAGAACCACGGCTGGGCGTTCGGCTACAACACCGCCGCGATCCCGCTGGCCGCGTTCGGCCTGCTCAACCCGGTCATCGCCGGCGCGGCGATGAGGTTCTCCTCCGTCAGCGTGGTAGCAAACTCGCTGCGCCTGCTGCGCTTCACGGCAGCCAGCGGCCCCCGCGAGACCGCGCCCATTCCGCGCGGCTAGCCGCGGGCCCGCAGGTGAACGGTCAGTACCTGGTGCTGCGGAATCCAGGCGGGTCAGCAGCCGGGGGCGGTGCCGCACGGGCCGGGGCGCGCCGTGGCCTGCGCGGCGGCGATGGTTTGCGGGCAGCAGTTCATGCCGCTAGCGGCGGCGGCGGGGCCGGCGAGCAGGACGAGCGGGAACGCGGCCAGCGCGGCGATGGTGAGCATCCCGGCCGCGGTGCGCGCCCGGCCGATGGGGGCCGGCGCGGCGATGAGCCGCCTGACCCGGGCCGCCGTGGCCGAACCGCCCGCGCCGAGCGCCGCCGCGGCGACCGGGGCGGGCGCAGCCAGGGCGAGCAGCGCCTCGGCGACCTTCAGCCGCGGGGACGCCGCGGCCGCCGCGTCGTCCGCGATCAGCTCGACCAGCCGGGCGACCTGCTCATGCCCCTGCCGGAACGCGCGGACCCGCGGGAACGCTGCCGCCAGGGCTCCCGCCAGTGATACCAGCAGGTGGTGATGACCGCGCTGGTGGGCCCGCTCATGGGCCAGCACGGCGGCGAGCTGGACCTCGTCGAGGGCGGCGACCGCTGCGGTGGTGAGCACGACCGGCCGCCCGGAGCCGGGCAGGCACCAGGCCGCGGCCTGGTGATGGTCCACCAGGACGGTGCCGAGCCGGCTGTCGTGGCGCCCGGCCAGCGCAAGCCCGCGGCGGTGCCGTCGCCGGGCCCGGCCCGCGCGGGCCAGCGTGCCCGCGGTGCACCAGGCGACCCGGGTGATCACCGCGAGCCCGAGCACCGCCCCGGCGCCGGCCATCGCCGCGCCGCCCGGGTGCGCATAGTTCGCGCGCAGCGCCATCACGCAGGCCGTCAGCAGCGCGGACAGGTCGGCGCTGACCCGGACCGTCGGCACCACCAGCGCCACGCCGCCCAGGGTCACCGATACGACGGCCGAGCTGGTCAGCGCCAGCCAGGCGGCGACCGCCAGCCGCGGCGCCCGGTCCGCCCAGCGCGCACGGGCCAGCGCGGCCGCGCCCGCGGTCAGCAGCAGGGCCGCGTAGCCGAGCAGGGCAACGGCGGCGATCACGACCCGGCCCCGTCCCGGCGCGCCTGGTCCAGCATCGCGTGCAGCTCCTCGGCTTCGGCCGGGTCGATGCGCTGCACGAACCGGCGCAGCGTCGCCAGCCGGTCGGTGCTGGTATCGAACACCTCCCGCATCAGGCCCGCGGTGTAGTCCTCGCGGCTGGCGGTCGCGCGGTACCGGTAGGCGCGGCCGTCCTTCTCCCGGGCCAGCCAGCCCTTGCGGTACAAGATCTCCACCACGGTCAGGACGGTGTTGTAGGCGGGCTCCCGTTCGGGCCGCAGCCCGTCGTGGATCTCCCGGACCAGCACCGGCCGCCCGGCCCGCCAGATCTGGTCCATGATCGCGGCCTCCAGCTCGCCGAATCCCCGCACGCCGCCGCCAGGCATCACCCGCAATGCATCCTCCCGCCCGTCGCCACCTAAGAATCATAGGTGCATGCGGTGCCGGGTGCTATCGTGACATATAACCTAAACACCTCAGGTGAATAGGAGAAGGGGGTAATGTGGCCACGGCCAGCAGATCGGGCGGCGGGCACGGAAGCACACCGCCTCAGGTGGCGGCTCCGGCAGAGCAGTCGGCCGCCGGCAGTCACGGCAGTCTGGCACTGGCCCGGCAGGACCTGGACGCGCTGCTCGGCGACCTGTCCGGCGTCTGCGGGCAGCTCGAGGAGCTCGCGACGACCTGGCGGCGGGAACACGCCTCGGGGACGTCCCGCCGGGAGCTGCCGCTCGCCTTCCCCCACCGACTCCAGAGCGCGGCCCGCCAGCTCGCCGCAATGCTGCAGGCGCTCGTCGAGGCCGGCGCAGGTCCCGATCCAGACCTGGCCTCGTCCGCGGCAGCGCAGCTGGCCGCCCTGCAGGGCGACATCGCTGCCGCGGCTGGCGACCGCGGCGGCCATCAGGGCGAGACCGCGCGCGGCCGTGACCCCGGCACCGCAGCCCTGGCCGGCATCGAGCAGACCCTGAACCGCGTCAAGATGCGGCAGCAGCGCCTCATCTCCCACCTGGCTGACACCACCGAAGGGCCGGTACCGTCCCCGGCGAGCACCCCGGCCGACGCGGCCGGCGAGCCCATGGCGCGGTCGGCCCATAATGAGCCTCCACGGTGACCTGGGCCGGGACGGCGGTGTCCGGCTATGGCGGGCCGCGTAACCGTGACCCCGCCGCTGGATACCCGCGATCGCCGGTACCGGCCCTACGTCATCGTGACAGGCGCGCTGCCGGCTGAGCTCCCGGTGGGATGTCAGGTCTGGTAGCTGAGCATGGCCATCATGCCGCCTTGGGGGGCGTGGTAGAGGTTGTGGCAGTGCGTCATCCACTGGCCGGGGTTGCCGGCGTCGAAGTCGCAGGCCAACTGCTGCCCGGGCCGGACGATCACGGTGTCTTTCCTCGGCCCGGCCGGGCCGAGCTGGAAGGTGTGCCCATGGATGTGCATCGGGTGGTACATCGTGGTGGTGTTGGCGAAGATCACCCGGACCCGCTGGCCCTGCGCCATGAGGAACTGCAGCGCACCCGGCCGGGACATGTCGAACGCCTGCCCGTTGATGCCCCAGTCGTAGCGGGCCATCCCGCCGGTCAGCCGGAGCCGGTAGGTCACGTCGGGCTTGCGGGCCGCCAGCCGCACCGACGGCGCCGAACGCAAGACGCCGTAGTGCGCCAGCGTGCCGTTCAGCTCGGCTGGCCGGATGGCCGCGGGCGGCGGTGCCCCGGCGCCGGTCCGGACCAGGGCCAGCGCGGTCGCGTTCTTCCCCTCGGCTAGCGCGGTCAGCGGGAACACGCCGTCGCCCAGGGTGACCTGCACGTCGTAGCGTTCCCCCATCCCGATGAGCAGCGCGTCGGCACGCACCGGGACCACGGGATAGCCGTCGGTGTGGGTGACGGTCATCTGGTGGCCGCCCAGTGCGACGCGGAAGGCGGTGTCGGCGGCCGCGTTGATGAACCGGATCCGGGCCCGCTGGCCGGGGCGGGCCGTGGCCATCCGGGGCGCGCCGCGGACGCGGCCGTTGATCAGATAATAGGGATACCGGACATCGCCGGCGTCGCCGCCGAGCAGCGCGCTGCGCGCCCCGGACAGCACCGGGTTCGGCCCCGTCGGCCCGCTGCTCATGCCGCTCATCATCGGGGATGGGGACGGGGACGCGGCCGCCATCGACATGCCGCCCATGCCAGAGCGCAGGGCGGCCAGGACCTGATTAGGGGTGTAGCCGGTGCCGTCGATCCAGTCATCCAGGACCACGGTCCAGTCATGGTCATAGGCGGCGGGCTCGGCCGGGTCCTCCACGATCAGCGGCCCGTACAGGCCCCGGTCGAGCTGGACGTCGGCATGCGGGTGATACCAGTAGGTGCCGGACTGCGCGACCGCGAAGCGGTAGGTGAATTCCCGGCCGGCCGGGACGGGTGCCTGGGTCATGCCGGGCACGCCGTCCATGTCGTTGCGGATGGCCACGCCGTGCCAGTGCACGCTCGTCTCGGCCGGAAGCTGGTTCACCAGCAGCGCCTGGAGGACCTGGCCCTTGCGCACCCGGATCTCCGGACCCGGAACCTGGCCGCCGTAGCTCCAGGTCGCCACGACCGGGCCGCCGAGGTCGGCGGGCCCGGCCTGCGGAGCCACGCCGGCCTGCACGGTGCCGCCGGTGGCGTGGCGGGCCGCCTCGGCGGCAGCGACCTGCGGGCCGCCGGGCCCGATCAGGCCATGCCGGGCGGGCGAGGCGGCCTTCGGGCTGGCTGTGCACCCGGTCGCGGCGCCCACCGCCCCCAGGGCGGCCACGGCCAGCCCGGAGCGCAGCACGGTCCGGCGGTCAGGATGGTTCACTGGCGAGATCACCTCACGGAGGACAGCTCACGGCCGCCCA
>WNGJ01008421.1_pt1 | contig 10982 bp, 13 predicted proteins | sample 5400611 | NCBI WGS metagenome assembly WNGJ01 (sample SAMN13153375, study PRJNA577476) | soil metagenome | isolation source: 40 cm soil or saprolite under Garry oak tree replicate 1 | place: USA:California | collected 2016-06-15 | reverse complement strand
CGCTCCCTGATAGAGAATATCTTCAGCGAAACGTAAAGGGAGAGCCGGATACCTGGAAACTCGTAAGTCCGGTTCGGCGAGAGGGTGACGGGTGACCCTCGTCAGAGGGCAACCGCTCCCTACTCGACCGCAAGAGAGAACACGCCTGAATGGAGGCACTCTCTCAGCTATTCCTCCTCCACTACGAGACGCACCGAGTCGGAGCCACGCTCCACTTCTCAGCCTCTCGCGTACAGAGGAGTGGCGGAAGAAGCCGCACGACTTCCAGTCGCGGCGGAGTGTCACCGTATAGAAAAACACCTTTGTTAGGAAAAGGCATAGCAGAGCCAACAGGATAAGCAAGGATACATACCTGTTGGCTCTGCTATGCCCATTCAAAGGTACCGGCCCATTTTATTCATCATAACCGGATGCCCAGTTTTTTTCTTCGACTTTCCAATTGGTGGCTCCTGGCCTCTTGATGGCGATATGGCACATAGACGAGCTACGAGTGGCGCCATGCCAGTGCCAGGCTCCAGCAGGCACAGTAATCACATCTCCGACCGTAACCCTGTATTTCTCGGTTTCTGTTGCAACAATGCCCTCCCCCTCGATAATCTGCAAAATTTGATCGTTCTAAAGAATGTGGGGTATCGTGCGCGCACCTGCATTGAAATAAACCGCCAGCAGTTCGACCTCGTTGCTCTCCTAGGGACCAACGAGCGTTTGGATGTTCACATCTCCATCGAAGTTCCCTTTGCGTGACGCATCTGCTGTAGCTTGAGAGCGAGAAATTCGAGTACGCCTCATTATTTTCCCCTTTTCTGACCGAAATTATCCCTACTCTACGAAGCAACATATTTGCTCAGTGCGTGGTGTCAACTGTTGCCAAAATCTATAGACAGACGTAGACAAAAGCTGTTTCTGCCGCCCTCAAACCGTCCAGCACACGGGCGTTCCAGCCAAATTCCTGTGTGTTATGGCTTGAGGTACTGTCCGCAAAGGCATTTGGGTTGGAACGTGCCCCCGCTGGACCAACAGGAGCCCCACCACTTTGACATGTATGCTCATTTGCATACGGGCCTGGGCTGGATCATCGGGATAGCCCTCCTCAGCCATTTTCCCGCCTGACGTCTAGCCAGACAAGGCGTTTAGCCACTGCGCTTGAGGCGTGGCTGCCAATGAAACTCGCGGAAAAAGCTGCGATGCACATTCACAGAAGCGTTAAAGTCGGCATGGCACTCGTAGTGACAAACGGGACACGAGAAGAGCTTGCCCCCTTTGCCTACGATCCGTTGTCCTGCCAGCAGGCTGAACCTCATCCCTTTGGCTCCACAACGGGAACAATACTGCGATGTGCCATGCGGATTGACTTCGACACTTACCACCCCTGATGCATACGCTTTTTCACGGGCCTGTTGATTGATTTTGCCCTTGAGTTGGTTGGCCTGTTTGCGGTTGAGCCTCCTCGACTTGCTGCCGCCCTTTGGCTTGATCATGCGCAGGCGTTCAAAGAGCAACACACAGCCAGGGTACTGCTCACAGACCTCGACAATCGCCCGTGCAGTCTTGTGGGCGCTGTCCTGGTTCTGACGACGCAGATGGTGCCAGATCTGCTGATTGCTTCGCTCTCCCTTCACCGGCCTGCCGGATTGCCACTGCTTCTTCGCTATCCGTTTGAGATGGCGATATCTGTGTTGGTCAAGTCCCTGATCCGAGACAAAGCGGGTCTTGATGATCGTGCCATGCTGCCGCACCGTGATGACGGCGAGCTGCTTCACATTGAGATCGACGGCGACGGTGACCAGATCAGGATCACGTTTGCTTTCCACGATCTTCTTCGCTGTGATCGTCTTCGTTTGCAAGAAGTGGATGGCCGCCCCCTGCTTGTTCAGAACCAGTTTGGGACTCTCCGTTTCCCATCCTTCTTCGGCTCGTCGGCGCTCGAAATAGCGATTGTAGCGCATCGGATAGTGAACCCACGTCCACTCGGAGCCCGTGTAGACCTTGAGGCGGACAAAGCTCTTGCGCAGATCCAAGGTGTCAAGATCCAGAGCATAGGTGCCATCGTAGAGGGTCGGATGATTGCGAGGCGTTGGAACTCCTGGTTTGCCTTTCGCTTTGCCTCTTGCGTGCCATTTCGCGAGCGTCGTCAGATAGCCTCGCGCCTTGCCAAGGCAATCTTTGATGACGGAGCGACGATAGCGATTGGGGAAACCGGGAAACCTCTGGCTGAAGTTCCACTCTGGGAGAGGGTTTGGATGCTCAGCCGTGACAACCGTAGCAAACTCAGCCCAGGTCAGCAACTTGTCTGCGGAGATCAGTCCTTCCTTGACTTCCCCGGTCTTCTTGGAAATCACCTCCACCTGCTCCAGTATCTTGTCAGGATGGGCCAGAAAAAAGGCCAAATAGAACACGCGTGCTGCATCGAGGATCTTGACCGTCTCTTCGAGGGAGCGGCGTTTGTGGCTATTGGCTCCCCCCTGCTCTCGTGCGGAGAGATCAAGCAGGAGTTTGGTCGTTCTCGCAGTCTGTCCCATCAGTTTCTTCTGCTTCTGCTTTCAAGCAGTCTTTGAGGGCATGTGACACGCACGACCGAATTTTTTTCGCTCGGCTTCCGTACAACCTGCCTGAAAACACCGTCACCATACTGAGCAAATCAGCAACCAGTTCTTCGGTGGGCCTCTGTGCCTTGGGTGGTTCAACTACTTCCAGACGAACCTGTTTCCAGCGAAAAGCCTCTTCGAGATACCCAAAGCCGAAGCGCACCAATCGATCAGGATATTCGATCAGGACGACATCAATCGCTTGCTGATCGATGAGCGTCAAGAGCCTCTTCATGCCTTTGCGCTTCTCATTGAGGGAGGAGGCTTGTTCAGAGATGAGTGCCACCACCTGATAGCCTCGTTCCCTTGCTACGTGTTGCAAGCGTTCTACCTGGCGCGTCAAATTGCCTTCCTGCTCTTGTTTGGCACTTGATACACGGGCATAGATGGCACAGCGTAGTCCCGACCTGCCTGTTTTGAGGATGTGCTCTATGGCTTCGGCTGGAATGCGGCGCTGGTTAGTCGCAGTCCGGGTAACAGGCAGAAGACCTGCTTTATCCCAGCGTTGGATCGTCTTGACCGAGACGCCCAATGCACGGGCCGCTTCTCCTGCTGATAGAAACTCTTTCTTCTTCATTCTCCTATTTTACTATAGTTTGTCTATCTTTGTCAATGAATTTATAAGGTCCATCAACACGCCCGCGCCGAAACGCAGCACGTCGGTGGCCGGTAGTCCTGTCTCATCTTTTGCACGCTTTACCGCCTTGCGCGCCTCTTGATCGTTGAGATGATGGGTCATGAGTGCGAGACCAACGACTTTGCATGGGCGCTCGGGGCGCACCCAGCTCACGGTATCCTCATTAAACTGAATCATGCGAGTGAGCGAAGGCAGCGGGCAGTTATCGTAGCCCTCGATGGTCGTACTACCCGCCTTGTGGCAGAAGATCATGGCATCGGGCATGGAGCCGTGAATGAGGCCAAGCGTGACGGGCGAGTAACCGGGATGATTGAGGGCGCCCTGGCCTTCGACGAACACCCAGTCATTGTTGGCAGTGAAGTCGAGCACCATTTCTTCGACCATACCCGCCACGAAATCGCTGATGATGCGATCAACAGGTAGGCCGTTGCCAGAGATCATGATGCCGGTCTGGCCTGTGGCGACGAAGGCACTCTTCAGGCCGCGCCTTTGTGCCTCGCGATCGAGTTCAAGTGCCACGGTCATTTTCCCCACTGAGCAGTCCGAGCCGACCATCAAGATCGTATGGCTGCCGGGACGATGGGGGAGAAATTGCGCAACACGGTTCTTTTCAGGCGGGCGGCGCACATCCCAGATCGTGACACCGCAGCGTGCGGCGGCGGCACGCAGTTCCTCATCATCGCAGAGAAAAACGTGCAGGCCGCTGATGATGTCTAAACCCGCCTCGACGGCTTTGAGCAGTTGCCAGCGCCATGCTGCTGGTAATGCTCCGCCCATAGGAGCGATGCCGATTAACAGCGTATCTGGTTGATATCTGAGGGCTTCGTTGATATCGCGTACAATGGGGATGTCTTGACCGAATGATGCATTCAGGGCCTGGGAAACATCCATCCCCGCTCTGGTACTATCGATGACGGTGACCACAGTATCTTTGCCATACCTGATGACTCCTATGCCTGTTTTGCCGTAGTGCCATTCGAAGGCACCTTCTGCCAGGATCGCTATGCGTCGCATGATGTAGCTCCCTTGTAGATGGATGGAAATGTGGTAGATTGTGTTTCCTAATTATACATCCTGCTATGATCAGAACAGGCGTTCTGATTTCACGAGGAGACGAACGATGACCCGCAAGAAGAGCCCATTCTGGGTGCTCGTTTCGCGAGCCTTGGTCGAGGCATGGGTAGCGTGGAGGGCAAGCGCAACGATACCGGCATGCGTTTCGTGTTGCAGCAGGCAGTGGAAAGCAACCAAGGGGGTCTGTTGTGGGGCGAGGATCATTTCCCCGCCTTGATAGATTGGAAGGATGTGGTGGTCGCCTATGGACTGCGCCAGGGGATAAAGTATGCGCAACTGGTACGCCGCCAGGCGTCTTCCCCCCGGGCACGAGGGGCAGATGGCGAAGGCAATCGGTATTTCGTGCAGGTGATCGTCGAGGGCACACCCTACCAGAAAGCGAAGAACCTGCCCGGCACCGATACGACGGAACTCGATATTGGTCCCTCGACGCTGGCGGTGGTGCCGCGTGAAGGGGGAAGCTCACCTGGTCGAGTTTTGTCAGGAACTGCGCCTAGCTATCGGCAAGAAGCGCAGGTTGCAACGCAAGATGCCGCGCCACCAACCCGCGCAACCCTCTGTGGCAGGGACAGGCCAGAAGCGTTGGGGCTGGCGCAAGAACCCCGCTTCCTTAGAGGGGGAGATTCAGAGTGCTCCATGATGACAGCCTATCAAGTTTGCCTCTCTCTCCACCGTTTTTTGTAATCAATGACCTGTTCCGTGTCACGTGTGCTAGCAGCCCTGGGTTGGGGATCTACTTCAATCTGCTTGTCAGTCAATGGCTCGCGGTAAAAGTTGATGAAATTCCAAAGTCCTAACACTTCGTTTGGCTCTAAATCAAAGCTCAAGCCCGTCGGGTGTCGGAGAACGAGCCCGGTCTCCTCCATGCTTACTTTGTACCTTCCGATGATTGCATCCATAGTCTGCCTCCTATCTAGCCATCACTTGGGACGCCCGCATATCCTCTCGCCGATATTCCAACGTGTAGCCCACTCCTGGAACGGTGAGGAGATAGCGGGGTTTTCCTGGATCCGGTTCCACTTTCTGTCGGAGGTGGCGGATATGGGCTTTGATTAAACTACTTTCTCCATCGTTGTTAAAGCCCCAGACGTGTGAAACGATTTGCTCTGACGTGCAGACGACATTCGTATTGACGGCAAGCAAATGCAGTATTTTGCTCTCCATAGGTGTCAGGCGAACAGTTTTACCAGAGACCGTCACTTCATTATGGAGCGAGTCAACGGTCAGAGGACCGATGGTGATGAGAGAAGAAGGTCGCTGTGTAAGAGAGGAACGGCCTCTTCGGCTCACGGCACGAATTCGCGCTAAAAGCTGAGCAGGAAAGAACGGCTTGCGTAGGTAGTCATCAGCTCCGGACTCCAGGCAACGGATCTCATCTTGTACGTCTTTTCCATCGGTCACAACTATTACCAGCGCGTCATGTTTGCTTCGCATCTCCCGGCACATAGCCAGAGCATCCACATCTATCAACATGGTGTCAAGAATGATCAGATCCGGTTGATGCTCCCCCCATTCACGCATCGCCTGTTTTCCGGTATAGGCACGATGCACTTCATACCCAAGTGTTTTTAACCACCCGGTTAGCATTTCAACCAAATTGCGATCATTATCAACGACTAACAGTTTTATTGTCGTATCCCTTTCACCATCCAAGAAGAGCATGTGCCGCTTCAATGGGCTCAACTCGTCGCTTCATCCGAAAAGTTGCACATCGTCGGGTTAGGTATTCTGCTCCCCACTCACCAAGCTCAGTATAGAAGAAATGGGGGTATATATAGGTAGTGAATGGGTGATGATACGAGTAGAATGTTATCAATGTGGTTGAGATTATACAACCGGTGCGGGCATAGTCTCAAAAAGTCTAGCGTTTTCTTGCATCGACTCTTTGTTCGTGAGGGCAATCCTGGGTGGCACAACTACACGTGCCTCTACTTCCTTAGCATGTGCTTTGGAAGCTACTTGAGTACATCATGCGGTAGCGTTTTTACCAATTTCCGCATCAGAAAGCCCCTTGCTTCTAGCTATGGGGATGAAAGAGGCGTTCCTTGTTGGAGGTGAATTGGATGGGTCTGCCCGTTTCCGCTTTTCCTCCGGCCACAAAGAATGGTTCTGTATGAAGAAAGCCTATCGCTATCGCCTGTATCCCACGAAAAAGCAAGAGACCATCTTGAACCAGCAGCTTGCCCTGTGTTGCGAACTCTACAACGCGGCTCTGCAAGAGCGTCGAGATGCCTACCGCTTGCGTGGCAAGAGCATCAGTTTCACACACCAAAGCGCCCAGTTGCCTGAGATCAAAGCGATTCGCGCCTCCGTACGAAACGATCTACTCGCAAGTGCTGCAAGATGTGCTGCATCGAGTAGACAAAGCGTTCACAGCCTTCTTCAGACGGTGCCAGGTGGGGCAGACCCCCGGCCCCCCCGGTTCAAGTCGCGCCACCGCTACGACAGCCTCACCTACCCCCAAACGGGCTTTGGAATCGATGAGCAGGGGAAGTTATCCCTCTCTAAGATTGGGCATCTCAAGATGGTACAGCATCGTCCATTCAAAGGGGTCGTAAAAACCTGTACCATCACCCGCTCTTCTACAGGCAAGTGGTTCGTGTGCTTTTCCTGCGATGAGGTGGCCCCTACCGTCTTGCCCGCGTCTTCGGAAGCCGTGGGTATTGACGTCGGTCTCAAAACCTTTGCCTATCGCGTCTTCCGGCTCCCAGATAGACAACCCACGCTTTTTCCGGGAAGAGGAAGCGGCCTTAGCTCGGGCTCAGAGAAGACTGGCCAAAGAGGCGAAGGGGACGCCGCAACGCAGAAAGCGGCGCAAGGTCGTCGCCCGCGTGCATGAGCGCATCAGATGGCGGCGCGAGAACTTTGTGCAGCAAGAGAGTCGCCGCCTGGTCAATCACTATGGACTGATTGCAGTCGAGGCCCTGGTCGTGCGCAACCTGATGAAACGGCCCAAGGCCAAACAAGATGCCGAAACTGGAGGGTATCTGCCCAACGGCGCGGCTGCCAAAGCTGGACTGAACAAATCGATAGCAGATGCGGCCTGGTCTGTGTTCTTTGATGCGCTTGTGGCTAAAGCGGAAGAAGCTAAGCGGCAAGTGATCAAAGTCCCTGCTGCATACACCACGCAAACTTGTGCCGATTGTGGGTATAGGCAAGGCATGCCGTTGTCGCTCAGACGGTACTCGTGCGAGAATTGCGGTGTGGTGCGGGATAGAGACTATAATGCCTCTCTGAATATTTTAGAAACCGCCTTGGGACGACAAGGCGTGGCGCTCGGCACCTAGAGGCTGTACGAGAAGTCAGGCAGCGTGTGTTTCCTTGTATTTGACAAATTGCTGTTCGTTTTGCTTAGCCAGGCGAGTGAGCATCAAACGTAGCATGGTGAGGTAGACCATGGCCTCACTGCTGCTGGTCTGGTACTCATAGTCCTTGCTCATGCGCCGATAGCGGCCGATCCAGGCCAGGGTGCGCTCCACCACCCAACGGCGTGGTAAATGACGAAAGCCCTTGGGCCGTTCGAACAAGCTGTAATCGATCTCTTCGCCGGGGAAGACCCACATCCCGCGCGGGCGACGGGGATGGCTCACCACTTCCACCTCCCAGCCCATATGCTCTTTGATCCAGATGCGCCCAGTTCCGGTGTAGCCATTATCCACCCAGACCTTCTCCATGCGGGGAAATTGGCCTTTGACTGGCTCCAGCAGGAGCGGGACACCCTCACGATCCTGGATATTGGCCCGATGCACCACCACTTTGAGCAGCAGTCCCAGCGTATCGACCAGGATGTGCCGTTTGCGTCCGGAGAGCTTTTTGCCGCCATCATAGCCATGCGGCCCGCCCCGCTCGGTGGTTTTCACCGATTGACTGTCGATAATGGCCGCACTTGGGGTCGCCTGCCGTCCACTCTGCACCCGAAGCCGCTCCCGCAGCGTTTTCACCATCTCTTCCCAAATGCCAGCGTTGCGCCACTTACGAAAGTAGTCATACACCGTCGACCAGGGGGGATAGTCATGGGGCAGTAGGCGCCAGGCCCCTCCACTACGCAGGACATAAAAGATCCCATTGAGAATCTGTCGCATATTCACACTTCTGGGCCGCCCTCCTGCTTTGGCCGGGGGAATTAACGGTTCAAGGATAGTCCACTCGGCATCAGAAAGGTCGCTCGCATAGGGTTTCATCGGGGAATGCCTCCTCACTTTCCACCTCTTTTTGCTTTATCTACCTCTATTGTTTAACACTTTCTCTGCCTGGCGTATTCCCTCCAACTGGCTCCAGAAGCCTTCTCGTACAGCCTCTAGTACATTGCGGCTGAAATAGCTCTGTGGTAAGATAGGAGGAAAACGAAGAGAGAAGAAGAGATGCAAAAAGGGCCAAAACCAGCGGAGTTGACGTTAAGCGGGGAAGAACGAAAAGACCTTGAGGAGCTTGTCCGGCGACACAGTACCCCGCAACAACTGGCGAAACGAGGACACCTGCTCCTGGCAGCAGCGGAGGGGAAAAGCAATGCCGAGATTGCCAGAGAACTCAGCGTCAGCGTGGATACAGTGCGCAGTTGGCGCATGCGCTGGATGGGCTTGCAGGCAGTGCCTCTCTCTGAAGTCCCCGTCGTCGAACGACTCGCCGATGTTCCACGTCCAGGACGGCCATCGCAGATCAGCGCAGAGCAAATGTGCCAGATCGTTGCCTTAGCATGCGAGCAACCGAAGGAGCGCCCGATCAGCCAGTGGACGGGACGCGAAATCGCCGACGAAGTGATGCGACGCGGGATCCTCAAAGAAATCTCGCCACGGCATGCGGCGCGTGTGTTAAAAAAGGGGATCTCCAACCGCATCTGATCCGCTACTGGTTGACTCCGCCAGCCGATCCGCAGAAAGAAACGGCCATTAGGGCAATCTGCCAGGTCTATCGACAGGCTCCAGAGGTGGCCAAGGATGGCGAACGGACGATGAGCACGGATGAGCTGACCGGGGCCCAGGCACTGGAGCGCAAGCATCCAGGATTGCCATTGCCACCTGGCAAAGTGGAGCGACGCGAGTTTGAGTACATTCGCCACGGCACCCGCACCTTCATCTTGAGTCGGGATGTGGTCAGCGGCAAGATCGTCGCTCCCAGCTGTGGACCTACGCGCACCGAGGCGGATTTTCTGGCGCATGTCCAAGGGGTGGTAGCGACCGATCTGAAGGCGAGCTGTTGGCATTTTGTGTGTGATCAGCTCAATATTCACCAATCCGCATCGTTGGTGCGTTGGGTCGCTGCCCTCTCAGGCGTGCAAGAGGACTTGGGGGTGAAAGGCGAAAGCGGCATCCTGGCTTCGATGGCCAGTCGCGCCGCCTTTTTGAGTGATCCCAGCCATCAGGTCGTGTTTCATTACACTCCCAAGCACAGTTCTTGGCTCAATCAGATCGAAATCTGGCTCAGCATCCTGGTGCGCAAGTTGCTCAAACGCGGCTCCTTCACCTCGGTTGAAGACTTGCAGAGCAGAGTGTTAGCTTTCATCGAGTACTACCATCAGACAATGGTCAAGCCTTTCAAATGGACCTACCAGGGAAAGGCTTGACTGGCTTAAACCATGGAAGTATTTACGCCAATCTGTACTAGTGTGTGCGGTAGGTTGGCTTGTTCGAGCAGAGAAAGGAGCCATACTTCCGCACAAAAACAAATGAATGAAACAACTTGACAGAAGAGGGATCAGAGGTAAAGCCGAGAACATCCAACCCGCATGCCTATCGGCAGGAACGCCGAGAAGATATACTCCGAGCGTATGAAGAGCGCAGCAGTTTGCGTGGGCTCGAGCGGACCTTTGGGGTGTCCCGCCAGACCGTGATCGGCTGGAAAAAAATGCTGCAAAACTGCCAGCTTGGAGCAAAACGCTGATCAAGCCCGATGCCACCGATGCAGTGGCGACCGTGCCGGAATTGAATGAACTGTGGTCATTTGCGCTCAAGAAGACTTGTCAAGCCTGGTTCTGGATCGCTTTGTGCCGCAAGACACGGCAAGTGGTTGCTTACGCGGTAGGAGATCGAAGCGAACAGACATGTCTTCGCTTGTAGGAGGCTATTCCACCCGCCTACCGTGCCTTTCACTACTCCACAGATTTTTGGGCCGCCTATCAGGCAGTCATTCCAGAAGAGCAGCACACCGCTGTGGGAAAGGAAACCGGGGAAACCGCTTATGTGGGGCGTTGGATTAACACGCTGCGACAGCATTTGGTTCGTTTTGTGCGCAAAACGCTTACTTTCTCAAAATCGCTGCTCATGCACAAGGCGTGTCTAAACCTCTTCCTCCATCATTACAATCATGAACGGGCCATCATGCTCATGTGACCCACTCCCTATCTTCAAACTGTGGTTACCCTGGACTTCTTTCCCACCCATATCACCGACGATGCCGCCTTCGATGCCTGGTTTGTGCACCAGAGCTGTGCCTACCACTGTGGCATTGCGGCCTTACCGCTCAACAAGCACGGCCATCCTGTTTTCTCACGTGATGCTGATGGTGTCCTGCTGTGAAGGGGTTACGGATGCTTCCGACCTCTCAGTTTGCCCACACCAACTGCTATCGCGTCCAGCGCTATCGCTGCCCCTGCTCTTTTCTGAACGAAGCGAGTAAACGTGCGAACACGAGCAGTCGCCAAGAAGAAAGGATGCGTCAAGGACATCAATAGTGAAAAGGGAGTTTGATGC
>WNGJ01008419.1_pt1 | contig 10983 bp, 7 predicted proteins | sample 5400611 | NCBI WGS metagenome assembly WNGJ01 (sample SAMN13153375, study PRJNA577476) | soil metagenome | isolation source: 40 cm soil or saprolite under Garry oak tree replicate 1 | place: USA:California | collected 2016-06-15 | reverse complement strand
GCCTTGACGAGACCATCACTGCGCACGGATAAGATGATTGCGCGCAGTTTGTAGATCACCTCATCGGCAAGGGAGGGCTGAACGTTGATCTCAGGATTGAGGCGAATAAGGGCATCGCGCAGGTCGGTCTCGACCATTACGTCGGTTTCCGCACGTTTCAGTTGAGGGCCTGGAATGTATTGCCATTCAGGTACATAAGACGAAGCCTGTTCACGTACCTTTCTAGACTGTGAAGTCAGGTATGTGCCGCAGAGGAGGTCGCGTATAAAGTTTTCGACGCTATTGGCTTCGGTGAACATTATCTTAACTCTCCCGACACTAGCTGTTTGAGAGCTTCTGATTTCAACTGCTTAGATATTTGAGGATGTTTTGAAGCTAAAACTATTGCAGTATTGACTTCATTAATTCTTTCAACAATTTGCTTTTGTTTACCTAATGGTGGGATCGGTATCTCGAAGTTACTAAGAGAACCTAATGTGATCGTTTTTTGAGCATTTCCAACTGCTGATAGTTCTGCCTGCTTTTTGCCAAGACTCGACTTGAGAAAGTAAGTTAAATAAGCCCCATCAAGCACATCTTTCTTGGGTTTGAGAATGGCTATGTGTCTCTGAAATGCAAAAGGTTGATCCCAAGTTATGAGAACTGGTACTCCATATGAGCCAACGGCTGTGTATAGAACATCCCCAAATTCAGGTTTCATTCGCTTTGTAAGCTCTCGGTACGTTTCCTCTGTTATCCATTTACTGACATTCCAATCGATTTTACCAGAAGCAAGGTTTGATACTAATAGAAAAGGAATGCCCTGTTGAGCAAATTGAGGAGGGAGATGAGTTCCATCAGTGATTCGTGTGCATACCTCCTGTAGTTTTACCAAATGATCATCTTGATTATTTGATATGCTGGCATTGATTAATGTATTTAGTAGAACCACAGATTCTTGTACTACTTTTTCCCACGTTATAATAGTCTCATCTACCGCCCACAATATATCCGCAATCCGTCGTTGCTCGTCTTTGGGTGGAATGACAAACTCTTGTTGTGAGAGAGTTTTCCAATTAATTGTAGGTGAGAGAGAACCGACAGAAATAGACATGGCTCGTTCGAAGAATGTTTCACTTTGCATAAAGAACGGGAGAAAGTCTTTTAGAACAGTTTCCTCTCGTGCTCGAAGGACAAGGGCATGGGCAGAGCATATACCTTCAAATTCAGCTACTGCTACTTTACGCTGGTAGGCGCGTCGTCGTCCAAAGATGATATCGCCTGATTTGAAGCGTAACTTAGTGGCTTCCACATCATCTGGAGTACCCCATCTTCGTATTTTCAATGAGTCGGGATCTAGATGTTCTAAACCAACATAATAGCTAACATTAGCTTCTGATGGATTATCTACACGGTCGGATATAGACTCAGCCATTTGATCGAATCGTACCTTGCGCCACCCTTCTGGCAATTTTGCTTGCTTAACTTGAATTGCGAGTCCCTCTAATCTCGTACTAGTTCCCAAGGCAAACCCCCTCCAGGGCGGCAAATAAGGTGTCCATTGAGTTACGTAATACCAACGAACTCTGTTGCCACTCAGCGACAAGCGTGGTTAATGACTGTTCATTGTTTATATCGGTGTCTTTACCATTTCCGTTTGGCCTGACATAAAGCGGAATATTCAAATTGGCTTGCTTGGCGAGAATCTCTTCAGTGGTGGCAACATGGGAAAAACCGTCGATATCGTCGAAAACCTTATACGCATCTAGAATCCTCTGGATGTGATCTTCCTCCAGGAAACTCTGCGCTCGCTCTCGTGTGACTTCGTTCACAGCATTGATAAAAAGCACCTTGTTGTGCTGAGTATGTGGTTTGTTCATGCGACAGATAACGACACATGCCTCCATAGGTGAATTGTAAAAAAGGTTTGGTCCTAACCCCAGCACGCATTCCAACTTGTCATCTTCTACCAGTTTGGTGCGCATGTGCTGCTCCTCGTCGCGGAAGAGGACGCCATGCGGGAAAAGGATAGCGCAGCGTCCACTACGTGGGTTCATGCTGGCGATGATGTGCTGGAAGAAAGCATAGTCGGCGCGCCCCTGTGGAGGGACACCATAGATGTTGCGCCCGTACGGATCGGCCTCCCAGGACGAACGGTTCCACTGCTTGATCGAATAGGGGGGATTGGCAAGTACCATGTCGAAGCGGCGCAGGTGGTCGCCTTCGATAAACTTTGGTTCGGCGAGAGTATCGCCGCGCTCAATGTGGAAGTCCTCGATACCATGCAGGAAAAGATTCATGCGCGCGATAGCCGAGGTGATGAGATTGCGCTCCTGTCCATAGAGCTTGAGAGTGCGATATTCTTTGCCCTGTCGCTTAAGTTCCGCAACCGCAGAGAGCAGCATGCCGCCGGAACCGCAGGTGGGATCATAAATTGATTCTCCTGGCTGAGGGTCAAGCATCAAAGTCATGAGGTGGACAACGGTACGATTAGTGTAGAATTCAGCAGCGGTATGGCCGCTATCGTCGGCAAACTTCTTGATGAGATATTCGTAAGCCTGGCCCAGTTCGTCTTCCGGCACGTTGGCGACAGAGAGGATCAGTGAGGAGAAGTGTTCGACAAGGTCACGCAAGGTGGCATCGGAGAGGCGGTCTTTGTTGGTCCATTGAGCATCACCGAAGATGCCGTACAGTTGGTGGGGGTTGGCCTGTTCTATCTCCCGCATGGCTCTCTGGATAGCGGAACCGACATTGCTGGCCTGGTTGCGCACGTCGCGCCAGTAGGAACCTTCAGGAATTTGAAAGCGGTGGTTTTCGGCGAAGGCGGCGTAGTCTACATCGCCCTCTGATTCGTCGAGGGCTCGTTGGAACTCTTCATCGTAAACGTCGCAGATACGCTTGAAGAAAAGCAGGGGGAAGATGTATTGTTTGTAGTCACCGGCGTCGATGACGCCGCGCAAGAGGGTGGCGGCTCCCCATAGGTATGATTCGAGTTGTTGTTGGGTGATGTGTGTTAGGGGTGATGGGATTTTGTTCATACTACCTCGCTCAGGTGTTTGTCCATCACTTTTTGGAGCTTGATCATGGCATCGACAGCCCATGTTCTCAATCTGGCAAGATCATCATCTTCATCAAAGATGGCCCCTTCATGATAAAGAGCAATACGTGATGCACGTACACCTTCGAGGCGTTCCCAGCTTAAAGATGTTCCTAGCTCAGCTTCAATAGTGCTTTTACGTACAAGCAGCTTGTTAAAGATTTCCTTATTCTCCAGTTCATTACCTGTATCAATATTTACATCCACGCGAAATCGTTTTCTGCGGGCGAAAGAGAAGCCAAGCGTAGCAACTTTTCGTCCATTAGTAGGCAGGCTAGCAATGGTTACCCAACTCTCACCATCTGGTGAAAGACTTCTCGTAGGGAAAGGATGGCTACTGGCTAACTGGGCAAGCAGTGAACTGAAGAAGTCAATGTATGCTTTTTTACGTCCCTCTACACGTGAAAACACTACAACTTCTTCAGGCGGCCTAACAGTGGAAACACGCCAGCCCACTTCCCACCATTGTCGTGCATGCGGATTAATCTGCAAATTATTCGACCACCATACTCGATAAAGGCGCGCCGATGCAGGGAGTTCATCTTTAATAATTTGTTCAATCTCTTTGAAAGAGAGAGAGATACTCTCATCACTAATTGGTACCTTCTGCAACCAGACTGCTAGAGGTGAATAGCGATGCTCTAAGCGCTTATCCTCCTCTGTTAAGATGTTTTCTACTGTAGAAGCAATGCTATTAATTGCGTTAGGTTCCTCGATCAGGTTTGGTGGTGTTTCCGCCTGCTGAATATCCAGATTTTGTTGCTCATCCGGCTCTAACACCATACCAAAGAAAGTATTGGACACAATTGCATTATGACGTGCTAACCAATCCCGACAGAATTTAAGTCTTTCACGTTGTTTGGTTGTGATTTCATCAGTATGAAAATGGGCTGCAGCATTTCTGGTTTTTCTAGCGTCATCGATTAAATTAAAAACTGTATCATGATCAAACGAAAAAATGGAACTGTATTTTGGCCACCGATTCTGATCTAACAGCAATCTAAGATACTCATGCTGCGACAAACAATCAAAATCTTTCCTTGAGATAGCAGCCACAGCTTCATCTCTCGCTTTTACATCAAGCCCTGTCGAAGTAGTAAAGTAAGCATTGATGTATTCCTTGAGCATATTCTCAATTTCTTCCGCATACATCATATCTTCTGCACGAATGCGGAAATATTCGGTTGTATCATAGCCAGTTAGAATGCTGATGAGCTTCTGCTCTTTATCCACAATGAGGACGAAATTGCCTTCTTTCAAGTCATCAAGCATATAAAATAGATTGTCGTCGTCTCTAAATGTACGTTTCACTTCATCCATCGCATCCAGGACACGCATCATATTAAGTGCATCCTCAACGTGAATCTTATTAATCGCGGTGGCAAAAGTTTCCAGAGCATGCAAGATCGACTCACTAGTTATGATCCCTATAACTTTTCCTTCTCTGTTAATGACAGGCAACTGACTAAACCTGTTTGTGGTCATGAGGTGTAGTGCCTGTCTAACTGAATCCGTATCTAAAACAGTTACTGGGGTTTTGTATGCGATCAATTGTCCTACAGTATATGGCATATATTCCCTCCTTACTATCTCTCTACACTGATTATGTGTGTACTTCTAACTGTCAGGCATCAATCCCGCCTCATATAACAATGCCTTCAGCCGATCTTCTGCCGCGTGCCTCTTCAAGTGCCGTTTTGAGATTTGCTACTGCCTCTGCCACACTGCCTGTTTCTTCTGACGCGACGGCTTCCACATAGCGTGGAATGTTCAGGTTCCAGTCATTTTTGGCAAGCTCACCCAGCGTGACTACCCTGGTGAGACCTGCTGTATCTGCGTATTCTTTATACAGCCCATAGATCTGGTCGATATGCTCGGACGTCAGGGTGTTCTGGTTACGGCCTTTTTTGAAGAGTTTGGAGGCATCGATGACAAGTATTTTTTCTTTTTGTGTATACTGCTTGTGCGCACGAAAGACGAGGATACAGGCCGCGAGACCGGTGCCATAGAAGAGGTTGGGGCCAAGACCAATGACAGCTTCTAGTTGATCCATCTGCAGGATTTTACGGCGAATCTCTCCTTCAACGCCCATGCGGAAGAGGGCTCCATGAGGGAGGACAACTGCCATACGTCCTGTTTTGAGAGCCATGGAGCAGAGCATATGCTGTACCCAGGCGTAGTCACCACTGGTACGGGGCGGTACACCAGCAATGTTGCGTCCATAGGGGTCGTTGAGCCAGAGATCTTCTCCCCAGCGCTCCAGGGAGAAGGGAGGGTTGGCGATGACACAGTCGAAGGTTGCGAGGCTATCTCCTTCAAAAAAAGCAGGTTGGCGTAGTGTATCGCCGCGAACAATCTGGAAATCTTCGATACCGTGTAAAAAGAGGTTGATGCGGGCAACGCCAGAGGTCGTGAGGTTCTTTTCCTGACCGTAGAGCTTTCCCCATAGTGTTCTGACGTTGCCACCGGCTTCGCGTACATGATGAACGGCTTCGAGCAGCATCCCACCAGTGCCGCAGGCAGGATCGTAGATGGTTTCGCCTTCCTGTGGATTGAGGATACGAATCATCAGGCGAACAATACTACGCGGCGTGTAGAACTCACCGGCTTTCTTGTTGGTGGCGTCTGCAAATTTCTTGATGAGGTATTCATAGGCCTGACCGAGTACATCGGAGTTGACGTCGCTATTGGATAGAGGCAGGCGTGAGAAGTGATCGACCAGGTCGCTGAGCAGTTCATCAGAGAGGCGATCCTTGTTGGTCCAGGAGGCATCGCCAAAGATGCCGTAGAGGGTGCGCTGGTTGGCCTTTTCGATTTCACGCATGGCGTGTTGTAGTGCCTGTCCAATATTGGTAGTTTCTTCGCGAATGTCGCGCCAGTGGCATCCCTCAGGAATCTGGAAGCGGTGGTTTTCGGGGAACGTAGCGTATTCCTGGTCCCCACCTGATTCTGCAAGGGCGAGCGCAATCTCCTCGTCAAAGACATCGGAGATTCGCTTAAAAAAGAGCAGCGGGAAGATATAGGTTTTGAAGTCGGCTGCATCGACGGGGCCTCTGAGTATGTTGGCGGCTTCCCAGAGGTGGGATTCCAGGGTAGAGAGATCGAGGGTGGTGCTTAATGTGGCACTTTGCTCACCATTTGTAACGACTGAGAATGTTAGTTGCAGATCATTCTTCTTCATATGTGTTGAACTCTCTTAGCCCGTTCATAGCCCGCTTTTCCCTTGTACACATGAAGTTCTTTGTAGTAGCAGTTTATCGCTTTTTTTAGCGTAGGGGTGCTGTGTGCCGCGAATGTGCTTGACATATTTCTCCCTCCAATTATCTCCCCCAGATTAAGGTTTGCTCAAATATTTGTCCATGGGAACAACCTGATATGAAGTTCATGCTGGACGAAAGCGGCTGTCATGGGATCCCGATGTCGTTTTATCCAGTTTAGCGTATTAGAAGATTTACCGCAAGAGGAAATTTCAGTGAGCTCGAATGAGTTTCTGCTTGAATCTGTAACAATAATGCGCGGCTGTGGTAGAAAAGAAGCTCATCCCCACATTAAGTGAGATCGCTTGCTTCGATTTCAGGCCAGAACAGCATCGACAGGAAAACGCCTTCACGGATGAGCGAGAGGCCATCTCGCTAGGCTGAGTCTGCATTTTCTAGCAAGCAGGCTCACTTAATATGAGGATGAGCCCTATTTGGCAGAAACCCTGATGAGGTGATTCGCTTGGTGAGGACGGCGTGCGCGTACGATTTTTGCATTTGGCGAGCACAGAGCATGGCTGTGGAAAGTCTAGCCACTACTCTACGAAGATTTTCACGCTCTTTTCAATCAGACTCAAAACTCTACTTTTGAACGCATGCTCAAGGTAGCCAAACTACAAGAGTCTTACCTGATCAGATCTCGGGCAGTCAGCCCAAGCTTTCGATCAGAGGACCAGGGGGCTTCAGGCGCATACACGAGTTTCGCTAACGCAATAAGTGCGCTATCATATTGGCTGCGCATACTCACAAAAGCGCGCCAGCTTTCCTCTCGATCCGCTTTGAGCCGCACTCCGGCGCTACTCAACTGCTCATACGCAGCATCATATTCGGCACGCGTCACATGCATCGAAACGCCTGGAGCAAGGGCTGAGCCTGGGGGTATACCTACATCAGTTGCAATGTCCGAAAGCGTACGACTACCGACCTGGAAGCAAAGATTCAACCAGGGAACATCCCCCCGATCCACCGTGGAGGAATATAACGCGCTCGCATCGAGGATAGCACCCGCAGTAGTAATCCACGAGGTGCCAGGCTGAGAAGAACGATAAAAGATCACTTCACTGTTCGAGATATGCGTCTCAGCCAAATCTGTGAACCAATCCTCCCAGGTGCGCCAGAACTGGTCCAGTTCCTGAGCCAGGCCTAACCGGTACGCCTGTGCAAGCACCTTGACGCCTGATGGAGGTGAGCCAAAGCGAAAAGCCACCCGCGTCACCACTTCCTCTCGCTGCGAGTAAATCGAATAGACGGTGGGCAGAAAGGTGATGAGCAGGCCCACGATGCCCAGTCCAATCACCCCTCCCATGATATACACCGTGGTCTGGGCTCCCCCTTGCGGCGCCAGGAACCCCTCGGTGGTGATGGCGGCCCCACTCAACGAAAGCGCCGTTCCCAAAGACGGCTCACTCACCCCCCAAAACATCATGGTGAAGCCAATCAACAGCAGGATGACCCAGGTAAGCGGCAACAGCATCACAGACATGGGCGCATTTAAAGCCGAGAGAGTGCCACGTAGCTGCTCAGATGGTATTCGAACGATCACCAATCGAAACAGGCGGAAGCTCGTGCGAAACACCGTTCGAGAGAGTAGCACTTTTTTGCGCCCTGGAAGCACTGTCTGCTTGGTGGCTGAATAGAGGGTGCTCATGGCAATCAAGAAGCCGAGCGAAAATACCATGATTTGTAGTACGATCATAGAGTATCTAGCCTCAACAGTCGTATCTAAACATGCCGGTCAGTCCCGGCCGCATTGGAGACGTTCGCAGTCGCCGCGATCAGGTCGATCAGAGCTCGTCTTCCCATGGCCCACCACCTTTTCAGGTCGTCGCAACACAACATGCTTGCATGTGTGTACCACCTCTTTCGTCAGAGGGCGCGTTTCGTTTTTTGCGAAGATGTGTATAGTTTATATTGAGATATATGAATGAGTCAATGCTGTCACGCTCACTTAAGATATTTGGAGATAAGGCATGTCATCCTGAGCGCAGCGAAGGATCTGGCTCGCCTGCCGCCCAGATCCTTCGCTGCGCTCAGGATGACATGCAGGACACCGCACGAGGCCGCTCACTGGAAATCTTCTCTCCAAATATCTACGCTCACTTGAGGACGAGTGGCATGATGGAAGAGTTCGCCTCGTCCAGCTTACCGAAGCTGGCCTTCGTGAGCGAGCAGAGCTTGATCAGCGAGCCGATGCCTTTGCATCTCTAGTTAAGGTTGCTAGATTTTGTCGTTCTGCTTGACCGTGATGACGACATTGCCCTTTTTGTGTCCCTGCTCCATATCTGGTTGCTAGCTTAGAATGGATTTCTCATCATGCTTGAGTATATCTTATCTCAGCCTCTTTCTGCGTCTAAATTTCTAGAGCCATAATAGATATTTTAGCAATGCACTTCGAAGCCCGACGAGCATGAGGGAATGAAGCTGAGCAGAAGAGCCCAGATTAGAACCTCAATTCGAAGTTCCTGAGGTACTGTTCTTGCTGGAGAGCTTTGTCCAGGTCATTCTGGCTGAAATTCCCGAAATGGATTTGAACAGTCGTAATCACATAGTGACGAAAGAGGATGATTTCTCGTAAGACCTCTTTTTCACTTGCATTGAGTTGGCGAACTCCCTGGTATTTTTGTAAGTAACGAGCCACCAATGCAGGCTCGCCACCCTTCTCGAACAGGACATCCCAAAGCGTATAACCCAAACAGACAATCAGAGGCATACACTCCATATCACCAAAGTCCAAAATGGCTGTGACGCGGTCATTCTTCGTCAATACGTTATCAATGTCAAAATCAAAATGGCTCAGTCCCTTTGGCAATGAGTCATCAAGCTCGACGACAAAAGTATTGACACGCTGAAGAAAGTCTCGCAAATAGCTCTCAAGAGCGCTATTCTTGAGCAGTTCGTCAGTCACAGGGGTTTCTCGTAGTGCGCTGCGCCCACTCGCAACGTTCTGTGTTTTTGCATACTGTTCACCGAGAGTATGCATTCTCGCTTGCAAGGTAGCCATATGATCGAGAACCGCTGGCGTATATGCCTGAGGGTGAGCGCCTTGGGCATGTTCCATAAGGACGCTTTGCCATTTTTGGTTGCCTACTTCGCAGACCACAAAGGGCTGATTGTCTGACGACGAGATGATGGCAGGCAAGGGCAGACCATTGTTTCTCAGATGAGACATAAAATCAAGCTCAAGCAGAATGTCTGCATCGCTCTTTTTCTTCTGAGGATACACTCGAAGCACATACTTTTTTCTCCGGGACCAAACAAGAAGAGTGAGGTTCTCGATACCGCTAGAGGCATGCTCGAAGCGTGTGAGCGGCAAATTATAGCGGGCCAGGATGGTGCGGACACTCTTCTGAGAAGGGACAAAAAGATTTTGGGGGCTCAGCTTGTTCATAACGATTCCATCTTTGGCCGATTCTACCGAGATTCTCGCCCGAAGGCCGATAAAATTGTTGCACTCACGACATTTCTGGGCACCCCAGAAATGTCGTGCGCCACAGCTTTTGCCAAGAGGAGAGGGAAGCTCTCTTGCTCCTCAGTTTCCTCTTTGCCAGGCCCCTAAGTGGTGCATTCGCTAAATCCTGGTTCTCATCCACATCCTGGGGAAACCGTAGGTGCCGATCAATCGTGCACATCGCCGATTATGAACTTTCACAAACTAACCCGGACATCCACGATGTGGGTCCTCCACCCACCGTAGGTGCCGATTGATCGTGCACATCGCCGATTTATCGGCCCTCATAGGCATCAACCTAATGAAATGGTGTTGGATACTCCGTAGGGGCGAGGGTGGATGAAGGGCGGTGGGGAGGGCCTTTATGGTCGCCCGCCCTCCTTGGATGGCATGCTCTGGGCGGTAGCATCACCCTCCGAGCGGGCGACCATAAAGGCCCTCCCATCCACTTCCAACCGCCCTCGCCCCTACAGTTGCTGATGGGCTTATTCTTAGGTTGATGCGTATTATCGCCGATTATGACTTTTAACAAAATAACTCAGACACCCGTAGGTGCCGATTTATCGCGCACACCGCCGATTTATCGGCCCTCCGGGGATGTTTCGGTATCCGATGTATTTTGTTAATCATCATTATCGGCCTGGTCTCATCCACGAACTTAGCGAATGCACCCCTAAGGCTTTCGCGGCTGATAGGTGAGAATCACGGTCCCTGTCCTGGTCGGTTTTGAAGAGAGCAGTTGCAATCTCTTGAGGCTGCCCCCCTCTTTGAAGAGACGCTTTCCGATGCCTGCAACAACAGGGTGGACCAGGAGTATCAGCTCATCCAGAAGGTCCTGTTCGAGGAGGGAGTAGACGAGGCTGGGACTTCCGGCGGTGCCAATGTTCTTTCCTGGCAGCTGCTTCAGCTTAGCGATTTCCTGGGCCAGATCTCCCTTGACCAGTGTCGAGTTCTTCCATTCTTCGACACTGTCCAGAGTGGTCGAGAAGACGTACTTGGGTGTGGAGTTAATGAAACTTGCAAACGGTTCATCAGTAGCGGTAGGCCAGTATGATGCCCACTCCTGATATGTCACTCGCCCCAGGAGGACAGCGTCCTGGGAGCTGAGCTGTTCCATCATGGCCTCCCCCATGTCCTCATCGAAGTGCTCTTGCCATTTATCAGGCGATTCCACGACCCCATCGAGTGTCATAAACAAACCT
>WNGJ01010080.1_pt1 | contig 10984 bp, 10 predicted proteins | sample 5400611 | NCBI WGS metagenome assembly WNGJ01 (sample SAMN13153375, study PRJNA577476) | soil metagenome | isolation source: 40 cm soil or saprolite under Garry oak tree replicate 1 | place: USA:California | collected 2016-06-15 | reverse complement strand
CGCGTCGTGCGGCACGGGCTCCCACCGCGCGGGCTCGCGTGTCCTGGTCACCCGCGAAGACTCGCGCGCCGGCCCGGTCCCGTATGCGCGCCGCTCTGCACGCGAGATATGGCCCGAGCGCGGAAGGACTATCGCACCGAGCACCCTGGTGCGCATCTGGGCGAGCCGGCTCAGCTGGCTCGCGATCTCGGCCCGCGTGCTCTTGCCGATCTCGACGACGATGATCGCGCTCTTGGCGATCTCGGACAGTCCGACCAGGCCGCTGCCGTTCTGTGCTTCGGTGGCTATGACCACATGACGAGCACCGGAGTGGAATTCAGCGGCCAGCCGCTTGCTCCACTCCGTTGGTAGATTGTCGACGAGATCGGCGGTGCCGTCCGCCGCGATGACCCGTAGCCCCGGGGCGCCGGGGAACGGTCCGGCGACATTGGCGACTGAGGCGCCCTCGGCGGCTACGGCGGTTAGTCCGGGCGCTCCCTCGATTACGGCCCTGGCCAGGAGGGGTGCCGCGCGTAGCTGCCGATCGGCCAGGACGAGCAGGGCGCTTGACTGCGTCCTGGCAAGGGCGGCTGCCAGGTTCGCTCCCACGAGGCCAGCGTCAGGAGTACCGACGACGAGCAGGCCGTGCTCTCCCTCGCCGAGCGCGGTCGCGATCACCCGGGCCAGGTCGGTGAAGGCCCGTCCTGCCGGAGTGCCCGGCAGGGCGAGGGCCAGCCGGAAGTCGGACGGACGGCGATCAAGCCAGCACAGCACAGGGAGATCGAGATAGCGCGGAATATCGGCCGGGCCGTGAATCCTGCCGTCGCGGCGGTCCGCGAAGAAAGCCACAGCCAGGCCGACAAGCAGGCCAGCCATCAGCCCGCTCGGGCCGTAAAGCAGTTTCCTCGGGCTGCTCGGAGAGGTGGGCGGGATGGCCCTCGTGATGACGTATCCGGCGTCGTAGTTATTCGCCGCACTGAGGCTCGCGATTGCTGCACGAAGTGGTGACAGCCTGGTAGCGATGTTCACGATCTTGGAGTGAGCGGCAATCCAGTCGGCCGAATCCGGCTTCAGCCCGGTGATCTGCGTCTCAACCACCTGAAGCTGCTTCTCGAGTACCTTCTCCCTGCTCACATCCGTCTTGATGTTTTGGTCGACCTTAGACTTCGAAGTGGCCTGCCGATCCCGCAGGTAGGCGCCCGCGAATGCCTGTGCGCAGTGAGCCGAACCGGACGCTGACCCAGCCGAGCAGGAGATCTGCAGGACCTGGGTGTTGGCGGGCACTATCACGCTGACTTGCGTGAGGAGCTGAGCCGGGGTGAGCGAGGTGTTCAGCGCCCTGACGGCGAGTTTCGCCACCGACGTCGACATCACGACCTGGGCCTCGTTGTCCATGTTGACGACCGTCGTGGTCTTGCTGCCCAGAAGCGCTTGGCTGTTCGCCGCGTTCGTCGTGACGTAGACCGATGCCGATGCCGTGTAGGTCTTGGGTCCGACGGCGAGGTAGGCTGCCGTGACCAGCGCGGCGAAGATGATCCATGCGAGTATCGTTCGCCACCTGCGCCGGACGACGGCGACGTAGTCCGAGAACTCGTATGACTGCACGCTCGCTGAATCCTGCATTCCGTCCGTTCTCCTCGTGCCGCTCGTGCCGCGCCTCCCGCGAAGGATTAACGGACCTGCCGCCTGAACAAGTTCCACATATACCGGCGATCGGTCAGTGACCCGTACAAAGTGTAAGGTCAGGAGCGCGTAGGGTACTTCGATCGAGGCAGCTGAACTCAGCTGGCCGGGGTCGGGGTCGCACCTGCGAGTGATTCCGCTTCGTGGTCTTATCACCTTACCTGGGGTGTTACCTGTGCATGACAGGGTCCGGGGCCACGATCAGGGGTGGCTGGTGCTGCCAGCTGGCGCGTCGGCGGAATCGCCAGCGCCGCTGGTGCCGTGGGTGCACGGCGGCCCATGGATGAGCTGGGATGCCCGATCCTGGCGGCGGCCCGAGCTGCTGTAGCGCTGCGACGAACGGGTGTGGCCGGGTCCTGCGCGGACCCGCCCACACCCGGCGGATGAGATCAGCCGTGCCGGTCAGGCGGCGGGGCCTGCGTCGATCGTGAATTCCTGGGAGTCCGCGACCGTGTGGTTGGACAGCAGGTTCAGCCGCTGCACCTTGAGCTGGTTCTCCGGCAGGAACGTGCCGGAGTCCACGGTCAGGACCAGCGGGTGGCTGAAGTTGGGGTCAGAGGCGTTCACCCACGGCGTGTAGAACCTGCCGTTCTGGCTGACCGAATGACTCAGGTCGCCGACCCACATCGTGGCCGCCGACGAACCGCACGGCCGGAGCGTGACGGTCTGGCCGGCGACATCGCGCCGTGCGATTCCCGCGCACAGGCTGGTCTGGTTGCCGAATGGCGACCAGGTCGACTCGAATACCGGGAAGTTGCCCGGGTAGTTGACGCAGACGTACGACGTCGACGAGATGAGGCTGCCGCAGAAGTTGCTCAAGTTTCCCACCCGGGCGCCGGTGAAGTCCTCATTCGGCCGGCTGTTGCTGGCGTGCCTGAGATTGACCTTCTGTCCGACCTTGCCGCCGGTTCCGGTGTCCCCGTGAATGTAGGCATTCTGGATCGCGTGCGGGCCGAGAACAAGGCTGGAAAGGTCGAAGCACTGCGCGCCGCAAGCCGGCGTCGCATGCGGGGTGTTGGTCCTGACCGTCGCCTGTGCCCCGGCCGCCGAGCCGAGCGTCAGCAGCGCGGCCGCGGTGCTCAACGCGATGATGATCTTGCGCATGAACTCTCCTTGATTGATCGCCAGTATTCCCTCGGAAGGGGCCGGAATCTGGCATCTAACTGCTGCCTGTACGCTTTGTTCAGATGCGGAATTGAGTTATCTGAGAACGGATGTTTTCGTGCATGAGTGCCTCAGGGTGACACACGGTCGCGCGGTCGCCCGAATTACTCGATAACCTTCACCGGCCCATGAAGAGATTACGTATGCCAAGACGCCATGGGTTGATAGACGGTTTACAAGAATGGCGGGACAATTTTAGAAAGAAAAGAAAAGGGGGCTAATTAAATTGTCCGGCACGGTATAGTCCTTATTGCGCCTTCGCGACGGCTGACCTGCAACCCGGGCAAGATCGGCCCGCATTCTCTTGTGGTATTGACGCGTCGGCTCCGCGCGCCCGGAGTCCCGCGACGCGCACGTTGCACCGTGCTGTGACACCGTGCTGTGACACGCTGTCTGAATGACCCGAGCGCGGCTGGACAAGCGCCCGGCCGACGTCGCTTCCATGTTCGACGCGGTCGCCGAACGCTACGACCTGCTCAATGACGTCCTGTCGCTCGGCCAGGACCGGTACTGGCGGTCCGCTGTCGCCCGGCTGGTGGCAGCCCGGCATGGCTCGCTGGTGCTGGACATCGCGGCTGGCACGGGGACGTCCTCGCGCGCCTTCACGAAGTCGGGGGCGAGGTGTGTCGCGTGCGACTTCTCCGAGGGCATGCTGCGGGTGGGCGCCGGAAGGCTCGCCGGGGGTCACCCGGCCGGCCGGCCGGGCGGAACGGCCGGCCAGGTCCGCTTCGTCGCCGGCGACGCCCGGGTGCTGCCGTTCGCGAGCGCCACGTTCGACGTCGTGACGATCTCCTTCGGGCTGCGCAACGTGGCCGACCCGGACGCGGCGATGACCGAGATGCTCCGGGTCACCAAGCCCGGCGGGAGGCTCGTCATCTGCGAGTTCAGTCACCTGCCAGGGCACGCGCTCGACGCTGCTTACCAGCGATACCTCGCCTCGGTGCTCCCGGCGGTGGCCGGCAGGCTCTCGCCCAACCCCGGCGCCTACGCCTACCTAGCCGAGTCCATCAGGGACTGGCCTGCCCAGGAGGAACTCGCTGGCATGATCCGCGCCGCCGGCTGGTCGCTGGTGCGGTGGCGCAACCTCACCGGCGGCGTCGTCGCCCTGCACGTTGGCAGGAGGCCACGGTGAACGCGGGCACCTTGAACACGGGCACCTTGTGCACGGGCGCGACGCGGCGCGCGTCAGGGGCGGCTCATGCGATCAGCGGCTACGGTCTAGACTGTCGGCATCTGTACTTGTGAAGGCGTTCACAAGATTGGCGGGACGGGTCAGTGAGCGAGCAGCACCCCCCGGCTAACCACCCGGACCAGGCAGCTAGCCGGGGCGGAGCAACGAGACACGGAAGCGGTACCGCGTCCTTCGATACCGCGGACGTCATCGTGGTGGGCGCGGGACCTGGCGGGTCAGCGGCGGCGTATCACCTGGCGACCGCGGGCCTCGACGTGCTGCTGCTGGAGAAGACGAGCTTCCCGCGGGAGAAGGTCTGCGGCGACGGCCTGACCCCGAGGGCGGTCAAGGCGCTCACCGCGATGGGCATCCCTGTCGTTCCTGGCGACGGCTGGCTCCTGAACAAGGGCCTGCGCATCATCGGCGGTGGCGGCAGGATCGAGCTCGCCTGGCCCGAGCTGTCTTCCTTTCCCGGCTACGGGACGGTCAGGACCAGGACCGACTTCGACCAGCTGCTCGCCAGTCACGCGCAGAAGGCGGGCGTGCGCCTGCTCGAGAACATCACGGTCACCGGCACCACGGTCGACGAGCGCACCGGCCGGGTCACCGGCGTCACGGCGCGCGACGGGGCCGGTCACCCGGAAGGTGGCGGCCGGGCCGGCAAGCGGCCGCCGGGCGAGCAGCGGACCTTCGGCGCGCGGGTCGTTGTCGCCGCCGACGGCAACTCGTCGCGGCTGTCGGTATCCATGGGCCTGCACAAGCGGCAGGACCGTCCGCTCGGCGTCGCGGTCAGGACCTACTACAAGACGCCCAGGCACGATGATGACTACCTCGAGGCATGGCTCGACCTGTGGGACGGCAAGCAGCTGCTGCCCGGGTACGGCTGGATCTTCGGGATGGGCGACGGCACGAGCAACATCGGGCTCGGGCTGCTGAACACCTCGGACGCCTTCGGGAACATCGACTACCGGGTGCTGCTCAAGCGCTGGCTCGCTGCGATGCCGGCCGAGTGGGGCCTGGCCGATGAGAACATGACGGCGCCCGTTCGCGGCGCGGCGCTGCCGATGGGCTTCAACCGGACCCCGCACTACGCGAACGGCCTGCTGCTGGTCGGCGACGCGGGCGGGATGGTGAACCCTTTCAACGGCGAGGGCATCGCCTACGCGATGGAGTCGGGCGAACTGGTCGCGCGCTCGGTAGTGCAGGCGCTTGCCAGGCCGACCGCGGCCGGGACCGAGCGGGTGCTGCAGGCTTACCCCGCGGCGCTCAAGCAGGCCTATGGTGGCTACTACACTCTCGGCCGGACGTTCGTGAAGGCGATCGGGCATCCGTCCTTCATGAAGTTCGCGACCAGGCACGGGATTAAGCGTCCCGCCGTGATGCGGATGACGATGAAGCTCCTCGGTAACCTGACCGAGCCGCGCGGCGGCGACGCGGTCGACCGGGTCATCAACGCGCTGTCTAAGATGTCGCCGGCGGCCTAGCCCGCAGGGCTGCCAGCGATCCCGACCCTAGGGGGTGACAGACTCCATGAGCTACTACGTGCCGATTGTGGTGCTCGGGGCCCTGTCCACTGTCTTCGCCATCTTCTCGCTGCTGATGGGGTCCCTGGCCGGCCCCAAGCGCTGGAACAGGGCCAAGCTCGAGGCGTATGAGTGCGGAATCGAGCCGACCCGCCAGCCTGCTGGCATCAGGTTCCCGGTGAAGTACTACCTGACCGCGATGCTGTTCATCGTCTTCGACATCGAGATCATCTTCCTGTACCCCTGGGCGGTCGCCTTCGACCACCTTGGCCTGTTCGGTCTCGTAGAGATGGTCACGTTCGTCGCCACCGTCCTCGTCGCGTACGTCTACGTATGGCGGCGCGGCGGACTGGAATGGGATTAGCCGATGGGTCTTGAAGAGAAACTGCCGGGCGGCATCCTGCTGACCACGGTCGAGAAGCTCGCGGGCTATGCGCGCAAGTCCTCGGTGTGGCCTGCCACCTTCGGGCTGGCCTGCTGCGCGATCGAGCTGTTCTCGGCCGGCGGCCCGCGGCACGACCTGGCCAGGTTCGGCATGGAGCGGGCGTCTGCCACGCCACGGCAGGCCGACCTGATGATAGTGGCCGGCCGGGTGAGCCAGAAGATGGCTCCGGTGCTCCGCCAGATCTACGACCAGATGGGCGAGCCGAAGTGGGTCATCTCAATGGGCGTGTGCGCCTCAAGCGGCGGCATGTTCAACAACTACGCGATCGTGCAGGGCGTCGACCACATCGTTCCGGTCGACATCTACCTGCCCGGCTGCCCGCCGCGGCCCGAGATGCTGCTCGACGCCATCCTCAAGCTGCACGACAAGATCCAGAACATGAAGCTCGGCGTTCACAGGGAGCGTGAGATCACCGAGCTCGAGGAGGCCAGGCTGCGCCGGCTGCCGCTGCTGCCGCACCTGCAGGCGGCCGCCGCTGAGCACGGACCGGCCACGGCGCGCGCCGAGGTGGAACGGTGACCGGGCCAGCAGGCGACAGGCCGGACGAGGCCGTCGACGAGGCGGCGATCGCGGGTCGGGAGCGCCTGGGCGAGCAGGTGGTCCGCACCGGCGCGTTCGGCACCCACACCACGGGCGATACGTCGGGCTACGGCGGCCTGCAGGTCCGCAAGCAGCCCCTGCTGTCGAGCCCGCGCCCCTATGGCTCGTACTTCGATGACGTCGCCGACTCGCTCGGCACCGCTATCGAAGCGTCAGAGCTGAGTTTCGGCGATGCTGTCGAGCGCGTGGTCGTGGCCAACGGAGAGCTGACCTTGTATGTCCGCCGCGAGCACCTCGTCGAGGTCGCGAGGCGCCTGCGGGACCAGCCCACCCTGGCCTTCGAGCTCTGCCTGGGCGTCTCAGGCACGCACTACCCGGCCGACGTCGGCACCGAGCTGCACGCCGTCTATCACCTCCTCTCGATCACCCACAACAGGCGGCTGCGCGTGGAGGTCACCGCGCCTGACGCGGACCCGCACATTCCCACGCTCGTCGACGTGTACCCGACCTGTGACTGGCATGAGCGCGAGACCTGGGATTTCTTCGGCATCATCTTCGATGGTCACCCCGCGCTGACCAGGATCGAGATGCCCGACGACTGGAGGGGCCACCCGCAGCGGAAGGACTACCCGCTCGGCGGCATTCCCGTCGAGTACCGCGGCGCCACGATCCCGCCGCCCGACGAGCGGAGGTCGTACGCATGACAGCGGAAACCGAAGGGCGGGTCTACCACGCGGGCGGCCAGGACTGGGACGAGGTCGTGGCCGCGGCCGAGGACGCCGCCGACAGCGGGCGTGACGAGCATCTGATAGTTAACATGGGCCCGCAGCATCCCTCCACGCACGGGGTGCTCAGGCTGATCCTCACGCTGGACGGGGAGACGGTCACCGAGATCCGGCCGGTGATCGGCTACCTGCATACCGGCATCGAGAAGAACATGGAGTTCCGCACCTGGACGCAGGGCGTCACGTTCTGCACCCGGATGGACTACCTGTCGCCGCTGTTCAACGAGGCCGCGTACTGCCTCGCCGTGGAGCGCCTGCTCGGCGTCACCGACCAGGTTCCCGCGCGGGCCAGCGTGATCCGGGTCCTCATGATGGAGCTCAACAGGATCGCCTCGCACCTCACGGCGATCGGGTCCTTCGGCCTCGAAGTCGGCGCCACGACGATCTTCCTGTACGGCATGCGCGAGCGCGAGAAGGTGCTCGACCTGTTCGAGCTCATCAGCGGGCTCCGGATGAATCATGGCTACTTCAGACCGGGCGGCGTGTCCCAGGATCTTCCGTCAGGCGCGCTCGAGAAGCTCAGGGAGTTCCTCGGCATCATGCCTCGCCTGCTCGGCGAGATCCGGGCCCTCCTCGACGCCAACCCGATCTACCTGGCCAGGACCAAGGACATCGCGTACCTGGATCTGACCGGCTGCATGTCGCTTGGCATCACGGGTCCGATCCTCCGCGCCACAGGACTGCCCTGGGACCTGCGCAAGAGCCAGCCGTACTGCGGCTACGAGACCTACGACTTCGATGTGCCGACGCAGCAGAGCTGCGACGCCTACGGCAGGTACCTGGTCAGGATGGACGAGATGGACCAGTCGCTGCGGATCATCGAGCAGTGCGTCGACCGGCTCGCCGCGCCGCGGCCGGCGCGCGATCCCGTCATGATCGAGAACGCCAAGATCGGCTGGCCCGCCCAGCTGGCGGTCGGGCCTGACGGCCTGGGCAACTCGGCCGATCACATCGCGCACATCATGAGCCAGTCGATGGAGGCGCTGATCCACCACTTCAAGCTCGTCACCGAGGGCTTCAGGGTCCCGGCAGGACAGGTCTACGCCGCTGTCGAGTCGCCCAGGGGCGAGCTTGGCTGCCACGCGGTCAGCGACGGCGGCACCCGCCCGTACCGTGCGCACTTCCGCGATCCTTCGTTCACCAACCTGCAAGCGGTCGCGGCGATGTGCGAGGGCGGCATGGTGGCCGATGTGATCGCCGCGGTGGCCAGCATCGACCCGGTGATGGGAGGGGTGGACAGGTAATGACGTTCACCGAGCAGCAACGGGCCGACATGACGGCGCGGGCGGCGGAGATCATCGCCAGGTACCCGAAGCCGCGGTCGGCGCTCCTGCCGCTGCTCCACCTGGTCCAGGCCACCGAGGGGTTCGTCTCGACCGACGGCATCGCCTTCTGCGCCGGCCAGCTCGGCCTTTCTGAGGCCGACGTCACCGCTGTGGTCTCGTTCTACACCATGTACAAACGGCGGCCGGTCGGTGAGTACCACGTCGGGGTCTGCACCAACACGCTGTGCGCCATCATGGGCGGCGACGTCATCCACGACGAGCTCCGGCGGCACCTGGGCGTCGACGGCGACGAGCCGACCCCCGACGGCAAGGTCAGCCTGGAGCGGGTCGAGTGCAACGCTGGCTGCGACTACGCCCCCGTCGTGATGGTCAACTGGGAGTTCTTCGACAACCTGACCCCCGAGACCGCACGGGACCTGGTCGACGGGCTGCGGGCTGGCGCGGACGTCGCTCCGTCCAGGGGTGCCGCGCGCCTGGTCACCTGGCGGGAGGCGGCGATGATCCTGGCTGGTTATCCCGACGACCAGGCCGGGACCGGGCACACCGCCGGCGCGCCCACGCTGGCCGGGCTGCGGATCGCCAGGGAAAACGGCTGGAGCCAGGACGGCGGCGCAGCCAGCGCGAGCGGCAGCAGGGAGCGCACGTGACATCGGTACTGACCCCCGAGCTCACCGCCCACTGGGACGAGCCTGATTCCTTCACCCTGGGCGGGTACCGCAGGTCGGGCGGCTACGAGGCGCTGCCCAAGGCGCTGGCGATGCCGCCCGACGAGGTCATCGCCGCGGTGAAGGCATCGGGCCTGCGCGGTCGCGGCGGCGCCGGCTTCCCTACGGGCGTGAAGTGGGGTTTCATCCCGCAGGGCGGCGGCAAGCCGCATTACCTGGTCGTCAACGCCGACGAATCCGAGCCGGGCACCTGCAAGGACATCCCGACGATGCTGGCGACGCCGCACTCGCTCATCGAAGGCGCGATCATCGCGGCGTACGCGATCAGGGCGAACCTCGCGTTCATCTACGTGCGCGGCGAGGTCCTGCACGTGGTCAGGCGCCTGCACCAGGCGGTGGCCGAGGCATACGAGGCCGGGTACCTGGGCGCGGACATCCTGGGCTCGGGGTTCAGGCTCGACATCGTCGTACACGCGGGCGCCGGTGCCTACGAGTGCGGTGAGGAGACCGCGCTGCTCGACTCCCTGGAAGGCTACCGCGGCCAGCCGAGGCTGAAGCCGCCGTTCCCCGCGATCGCCGGCCTGTACGCGTGCCCGACGGTGGTGAACAACGTCGAGTCGATCGCGAGCGTGCCCTACATCATCGCCCGCGGCGCCAGCTCCTTCGCGGCGCTGGGCACGGAGAAGTCCAAGGGCTTCGGCATCTTCTCGCTGTCCGGGCACGTCACGACCCCCGGTCAGTACGAGGCGCCGCTCGGCGTCACGCTCCGTGAGCTGCTCTCGCTGGCTGGCGGCGTCCGGGCCGGCCACCAGCTCAAGTTCTGGACACGAGGGCGCTGCAGATCTTCGACGAGACGACCTGCGTCGTCCGCGCCACCCTGCGCTGGATGGAGTTCTACAAGCACGAGTCCTGCGGCAAGTGCACCCCGTGCCGCGAGGGCACGTTCTGGATCGTCCAGGTGCTCGACGCGCTGGAGCGCGGCGAGGGCAGTGAAGGCGATCTCGACAAGCTGCTCGACATCTGCGACAACATCCTGGGCCGCGCGTTCTGCCCGTTCGGTGACGGCGCCGTCAGCCCCGTGGTGTCGTCGATCAAGTACTTCAGGGACGAGTTCATTGAGCACAACAAGCGCGGCGGCTGCCCGTTCGACCCCGCCGCGTCGGTGCTGTTCGGAAGGTCTTGGCCGCGATGACTGAGGTAGCGAGGGCCGCTGACACGGTGAACGTCACCATCGACGGCTTCGAGATCACCGTTCCGAAGGGGACGCTGATCATCAGGGCAGCCGAGCAGCTCGGCATCCAGGTCCCGCGGTTCTGCGACCACCCGCTGCTCGCTCCGGTCGGCGCCTGCCGGCAGTGCCTCGTGCAGGTCGAGGGCCAGCCCAAGCCGCCCGCCTCCTGCACCACCGTGTGCACCGACGGCATGGTCGTGCGGACGCAGCTGACCTCGCTGGTCGCCGAGAAGGCGCAGCGCGGCGTCATGGAGATGCTGCTGGTCAACCACCCGCTGGACTGCCCGATGTGCGACAAGGGCGGCGAGTGCCCGCTGCAGAACCAGGCCATGACCGCCGGGCAGGGCGAGACCAGGTTCACCGGGCAGAAACGCACGTTCGCCAAGCCGATCGCGCTCTCCGCTCAGGTGCTGCTCGACCGCGAGCGCTGCGTCCAGTGCGCCAGGTGCACCAGGTTCGCGGACCAGATCGCCGGCGACCCGCTGATCGACCTGATCGAGCGCGGCCCGCAG
>WNGJ01008416.1_pt1 | contig 10984 bp, 15 predicted proteins | sample 5400611 | NCBI WGS metagenome assembly WNGJ01 (sample SAMN13153375, study PRJNA577476) | soil metagenome | isolation source: 40 cm soil or saprolite under Garry oak tree replicate 1 | place: USA:California | collected 2016-06-15 | reverse complement strand
CTACCGCTGGAAACGGGCACCGCCCGGGGGAGACTCCGGGGACGTGGGAAGGGCCGGGAGACCGGCGCTTGCCGCGGGTGTCTGGCACCGGCGGCGGGTCCTGCGGTGTGGCGGCCGGGTTACCGGTTCGCCGGCGCGGTGGGACCGGGCGAGGCCCCTCCATCTCATACATGGAGGGGCCTCGTCGTCCGTGGAACATTTTGCCGCAGCCGTGAGCAGCCCGCCCTAGCGACACGCCGGCAAAGAAGTCCGGCTGAGCTTGAAAGCGCTCGGGTGGCGGAGGGCGGCTCAGGCCGGTGCCCGGTGACCGGTGGCCGTCCACGCCATTGCCACCCTCGTCGGCCTTCACGCGAAAGCCAGGGTTCTGAACCTGCGCTTGACCGTGGGGCCGTCAGGGCTCTATGGAGGGCCGCTGCCCATGGCACGTCACTTCTCGCAGTAAGCCCCGTCAACACGCCGTCAGGGCTCTATGGAGGGCCGCTGCCCGGATACTGCAGGAACGCGCGCGCGAGTTCGCCGTGCTGCCGTCAGGGCTCTATGGAGGGCCGCTGCCCTCGCCGGTACCGTCGCCGCTCTCGATGCCCAGTGACCGGCGGATGGCCCGGACGCGGCCGGCGCCGTCATCGCGCGGATGTCCGCGTCCGGCGCGTGCTCGGGGCACGCACGGTCGCCGCCGGATCCGGCCGGCCAGCGCTGGGGGCAGCCGCGCTGGCTGCAGCGGGGCCGCGGTTCGTACGCCATGCAGACATAAGGCGGCCCGGCGCCAGCTTTACATAACCCCAGTCCAGGCACAGTGCCACGGCCTGCCTGGGCAGTCAACGTACTGTCCGTACTGTGCTTAGCGTGGGTACATTGGTTGACATGAGTCAACCGGCGCATGAGGAAGAGCTGCCCGCCGACAGCCCGGCCGATGTGCTGCCGGGAGCTATCGAGGGTGCGCGGCGCCGTGGCGTCATCACCCATTTGACTACTCCCGATGGGACGCGTGTCGTCGCGATCGTGCCTGAATCGGTGCTCGAAGATCTCGAAGCGCTCCGCGAGACTCTTGAGATTCTCTCCGATCCGGCAGCCCGCGCCGCCATCGCGGAAGCTGACGAAGCGATCGCCAGGGGCGACGTCATCCATGGTGTAGAGGCCGTCCGCGCGCTGCGCCCACGCAGGTGACACGTTCCACACCTCGCGAGCCGTTTGTGCTCAGCGTTGACCGCCGCGGCGACATCTACGGCCATCGCTGACGTTGCCCGTTCGCCTGGTGGTGGCAGCCGCACCATGCCGACACGTGGCCGCGCGATGGTGCGGCGTGTTTCCGGTACCACGACCTGCGGCACTACTTCGCGTCGCTCCTGATCGCCTCAGGTGCCGACGTGAAGACCGTCCAGGCCCGGCTGCGGCCCGCCAGTGCCAAGACCACGCTCGACACCTACGGCCACCTCTGGCCCGACCGCGATCGCGATGAGTCCACCCGCGCCGCAGTGGACGCGGTGCTCGCGGAGCGCCAGGCGGAACAGGAGCGGAACAGGGCGGGTGGCCGGTGAGCGCGCCGCAGGTCAGCCGCGGCGCCGGTGCTAGCAGTCGAAGTAGAGCTCGAACTCGTGTGGGTGCGGGCGGAGCCTGATCGGGTTGAGCTCGTTGGTCCGCTTGAAGTCGATCCAGGTCTCGATCAGGTCGGGGGTGAAAACGCCACCGTCGAGCAGGTAGTCATGGTCTGCCTCGAGGGTGTCGAGCACTTGCTCGAGTGAGCCGGGAACCTGTTGCACGGCCGCGGCCTCGTCTGGCGGCAGCTCGTACAGGTCCTTGTCCACCGGCTCCGGCGGCTCCACCTTGTTCTTGATCCCGTCGATTCCCGCCATAACCATCGCCGCGAACGCGAGGTAGGGGTTGCAGGAGGGGTCGGGAACCCGGAACTCCGCTCGCTTGGCCTTCGGGTTGGCGCCCGTGATCGGAATCCGCACGCAGGCGGAGCGGTTGCGTTGCGAATACACCAGGTTGATGGGCGCCTCGAAGCCCGGCACCAGGCGGTGGTAGGAGTTCGTGGTCGGGTTGGTGAAGGCGAGCAGGGACGGCGCGTGCTTGAGCAGGCCGCCGATGTAGTAACGCCCGATGTCCGACAGCCCGGCGTAGCCCACCTCGTCGTAGAAGAGCGGCACGCCGTCCTTCCACAGACTCTGGTGACAGTGCATGCCGGAGCCGTTGTCGTCGAAGAGCGGCTTGGGCATGAACGTCACCGTCTTGCCGTGCGCGCGCGCCACGCTCTTCAGCACGTACTTGTAGGTCATCAGCTTGTCGGCCATCTTGAGCAGGCTGTCGAAGCGCATGTCGATCTCCGCCTGGCCCGCGGTGCCCACCTCGTGGTGATGCATCTCCACCTCGACGCCGCAGTCGATGAGGCCACGGACCATCGCGGAGCGCAGGTCTGTGAAGTGGTCCATCGGCGGCACCGGGAAGTATCCGCCCTTGTACCTGGGCTTGTAGGCGAGGTTGCCGCCTACCTCTACACGGCCCGTGTTCCAGGCGCCTTCGATCGAGTCGATGAAGTAGTAGCCGGCCGAAGGGCTCGTCTCGAAGCGGGCGGAGTCGAAGATATAGAACTCGGCCTCTGGCCCGAAGTACGCGGTGTCCCCGATTCCGCTGCCACGCAGGTAGTCCTCGGCCTTGCGGGCGATGTTGCGCGGATCCCTGGTATAGGGCTCGCCCGTCAGCGGGTCGTGCACGAAGAAGGTCAGGTTCAGCGTCTTGAGCTGGCGGAACGGGTCGATGTAGGCCGTCGTGACATCGGGCAGCAGCAGCATGTCGGACTCATGGATCTGCTGGAAGCCGCGGATCGAAGATCCGTCGAACATCAGCCCGTCGACGAAGACCTTGCGGTCGAAGGCCTCGGCCGGCACGGTGAAGTGCTGCACTATACCCGGCAGGTCGCAGAACCTGACGTCGACGAACTGCACGCTTTGAGTTGCTATGAATTCAAGTACCTCGTCGGCGCTTTTGAACATCCGCCCTCCCTCGAAAAACCCACGCTGATATGAGCCCGTGGCCTGCGATGTCGCGACTTGGACGTTAGGCGTTCACGGTTTCGATGCCATGTCCCGAGTGTTTCACCCGTGTTACGGCAGGGGCCACTCACCGCATGCCGCCGGGCGACGCGTGCCCACGTCACGGCGGGTGGACCGTAAGTGAAGCTAGCACGCGGCGCTCGGATACCGTGGGTGGCGTGTCACAGCGACGCCCCGCCGGATCACCGATGACGGGCGCACGCCCGTCCGGGCCCGTCAGCAGCTACCCGGGTGAGCGGCTCGGGCTGCCGGAACGGGGCCCCGGCGCCGTCGCGGGATTCGGCGCCAGGGTCATCGCCCTTTCCATCGACTGGGCACTTTGCACCGCGATCGCGATCGCCGCGCTCCACTCACAATGGTGGACGTTCCCGATCTTCGCTGCCGAGGCGTACCTGCTGACCGCGCTGACGGGATTCACCGTCGGCAAACGGCTGGCCGGGGTGCGCGTCGCACGGCTCGACGGGCGGCCGGTCGGTTTGGGCTGGGCGCTCGTCCGGACGGTCCTGCTGCACGCGGTGATCCCCGTGTTCATCGTCGACCGCGACCTGCGCGGGCTGCACGACCGCGCCGCCAACACGGTCGTCGTCAAGGTCTGACGCGCCGGCGCGGCGGCCGCCGCGCGGGCGCTCACCTGATCCTTGGCTTCGGGCCCTTCGGCAGCCTCGCGCCCTTGGGCAGCGGCCCGCGCGGCGCCTGCATCGCCTGCGGCAGCGCCTTGAGCCGGTGGTTCAGGTCAGCCACCTGGACGCCTTTCAGGTTGCGCGGCAGCTTCATCACATGCTGCTGCAGCTTCCTGATCTGCAACTGGCCCTCGGCGTTGCCCACCTGGACGTCGTAGATCGGGACGTCGTAGGCCACCCGCGAGATCCGCTTCTTCTCCGCGGCGAGCAGGCTCGCCAGCCCGCCGGGGTTGCCCTCGCCGACCAGCACCACACCGGCCCTGCCGACCACGCGGTGCACCACGTCCATGTTCCTGTTGCCCGCCACCGCCGGGGTCACCGTCCAGTCGCCGCGAAGCGTCTGCAGCACGGCCGCCGCGGCGCCAGGCTGGCCCTCTATCTGCGCGAACTGGGCGGATTGCGCGTAACGGCCGAACAGGATCACGGCGGCGAGCACGCCGAGCAGCACGCCGAGCGGAATGAGGAAGGTGGCGAGCCCGGTCAGCAGGCCGGCGGCGGTGAAGGCCGCGATGACCCCGACGGCGACAAGCGCGATGATCGGCAGCGCCCGTGGGTTGGCTTCCCTGACGATCCGCGCGACCATCCGGATCTGCGCGATCCGGCCCGGCTTTTCTACGTCGCCTGCGGCGTTCTTGCGTGTGCTGGCATCAGCGGGCTTCTTGGCCATGGACGGCAGGATACGAGGCCGCGGCGTCAGGACGAAACGGCATCTGGCTGACGTTTTGCGAGGGTGCCTTCCGCGGGTGCTCCCGGCCCCACGAAAACGGGGCCGCGGCGGGCGATCGCCTCCTTGTACAGCCGCCCGGCGCGGTAGGAAGACCGCACCAGCGGCCCGGACATGACTCCGGCGAACCCGAGCCCCAGAGCCTCCGCACGCAGCTCCTCGAACTCGGTGGGCGGCAGCCACCGCTCCACCGGGTGATGCCGCAACGAGGGCCGCAGGTACTGGGTTATGGTCAGCAGGTCGCAACCCGCCGCCCGCAGGTCCGCCATGGCACGGGAAACCTCGTGCCGTTCCTCGCCGAGGCCGAGGATCAGGTTCGACTTGGTGACGAGCCCCGCCTCGCGGGCCCGGCTCAGCACGTCCAGCGAACGTTCGTAGCGGAATGCCGGGCGGATGCGCTTGAAGATGCGCGGAACGGTTTCGATGTTGTGCGCGAGAACCTCTGGATGCGCGGAGAACACCTCCGTCAGCCGTTCGGGATATGCGTTGAAGTCAGGGATGAGAAGCTCGACGCCGCAGCCCGGCACGGCGGCATGGATCTGCCTGCAGGTCTCGGCGTACAGCCAGGCGCCGCCGTCGGGCAGGTCGTCGCGGGCGACGCCGGTCACCGTGGCGTACTTCAGGCCCATCGACGCGACCGACTCCGCGACCCGCCGTGGCTCGCCGGTGTCGAGCGGCGCGGGCCTGCCGGTGTCGATCTGGCAGAAGTCGCACCGCCTGGTGCATTGATCCCCGCCGATCAGGAAGGTCGCCTCGCGGTCTTCCCAGCATTCGAAGATGTTCGGGCAGCCGGCTTCCTCGCACACCGTGTGCAGGCCCTCGCGGTGGACCAGGTTCTTCAGCGCCAGGTACTCCGGTCCCGTGCGCAGCCGCGTCTTGATCCACGGCGGCTTCTTCTCGATCGGAGTCTGGCTGTTCCTGGTCTCCAGCCGCAGGAGCCGGCGTCCCTCCGGTGCCATAACCACGACATCAGCCTACGTGCTCGCGCACCCCGCTCAGAGCGGCGTGACACCGGCGCTGGCACGGAAAAACCCCAACCCCCATCCTTAAGGCTGCGTATCGTCCCGTGGTCTGAGGTGGCCTGACACAGCCTGGCATAGCCAGAATGACCTGCGCAAACACGGATTGACCGGCTGGCACGGACTGGCACAGACTGGCGTAGTTGGCCCTCGTGTGGCCCACCGAAGGAGCTGACCGCGCAGTACGGGAAGCGCTCCGCTGGCTACGGCTGGCGGGGCGTTCCTGTGTTCCTAGCAAGGCAGCTATGGCAGCGCGAAGCCGTACCTGCCGAGGTACCACCCCGCGCCGGCCAGGGCGAGCCCTGCCGCGACGGCCAGCAGGATCTTGAACCATCGTGGCCGGTGGCTCTCCGGAACCGGCTCAGCGAACATCCAGTTGTCCGGCAAGTCGCCGCCGAGCGCGCGCCGGATCGTGCCCTCTACCCCCTGCCGCGTGCGCTGCCGCTCGTCCTTCCCGCTGTCCGGGTGGGCGTCGGCCTGGATACAGAGATCGAGGTAGCGGCGCGCCTGGCTGGTGACGGACGGGATCAGCATGCGAATGGCGGCGTAGGCGTTCTCAGCGTCAGCGGTCGCGGTAAAGGCACTCTCCTGGGCTTCCTGCTGCTTCGATCGGAACTGCTCATAGACCTGATCACTCGCCGACGACTTCGCGTTATCGAGACTCCTGTTGGCCGTGTCCAACACCTGCCTGCCACGGCTGGTGCGGCCGGCGGCTGCGAGGAAGTCAACAGCGGCCTTGAGCCCTGATTCGAGCAGGCGCATATGCCGCTCGTGCTGGTGGCGCTTGTCCTCGGCCTTCCGCTGATGGCGCAGCGTCAGCCAGGTTGTAACGACTGTGCCCACGATCGCCGCGCCCGCGACAGCCCCGGTGATGACGGCCGCCACCACCAATGCATGCGCCGTCGGATCGCTCATTGCCCTTCTCATGCCCGGTGCTCGCCAGGCCGGATGACGTACGTGCCCCAGCTCGGGCGGGTGCACGCCCGGCTGGCGCTGATTCACACCACTACGCCCGCACACTCCAGCAGCCGCCACGCGCCCGTCTCGTTGCGCTCGATGGTGTAGCGGCAGGAGCGGTCGAGCACGACCACCCTTGGGCGGGGCCTAGCTCTCGCGCACGCGCTCAAGGAACGAGCGCCATTCGTCCGCCGTGAACCTCAGCACCGGGCCGCCAGGATCTTTGCTGTCGCGCACCGCGCGGCTGCCGCCGGGGAGCACGGCCACCTCGACACAGTTGTACTGCCCGTCGCTGCGGCTGCTCTTGCGCCACACCACATCTGAAACGTCTATCCTGTCCATCGCTGTAACTCCGTTGATCGTGCTTGAATCATGTCCATGGAAGCTGTCTCGTCCAGCGCCGCGTCCCAAATGCGCGTGAACGCCAAGGTGTAGCGCTCGACCTCGCTCGGCTTGTCAAGGTAGAGGGCTCCGGTGAAGCCGTCAGCGTAGATCGTGGGGGGCTCGCTTGCCCTGCCGTCGCCGTTGAGCGGGAACGTCAGGATCACGAACGGCCCGGACATCAGGCCGTGATGCAGGCCAGCGCTGAATGGCACCACCCGGAGCGATACGTTCGGCAGCTCTGCGGCCTCAGCCAGCCGCTGAAGCTGGCTGGCCATGATCTTCGGGCCGCCGACCGGCCGGTGCAAGATCGCCTCATTCAAGACGATCTGCATCTTAGGTGGTGCGGTCACTCTGGTGAGCAGCGCTTGCCGGGCGATGCGCATATGAACGCGCCGCTCGATCTCGTCGTCGTCAACGCCGGGGTTGTCCGCCTGGATCAGGGTGCGGGCGTAGTCGGCGGTTTGCAGCAGGCCGGGCACAAGCTCGGACTCATACCAGCGCAGGCCGGAGGCGGCTTCTTCCAGGCCGATGTAGAGATCAAAGCCGTCGGGGATCACATCACCGTAGGCGTGCCACCACCCGCGTGCCTTGGTCTCCTTGGCCAGGCCCATGAGTGCTTCGCAGAGGTCTCGTGGGGCACCGTAGATGCGGCACATGGCCTCCACGTCGAAACTCCGCAGTGATGTCTGCCCGGTCTCGATGCGCCACATCTTGGCCTCGGACCATTCCAGCTTCTCTGCCGCCGCGCGGACGGTCAGCCGCTGCTGGTTGCGCAGGTCCCGCAGGTACCGGCCGAGCTGGCGGCGCGGCACGGTCGATCCTGTCGTTTGTTCCGGCATACCTCACCGACCCTTTCTTGCGTAGCGAGGGATGCTGACACCCGTTATGAAAGCATCTCATCGCACGCTGCGCAATAACATTAACGGATTGGGGAATCGCTTTGAACATCTCATGATGAAAGATTGCATTCCGGGTCCCCGCAGTGCTTGACTCCAGATAAGTAGAAAGTCGCACAGGCAACTAGGAACACGAGCTATGGCGCACGAACTATCGCGGCTGCGGCGCGAATATCCCCTGTGGCGGATCTGGGAGAGCGACGGCGGCTACCTCTACGCCACCCGCAGCGGCCTGTTCCAGCCGGGCCAGGGGCACACGGTGGACGCGGTCACGGTTGACGGGCTGCGCAACGCGATCCAGGCCGCCGAGAACGACGCCCGGCGTGATGCCGAGGTACAGGCGAGGCGGCGAGCCGCTCGCGGTGAGCGAGCCAATCATGGATGACCGGGATCTCATCGCTGGCACGGCCGAGCTGGAGAAGCTCGCTGCCGAGCTGCACGCCCGTGGTCACCACGCACACCTCGTCACACCCGCTGACAAGCGGCCGTACCTGCACGCCGCCAATCCCGGTGTGCTGAGCGAGAACGTGGCCTATGAGGCGGGCTGGTACTGGTGGCCATGGGCTGACCGGATTGCGCCCGCCACCGACGTGGCCGCAGCAGCGGACAAGATCACCCGCGTGCTGCGCGGCGTGGAGCCCACGGCATGACGGCCAGCGGGGCAGACGCCGATCTGGCCGGGCTGAGAATCGTCTACTCGACCTGGCGGATCTGGCGCGGCGAGACCACCGGGGAGTACTGGGCGGCACCGCCCGCCGGTCACCCGCACCGGGCGCTGGTCAACGCGCCGGACATCGACGGCCTGGCGGCCAGGCTGGGTGAACTGTCGATCGGGCGGCCGGAACCGGTGAGCTGCCACCATGGCTGACACGCCGCCCCGCGTGGCGCCGCTGACTAGCGTGGGCACCGATGCCCTGCGGCGGTTCGCTGACGCCGTGCTCGACGCCCGCGACGGCTACCGCGACAACGTGAAGCTCTACATCGAGCGCGCCGACGAGCTGGCTGCCGACCCCATCCGCGCCGCGCTGTGCCGTGGCCAGGCGATGGCCTTCGAGGAAGCCGCCGGGCAGATAGACGACGCGCTGTCGATCGCCACCGGGCGCTGGGGGCAGGGGCAGCGCACCTGAGACGCCGTGCGGCCGGGTGCTTCCGCGTTCGACGCCCGGCCGCGCGGTTCCAAGAGAACGCGCGGCAGCCGTGGTCCGAGCCCTAGCTCCCGCGGCTGCCGCGCCTGGCCTTAGCCAGATTGCAGGGTTAGGCGTGACCGGCGGGCGCTAGCTTTGGGCTTGGTATTCGTCAAGCTTCCGGCGCGGGCGAATCTGAATTATAGGCCGACCCACGTCACCGCGCGGCGTACTGCGGCGTAGGAGTGCGGCGTGGCCGCCGGATGTGATAATACTGACGGCAAGGCTCAGCCACGGCGTGAACGGCTGTGACTGAACCCCCGGTCGGGCGGTACCTCAATGGATAGAGGCAACCTCTCGGAAGGGCCAACATGCGGGTTCGAATCCCGTCCGCCCGACCTCTTTCAACAATACGTGCTGGACTCTAACAGCTTGTCAGCGCCATGCAAGCGTCACAGGTTCGAAAGAGCTTGCAGGCTTGTCGCGGCCTTCATTACGCTTGCCGCTCGACAGCTGCCTCCGTCAGGGACGACACATCCTCGGCTGGCCAGGGCACGCCCTCAGGCTCACGCTCCTCGGCTCGTGCGGCCTCCCACTCCTCGGGTCGGCAGATCCAGACGACGGGGAAGTCTCGGCCCTGCACGACTCCCGTGAGAGCTACGCGCTCCCCACGTTCTCCGCGAGCATTGAGAGCAAGAACGCGCTCACCTGGCGTGATACCCATGGAAGCCACGGTAGAGAGCCGAACGATAGTCCGCCACACGCCCAGTCAGACAATCTCAGCAGCATTAGCTTCAGGCCAGGCACTAGTTTGACGCGGCTTACCGTTTGGGCCTACGCTCTGACTCAACGCCGGGACCAGTCCGGTCCCGCATGTCTCGTGGACTAACCATGGACACAGAACCTAGGGCGTTCATGCCTCCGTACAACATCTCATGGGCGACGTTCCTAAGCACTCTGGAGAGGATGGCGGCAGATCCGCCGAACCGGGTAGACAGGAGTTACCTCGACTCGCAGTCGGGGACTGTGCAGACCTACCTCATCGCCGCGTACAAGACGTTCGGCCTGATCAACGACGAGGCGCGGCCTACCGAGGCCGTGAACATGTTCGCGGAAGCAGACGTGCGCACAAAAATGATCGCGGATCTGCTCCGGACCTACTACCCGACGATAGTTCCGCTTGGGGAAACCAACTCGACGCAAGGAGAGCTGTCGGAGGCGTTCGCTGTGGCGTTCCCCTCGCTGACCGGCCAGTCACGAGTCAAGGCCATCCGGTTCTTCCTGGGGGCCGCTGCCTATGCGGACCTGAAAATGAGCACGCTTTGGAAGGCACCCAAGGCACCGCGCGGCAACTCATCGCCGCGCCGCGCCAGCCGCAACGCGAAGGGGAGCCAGACGGGCACCGGGTCCGTGAACACGGGCGGGATCAAGCTAAAGCCACAATCGATGGAAGAGGCGAAGCTCGCCTACTTCGAGCTGCTCATCAGCAACGCCGGGAAAGACACGAAGCTCGACCCGGAAGTGCTCAACCGCATCGAGCGACTTGTCGGCATCCCCGCAGCACCGGAGAAGCCAGCAGGAGACGAGATCGATGATCGGAACGCTGACGGGCTGACTACCCCAGCCGATCCTCAGTAGCCAAGCGGGGAGGCTCCTCGGCCTCCCGATGCCTTCGGCGACCTACGGCACCGCCGCTAGGCAATGGCGGCCCGCCATGCTGGCCTCCGCGATGCGGGCGATCAAGGAGACAACGGATCAATGAAGCATGAGTACCCGGCGCGGCTGTCGGTCGCTGAGCTGCGCCAAGAGCTTGACGCATACCTGGAGTACCGGTGCGGCAGGGTCGGGGCTCTGACAGTTGACGCCGACAAATCTCACATCGGCCAGTTCCTGGACTGGCTGGAGACAGGCCGGGCTGGCAGGACTGACGTCGCCGAGCTGGTGCGGCTGCTCGGGAACCAGGAGAGCTAAGAGAAATGCCCAGCCTGCTCGATCGGCCATCTGAGCCAACGCTCCGCTTCTTGCGCACAGTCGCCACCGGTTACGAGGCTGCACATGGCCGCTGGCCATGCTGGCAGTGGGTCAGCCAGCAGCTGTGGGATCAGCACCTCGACGCCGAAGAGATCCTGCTCGGCATGCCGACCTGGCAA
>WNGJ01008413.1_pt1 | contig 10986 bp, 10 predicted proteins | sample 5400611 | NCBI WGS metagenome assembly WNGJ01 (sample SAMN13153375, study PRJNA577476) | soil metagenome | isolation source: 40 cm soil or saprolite under Garry oak tree replicate 1 | place: USA:California | collected 2016-06-15 | reverse complement strand
CACCCGCCGCCGACACGAGAGCATCATCAAATTGCTTCATCGCATCCTGCCCGGCGCGCATGAGGTTTTCGAGATAATCTTGCGCGTCGACCGGTGGTGGGGTGCTGGTCATGGCGTGCCCGGAGCAGGAATTGAATGATTTAGACAGGTGACCGTGGGTAGCAAAACGCTATCACTTTGCTCAGGTAGCAGGAAGGCGAAAGCTGCTCCGCGATCAGCGCCGCACCCTCTGGCAAAAGGTGCCGGCACACCGCTCACGCGGCATCGGCCGGGACGAAACAGCGGATTTCGATACTGCCGCGAAGACTGACATACCAAACGACGGCTTCGCCAAGCGGGTTTCCGGCGTTTCGAATGATCGCCTTTTCCGGCACCCGCCACCACAAACCATTGATTGGAACCCAATAAGCTCCCGCTCGCACGTCGTACTCCGTGCGATGTCCATCGGAAATGTCACAGCATGGAACGCCAGCCGGGCTGCGCACGCCTTTGAACCAGGCGCGAATATCGTCCGGGACATTTTCAAATTGTCCGCGATCGACCGCGCGAACAGTTCCTGAGACGAAGATCAACGCTCCAAATACGAGCAACAGCGCGCGCAACAGCATCATGAATCTCCGCACACCGATGATGTGAAGGATACGCTCGTGCCTGGTCGAAGGCCACCACTCGCGCGGCGAAAGATGCTTTCGCACCGCAATATCGCCCACCGCCGAACAGCTCTTGTCAACACGATTGATCGCGACGATCATTGATCGATCGGAAAGGGCCGATCGATCCGGCCGCCGACTTGTCACCCCGCCTGGGGTTGGCGATCGCGGCAAACTTCAGGTCCGCGCAGTTTGGTGGTGGATGGCTTCCATCAACCGCCGCAACGATTGATAGGAATGACGTCCATGCCTGTTGCACCCTGGATCAAGTCGTACCCGCGCGGTGTCCGTTGGGACGCGGAATTGACGACGATGCCGCTCCACCAAATTCTGGAGCGATCAGCCGCCAAGTGGCCGGATAATCCCGCCCTCGATTTCATGAACAAGAAGATCTCTTATCGAGATCTGAGCCATCTCACTGATCAGGCGGCCAAGGGATTTCAGAAACTCGGTGTGCGCCCCGGCATACATGTCGGACTCCACCTGCCCAACACGCCTCACTACGTCATCGCGTTCTTCGGCGTGATGAAAGCCGGCGGCACCGTGGTCAACTACTCGCCTCTGGACGCGGAAAAGGTTCTGGAGCACAAGGTCGACGACAGCGAGACCGACATGCTCGTGACGCTCGACCTGAAGGCGCTTTACCCGCAAATGGGACGGCTGCTCGAAACAACGAGGCTGAAAACCCTCATCGTCGGCAACGTAGCTGAAATGACCCCGGCGCCCGAGGCCGCGCGCGCTCATATGTCGAAGAATGGCGAAATTGCCACGGTCCCTAAAGATAGCAAGCACGTTACGTTTGAGGAGCTCCTTAACAACGATGGTAAGTATGTTGAGCATCCCATTGCCGACCTGCGTGAGTCCGTGGCGGTACTTCAGTACACCGGAGGTACGACCGGACTTCCAAAAGGCGCGATGCTCACGCACGCCAATCTGTCGTCCGCGACTGCGCAATATGCCGAGACGACGCATACACAACCGCAGCTCCTCGATGAAGGGCGCGAACGGATTCTTGCGGTCCTGCCGCCGTTCCACATCTATGCGTTGACGGTCAATATGCTGCTAGGTATCCGCATCGGCGCCGAGATGATCTTGCACACCCGATTCGACGCGGCTGCAGTCGTCAGGGATATTTGCGAGAAGAAGGTTACGGTCTTTCCGGGCGTACCCACGATGTACGTCGCGATCATCAACCACCCCGGCGTCGAAAATCTCGATTTATCTTCGATCAAGTGGTGCGCTTCTGGAGGGGCCCCTCTTCCTCTGGAGGTGCAGCAGCGCTTTCAGGACATCTCCGGCTGCCGGCTGGCTGAAGGCTGGGGCATGACTGAAACGTCGCCGACGGGTACATTTACACCACTTGAAGGCGCGGTGAAGCCGGGCTCGTGCGGGATTCCAATTCCTGGCATCACGATCAAGTTTGCTGACGTCGACGATCCGTCTCGCTACGTGGGCCTTGGTGAAAAAGGCGAAATTTGCATCGGTGGCCCCAATGTCATGAAGGGCTATTGGAAGCGCGCAGATGCAACGAAGGAGACGATGACCAAGGACGGTTTTCTTCGAACCGGCGACGTCGGATACATGGACGAAGACGGATATATCTTTATTGTCGACCGCACCAAGGACATGCTGCTGTGCGGCGGATTTAACGTGTATCCACGCATCATCGAAGAGGCGATTTATCAGCACCCAAGTATTGAAGAGGTCATCGTGATCGGAATCCATGATGATTATCGGGGCCAATCACCGAAGGCCTTTGTGAAGCTTAAGACCAACTCGAAGCCGGTCACGCTCGAGCAAATGAAAGATTTTCTCCAAGACAAATTGGGAAAGCACGAAATGATCAGTGGGCTCGAAATTCGCGAGGCGCTGCCGCGAACTGCGGTTGGAAAATTGTCGAAAAAGGAACTTTACGACGAGGAAGCGAAGAAGCGCGCAGCTCAATGAGCATTCGGAATTCAGAATTGCCTGATCATGCAGACTGTAAGGTAAAGTATCGATGCCGGTCATATCAGCCAACGGAATAGAGATCGCATACGACGACAGGGGCAGCCAGGCCGATCCGGCCATCCTGCTCATTATGGGTCTCGCCACGCAAATGATTGCCTGGCCGGAAGCGTTTTGCGACGACCTTGCCGTCCGCGGCTTCCGGGTAGTTCGCTTCGACAATCGCGATGTCGGTCTATCGACGAAGTTTGACGCCGCGCCGCCGATCGACCTGGGCGCGGTCTTACAACGTGTGATGGCTGGAGAGAAAATCAATCCGCCTTATGATCTGACCGATATGGCCGCCGACGCCGTCGGCTTGATGGATCGCCTGGCGATCAAGAAAGCTCACATCGTCGGCGCGTCGATGGGCGGCATGATCGCGCAGGTCGTGGCGGCTAAATATCCCGATCGCGTGAGAAGTCTAGTCTCGATCATGTCGTCGAGTGGCGAGCCCGGGCTGCCACAGGCAATGCCCGAAGCCATGACGGCGATCATGCAAGCGCGTCCCGACGGCAGCGACCGCGAGCTAGCGGTCCAGCACGGCATGAGGATCTACCGAGCGATCGGCAGTCCGGGTTTTCCGACGCCGGACGACGAATTAAGAATGAAGGTCGGCGCAGCGTTCGATCGTTCCTACTATCCGGTTGGTGTCGGCCGCCAGTTCGCCGCGATCATGGCGAACGGCTCTCGTGTCGACATGCTCAAGAAGCTTTCCGTTCCAACTCTCGTTCTTCACGGCGCTGACGATCCGCTGGTGCCCGTCGAAGCCGGCAGACACACCGCCGCGCAGATTCCGGGATCAACCCTCACTGTCATTCCCGGAATGGGCCACGACATCGCACCGGGCCTTATTCCCATTCTCGTTGAAGCGATAGCAAACCATTGCGGGGCAGCGGACCGACAATCGGAGTTGACCAAGGGTACGGAGAAACGGCCAATAGCTTAAGTGCAGAGCCCAGCCAAAATTCCCGGTTGAGGCTCAGAATCGGATGGGAGGATGCCATGGACAGGTTGTCAGCTCTCGATGCCAGCTTTCTGTACGGCGAAACGCCGGAATCTCCGATGCACGTTGCCGGGCTGGCGATCTTCGAGCCGCCCCCGGCAGGTAGCGATGTCTTTGCGATTTTTCGTGACCATCTCAAAAGCCGTCTTCATCTCGTTCCTTTCTTCGAGCGCAAGCTGGCGTTGATGCCGATTCAGCTTGATCACCCGATCTGGGTGCACGACGACAATCTCGACCTCGACTATCACTTTCGCCACGTCTCGTTACCAAAACCCGGAACGCTGGAGCAGCTTGAGACGCTGGTTGCACGGCTGCACATGATCCTGCTCGATCGCACGCGGCCCCTTTGGCAGTACTACGTAATCGAGGGTCTCGAGGGCGGTGGCTTCGCAGCCTACATTAAAATGCACCACGCCGGTATCGACGGCGGTGCGGGTGTGGCGGCGCTCCCTATCATCTTTGCCACCTCGCCCGATCCGGAACCGGCGCCCCCGCCGTTGCCGTCGCCCAGGGACAGCAGAATACCCGAGATTTTCGAGCTGATCAGCGACTCCTACGCAAAGTTTTTCACCCAGCAGCGCGAGTTCTACGAGTCGTGGCCCGACCTCGGCAAGGCGATCGCGAAAGTGGGACAGCGCGTTACGGCGGACCTGGCGAACCCGCCTCGCACACTGCCGCTTGCACCGAAAACGCTTTTCAATGTGTCGCTGTCCAGCCAGCGATCATTCGGAACCTGCACCATCTCTCTTCGCGACGTAAAGGCTGTGGCGAAGCTGACAAGGTCAAAGGTGAACGACATCGTTATGACGATCAGTGCGGGCGCACTGCGGCGCTACCTGGAGATTCGGAACGCCCTTCCCGATGGCCCCCTGCTCGCAGCGGTGCCGGTCTCGCTAAGAAAGGCCGGCAATGCTGAAATGAACAACCAGGTCACGGCGATGCTGTGTAATCTGGCCACTGACATTGCCGATCCGATTCGACGGCTGGAGGCAATCGTTGCCTCATCCACCGACTCCAAGAAGCGGCTGGAGGATTTTCGCGATGTTATTCCAACCGACATGACGTGGCTCGGAGCGCCCATCATCATCACCGGCATGGCGCGCTTGATGGGGCAGGCCAAACTTGCCGAACGATTGCCAGCAATCGTGAACGTCCTGATCTCAAACGTGCCCGGACCAAGAGAAGCGCTTTATTGCGCGGGCGCGAAGATGATCCATTATTTTCCGGTCTCGATTCCATCGAATGGCAGCGTCCTCAACATCACCGTTCAGAGCTATCTCGACAATCTGGACTTTGGCCTGATCGCTTGCCGAGCCGCGGTTCCCGACATCGAGAAGCTGACGGAATTTCTGGCCGAGGAATTCCAGCGCTTGAAGAAGGCGGCCGGTGAGACGCCAGAAAAAAAGGTCAAAAAAACCGAGATAAAGCAGGTCAAGGCTGCACAGCGATCCGCATGAGTCTTCGCGCGGCCGTTGCGATACGTACCGACTTTACGATCGGACACTGCGTCGCCGTCCGGACAGCAACCCGGCAAGCGGTTGAACAATGAAGCGACTAAGGGAGAACGACATGGCGGAGAGTGTTTACAAGGTTATTGAATTGGTGGGGACCAGCACCGAGTCCTGGGAAAAAGCCGCGCGCGCCGCTGTCGAACGCGCCTCACAGAGTTTGAGGGACCTGCGCGTCGCAGAGGTTGTCGAACTCGACATGCAAATCACCGATGGCAAGGTCGAAGCCTACCGGGCGAAGGTCAAGGTATCGTTCAAATTTGAAGAGCATCAGTGATGGTGGTTAGACGACGGTCACGGCCGATCTTCCGGATCGGAACCGTGCCGACGCATGAGGAATCAAAAGTGAGCGGCCGATGAAGAAGGAAGATGTTCTTAAGCAATACACAACGCCCATATCCGCTCCGGCATTCGTGCAAGGTCCGCACCGGTTCAAGCGACGGGAATACCTGAACATCACTTACCGGACCGACCGCGAGGCGCTCGTCAAATTGGTTCCGGAACCGCTCGAAATCGATCAGCCGCTGGTTCGGTTCGAAGTGATGAAAATGCCCGACACCACCGGGTATGGCGCCTACGTCGAATGCGGCCAGGCCGCGGTCGTGCGCATGGACCGCGAGCAGGGCGAGTTTCTGCTGGCGATGTATCTGGACAATCTTCCTGCGATCGCCGCCGGCCGCGAACTCAGCGCTTTTCCAAAAAAGTTGGGTTCGGCGAAACTCTTTGTCGACTCCGACACCCTGGTAGGCACGCTGGACTACGGCGCGCTGAGGGTCGCCACCGCCACCATGGGCTACAAGCACAAACCGCTCGATCTTGAGAAAGCCCGGCAGGAGGTTGGTGTTCCGACATTCATGCTCAAGATTTTGCCGGGCTACTCGGGCCGGCCGCGAATCTGCGAGCTGGTACGCACCCAAATTACCAACGTCACCGTCAAAGGTGCATGGATCGGGCCCGCTCGACTGCAGTTCTTCGAACATGCTCTGGCGCCGTTTGCCGATTTACCCGTGCGTGAAATCGTTTCTGCCAGCCACATCCTGACCGACCTGACGTTAGCGCCGGCGACGCTTGTCTACGACTATCTCGCCGAGCAAGACGACCAGCCAGGCGAACCAAAATGAACGAGCAAGCCATGAACGAAAATGTCGCCTCCGACGTGCTGCAACGTTACTCGAAAGTTGCGGTCATCGGCGCCGGAGTAATCGGGGCGTCGTGGACCGCGGTTTTTCTTGCGCACGGTCTCTCGGTCGTCGTCAACGATCCGCGCGACGACGTTGAGGCGGTCGTAGACGACTATATTCGCAAAGCCACCCCAACGCTCAAAGTATTGGGCCTACCCACCCAAAATCTGACGAAAAAACTTACCTTCGAGGCCGACCTCGATCGCGCTGTGGCCGGCGTCGACCTTGTCCAGGAGAACGGACCGGAACGCGTGGAATTCAAGCAGGACCTGTGGGCCCGCATTGAGCAGCACGTCCCTTCACACGCGTTGCTCCTGTCGTCCAGTTCGGCGAAGACAGCCACCGAACAATCTCTCAAAATGAAGAATCCGAGCCGTCTTTTGATTGGCCATCCGTTTAACCCTCCGCATCTGATTCCGTTGGTGGAGATCGTCCCTGGAGAGCAAACCGAACCTGGTGCTGTTGCTGACGCCGTGGCCTTTTACAAAGCAATTGGCAAAGTTCCGCGCGTTCTTCGCAAGGAAATCCAGGGATTTGTCGCCAACCGGCTGCAGCGCGCGATTTTCCGCGAGTGCTGCCATCTCGTCCTGGAGGGTGTTGTTACGGTTGACGAACTCGACGATATCGTAACCAGCTCGATTGGCCTGCGTTGGGCTGCCGACGGGCCTTTCCGTTCGTTTCATCTTGGCGGAGGACCAGGCGGCTTCGTCTCGTTTTTCCGGCAATTCGCGCCTGGAATGGAAGCAGCGTGGAAGAGCCAGGCCGCCGTGACTCTGGACGCGAAATCACAGCAAACGATTATCGATCAGGCGCAGGCGTCATTCGCGGCTACTCCGCCTGGAAAGCTCGAAGGTGAACGCGATGCCAAACAGCTCGCAATCCTCAAGGCCCTTGCATCCGTAAAAGCAAGCGGATGAACGATGGACGGAAAAGTTTTTCTCACTCGCTAATTGGGAATACTCGAATGTCACAACTGATGTTCAAAGATTTGAAGGTTCTCGATTGCAGCAGTTTTATCGCTGCGCCTGCGGCGGCGACAATTCTTTCCGATTTCGGCGCCGACGTGATCAAGATTGAGCCACCCGGAGCGGGCGATCCGTATCGGGCCGTTCCCTCGCTGCCCACGATGCCACAAGCCAGGGAGAACTACGCTTGGATGCTCGCATCGCGCAACAAGCGCGGGCTTGCGCTCAACCTCGCGAAGCCCGCGGCGCAGGATGTGGTGCGCCGCCTGGTCGCTCAGGCCGACATATTCATAACCAACTTTCCCGCCGTCGTGCGCAAGAAGCTCGGTCTAAGATATGAGGATCTTGCGCCTCTTAACGACCTGCTGATCTACGCATCTTTCACCGGTTATGGCGAGCACGGCGAAGAAGCCACCAAGCCGGGTTTCGACATCACCGCATGGTGGGCGCGGTCAGGATTGATGGACGGCGTGCGAACGGAAGCAACGGCACCGCCGGCGCGGTCGCTGACCGGCATGGGCGATCATCCTTCCGGGATCTCGCTGTATGCAAGCATCGTCATGGGGTTGTATCAGCGGCAACTCACCGGGAAAGGCTCGCACGTCGGAACGTCGCTGCTTGCCAACGGGATTTGGTGCAATGGAGTCATGGCGCAGGCCGCCCTGTGTGGCGCCCAATTCATCGATCGCCCGCCGCGCGAGCAGGCACTGAATGCTTTCACCAACTACTATCAATGCCGCGATCGGCGCTGGTTGATCCTGACGATCCTCAACGAGGAACGGCAGTGGCCAATTTTCACCAAGTGCCTCGGACGGGAAGACCTGCAGAATGACCCGCGCTTTGCAACAAGCCGAGATCGAATGAAGCACGCTGTAGAATTGACCGCAGTCCTCGACAAAGCCTTTGCGGCCAAGGATCGTTCGGAATGGCGCGAGATACTTTCCGCGGGCGGAATCGTGTTCGACGTCGTTGCTTCCGCGCAAGACATCCCAAATGACAGGCAGATCATGGCCAACGAAATCCTGGTGCCGTTCGACAATGACACCGTCTTGACTATCGCGAGTCCAATTTCGGTCGAGGGTCAGGACAAGGTAAGGCCACGCCGCCCACCGACCGTCGGGCAGCATACCGACGAAGTACTGCGCGAAGCCGGCTATGACTCGGCCACCATCGTAAAGCTTCGTGCGGATGGCGCGGTCGCATAGCCGTCCGCACCCGTCCACGGATCATCTTGGAGACAGGTCATGAAAATAGAAGAGCTGTTCAGTGTGCGGGGCAAAGTCGCTCTGGTGACCGGCGGGAGCCGCGGTATTGGCGAAATGATCGCGCGCGCATATGTCGAGAATGGCGCCAGGGTTTACATCACCGCGCGCAAAGCCGAAGCCTGCGACGCCCTCGCCGACGAATTGTCAAAATTCGGCGAATGTATCTCGATCCCCGGCGACATTTCCCGCATCGATGAAATCGATCGCCTCGGCACGGAAGTGGAAAGGCGCGAGAGCAAACTGGATATTCTCGTCAATAACGCCGGCGCAAGCTGGGGGGCGGATTTTTTGACGTTTCCGGAATCCGGATGGGACAAGGTTATGGACCTGAACGTTAAATCGGCTTTCTTCATGACGCAGCGTCTCTTCAAATTGCTCCAAGCAGCTGGCTCGAAGGATGACTATGCACGCGTTATCAATATTGGATCGATTGAAGGCATGCGGACCTCGCATCTCGAAGCTTACTCATACGCCGCGTCCAAGGCCGCGATACTGCATTTGACCCGCATGATGGCGAAGTACCTCGCCAAGGATTGCATCGCGGTCAACGCCATCGCCCCCGGTTATTTTCCGTCGAAAATGACAGACGCCATTGCCGAGGAGGAGAGCGAAGTGATCGAAGGCAATACACCGATGCGGCGCTGGGGACGTCCGGAAGATATGGCGGGCGTGGCCCTGTATCTGGCCTCGCGTGCCAGCGGTTTCGTTTGTGGATCGACTGTGGTGGTCGATGGCGGGCTGGCGACGACAGGATAAGTTGGAGCTGAGCGCGTGCCAGCTTCCCCCTACCCCAGTTCAAAGGTGGTGACGCCGAATACCCGCTCCAGCCGCAACGGCGGGATCGCGCCGGTATACATGCGCGCCGTTTCGAATACTGGCGTGAGCCCCAAGTCTTGCGCCAGGGCGACCGCGTCGCGGTTGATGCTGGGAACGTCAAGGAAGGTCTCGCCACCGCCCGCGCTGGCCAGCAAAGCCGACAGAACTACCTCGGCCGTGGCGCGGTCGTCGGCCACCAGCGGGCCGATCTTGCGGCCCTTCCGGCATGGACGGATCACGCCCCAGCCGGCAAGCCGGCCATTGCGCACGAGCGCGCGACCGAGATGCCCAGGCGAGCCGATCCAGGCGCGCAGGAACGCGGAGCGCGGAGCCGGAAACACCGTCGCGTCGTATGCTTCCACAGACACCAATGGGACTTCGGTCAGCGCGATGACGCCAGCCTGCGGCGGATGCGGTGTCGTGACGGTGCCGCCGTAGCGGACATTCGCATAAGCAAGCTCGAACCCGGACCTCCTGTAGTTTTGCTGCTGCGCCACCACGCCGTCGAGCCCGATCACCCGTGCGCCGGCGTGCGCGATGGCCGCGCGCCATATGCGCAGTCCGTAGCCGCGCCCGCGCAAATCCTCCCGCACGATGTAGAAGCCGAGGAAGGCAAAGCTCGCACCGTAATTGACGCAGGAGACGGTCGCGGCCGGAGCGCCGTCGAGCTCGCCGATGAAGAAGCCTTCCGGATCGGCCGCGGCGAAGCAGGCTTCGTCGGCGAGGCCTGGATTCCAGCCTTCGCCTGCTGCCCAATTCACCGCTATTGAGATCTCGTCCGGCCGTATCGTCCGGATGCTCAGCTCGCTCTTGGCGGGCGATCGTGGAGATAGACTCATGAGCCGAATTACCGCGAGTAGAGTGGTAAGAGCAATAGAGGTGTGGCGCGCTACAAGGTCAGGCCGGGCAGATCGACGCCGACATCGTAACCGGTGCGCAGGTCTTTGTCGAAACTTGCCGGCGCCTCCTGGCGGCATGAGCGCTCTGGCTTCGACATAAGCCAGCAGCCCGGATGAGCACTGCGAAATCCGCCTCGGGCACGGTGAAATCAGTTGTGGATGTTGCTACGCTGATCCTGGCAACGTTGACTGGAGCCGTTGGATGTCGTCGCATCCACTACTCCTGACCGCCTCGCCATGCGGAAGACCCCCAACGCAGGGCGACGTTCCGAATCCAGACAGCGAGACAGGCCATGGTGAAACCGTTTCCCTCGAAGACCCACATCGGCAACCACATGCTGCATCCCGAAACGCTGATGCTGAACTACGGCTACGATCCGCAACTGTCGGAAGGAGCCGTCAAGCCACCGGTCTTCCTGACCTCGACCTTCGTCTTCAGGACCGCCGAAGAAGGACAAGACTACTTCGATTTCGTCTCGGGCCGGCGCGAGCCTCCCGAGGGGATGGGCGCGGGCCTGGTTTATTCGCGGTTCAATCACCCCAACAGCGAGATCGTCGAGGACAGACTCGCTGTCTACGAGCGCACCGAGAATTGCGCGCTGTTCTCGTCCGGCATGGCGGCGATTGCGACCACGATCCTCGCGTTCGCCCGCCCTGGCGACGTCATTCTGCACTCGCAACCGCTCTATGGCGGGACGGAAACTCTGCTT
>WNGJ01008412.1_pt1 | contig 10987 bp, 11 predicted proteins | sample 5400611 | NCBI WGS metagenome assembly WNGJ01 (sample SAMN13153375, study PRJNA577476) | soil metagenome | isolation source: 40 cm soil or saprolite under Garry oak tree replicate 1 | place: USA:California | collected 2016-06-15 | reverse complement strand
GGCCCGATCGCGTTCGGCAGGACGTGGCGGGTGATGATCCTCCTCGAGGGCGTCCCCCGGGCCCGCGCCGCCTCGACGTAGGTCTGGGACGCCACGACCAGCGTCGAGCTGCGCGCCACGCGCGCCAGGATCGGCAGGTAGATCACCGCGATGGCCAGCAGCGCGACGTCGCTGCCGGGGCCGATGATCGCGATCAGCGCGACCGCCAGCAGGAGTGCGGGGAGCGCCAGCACCATATCGATCGGACGCATGATCAGGGTGTCCACCCATCCCCCGTGATAGCCGGCGTACATCCCGAGCGGGACGCCGAACAGGAACGCCAGCAGCGTCGACCCCACGGCCACACCCAGCGACACGCGGTACGCGTAGATCACTCGCGAGAGCACATCGCGGCCGAGCGCATCCGAGCCGAACGGGTGGGCCAGGTCCGGGGGAGCGAGGATGCGCGAGGCATCGATCGCGTTCGGGTCGTGCGGGGCGATCAGCGGCGCGAAGACGGCGATCGCGATGAGGGCGAGGAGGATCGCGAACCCCACGCGTCCTTTCCGGGAGGCGAGGATGCCCCGGCGCCGGCTCGTCCTCGTCGGAACGCTGGGGACGGCGACGCTCATGCCGCCGCCCCCTCTTCGATCCGCGGATCGAGCCAGCCGACGAGCACGTCGGTGAGGAGCGTCACCAGGATGAAGAGCACGGCGACGACGAGGACCCCGCCCTGGACCACCACGTAGTTGCGCTGCTGGATCGAGGTCACGATCAGGCGGCCAACGCCCGGCAGGGCGAACAGGCTCTCGATCACGATCGCCCCGCCGAGGAGCACACCGAACTGGATCCCGACCACGGTCACGATCGGAGCGGCCGCGTTGCGAAGCGCGTGCCGGTAGACGATCCGCCGTTCCCGGATCCCCTTGGCCCGGAGGAACGAGATGTACGGCGTGTCGAGCACCTCATCCATCGCGCCGCGCGTCGTCCGCAGGATGTACGCGGTCTCGCCGAACGCGAGCGAGACGACCGGGAGCGCCACGTACCGCAGGTTCATGATGGGATCCTTCAGCAACGGCACGTAGCCCGACGGCGGGAGCACCTGCCAGATGCCGGCGAAGAGCAGCACGAGCATGATCCCGAGCCAGAAGTCGGCGATCGCGATCCCCGCGATGACCAGCCCCTCGCTGAGGTGCCGCACGGCGCCGGGCCGCGCAGCGGCCCGGACGCCGAGCGGCACCCCGACCAAGACCGCGAGCGTCATGGACAGCACCGTCAGCTCGATCGTGACCGGCAGGCGCTGCGCGAGCAGCGTCGACACGGGCGCGTGGCTGATGAAGTCCTCGCCGAAGTTCCCGTGCAGCAAGCCGCCGGCCCACGTGAGGTACTGCGCGAGGAGCGGCCGATCCAGGCCCAGCTGCTCGCGGACGGTCGCGACGTTGTGCGGCGTCGCGCGGAACCCGAGCATCGTCTGCACGGGATCGCCCGGAACGAGGTGGATCATCAGGAACACGAAGACGCTCATCACGACGATCACGGGGATCGCCAGCAGCAAGCGGCGGACGATGAAGCGCCCTCGCGGACTCATGCTTCACCCGCTTTTGCGCTGATCCTCGAGACCAGCTCGCGCAGGACCGTCTCGGTCAAGCGGAAGTGACGCTCGGCGACGCGCGCCGCCACCCCTGGGCGCTGACCGATCACGGCCTCGGCGAGCGCGGTGTGGTCCTTGACGGCGCGCGCGCGGATCTCCGCGCTGTACGGCTCGGCGCCGAAGCCCAGGCTGATCTGCCGGCGGATCTGCGCACTGAGGCTCGCGAGATAGGGGTTGCCGGTCGCTGCCGCGATCGCCTCGTGCACCGCCTCGTCCGCGGCGCGGGAAGCCTCGCGGTCGCCCCCGGCCGCGAGATAGCCGTCGAGCGCCGCGCGGATCGGGCCGACGTCCTCGGTGGCGATCCGCTCGGCAGCCGTTCGCGCGATCAAGGGTTCGACCAGCTGGCGGAAGTCGAGCACGCGCTCGAGGTTCGACCACTCCGGAAGCAGGGTCCGGCGGATCATCTCGTTGGCCTCGGGGCCCATACCCTGGAGTACGTACGCGCCCCCGGTGCGGCCACGTCTGACCTCGACGTAGCCGAGCGCGGCGAGCCGCTGGATCGCCTCGCGCACGGTCGTCCGGCTCACGCCGAGGGTCGCCGCCAGCTCGCGTTCCGAAGGGAGACGCTGGCCGGGGACGAATTCGCCCAGGGCGATCGCGGTCACCAGCCGGTCCGCGACATGCTCGCCGCCGCTGCGGAGCTTGAGCGGCTCGAGGATCGAGAGGCTCGGGACCGACGCCGTCATCGGGCCTCCGGCGGATCCGCGTACCAGGTGCCGATGAAGCGGGCCAGGGTGCGGGCCCCGGCGACGATCGAGGAGAGCTCGACCGATTCGTCGATCCCGTGGATGTCGTGCGCGATCGGTCCGTAGCAGAGGGCGGGTACGGCGAAGTCGTTCAGGTAGATGCGCGCGTCGGTCGTGCTGGCCAGCGGCTTCGCACGAGGCGGCGCGCCGTGCGCGGCCTCGTGCGAAGCCGCCACGCGCTCGGCGAGCGGATCGGCGGCGTCGAGTTCGTAGCCGCGTGCCTTGAACCCGGACGCGCGGATCGCCGGGGGATGGTCGCGGAGCCACGGCTCGTCCTCACCGGCGGACAGGATCGCCGCGCGCACGCGCGCCTCGGCCTCCTCGGCGGTCCACGCCGAGGGATGTCCGACCCGGATCCGGAGGGTCGCGGCCGCGGGCACGCTCGACGGCCAGTCGCCCGAGCGGAACGTGCCGATGTTCAGGTTGTAGGGATGAGCGACGCCGTCCATCGCGGGTTCGATGCGGGTGTTCATCTCGCGCTCGAGCCCACGGAGGCGCTCCACGATCCGCAGCGATACATCCACCGGGTTGACCGCGCGGTCCGCCGCCTCGGCGTGGGCCGACCATCCGGTCACCACGACGTCCAGCCACAGGATCCCGACCCCGGCCACCAGCAGGTCGAGGCCGGTCGGCTCCGGAAGGATCACGGCATCGGCGACGACGCCCGCCCGGGCGGCCGCGAGCGTGCCGTTGCCGGTGCACTCTTCCTCGATCACCGACGCGAACAGGAGCGACCCACCGATCGCTCGTGGGTCGGCGGCCGTAAGGGCGTCCACCGCGAGCATCGCCATCGCGAACCCGCCCTTCATGTCCCCGGCCCCCCGTCCGAAGAGGCGGTCGCCGTCGCGGCGGGGTTCGAACGGCGGGGACGTCCACAGGTCGGGCTGCTCGGCGGGGACGACGTCGACGTGACCGTTGAGCAGGAGCGACGGGCCGTCACCGTTGCCGAAGCGACCGACGACGTCGTGCCGGCCCGCGTACGACGTCTGCGGGACGCCGGCGAGGGGATCGTCCCCGATCCCCTCGGGGATGGACAGGCGCTCGACCTCGAAGCCGAGCCGCTTCAGCTCGTGCTCGACGATCACCTGCGCCTCGTGTTCGTTCCCGACCGTGCTGGGTGCCGCGACGAGGCGCTCCAAGAACGAGAACGCGGCCTCCGCCCGTTCGGTGATCTCGGCGTCCAGCCGATCGAGGTCCAGACGAGCTCCTCGGCTCAAATGGTCGAATGTCTAGTCCAAATACCTTTGCGGACCCTACACCCACGGAGCGCGGCGCGCCACTTCGGGCTTGACGGAAGCCCGCGCCCGCGATATATAACCAAGAAGCTAAATAACCGAAAGGTTGAATACGAGGAACCCCATGTTGACGACCGACACGCTCGACAGGACGTTCGCGGCACTCGCCGATCCCACCAGGCGCGCGATCCTCGCGCGCCTGGCTTCCGGCCAGGCCTCCGTGACGGAGCTCGCCGCGCCGTTCTCGATGAGCCTTCCCGCCGTGTCCAAGCACCTCAAGGTGTTGGAGCGGGCGGGGCTGGTTGCCCGCGGCCGGCGGGCGCAGTGGCGGCCGGCCGAGCTACAGGCCGAGCCGCTCCACGAGGTCGCGGACTGGCTCGCCGACTATCGCCGCTTCTGGGACGAGCGGCTGGATCGGTTGGACGAGTACCTGCGCGCGATCGAGGGAACCGAGCCCGACGAGGGCGCACCGAAGGGCGAGGGGGAAGCCCCGAGGAAGGCACAGAGGAAGCCGAACAGGAAGGAAGGGGAGCAGTGATGGATGACGCGATGGTTCGCGAGATCAGCATCACCCGCATCTTCGCCGCGCCGCGCGACCTGGTGTGGCGTGCCTGGACCGATGCGGAGCAGCTGGCGCGGTGGTTCATGCCGCACGGGTTCACGGTCCCCGAGTGCGAGATGGACCTCCGTCCCGGCGGGAGCTTCCGCATGACGGTGCGCGCCCCCGACGGCAGCGAGTCGCCGACCGGCGGCGAGTTCAAGGAGATCGATCCGCCGCAGCGACTCGTGTTCACGACGACGGGGTTCGACGGCCCGGACGGCGTCCCGATGCTCGAGGTCCTCAACACCGCGACGTTCGCCGACCTCGGCGACAAGACCGAGCTGACGCTGCACGCGGTCGTCACGAAGGCCTCCCCGGAGATGGCGGCGCCGCTCGCCGGGATGGAAGAAGGGTGGCTGCAGAGCCTCGAGAAGCTGGACGGGCTCCTCACGGGCCGCGAGGTCAACAGCTCGGAGCGCGAGATGGTCGTGACGCGGTTGCTCGACGCGCCTCGTGAGACGGTCTGGAAGTTGTGGACCGACCCCGCGCATATCGCGGAGTGGTGGGGGCCGAGGGACTTCACGACCACGATCCACGAGATGGACGTGCGTCCGGGTGGGGCGTGGCGGCATACGATGCACGGTCCCGACGGCGCCGACTACCCGAACTCGGCGGTCTTCCTCGAGGTACGGGAGCCCGAGGGCATCGCGTTCCTGCACGGTGACCCGGGCGAGCCGGACCATTTCTTGACGACGGTGGACTTTGCCGCCGAGGGCGGCAAGACGGGCGTGACGATCAGGGCGCTGTTCCCGTCGACGGCCGACCGCGAACGGGCGATCCGCGAGTACGGGGCCGCGGACGGTCTCGAGGAGAACATGGACAAGCTGGCCGAATACGTCGTGCGGTTCCGGCCGGCGTCGTAGGGCCCGCGGGAGGGACGGAGAACCATGGGCACGGTCGATGCAGGAGCGGTGATGTCGCTGGACGGGTTCATCGTGGACCCGTCCGGCGAGGTCGGCCCGCTCTTCGGAAGGCAACGCGGTCACCCACCTGATCTACAAGCTCAAGCGCGAGGCGTGACTCCTCGCCGGGCGGCCGCGAGCAGCGCCGCGATCGCGTTGGCGTTGCCCATCGCCTCGTCCACCGCCAGGTGGCGTGGGCGTTCCCGACCGCGGAGCACGGCGTGGATGTGTCGGATCGCCGGCGTGAACGAGTGCTCGCCGGCCGGGGCGGCCGCACGCTCCTGCACGTCGCCGTGCACGATCGCGAACGTGTCGTCATCTCCCGGGTGGAAGGGGTTCGTCAAGCGGAGCTCGCCCTCGGTCCCGAACACGCCGGCGAACGTGTCGTCGGCGGCGACGAAGCCACACGAGAACACGAGCCGGCGATCGCCGGGGAACGTGAGCGCGCCCCAGAGCTCGGTGTCGACGCCCGCCGCGGTCCAGACCGCATCGGCGATCGCTCGGTCCAGGTCCGGCTCGGCTTCGAAGAGCAGCCGAGCGAGGCGGATCGGGTAGCACCCGACGTCGTACAGCGAACCGCCGCCGAGCTCGGCGGACAGGCGGATGTCCCGCGGATCGTCCAGCAGGAAATGGAACCGCGACGCGATCTCGCGGACCTCGCCGATCTGCCCGCCGGCGAGCGCGTCGTGGCCGCGCTCGATCTGTTGGTGGAACGGGAACACGAACGCCTCCCACAGCGGGGCGGACGCGGCATCCGCCGTGGCGAGCACGCGGCGGGTCTCCTCTGGCGTCACGCAGAGTGGCTTCTCGCAGAGGACCGCCTTGCCCGCTTCGAGCGCCGCGATCGTCCACTCTGCGTGCAGGCCGTTGGGCAGGGGGATGTACACCGCCTCGATCTCCGGGTCCGCGACGACTTGTTCGTAGCCGGCGACCCCGCGCGCCATGTCGTGCTCGGCGGCCCAGCTGCGGGCGCGCGCGTCATCGCGACTCGCGACCGAGATCGCGACGCCGTCGCCGGCCTGACGAAGCGCCGGGAGGAAGGAGCTCTCGGCGATGCCCGCGGTGCCGAGGATGCCCCAGCGGATCGGGTCGTCGATCACCAGTGCTCGCGGTGGATGACCTGGTCCACCGGACGCCGATCCGGACGCTCGATCGGTCGGAGCGCGCGGTCGGCGGGATATCCGAACGCCACCAGGCCGACGCAGAACCGATCCTCGGGGATCCCGAGGACCTGACGGGCGAGCGCCTGATCGTCCAGGGCCGCGTGCGAGCTGCCGATGCCCAGATCTGCCGCGGCGAGCATCATCTGCATCGTCGCCTGGCCCATGTCGTAGAAGATCCAATCGCGCGTGTCCTGATCGCCGGGCAGCGGTGCGACGAGGACGACGGTCGCGGCCGAGCCGCCCACGTGCCGCGCGTACCGCCACGTCTCGGCCAGCTGCCGGAGCGCCTCGCGGTCGGTGCAGACGACGAAGTCCCACGGTTGCTCGTTCATCGACGAGGGCGTGCGCCACGCTGCCTCGAGGATCCGCTCCAGGTGCTCGGGCGGGATCGGTCGGTCTTCGTACGAGCGGACGTTGCGACGGGCTCGGATCGTGTCCCAGGTCTCCATGCGGCAGACGTTACCCGGGTTCGACGTTCTGGTTCAGCCGGAAGACGTTGTCCGGGTCGTAGGTCCGCTTCAGATTCACGAGGCGCTCGTACTTCGCGTCCCCGCCGTCGTCGGGTCCCAACCCTCCCGCAGGCGCGGGCATATCGGCCGCCGTCCCAGCGTTAACCGCTTCATGTCGTTCCGGGACGAATACCCGATCGACGACGAGGCGCTGGACGCGTACTCGCAGGTGGTCACCACGGTCGCCGAACGCCTGACGCCCTCGGTCGCCAGCCTGCGCGTCGTCCAGCGGGCCGGGCGGGGAGGGGTCGTGCAGGGGGCCGGCTCGGGTGTCGTGATCACCTCCGACGGGTTCGCCATCACCTCGGCCCACGTCGTCGCCGGGACGTCGCGTGGATCGGCTGTCTTCGTGGACGGGCACGAGGAGCGGTTCGAGGTCGTCGGTCGCGACGAGCTCTCGGACCTGGCCGTCCTCCGACTCGATGGACGCGACCTCCACCCCGCCGAGCTGGGTGACGCGTCGAAGCTCCGGGTGGGCCAGCTGGTCGTCGCGATCGGCAACCCTCTCGGGTTCTCCGGTTCCGTGACGGCCGGCGTGGTGAGCGCGCTCGGGCGCGCGCTACCCCTCAGCTCCGGTCGCGCGACGAGGCTCGTCGAGAACGTGATCCAGACCGACGCCGCGCTCAACCCCGGGAACTCCGGCGGTGCGCTCGCGGACGGCCGAGGGACGGTGGTCGGGATCAACACAGCCGTCGCGGGGATCGGTCTGGGCCTCGCCGTGCCGATCGATGACGCGACCCGGAAGATCATCTCGGCGTTGATGCGTGACGGCCGCGTCCGCCGCGCCTACATCGGCGTCACCGGCGGGAGCCGTCCATTGCCGCCACGCGCCGCCGCCAGCGTCGGACGCACGATGGGGGTCGAGATCATGGAGGTGGTCGCTGGCAGTCCCGCCGCGCGGACCGGTTTCCTTCCGGGCGACATCATCCTCGAGGTGGACGGCATCCCGATCAAGGACGTCGCGGACCTCCAGCGATTGATGGTCGGCGAGGCGCTCGGCGGCCCGATGCGGGTCCTCGTATGGCGCGGAGCGGACACGCGCACGATCGTCGTCCAGCCCGCCGAGCTGGAAGCCGCCTAGGAGCGGAGCGTTGACATCATGATGCTCATGTCCTAGCATCATGATGCCATGAGCGAGCGGACAACCCTGACCCTCGAAGACGACGTTGCGGCCCGGCTGCGCGATGAGGCGCGCCGACAGGGCCGGTCCCTGAAGGCCGTGGCGAACGACGCGCTCCGGACCGGTCTCCGGACGGCGAACCCGGAGGGCTCAGTGGCGTTCCGCGTCCGGGTCCGCGACATGGGTCTGCGGCCGGGCATCGACCTCGACGACATCCAAGGGTTGCTGGATCACCTCGACGGGACCTCAACCCGGTGATCCTGGTCGACGCCAACATCCTCCTCTACGCAACCGACGCGCGGAGCCCTCGTCACGAGCCGGCGCGGCGGTGGCTCGAGGACGCCCTGAACGGCAGGGAGGAGATCGGTTTCCCGCTCGTATCGCTACTCGCGTTCGTTCGCTTGAGCACGGACGTCAGGGTGTTCGCCGTGCCGTTGGAACCACGAGAGGCAGTAGGAACGGTGGAGTCATGGCTCTCGCTGCCGTCCGCGCGTCTCGTCTCGCCGACACCGAAGCACTGGGAGACCCTCGCGGAGGTGGCTTCGGGAGCTCGCGCGAAAGGACCGGACATCACCGACGCACACCTTGCGACGCTTGCTCGCGAACACGGCGCTGCGATCTGCACAACGGACCGAGGATTCGCGCGGTACGGAGCCCGCGTGATCGATCCGACGAACTGAGTATCGCCTCGAACTCAGCACAGAGTTCATCCGACGCGGAAGCTGCCTGAGGCTACGCCTCGAGCGCATCGAGGAACGCGTGTGACGACGCGATCGCGAGCTCGTTCCCTTTGCGTTCGTACAAGGTGAGTGCGGCCCGTGCCGCGTCCGCCGCGTCGCCGGTCTGACCTGCCTCGCGCAGTACCCGGGCGAGCGTCATCGACATGTCCCCCTGGAAGTTCGGGCTCTCCGCTGGTGCGAACATCTCGGCGGCCTCACGAGCCAGCCGGATCGCCTCCTCGTGCTGACCTCGCAACGAGTGGACGGCCGCGAGGGCGGACCGTCCCATCGCTTGGGAGGAGACGTCGTCTTCCGCAGCAGCCTCCACGGCCTCCCGTGCGAACGTCTCCGCCTCGTCGACACGACCCAGGGCACAGAGCGCGTGCGCAAGGCTTCCGGCCGCGTATGACTTGTGCCCTTCGTCTCCGAGACGATCCAGGATCTGGTACTGCTTCCGGAACGCCCGCTCGGCGGCCACGGCATCGCCCGTTTGCAGTTCGAATTCCCCTCGGAACTCGAACGCCGCCGAGACATAGAACGGGACTCCCACGCGTTCCCCCATGGCGATCGCGTCGTCGGACAAGCGTCGCGCCCGGTTCAGATCGCGCATCATGGCGGCGACGACGCTCCGGTGCACGAGCGTCAGGTGTCCGAAGAGGCCCTCCTGCCCGATCTCTTCGGCCGCCGCCTCCAGGGATGCCAACATCTCAACGGGACGCATCGTTCCGAACATCTCCGCCGCCGATCGGATCGCCATCGCATGCTCCAAGAGTGACCGCTTCCCGGCCCGTCGCGCGTGTTCGACGGCGCGAGCGGCCGCCTCGGCGGCGGTATCGAACCTGCAGGGCATCCACTCGATCTGGGCGCGCTGGCGCCAGACGGTCGCGAGGCCGGCCTCGTCGCCCGCCTCATCCAGCGCCGCGGTCGCCGCAGCCAGCTCTTCGCGGATCTCCTGGGTCGGCCTCCCGTGCGGATCCAGCAGCTGATGGGCGAAGCTGCGTTCGAGGCGCGCGAGCCACGCGATCGGGGTCTGTCCCGCCGCGGTGGCCGCTCCCACAGCCTCGTCGGCCGCGGCGAAGGCGAGGCGAGGCTCGAACGCGTTCCCGTACGCCCGCGCGACCTCGTACAGCGCGCGTGGCCGGTCGGGGTGTCCCTCCGGGAGCAGATCGCCTGCGTGGCGGAACAACGTGGCCGCGGCCGACTCGTCGCCTCGCTCTGAAGCCCGCCGGCCGCACGCCGTGTAGCGCGCGGCGGCCTGGAGCGCCAGCCCGCGGGCGTGGTCGTCGAGCGGGCCCAGCTCCTCCAGCAGCCGGTACGCGCGGTCCAGGTGGTAGGCGACGATCTCTTCTTGCTCCTCGACCCGATCGCCCGCCACGTCGACGATCCACGTCGCGTACCGCTCGTGCAGAGCGGCGCGGATCGCCTTCGGCGCGGCCTCGTAGGCAGCGTCGCGGATCAACAGGTGCCGGAACCGGAACGCGTCCTCGCCGACCAACAGAGAGCGATCGGGCCCGATCAGATCGCGCCGGACCAGGCTCATCAGCGTGCCGCGCACGTCGGCGACCCGATCGCCGTCGAACATGGCGGTCAGGGCGCCGAGGTGGAACTGCTTGCCGGCGACGGCTGCCCGCTGGATCACCGCTCGCTCGTCGGCGCTCAGGCGATCCAGACGCGCGGCCAGCAGCGCCTGGATCGTCGGCGGGACCGACACGCTCTCCAGGTCGCCGGTGGCGATCCATCGGTCTCCCTCGAGCACGAGCAGGCCGTCGTCGATCAGCATCGAGAGCATCTCCTCGACGAACAGCGGCGTCCCCTCCGCCGCTTCGAGGATCCGAACGCGAGCCTCGTCCGGCAGCGCAGCACGTCGCAGCAGGTTGGCGATCAGTTCGCCGCAGTCCGCGTCCGAGAGGCGCTCGAGCAAGATCGTCGCGGCGTTGAACTTGCCGCCTCCCCACACAGGACGATCGTCCAGCAGCTCGGGTCGCGCCATGCAGAGCACCAGGATCGGGGCGTCGCGCGACCAATCCGCGATGTGCTCGATCAGGTCCAAGAAGGTCGGCTCGCCCCATTGGATGTCGTCGAACACGACCGCAAGCGGACCCGCCTGCGCGACCGACTCCAAGAACCGTCGCACGGCCCAGAAGGTCTCCTCGGCGGCGCTGTCGTGGTCGGCGGCGCCGAAGAGCTGCGCGAGCGTCGCGCACGCGGCGCCCTGCTCCCCGTCGCCGAGGACGGCGCAGATCTTCCGCTCGATCTCCTCCGGTGCGTCGAAGTCGTCGAGCCCCGCGGCCTCCTTCACGACCTCACCCACCGGGAAGAACGTGATCCCCTCGCCGTACGGGAGACACCGCCCGCGGAGCAC
>WNGJ01010136.1_pt1 | contig 10989 bp, 8 predicted proteins | sample 5400611 | NCBI WGS metagenome assembly WNGJ01 (sample SAMN13153375, study PRJNA577476) | soil metagenome | isolation source: 40 cm soil or saprolite under Garry oak tree replicate 1 | place: USA:California | collected 2016-06-15 | reverse complement strand
GTCATCGAAGAGTGCCCGTGAGAGTGCAATCCCTTCTTGCCCACAAATCGGGCCATGTCCGGGCACAAACAGCGTGTCCTTGTCCCAGGAGGCGAATGTCTTCAACGTCTGCCTCCACCCGGACACGGTAGCCTGCGCGTCGAAGCAGACCGGGTACATGGCGGAAAACAACAGATCGCCGGTATAGACCACGTTTTGTTCCGGAACCCGCACGATTACGTCCGTCCCTGAATGTCCCGGATAGCTCTCGATCACGGCGGTTACTCCGCCCAAGTCCACCTTCATCGGCAACTTCGTCAGATCAATGGGATGATTCGGCAGTGCCAGCACTGTGGAATTTGACACGTTGTATAGATTTGTTGCCGCGGCCAGACTGCCTTCGCGGTGTTTCCGCGCCGTTTCTGTTTTGGCCTCTTTGATCGCCTTCTCGATGGGTCCCAGGAAGGCCGCCTTGTCGGCGCCCTGCAGCGCCCCATAGCTCTCCACAATCCGCTTCGCCACGTCGGTATGCGCCCACAAAGGAATCCCGTTGGCACCGTAGAACGCATTCCCCATCGAATGATCGAAGTGATAGTGCGTGTCCAGCGCGCCTTTTACGGGAGCTTGGCTGACCGTCCGCAGTGCATCCATCTGAAAGGCGGCGCCGGGCGCGCTTATAAAACCCTCTATCAACAGCGCGCCATCTTTGCCAACCAGGAATCCTCCGTTGCATACCGTCTGAAATCCTTTCGAGGGATCGGAGATTGTCGCGTACAGCCCTTCACCGATCTTTCTCACCGACGCGAAGCCCTTATCGAAAATCGGTGTTTGAGATACACGCGTGTCCCCTGCCAGCTCCGCCGCCAGCACCCGCGAAGGCATCAGCTTGGCTAGCGCATAGAAGACTCCGAAACACGATGTCTTGACGAGAAAGCTCCGCCGTGAAAACGGCAGCCAGTTGGCCGGTTGACGGTCACTCCTGGCGCCGGCCGTTTCATAGTTTTCCCTGTTAAAGTCGATCATGGCTCCTCCGACTGAATTAAGTTTCCACTGGTGGTGACTCCCTTAGAAAGGGGACTATTCTAGCAGAGCGTTAAAGCGAAACTAGTTTCTTGAGCTGGTTTCAAAATCCATTTCAGTTCCTTTAGAATCAGCAGCTTATGGGAGCCAAAACGAGGTTTTGAAATGACTTGTTATATTTTGTGCGGATTTGCCGAAACATCGACCTACCCGCGACCGTCTGGGAGCTTGTCATTCACAACACGCATGTTATCTATGTGTTGGATATGCGTAATCTACTTTCCGTACCATGGAGTGTATCAGCGACAACCCTTTCCTAAATTGCTCCGGCGGAATTCCGTCACGCCTTGAGGAGGCACTCCAGCATGACCAAGACTATGGGTACGGTGGCATTGGCATTAGGGTTGGTGCTCGCTCTCTCCTGGCAGGGGCAAGAAGCTTGGCGAGATGCGTGCATCCAGCGATGCGTCAGTCAGCCCGCGCTAGGAGATGCCGAAGTGCAGACCCAGGAGATCGTCAGTCTCGAAAAGGAAGCCGCGCGCGCCATCCAATTAAACAGCAGTACTTTCTTTTATCGTATTTACAGTGATGATTTTTCTGGCACACTTTCTCACGGCCAACTGATAAACAAGGCGCAGTGGATTGCGGTGATCGAATCGCCTTTGGTCAAGCGTGAATCGTTCAACGTCTCCGACATTAAAGTCCGCATTTTTCAAGACACCGCCGTCGCAACTTGCCTCTGGTCATCGCGGTTCATTCTGAATGGCCAGCACCTCAGCAGCCAGATCCGCGCTATACATGTTTACATCAACACCCCTCATGGTTGGCACGTCATCGCCGGCCAGACGACCAACCTGCCCCCGGACGTACAGCAGCCGCTGTAGCGATTTGCCGATCTCAAGCGTGTGCCTCGCGTTGACGCCCCGTACAGCGGATGTTACGCTCGCCTTTCGCTTTCCAAAACGCATGCGCGCCGTCGACCTGATTCGCAAGAAACGTGATTCCGGAGAACTCTCCCGCGAAGAAATCAATTTTCTGGTTTCTGGCTACACCTGCGGCGAAATACCCGATTACCAGATGGCTGCGTGGCTCATGGCCGTGTGGATTCGCGGTTTGAACCGTTCCGAGCTCGCGGCCCTCACCGAGGTGATGCTTTATTCAGGAGAAGTCCTCAACCATTCCGAGATCGCCGGCAAGAAAGTGGACAAGCACTCCACCGGAGGGATTGGCGACAAGACTTCTCTCATTCTTGCTCCCATCGTCGCGGCGGGCGGCCTAACGGTTCCGATGATCAGCGGCCGCGGCCTCGGCCACACCGGCGGCACGCTCGACAAACTGGAAGCGATTCCGAGCTTCAACGTGAATTTGTCGCTGGACGAATTTCGCCGCGTCCTCCGCGAATGCGGCATGGGCTTGATCGGGCAGACAGCGGAGATTGCTCCTGCCGACAAGAAAATCTACGCGCTCCGTGACGTTACTTCCACCGTCGAGAATATCGGTCTCATCTGCGCGTCTATCATGAGCAAGAAACTCGCCGAAGGCATTGACGCCCTGGTTCTGGACGTGAAGACGGGCTCCGGCGCCTTCATGAAGAAAGAGGAAGATTCGGTGCGCCTTGCAGAGGTCATGGTCGAAACCGGAAAGCGCATGGGCAAAAAAGTGGTAGCCCTTATCACCGGAATGGATCAGCCGCTTGGCCGCATGGCGGGCCATTCGAATGAAGTCACCGAATCGGTCGAAGTCCTCAAAGGCCATGGCCCCGCCGATCTCCGTGACTTGAGCCTCGAACTCTCCGCCTGGATGTTCTATCTCGGTGAGAGAACGAAGAGCGTGGAAGAAGGCCGCCGCCTGGCCGAAACCATGATCGTCACCGGCCAGGCGCTCGAAAAATTCCGGCAAGGGATTCGCCTGCAAGGCGGCGATGAACGCGTCATTGACGAACCGGAACGCCTGCCCACCGCGCGCCTGCATTTCCGCGTAGCGAGTTCCGCCAGCGGCTTCGTCACCGGCACCAACTGCGAGCAGTTTGGCATCGCGCTCGCCATGCTCGGCGGAGGCCGGGAAAAGAAGGAAGACAAGATCGATCACGGCGTTGGGCTCGAATTCCACAAGCGCATCGGCGATCGCGTGGAAAAGGGAGAACCGCTGGCCACGATTCATTACAATAGCGACGCCAAACTTGCCGAAGCGAAGAGCCGCATCGCGGACAGTTATTACATCGGTGAGGAAGCTCCGCGCGAGAAGCGGCCTCTGGTGCGCAGGGTGATTGGCGCTTGAATTTGCTGTGTGGAGAGGGGTGTTCATGGGACGTTTCACCGGAGTACTCGGCATGGCCGTGATACTGGGGCTGGCCTGGCTCTTCTCCACTGACCGGCGCGCCATCAAGCTCAAGACGATCGCTTGGGGGCTTGGGCTCCAGTTGGCGCTTGGCTTTTTCGTTCTCCGTTCTAGTGTAGGTAGTTCGGTGTTTGGTTTCCTGGGTGCGGGCGCAAATAAGCTGTTGAGCTTTTCTTACGCGGGTTCCGCGTTCGTGTTCGGCGATCTCGGTTTGCCGAAGGAAATCTCCCGGCTTGGCTTTTCATTTGCTTTCCAGGTACTTCCCACGATCATCTTTATTGCCGCCTTTTTTGCGGTGCTCTATCACCTCGGCGTAATGCAGCTCATCATCCGGGCTGCCGCGTGGATCATGACTCGCGTGATGGGCGCCAGCGGCGCGGAATCCCTCAACGTCGCCGCCAGTATTTTCATGGGACAGACGGAAGCTCCGCTCACTATCCGGCCTTTTCTTCCCAAGCTCACCAAGTCGGAACTCATGGTCGTCATGACCAGTGGAATGGCGCATATCTCCGGCGGCATGATGGCCGGGTACATCCAGGTGGGGGGCGCCGATCCCAAAAACCTTTTGACCGCAGTCATCATGACGGCGCCCGGAACGCTGCTCATGGCCAAGATGCTCGTCCCGGAAACCGAACAGCCGCTCACGGCCGGCCGCGTGGAAATGCCCCCCATGGAAAAAGAAACCAATCTTCTGGGCGCCATCGCCCGGGGCACAACTGACGGCTTGCATCTCGCACTCAATGTCGGCGCCATGCTGATTACTTTCATCGCTTTGCTTGCGCTGCTGAACGCCATCATGGGCGGCATCCACAATTGGCCTCGCATGGCCTGGTTCCCGGAAAGCTTGCAGACTGTTTTCGGCTGGATCTTCGCGCCGGTTGCCTGGCTGATCGGTGTGCCCTGGCAGGACGCCGCAAAGATTGGCAACCTGCTCGGGACGCGCATGGTCATCAATGAATTCGTCGCGTTTGGCCAGCTTGGCCTAATGAAGGGCTCGCTCGATCCGCGCACTTTTGCGATCGCCACCTTTGCTCTCTGCGGCTTCGCCAACTTCAGCTCCATCGGCATCCAGATCGGCGGCATCGGCGCGCTCGCACCGGAGCAGCGCGGCCAGCTCGCAAAGTTTGGTATCCGCGCCATGCTCGCGGGAACGATGGCCAACTTGATGTCGGCATCCATTGTGGGGATTCTTTCGTGAGCGCAAAAAAAAGCTCTAAGTCCAAGAATCCGAAAACGGTTTCGCCTCGAAAAATCGCGGTTCTAACTCCGAGCTACAGATCACAGGACGGTGAGTACGAGCGCGCGGGCAAAGCGGCTGACTTCATTTTTTCTCAAACGAAACTGCGCCCCCAGATTGCCCTCGTCCTGGGCTCGGGCCTTGGCGCTTTCGCGGAGGAATTCGCCGATGCCACCAAAATCCCTTACGCGAAAATTCCGCATTTCCCGCAATCTACCGCCATTGGCCACGCGGGGAAGCTTGTCATCGGAAAAGTAGGAGCAATTCCCGTTGCGGGGATGCAGGGCCGAGTCCATCTTTACGAGGGCTATTCCGCGAAAGAGGTGGCCTTTCCCATCCGCGTTTTCGCGCGCATGGGTGTTAAGGCGGTGATCCTTACCAACGCCGCGGGCGGCATTAAACGCGAATTTGTGCAGGGCCGGCTGGTGGTGATCAGCGATCACATCAATCTGCAGGGCGTCAATCCGCTCACCGGGCCAAACGACGAGAGATTTGGCCTGCGCTTCCACGACATGACCTCGGCGTACGACCGCAGATTTCGCGAGATGGCTGTCGGCGAGGGAAACCGCATGGGGTTCGGGATGTTTGAGGGAGTGTACGCGGGACTTCTCGGGCCGAGCTATGAGACGCCGGCGGAGATACGCTACTTGCGCGCGATCGGCGCCGATCTGGTGGGCATGTCCACGGTTCCGGAAGTGATTGCCGCGCGGCATAGCGGCATTCGCGTGCTCGGCATCTCCTGTGTGACGAATGCGGCCGCTGGAATCCTGGACCAGCTGCTTAACCACCTGGAAGTGCTGGAGACGGCAGAGCGCGTGAAGGAGCAGTTCATCGGATTGCTGAAAGCGGTCATTCCGCGAATTGCAGAGGCGATTGCATGAGCGAATATGGGACTCTGATTTCGGCAGCCAGGCAGGTGAGGGAAAACGCGCATGCGCCGTACTCCAATTTTCGCGTGGGCGCGGCGCTCCGCGCCACCTCCGGACGAATTTTTGGCGGGTGTAACGTCGAGAACGCCACTTATGGCCTCACTGTGTGCGCCGAGCGCATCGCTATTTTCAAAGCCATCAGCGAAGGCGAGCGCGGCTTCGACGCCATTTCCGTGGTGACGGACACCGAGACGTTGACGCCGCCCTGCGGCGCCTGCCGCCAGTTGATCTGGGAATTTTGCGGCGACGTTCCCGTGATCCTGGCGAACCTCAAGGGCAAAACCGAAATATTCCACATGCGCGAACTGTTCCCGAAGCCGTTTGATTCCTCGAATTTATAGAAACTGGAAAATAGAAAATGGAAAAACGAAATTGGATGCGCAGTTTCCATTCGTGGCGGGCCATTGTTCTAGTTCCCATTTTGTATTTTCTATTTTCCAGTTCCGTCCACGCGCAAATCGCAAAAAAAGAAAAAGTCGACATGCTCGTGGCGGGTGGCACGGTCGTTACAATGAATGCAGAACGTCGCATCATCGAGGATGGTGCGGTGGCGGTAAACGGCGACACGATCGAGGCCTTAGGATCGCGGGCGAGCATCGAGGCGAAATACACCGCCGCGCAGACCATCAATGCCGGCGGGAAACTCGTGCTCCCTGGCTTCATTAACGGGCACACGCACGTGCCGATGACGCTGTTTCGCGGGTTGCGTGACGACGTGACGCTCGACGAGTGGCTGAGGAAATACATTTTCCCGGCGGAAGCCAAAAATGTGACGGAAGAATTTGTCCGCTGGGGCACGCGGCTGGCCGCGGCGGAACAAATTCGCGGGGGCGTGACCACGTTCGCCGACATGTACTACTTCGAAGATGCCATTGCCGAAGAGACCAAAGCCGCGGGAATGCGCGGCGTGCTGGGCGAAACGATTCTTGATTTGTCTGCGCCGGACAATAAATCCAACGCGGCCATGCTGGAGTACACCGAGAAATTTCTGAAGCGCTGGCAAGGCGATGCGCTGATCCACGCCGCGGTCGCCCCGCATTCAATTTATACCTGTTCGCCAAAGACGCTTGAGGATGCGGCGGCGCTGGCGCGGAAGTACAGCGCGCCGATCCTCATCCACGTCGCAGAAATGAAAAAAGAATTGGACAACAGTCGCGCGCAGAACGGCACGACACCGGTGCAGTATCTCGACAAGCTCGGTATTCTCGGTCCGGACATAGTGGCGGCGCACTGCATTTTTGTTGACGAGACGGATCGCAAGATCCTGGCGCAGCGGCAAGTGGGGTGCGTGCACAATCCTTCGAGCAATATGATGCTTGCCAGCGGCGTTGCTCCCGTGATCGAAGAACGCGCGGCAGGCGTAGCGGTCGGGCTGGGCACGGACGGCCCGGCGGGGAGCAACAACGAACTGGACTTGATGGAAGAGATGGACCTGGCGGCGAAGCTCCAGAAGATCACCAAGATGGACCCGCAGGCGCTCGGAGCGAAGGCCGTCGTCGAAATGGCCACCATCGAGGGTGCGCGTGCGCTGCACATGGAAAAGGAAATTGGGTCGCTCGAAGCAGGGAAGAAAGCGGACTTGATTCTAATCGGCCTCGACGCGCCGAACGCCGTGCCGATGTACGATGTCTATGCGCAATTGGCGTATGCGTTGAAGGGGAGCGACGTGGAGACCGTCATCATCGGCGGCCGCGTGGTGATGCGCGACAAAAAACTGCTTACACTGGATGAACCCGCAGTGATTGCCAAGGCCAGGGAATTTAAGAATAAGATCGAAGCCTCGCTGAAGTAAGCCGGGAAGAAATGAACTCAGAAAACAGCGAAGTGCGGACATCGCACGAGCGAGAAGGAATGAGGCAAGGCTCCGGCATTTCCGCATCCCTGGGTGCGATTGTAAGCTCGCTCGCCACCATGGGGTGCTGTCTACCTCTAGGATTTGCAGGCGCGCTGGGGGCGGCGGGCGCGAGCGCGTTTCTGCAGAGATTCCGCCCGTGGCTCCTGGCGCTTTCCATAGTGTTTCTGGGTGTTGGATTCTGGCAGCAGCGCCGCGCAAGGCTGTGCGCGGTGAAACGGAGTTATTTGAGTACGGTGCTGCTTTGGACGGCAGTGGTATTCGTTGTGGCGATGGTGGTTTTCCCTCAGGAAATCGCAGGATTCATTGCCGATCATTTTTCAGGTGCCGCGAGGTGAAGAAGAAAACCTTCGCCATCGGCGTGCTCGCAGTGATCCTAATCTTTCTCGCGGTGTACTTTGGGCTGGATTCTTCCACGCCGCCTGGTCAAGAACCTCTCGCCACGCTCACAACCGCGAATTTCGCGGCGTTCGAAGAGTCCTTCGACAAATCCACGGAAGGGCCCCGGCTGGTACTCCTTCTTTCTCCGACTTGATCCACCTGTCTGCGGGGGGCCTCCGCGGTCGAACAACTCTTGCAACGTAATTCGAACCCTTCGCTCCGGGTGCTGGTGGTGTGGGAGCCGATACTTCCGACGGACTTGCGTTCACCGGTTCATAGCACGCTCGGGAGAATCCCGGACAAGCGCGCCCGTCAATTCTGGGACCCGCAACATCTCGTCGCACGAGAGCTCGGCAGGATTGCCGGGGGAAACCCGGGACAACCGAAGCCCGATTGTTGTATCAATCGAGGATTCTTCTGGGACGATGCCATTCTCTATGCACCACAAGCGCAGTGGCGGCAGACACCGCCGGCCGTTTTCTGGAACGGCCCGGTCGTCCGCGTGACTTCTGCCCTCGAGAAGACACTCCAGAATCGCCCATGACGGAGCGTCCTCAAGACTTGGCATAGCAAACCCCGCAGCGGAAGCGTCGTTCCTGTTTCAATTCCACAACGTAGACGATACGCCCACGGACAAAAATGTCTGGTGTGCCCGGCGCGTAGGGAGCAGCCACTTCGATTTCGGTTTTCGCAACGTATTCCTTCCGGCTCTTGAAACGGAGTCCGCCGCGGGAAATGTCCTCGCACGTCACGATATCGTCGCCAAAGGCGTAACTCCGGATGCACGCCTTGAAATTCACTTTAGTGCGCACGTGCTTGCGTCTGTTTTCGGTGGGCGCCGGATCCGATGACGAGGCCGGGAGTGTTTCAACGGGCTCCGCTCTTTCCTCCGCTTCCGTCGTCGTCGTTTCCACCCGAACGGGCTCGCCGCCGGCATCTTCAGTAGTCCGCTTCCAAATCGTTGAGGACCCGCACCTCTTGCAAGAACGGACGATCCCTTCGTTGACCAGGTATACGTCCGATTCCAGGTCGCTTTGTTCAACCATCTCGCGGGCCTTGCAGCTGCTGCACTGGAGTAGCACACGGCTGGCCTCTTTTTCGGAGTCCGTCATGCTGGGAAAATCGACTCCCCAGAGGTCTTCCTCCGCGTCCAGGAACGTCACGCCGTAGGTGTGGCTCTCGCCATGATGGCCGAGCTGGCCAACGACACGAACCTCAACCTCTTTGTCGGTGTCCAGCCTGCGAAGAATCAATTCCTGTTCTGCGGAGAGCACGTATTGCGAAACAATGCCCGCGCCGTGGCGGCTGAGCAACACCGTCTTGGTCTGCTCTGAAAAAACTTTGCCTTCCATATCGCTGCCTACTAACAGAATTGCAATCTCTCTCGCAATTCGGTTGCTGCGACGCACGTATTCTGGAGGCATTGCAACCCACGCTTATATTCCCCAGGAATTTTGACAAGATGGTACTTGGATTTTTCGGCTAAAGTCACTGATTTTTGCAGACGCAGCTCGTCCAGCGCGAAACTGGAATTTCTGCCAATACCGGGCGCGGCAGGCGTATGATAGCTGTGTCGTTCTGAACCCCGACACCCATGCTCTCAGTTGTGCGCAAGACATAGGGATGTCTCATGCAAGCTATCGCGCGCCGCGTGGAAGAACGCCTTCCCCTGACCGTAAGAGTGGATCTCTGCAGTCTGGATGTCCGTCGTCGTGCGCATGAGGCCCTTACGGAAAACGTGAGCACCCATGGCGCGCGCGTCGTTTCAAGCAATCCCTGGAAACTGAATGATCGGCTGAACTTGTTGTGCCTGCCGGGGGGATTTCCGAGCCCGCGCGCGAGTAATTTATTGCGAGCCGCTCGGCCCCAATTCGTTCGCCATCGGGCTGCAACTGCTGGCCGCAGCGGGAGAATGGAAATAGCTCCCCCAGCGAAGCCCTCTCGATGGTCCTGCTGTATTCGAAGGAAACCTTTGGGATTTAGCGCGAAAGTGCCAGCAGCGATTCGTTCAGCTTGGTCAGGTCGGAGTCGAGTCGATAGTAGCCGGGTCGCCAGCCAGCGGGAGTCTCATCACCAGTGACGTTGAGTACCGCAAAATCGTTTGCCGCCCCTTTCTGGTTGTCCAGCTTCGGGAACTTATCACCGACATAGGTGGCGGGCGCTCGCACTCATTCACGGATAGAACGGCGCGCAGCATACCTTGGTTTTTGGCGTGCGGTTGGCAAAAGTAAAGGGTTGGCATACAGGAGCATCATCGCCATTCGGTTCGCTAACTTGAATAGTACTTTGGGGCAATTGGCCGAAAAGGTGACCAAAAGTACAAGGAAAGCGGGGTCAATTGGAAATTATTGATTCTGCAGAGCTTGGCAGAAGCTTCCTCGGATTCCCGATTCGGAACACTTCTGGAACTTACTTCTTGAGCATCTCCATTCCGGTCAGCGCATAGATCGCCGCGCAATCGGTCACTTTTCGTAGGTCGACGTATTCCTTCGGTCCATGGGCCACGGAGAGCAGGCCGGGACCATAGGCGTAGGCCGGGACGCCCTGCGCGGCGTAGAAACGAGTCTCCAGCAGGCCGGGGCACATCTCAAAACGTGGCGGTTCGCCCGTAACCGCTCTAACGCTGCGAGCCAGCGCCTCCCCGAGCGGCTCCTCCTTACGGCACGCCGCGGATCGCCCCTCTTGAAGAATCTCCCATTCCAAAGGGATGCCTTCGCGCTTGCAACTCCCCAGGACCCCAATCAACTTGGCCTTCTCTTCCTCCAGATTTTCCTCGGGATTGATGCGCCGGTCTACCGTGAACCAGCACTCCTCCGGTACGACGTTGAAGTTCGCCCCGCCGCCGGTTTGTCCTCCCAGCATCAGAATCGAATTGCGCGCTTGTTCCGCCCCAACGTTGAAGTTGGTGATGCGCTGCTCCACTTCTCGCTTCAATTCCTGGAGCCGCTCAACGACGCGATGCATGCGCTCGAACGCATTTTCACCTTTGTGCTGCAAACCGACATGTGCGGATTTTCCTAGTACCCGGACGCGCAACGAAATTGCCCCGCGGTTCGCGTTCCACACGGTGCCGCTGGTCGGCTCAGCCAAAAGCATGCCGATGCCGCCGCGGCCCAATCGCCCCTGCGCTGCCAGCCACGCCGAGCCACCCTCGCCTCCCGTCTCTTCATTGGGAACCAGCGTCAAAGCGATTCTTCCGTCTAGTTCAGCACCACATTCTTTTAGCGCCAGAATGGCATAGAGTATGGCGACAA
>WNGJ01019307.1_pt1 | contig 10990 bp, 9 predicted proteins | sample 5400611 | NCBI WGS metagenome assembly WNGJ01 (sample SAMN13153375, study PRJNA577476) | soil metagenome | isolation source: 40 cm soil or saprolite under Garry oak tree replicate 1 | place: USA:California | collected 2016-06-15 | reverse complement strand
TCATGCGCGGCTTCGAGCAGACCGGAGCGGTCGCCTGGATCGATGATCACGCGCTGCGCCTGGTACAGGGCGGCTCTCCGTGGCGCGCGGCCGTGGCCGTGAGCGGCGTGATGACGACGCTCTCAAACCTGATCTCGAACGTCCCGGCCGTCATCCTGTGGCGCAATACCGTTCCGACCGTCCCCAACCCGGATCTCGTCTGGCGCGTGCTCGCGATGAGCTCCACCTTCGCGGGAAACCTGCTCCTCATCGGCTCGATGGCGAACCTCATCGTGGCCGAGCGCGCCCAGACCCGGGGCGTGCGCATCGGGTTCAGGGAGTACGCGCGGATCGGCGTGCCGGTGACGCTGCTGACGCTCGTCTGGGGTGTGGTCGTGCTGGTGATGACCAGCTGATGGTGCGACGCGCCGATACGTAGGGGCGCAGCATGCTGCGCCCCTACCGAATCGTTCCGCGGGCCGGTCTAGCGGAGACAGCCGACGCGGACCGTGGCCACGACCATGTCGTCGAACCAGACGCTGCCCGAGGCCGGGTCGGTGATGTAGTTCTGCGGCCAGAAGGCGTTCAGCTTCAAGTCCGGGGTAGTCCGGAACTGGATGTCGGGCGGGCCTGAGGCGGTGGGCGAGTAGTTGCACTGCGAGCCGTCGGCGCCGGCCGGGCAAAAGTGGTCTTGCACCCAGTACCCGACCCCCGCCCCGGTATCGGGGAAGTGCTGGATGAGGATGTCGTTTTTCCACACTTCGAGCGCCGCGCCGGCGTCCGACGCCATGTCGGTATTGAGTTTGGCGCGCACCTCGACGCACGCCCACGTGTTATCGGAGGCCGTGAAGGCCGTCCGGCTGATGAGCGCGTTCCCCCAGTAGGAGCCCCCGCAACCCGAGCAGGTGTGCATCTTCATCCAGTAGTTGTAGAAATCGAAGACCGGATTGGGACCGCCGCTGCCCCACACCGGCTCCACGGCGAAGGAGACCCGGTCGTTGCCGAGCGGTCTGATTCCTGCTTGCGGGTTCGGCCAGTCGCTGGGCGGGTTGTAGCCGCCGAACCACACACCCGTGTGGTGCCAGGGCGCGCCCGCCTGGTACTTGACGTACCAGCGCACGTAGAGCTCGTCCTGACCGGTGTCGAGGCGCTTGTACAGGTCGGTGGCTTGGGTGGCGGCGTTGCCGCCGTCGGCCGTGAGCTGCATCGATGCCGCCCCGCAACTCCCTGACGGCTTGTCGGGGACGAGGGCCATGCCGCCTGCGTTCTTGTAGTCCTGATAGCGCGATGTCACGGCAGAGACCGAGCCCTCCTCGAAGTTCTCGGCCCAGACCACCGCCGGATCGCCGGCGATCCCCCGATCGCAGGGGTAGCGGTCGGCCAGCCGTTGTGCGCCCGAAGGTGCCGTCGGTGGTCGGTTCGGCTCCTTGCACCCCGACGACAGAAGCAGAGCTCCCCACATAAACGCCCGGAGGATCCTACTGCTCGTAGCTTCTTGCATGGAGCACGGCCTTTCAGAAACGGGCGCTCTCCGCAATCACTACGCGGTGTCCGCCTCCGGTGCCGGTGACGCCGCTCACGCCGCTCCGGGGCGCATGTCCTGCCGTCGTCGCCCACGCGCCACACCGTTGCACGCCTGCACGCCGCGGGCGCGCCCCACCGCCCCGGGTTGGTGACGGCATTCCGCGCGGCGTCGGCGCGACGAGTTCGGAACAGAATTTGCCCCTCGGTGAGTCGGTCGTTCAACCGAGGGGTCAGCCATGCCATCAGCCGCGCGCATCGTCGCTCTTGCATTCCTGGCCGCCCTGGCGGGGTGCGAGGGCATGTCGAACCCGGCGCAGCAGACGCCGGACACGGGCAACCGTCTGGCGGCCGTCGAGTCCGTGCCCGGGCAGTACATCGTCGTGTTACGGGACAACGTCGCCGATCCGGCGACCGTCGCGAATGAGCTCGTCACCGCCGCCGGCGGGTCGCTGCTCCTCGTCTACACCAGTGCGATCAAGGGTTTCGCGGCGCGCCTGTCCGCTCCCGCGGCGGTCGTCCTGCAGAGCAACCCGTTGGTCGCGTCCGTCGAGGCCGATCAGGTCATGCGGGCCGACGTCACGCAGTCCATGGACGCCAACGGGGATCCTTGGGGCCTCGACCGTATCGACCAGGGGGCGCTGCCGCTCTCCGGGACGTACACCTATACGGGGACGGGCGCGGGCGTGCACGCCTACATCATCGACACCGGGATCTGGACCCTGAACTCCGAGTTCGGCGGTCGGGCGAACAACGTGTTCGATGCGTACCACGCCACGGGCGAGGACTGCAACGGCCACGGCACCCATGTCGCGGGGACGATCGGCGCCGCGACCTACGGCGTGGCGAAAGCCGTCTCCCTGCACGGGGTGCGCGTGCTGAGCTGTGCCGGCATCGGTCTCAACTCCGACGTGATCGCCGGCGTCGACTGGGTGAGCGCGAACCACGTCAATCCTGCCGTGGCGAACATGTCGCTCGGCGGCGGCAAATCGCCGGCGCTCGACCAGGCCGTCACCAATCTCTGGAACTCCGGCGTGTTCCTCGCGGTCGCGGCCGGGAACGACAACGTCGACGCCTGCACCGAGTCGCCCTCGGGTGCTCCCAGCGTCTTCACCGTGGCGGCATCGGAGAAGACGGACGCCAAGGCGTCGTACTCCAACTGGGGCACGTGCGTCGAGCTGTACGCCCCGGGGTCGGCGATCAAGTCGACCTACCTCGCCACCACGATGACCTTGAGCGGCACGTCGATGGCGACGCCGCATGTCGTCGGTGTCGGCGCCCTCTATAAGGCGACCTTCGGCGACGCGTCGTCCGCCACGGTTTCGAACTGGATCATCACCAACTCGACGGCGGGGGTGATCACCGGCAATGTGAGCGGGACGCCGAACCGCCTGCTCTTCAAGTCGACGTTGTAGCGTTCGAGATCTTCGTTCGGGGCCCCGCCGGACGCTCGGCGGGGCCCCGCGTGCTTGCGCGGGAAAAGCGAATCACCAATCATGGAGCGCGCCCCAAACCCGAATATTCCCCGAATCAGGGAGGCGGCTTCATGAATCGAGTTCTGCAGCTGACGCTCGCGGTTGGCGTGGTATCGCTCGCGAGCGTCGCGACGGTGTCGGCCCAAGGGGCACACTTTGGCGTGGGCGGCGGACTCACCTCGCCCATGAGCGACTACAAGGACTTGGACAAGACCGGTTGGCACGGGCTGGTGAGGGCGGACGTCTCGATTCCGCTGTCTCCGGTCGGCATCCGAGTCGACGGGATGTACTCGCAGACTAGCCACCAAGCCGCGGTCGCTACCGACGGCAATACGAAACTGATCGGCGGCCTGGCGAGCGTGGTGTGGAAGATTCCGGTGCCCGCCCCGATCGTGAAGCCCTACCTGGTCGCAGGCGGCGGCTTCTTCAACCGTAAGGTCACGATTCCTTCCCAGACGGTCGATACATCGGAATCCAAGTTCGCCTACGCGTTCGGCGGGGGAGTGAACGTGGGCGTAGGGCCGCTGCACCTGTTCGCCGAGGGCCGGTACGTCAGCATCCAGACGGACCCGGCAACCAAGTTCATCCCGCTCACGGTTGGGGTGATGTTCGGCGCCGGCAAATAGACTCTGGGTGGAGCGGACACGGCGGCGTCGCTCGGGAGCCCGGGCGGCGCCTGTCACGACAGGAACTTCGGCGCACCCACGATAATGCGGCGGGCGAACAGGACCACCGCCAGGGCGTACAGCACCTGCACCGGCCCGCTGCCGAGCTGCAGCGCGAACACGAGGATACCCCACAGCACGAGCAGCGCGCTGGCGGCCACGAGCGTCAGATTCATGTCAATCCCCCCACGGTTCTACGTGACGGTTCTACGTGACGTTCTTCCTTGACGTCTCACGCACACGATGTATTGTAGTCAAGGGACGGGGAGAAGAATTATTGAGCCAACAGCTCGATCGTGGACCCAGATACTGTGACCGATGTCATGCCCCCGCGTGGGGAAGGCAAACGCCATGGTGAGGGACCAGCCATTACTTTCGGGCTTCAATAATCCTCTCCGTTCCGGTTGTACCGGTCGGCCGGCCCGCGTTACAGCGGTGCCGGCCGATCGCGTTTCTGGCGGATGATCTCCCAGAAATACCGCGGGGCGAGCAAGCGCTTCCGTCCGACCGCGAACTCGATCGCGAGAATCACCATCCATACCCCGTACGCGATCGCCACGGCTTCGCGCAGGCTCGGCCGCAGGAACTGCGCCAACCACAGCACGAACAGCACGGTTGCGTCGCGCCAGTCGAACTCCATGTTCGCGAGCACCATCAGCGCGAGCCCGGATTGCAGCAGCGTGAGCAGAATTTCGAGCCGCTGGGCCGCGTCGAAGTGGAAATCCAACCACACACCATGATGGCGCAGGCTCGAGTACCCGTACACGAGCGGGATCATGGCGGCGAGCACCGTCCACTGGTTGATGTTGCTCGACACCATGTTCATGAGCGCCATCGGCGCGCGCGTGACGCGCCGGGCCCAATAGAACGCCGAGACCTTCTCCGGGAACTCGGAAAGAAACGGCGCGACCCATTGCACCAGCACGAACTGGCTCACGCCGAGCAGGCCGGCCACTGCGAGCATGGACTCGAGGAACGGGTGCGCCGTGACGTACAGCAGCGCGCCGCCGCCGCCGAACAGCGCCGCGATGGCGAGCGGCCGGCGCCAGCCGGGCTGGCGGTACGCCCAACGGGAGACCGCCGGGGCGTCCGCGACGTGATCGGCGCCGTGCGGGGCGTTGCGAAACAGGACCCCGAGGTACACGACGTACAGTGTCAGCAGCACCACCGCATCGACCCAGCTGAAGCTCTGCTTGAGGAGGATCACACCGAAGTACAAGAGCGGCGGCACGAGCCCCACGATCTCGACCGCGTGCTCGCGCTCGAGCCGGATCGCGGGGAGTAGGGGCGCGGCACGCTGCGCCCCTCCACTCGCCCGCTTGCGGCCCGAGACCGCGAACACGAAGTAGATCATCGGCCACCCCAATCCGAGCAGCAGGCGGATCGCGCCGGTGAGATTCGCGATCGCCAGGTGCGCGCGCTCGGGCTCCCGCCCGGCGTCCCACGCGATCACCGCTTCCACAGCGAACTCGGGAAGCGTCTGCAGCCAGGCGAGGATCGCGAGCGCGAGGCCCTGGGAGATGAGGAACTGTGCGGCTTCCGCTCCCCAGGCGACGAGGAAGGCCGATATGAGAATGCCGGGGAACGTCCACAGCGCGGACAGCGCGGAGCCTCCCGCCATGGACAGGAAAGCGAGTACCTTTAGTTTCACGTGCGCCGAAGATAGTTCTGCCCCGGAGGCTCAACAAGCATGGGACGCGACAAGATGAAGTCGGCCAGCGTGCACAGCTTCCACGACGAGCATACCGAGCCGCTGCCGCCGGCATCGGCGCCGGGCGCACGCACGCCGTTCGAGAGTCTCGTGCGCGAGATCCTCGATCAGCTGGGCGAGGACCCGAGCCGGGAGGGCCTGCGCCAGACGCCGGCCCGCGTCGAGACGTCCCTCAAGTGGCTCACCCGCGGCTACCACATGTCGGTCGCGGACGTGATCGGCGACGCGCTCTACAGCGAGCGGCACGAGAACCTGGTGTGCGTGCGCGACATCGAGATCTACTCGTTGTGCGAGCACCACCTGCTCCCCTTCTTCGGCCGGGCGCACGTCGCCTACCTGCCGAACGGCCGCCTGGTCGGTCTCTCCAAGATCCCGCGCGTGATCGAGGTGTTTGCCCGCCGGCTGCAGGTCCAGGAGCGGCTCACCGACCAGGTGGCGGACGCGCTCATGGAAGTGCTCGACCCGCGCGGCGTGGGTGTGGTGATCGAGGCGTACCATCTCTGCATGATGATGCGCGGCGTCGAGAAGCAGAACTCCAAGACGGTCACGAGCGCCTTGCGGGGCGCGCTGCTCCAGGACGCGAAGACCCGGGATGAATTCCTGCGGCTGGTGTACAGCCGGGGCCCGGGGTGAGCGACGCGTCCCCGACCGGCCTCGCCGGGAAGCTCGCCCTCGTCACCGGCGCCTCGCGCGGGATCGGGCTCGCCGTGGCCGAGCTGCTGCACGCCGCGGGCGCGCACGTGGTGCGGCTTGCCCGTACCCTCGTCGACGGTACGACCGACCGTCGAACCGACCTGCGCTGTGACGTGACCGATCCCGCGGCCGTGGAGCGCGTCGTCGGCCGGGTGCTCGCCGAGCGCGGGATCCCGGACATCGTGGTGAACAACGCAGGCGTCTTCTTTATCAAGCCGGTTGCGGAGACGACGCCCGACGATTTCTCCCGCACGATCGCCGTGAATCTCATGGCTCCCTTTCTCGTGACGCGCGCCCTGGTTCCCCATCTCGCGCGGCGCGGCACCGGTCACTTCGTCACCATCGGGTCCATTTCCGACCATGTGGCGTTTACGGGCTCGACCGCCTACGCCGCCAGCAAGTTCGGCCTGCGCGGCATGCACGAGGTGCTGCGGGCCGAGCTGTCGCGCACCGGCGTCCGCACGACGCTCGTCTCGCCGGGGCCGGTGGACACGCCGATGTGGGACCCGATCGACCCCGACGCGCAGCCGGGATTCACCAAGCGCAGCGCCATGCTGCAGGCGGGCGACGTGGCAGAGGCCGTGCTGTTCGCGGTCACTCGGGCCCCGCGCGTCGACGTCACGGAGATCCACCTGCTGCCGACCGTCTATTCGCTGAGAGGCTAGATGCGGCCCGCTTCCGGTTTCCCGTTTCCCGTCCTGGCGTTGCTCGCCGCGCCGTTGGCCGCACAAGAGTCCCTCCCCCCGCTTCCGGACACGACCGGCTTCGGCGTGCACGTGCTCGCGCTGGCCCGCGCGCCCGACAACGCCGTCTGGGTCGGCACCTACGGACAAGGACTCTTCGTCCTGCGGCAGGGAGCGGGGAGCTGGGAGCAGGTGAAACATTCCAGCGACACGACCGGGCGGACGATTTCATTCGATTTCGTGCACGCCCTTGGATTCGGGACGAATGGCGAGATCTGGTACGGCACGGTGGGGAACGGGTGGGGCCTGTCGACCGACGGCGGCAAGACCTGGACCAACTGGGAGCTCAAGCAGCTCGGCCCCGAGTGGCAATACGTCGCCCCCAACGGCATCGTCACGCGGGGCGACACCGTGTACGTCGGAACGGCCGACGGCATCAAGCTGTCCTGGGACCGCGGCACCACGTGGTCGGACATCACCGACTCGAGCGGGGCGGTCACCGCGCCGCATCCGTGGGGCCTGCTGCGCAGCCAGTACGTGCTGGCGCTCGCCCGCGGCGCCGACGGCAGTCTGTGGGCGAGTCACCTGCGAGGGCTCGCCCGCTCGACCGATGGCGGGCGCAACTGGACGGAATACCCCACACCGGTGCGGTGCGCGCCCCCCGACGCCGAGTGCGTCAACCGGGTGCGGGCGCTCGCCCCGGATACCGGGAGTGTCGTCTGGGTGGGGACCGAGCGGGGGCTGTACCGGCTCGATCCGACACGCGCGGCGTGGCTCGATAAACAGGGACATCCCAGCTGCCCGGTGGGACCCGTGGTGAAGGGTTGCCGCGTGGATCTGCCGCCGGTGCAGGCGCTCGTGCGCGTGGGCGCGGGGCAGGCGTTCGCCGCCACGCGCGACGGCGTGTACGAGGAGGGGGGCGACGCGCTCAACGTCTGCGACATGACGCGCAGCGTCAGCGCGCTGTTGCTGCTCGCGCCGGGGGTTTACGCCGCCGGGAGACCCACCGGCCTGGGGACCTGCCGCATCGATCAGCGACTGACTCTCGTGGGCGTCACCTACCAGGAGCGCCCCGACACGGACTCCCGCGGCACGCGACACACATGGTTCGGACGGCCCATCGGCCTCGCCGACCAGCCGTACATCGACCAGACGTATCGCTACGGCTCGACCATGGGGGGCAACTTCCAGCAGCATCAGGGCGTCGAGTTCAACAATCCGGACGGAACGCCAGTCCATGCGGTCGGCGACGGCGTGGTCGTATTCGCCGGGCCGGCGGAGCAGGGGGCCAATACCGTCGCCATCCGCCACGAGCGGAAGCTCAAAGGGCTGTTCATCTTTTCGACCTACTACCACAACGCGCAGCTCCTCGTGTCGGTGGGTCAGCGCGTCAAGGCGGGCGACGTGATCGCACTGGTCGGCAACACGGGCCGGGCGACCAACGACCATCTCCATCTGGAGATCCACGCCGCACCGGTCGACTCCGTACCATTGATCGTGGATCCGAACCAGCGGTACCCGAAGTACACGGTGAACCCGGAGCTCTGGATCCGTCCGCTGCCTGGGACAGGGATCGTGGCGGGCCGGGTGTGGGACGTGCAGGGCCGGCCGGCGCCGCAGGTGCGCGTGTACGGGTTGGTCAAGGCGGAGCCGCAGGAGACGCCGTACTCCTACGCCGAGACGTACGGCGAGCACAATCATCCGGACCCGGATTATCGCGAGCACTTCGCCGTGTCGGATGTCGAGCCCGGCGAATACACGATTGCGGTGGCGGTGGACGGGCGGCGCATGACGCGCCGCGTGCGCGTCGAGGCCGACCGCGTCACGTGGGTGGAGTTCGGCTCGGGTGCACATTGAGCTGACGGAGATGCTTCGCTGCCCGGAGGCGCACGAGGAGGGATTCCTCGTGATGTCCACCGGCGAGATGCTCGGACGGATGGTCCGGTCGGGCATGCTGGCCTGTCCGACATGCGGGCGCGAGTATCCGATAATCAAGGGAGTGGCGCACTTCTCGGGAGGCGGGAGCCGGGAGCCGGGAGACAGGGCCGAGAAAACTCCTCCCGTCTCTCGTTTCCCGCCTCCCGTTGACGCACAGACCCTCCAAGCGCTGCTAGATCTGAGCGGTCCCGGCGGCTATGTCCTGCTGCTCGGCTCCGCCGCCCGGCACGCGGTGGGACTCGCCGGGCTCATGGGCGGCATCCACTTTGTGGGCGTGAACGCACCGGACGATGTGGAAGAGCTCCCGGTGCTGAGCCTGCTCGCCTGCGAGGCCATGATTCCGTTGCGACAGACCGTGGCGCGGGCTGTCGTCGTGGGGCGCGACCGCCTGGGCGCCAGGTGGCTCGCCGAGGCGCGCCGCGTGCTGCTCCCGGGGCGGCGGCTGGTGATCGAGAGCGAGAGCGTCACCGCGCCGCCCGGACTGACGCAGCTGGCGCTCGGGCACGGCGTGTTCGTCGGCGAGCGGCGCTGATCAGCCTTCGATGGTCGCCGCCGTAGGATCGGCCTGCGCGTACACCCGATCGATCAGGTCCTTGTAGTTCTTTTCGACCTGGCGGCGCTTGACTTTGAGCGACGGGGTGAGCTCGCCGGACTCGATCGTGAAGTCCCGCTCGATCAGGACGACCTTCTTCGGCATTTCGAACTTGGCGAGGTCACGCAGGCCACCCATCACCTCGCGCTCCATTTTGGCCTGGACGTCCGCCAGCCGAATGAGCTCGGCCGGAGACGCGTAGGTCAGGTTGCGCTCCTTGGCCCACCGCTCGAGCTGATCGAAGTTGGGCACGATCAGGATAACCGGGAACTTGCGCTGGTCGCCGAGCACGACGGCGCTGGCCACGAATTTGTTCAGCCGCACCGTGTTCTCGATCGGTTGCGGCGCGATGTACTTCCCGCCGGCCGTCTTCAACAGGTCTTTCTTGCGGTCGGTGATCTTGAGGTAGCCGTCGGCGTCGAGCTCACCGATGTCCCCCGTGTGGAACCAGCCGTCCGTATCGATCGCCTCGCGGGTCTCCGCCGGCTTGTTGTAGTAGCCCTGCATGATGTTGGCGCCCTTGGCGAGGATCTCGCCGTCGGCCGCAATCTTGATTTGGACTCCCGGGATGGGCTTGCCGACCGTGCCGAATTTGGGCCGCTGGAGCGGATTCAGGGTCAGCACCGGCGACGTTTCCGTCAGGCCGTACCCCTCGATGACCGGGAGTCCGGCGCTGTAGAAGAACCGCCCGATCTCAGCCGAGAGCGGCGCGCCGCCCGATACGAACAGCTTGATCCGCCCGCCGGTGCGCGCCCGTAGCTTCGAGAACACCAGGCGATCCGCGATCGCGTGCGTGAGCTTGAGCCCGAGCGGCACGGCGACGCCGGCGAGGCGGTGCGCGGCCCACCGCTCGCCGACGCGTTTCGCCCACTGGAAGATGCGGCGCTTGGCCGCGCCGCCCGTCATGGCGTTCTCGAGCACGCGCGCATACACCTTCTCGTATACGCGCGGCACCGCGGCGACGACCGTCGGCCGGACCTCCCGGAGGTTCTGCGCGAACGCGTCCACCGACTCGGCGTAGTTGATCGTCACGCCCACGTGGACGAAATAGTAGTCCACCATCCGCTCGAGGATGTGCGACAGCGGGAGCAGCGCGAGACAGCTGTCGTCTTCGCTGACCCGCAGCGTTTCCACGGAGCCGCGCACATTGGAGCAGATGTTATCGTGCGTGAGCATCACCCCTTTGGGCTGGCCCGTCGTCCCCGAGGTGTAGATCAAGGTCGCGATATCGTCGGGCCGGACGGCGAGCGCCTCCTCTTTGAAGCGGGGATACTTGGCGGCGGCCGCCCGGCCGCGCGCCTCCAGCTCGGCCAGCGTGAGCACCCCGTCGCCTTCAGCTCCCCCGGTCGCATCGAATACGACCACGTGGCGGAGCGACGGCAACCCGCCGCGCACGGCGCGGATCTTCTCCACCTGAGCCGCCGTCGAGCAGACCACCGCCGCGGCGCCCGCGTCGTGCAGGATGTATTCCACCTGGTTGGCGGGGAGGGTCGGATAGATGGGCACGTCGGTGGTGCGGGCACATAGACACGCGTAGTCGGTCAGGGCCCACTCGAGGCGAGTTTCCGCGAGGATCGCCACCTTGTCGCCCGCCACGAGCCCGAGCTCGCGCAGGCCGAGCGACAGCGCCTGCACCCGCGCCGCGGCTTCCTGATGCGTGACGTCGCGCCACGCGCCATCGGCCTTGTAGCGGAACGCGGCCGCATGCGCCCCGTAGGTTTGCACGGCGTCGA
>WNGJ01008406.1_pt1 | contig 10991 bp, 7 predicted proteins | sample 5400611 | NCBI WGS metagenome assembly WNGJ01 (sample SAMN13153375, study PRJNA577476) | soil metagenome | isolation source: 40 cm soil or saprolite under Garry oak tree replicate 1 | place: USA:California | collected 2016-06-15 | reverse complement strand
TCACGTAGTGCGCGTTGGCGATGAACACGTGTGAGCGGGCGACCGCGGCGATGCCGTCGATCACGTTGAACAAGCCGAGCATCCCGAGCAGCACGGCGGCGAAGACGATCATCCAGGAGCCCTCGCCGCGGCTCGCGCCCCTGGCATGCCTTATTGTCGCCGACGTCATTGCGGCCTCCCAGGTCAATCGCCGGAACAGTGCCTTCCAGCCTGCCCGGCCGCCGCGGAATGTCGTCACCCTCGCCCGGGTGATTCCGCCGCCGGGCCGGCTGACACAGTCGCCGGTGCTTCGCCGCATCGCCCGTGGCGGATGATGCCCCCTTCCGGCCACGGTGCTGCAATAAGTCGCGCGTCACGTTCGGCAGAAGCGCACACAGGCTTGACGGCCACACGAGCGGCTTGAGGGCGACCGAACAGTAGAAACAGGGCAATGGGCGGCCTAGACGGAAACAGCGTATCCATGGTGCAGAGCGCCACAACCGGATACGGCTTGTCGCGGGGCACGCGGTTCGCGCTGACCAAGTTCCGCCCACCCGCACTGCCCTCCACGCTCATCACACGGTCTGTGCTGCATGACCGGCTCACGGCGGGAGCCGGCCAGCGGCTGACGATTGTGGTGGGGTCGGCCGGGGCGGGCAAGAGCGTGCTGCTTTCCGACTGGGCAGCGGCGCGACCACCCGGCGTGACGTCCTGGTTGTCCTGCGACAAGGCTGACGCTGACCCGGGCCGGTTCTGGGCCGGCTTCGTCGAGGCGCCGCGGGCCATCGAGCCGAGGTTTGGTGCCGATGCCGCCGAACTGCTCGCGATGGACAGGATGATGTCGGCTGACATCACTGCATCTGTCGCCAACGATGCCGCGAAGCTGCCCGCAGGCTCGGCGATCATCGTGGACGACTTCCATTTTGCGGCCGCCGCCTCGGCTCTGGATATGACCGATCTCGTCGAGCGCTGGCCGGTCGAGACCGTCCAGCTGGTGCTGGCGGGCCGTTTTGACCCTCCGCTACGGCAGCACAGGCTGCGGATGTCGGGCCAGCTGCACGAGATCCGCGAAAGTGACCTGTATTTCTGCCTCACCGAGAGCCGCGACCTCCTGGCGAACTTTGGTGTCCAGATATCCGATGCCGACCTGACCTCGCTTCATCAGCAGAGCGAGGGCTGGCCCGCGGTCCTGCAGATGGCAGCGCTGTCCCTGCGCGGAAACACGGACCGGACCCGGCTGGCGCGGGTCCTGGAGGTCCGCGGTGAGGCGATCGCGGAATACTTCGTCTCCGAAGTCCTCGAGCAGCAGCCAGCCGAGATAGCCGAGTTCATGCTCGATACGTCGATTCTCGGGGTGCTGACCGTGGAGGCGTGCGCTGCGGTCACCGGACGGCAGGACGCGGCGGCACTCCTGCGCGCCGTCGAGACCGCGCACCTGTTCCTGGTGGCCCTCGACGATGACCGGACCAGCTTCCGGTACCACCGCCTGGTCCGCCAGACACTGCGTGCCGAGTTGCGCGCCCGGGACCGGGCTCGCGAACGCGCGCTCCAGCTGCGGGCGGCCGAGTGGTCCGAGGCTTCCGGGGACACCCGGCGCGCCGCCCGCCACTATCTGGCGGCGCAACAGGCCGACCGGGCGCTGGCGCTCCTGCAGGATCAGGTCGTGCCTGACTTCCTGCATGCCCCGACGGTGCACGCGCCGCTGGCGCTGACCATGGTTGACCCGTCGATGCTGGTAGAAACCCCGGAACGCTTGCTGGGCCTGGCCGCTGAGCTCCTGTTGTCGGGCGATGCGGCTCGCGGCGGTGAGTATCTTGACCTGCTCGAACATTCCGCGCAGATTCCGGCCGAGTCGAGGCTGGCCGCCCGGTTCTCGGCGTTGCGGGCGTTCCGTTACGGCGTGGTCGGCCAGCTGGAACAGGCCGTCCGGACGGCCCAGGACGCACGGGCCATCCAGCAGCGGACGCGACTCGCCGACGAATGGAACACCGTCGTCCCCCTCGTCCTCATCCGCGTATATAACTGCCTGCACGAATTCGCGGCGGCCGAATGCGAGGCGGACGCGGCCCTGGCCGCCTCCGATGTCGCCGAACCAGTCAGGCTCGTGATGGTGCCGGGTTCGCGGGCGCTGGCCTGGTTGGAGGCCGGCTACCTTTCTCGGGCCGCCGATGCGGCTAGGGCCGCCGATGCCGATGCCCGGCGGCTGGGATTCAGTCGGCATTTCTTCGCCGTCGACTATCTGCGCGCGTTGTCCGGCCTCGCGCTGGAATGCCGCGACCTCGAGACCGCTGAGCATCTCACCGAACGAGTACTCTTCATAGCCGAGCAGCGCCAGCCGCTCTTCGAATTCCTGGCGCTGCTGGACCGGGCGCGGATCTGGGCCGCCCGCGGACAGGTCCGCGACGCGCTCACCATCCTCGGAGCGGCACGCGAGGCTGTGACTAAGGCGAGCGCGTCGCTGCTGGCCTGGGCCGATGAGCAGGAGGCCCTGCTGCGCCTGTCACTTGGCGACCTGCGCTCCCCGGCCGAGTTGGCCAGCAACCTGCCCGCTGTCCACCGCGGCCTGCTGCGGGCCAGAATCGCGCTGGCTGCCGGTGATCACCATGCCGTGCAGGAACACCTGAACGCGGCCGCGCTCGGCGACCTGACGCCACGCCAAGCGCTGGTACGCCAGATACTGCTGGCCGCCGATGCTATCGAGCGGGGCGATCCCGCGGCCGCGAGCATGTTCGGAAGCATTCTGCACACAGCCCGTAGCCAGGGCTTCCTGAATACCGTCATCACCACCGCACCGCAGGTCACCGGCTATGTGGTCGAGCATGCGGCCCAGCTGCGGTCAGACGCTTTCATCGAGCAGCTGGTTGCCGCGGCGCTCGAGGTGCGCGCTGCCCAGCCCGGCGCCGCCCCGCCTAGTCGAGTGCTTACCGAGCCCCTGACCGCCGCCGAGCAGCGTATCCTCACGCTCCTGCCGACCAGCACCTATCTGCAGATCGCGGACACGCTCTACGTTTCACGCAACACGGTGAAGACCCATCTCCGGTCGATCTACCAGAAACTCGGGGTGGCGTCACGCTCGGAGGCCCTGGGACGTGCAGTCGACCTGCGCTTGCTCTGACCCCACTGATGAAGAGGCATAGCTGTTCGGAGGCATCACATGGCTGTCCAGACTGAAACCGCGGGCCGGCCCGCCGCGGCGGGCCGGAACTGGTACGCATGCACGCCGGACGAGGTGGCGGCGGCGGTCGGAGTGGACCCGGCCGCCGGGCTGCCCGCGGCGCGGGCGGCGGATCTGCTGACCGCGAACGGTCCGAATGCGCTGCCGGAGGAGAAAGCCAAGCCGGGCTGGCTCAGGTTCCTCGACGAGTACCGCAGCTATATGCAGGTCATCCTGGTTGTCGCCGCGGTGGTGTCCTTGCTGATCAAAGAGTGGAGCACCGGGGTCCTGCTGGTGCTGCTGACGGTGCTGAACGCGGTGGTCGGGATGCGTCAGGAGGGCAAGGCGGAAAGCGCCATGAACGCCCTCAAATCAATGATGAAAGCGACCGCCCGGGTGCGGCGGGACGGGTCTGAGTCGGTGATCCCGGCCGAACAAGTCGTGGTGGGCGACGTCGTGCTGATTACCGCCGGGGATGAGGTGCCGGCGGATGGCCGGATCGTCGCGGCCAGCGCGCTGCAGATCGATGAGTCGGCCCTGACCGGGGAGAGCACGCCCGCGGCCAAGAGCGCGGAAACGCTTCCGGGAACGGGACTGGGACCCGGTGACCAGCTGAACATGTCGTTCATGAACACCCCGGTCACGCACGGCAGCGGCACGATCATCATCACCGGCACGGGCGCGGGTACCGAACTCGGAAATATCTCCAGGATGCTGGCCGCCACGGCGCGGGAGGAATCGCCGCTGACCAGGGAGCTGAACCGGCTTACCCTGTGGATCGCGGCCGCGGCCGGCCTCACGATGATCGTGATGTTCGCGCTGGGCCGGGCGCGCGGCCGGCCGTGGGATGCGCTGTTCACCGCCGCGGTGTCGCTGGCGATCGCGGCCATCCCGGAAGCCCTGCCGACGGTGACGCAGACGATCCTGTCGCTCGGCGGTGTCGATCTGGCCAAGCGCAACGCCATCGTGAAGGACCTTCCCTCGGTGGAGACGCTGGGTTTCACCTCCGCCATCAACTCGGACAAGACCGGCACGCTGACGATGAACCAGATGACCGCGGTGGAGGTGGTGCACCCAGCCGGCCGGTACACGGTCTCGGGCATCGGCTACGGCCTGGACGGCCAGGTTCACCGGGCGGCAGGCTCCGCGGATGCCATCGAGAGCGCGGTCCTGCCGTACCTGGTCGCCAGCGACGCCAGGCTGGTCGAAGGCAAGGTCGTCGGCGATCCGACCGAGGGTGCACTGCTGGTACTCGGCTACAAAGCGGGGCTGGACATCGATGAGACCCGGGAGCGGCTGCCCCGGCTGGCCACCTTGCCGTTTGACCCGTCCTACAAGCTGATGGCCACCTTCAATTCCGCCACCGACACCGCCGGCCGGCCGGTGGTGCGGTGCTTCGTCAAGGGAGCGGCACCGGCCGTGCTGGACCGGGCGGCCAGCGCCCTGTCCGAGGGAACCAGCGTCGGATGGGATGCCCGGCTGCGCGAGCAGCACCTGACCCAGATGGAACGAATGGAAGGCACGGGCCAGCGGGTCATGGCCGCGGCCATCCGTGACCTCGACCCGGTCACCTTCGATCCCGGCGGTGACCTGCTCGGCTACGTCACCGACCTGCAGGTCACCAGCCTGGTCGGGATGGTCGACCCGCCGCGGGATGAGTCCAGGGACGCGGTGGCCAGCGCCCAGGCCGCCCACATCCGGGTCCGGATGGTGACCGGCGATGACGTGACAACCGGGGCCGCTATCGCCACCCAGCTCGGCATCGACGGCGAGGCCATGCTGGGCGCCGACTTCGCCGCCCTGCCCGAGTCCGAGAGGCTGGCCCGCATCGATTCCATCGGGGTGGTGGGCCGGGTTGCCCCAGAGCACAAGGTGCTCCTGGCTGACACGCTCAAGAAGAAGGGCGAGGTCGTCGCCATGACCGGCGACGGCGTCAACGATGCCCCGGCCATCAAGGCGGCCGACATCGGGATCGCCATGGGCACCGGAACCGAGGTGGCCAAGAACGCCGGCCGGATGATCCTGTCCGACGACAACTTCGCCACGATCGTTTTCGCGGTCGAGCAGGGCCGCAAGATCTACGACAACCTGACCAAGTACATCCGGTTCGTCCTGGTGCTCCTGGTCGTCTTCGTGCTGACCTTCCTCGGCGCGACGTTGTTCAACATCGCCGCGGGCGAGCCGTTCACGCCCGCCCAGGTGCTGTGGATCCACTTCGTGGTCAACGCCCCGTTCGGCTTCGCGCTCGGCTTCGACAAGGCGAGCCCGGGGCTCATGGCCCGCAGACCACGCCCCCGCGGCGAGTCGGTTCTGACCACGGGGGTGATGGTCACGGTCGGGCTGGCCGGACTGGCCATCACGATCGGCCTGCTGTCCTTGATCGAGGCCGGCCAGCAGCTTTTCGGTAGCGATCAAATAGGGCAGTCGATCGCGCTCACCTCGTTCGCGCTGTGCCTGATCGTCGCCGCGGTCGAATGCCGCAGCGAAACCGGCACGGTGCTGACGACCGCGACGTTCGACAGCAAGCAGATGAACTGGGCGATGCTAGGGGAGTTCGTCCTGGCCGTGCTGGTCACCCAGATGGACGTGTTCAACCGCCTGCTGGGCACGACCCAGCTCAACCTGGGCCAGTTCGGCTGGGCCCTGGTCCCGCCCCTCGCCCTGCTGGTGCTCTGGGAACTCGGCAAGTACATCGCGCGGCGGAGAATCACCCGCGCGAGGGTGACGACATTGCGCGTCGGCCGGGCAGGCTAGCACAGACCGGCCGCACTGATCACTGGAGGATTCATGAGTACCGACGGACCCGTCCTGGACACGCTTACCGACATGACCGCCGCCTCGGTCGCGCACAATTCACTGACGCCGCGCGAATTTATGATCGCCAGGCTGGCCGCCATGGTCGCGGTGGACGCGCCCCCCATTTCCTACTTCGTCAGCGCCTCCGCCTTCGAGGAAAGCGGCCTGACCACCGAGGACATCCAGGGCGTCATGATCGCCGTGGCCCCGGTCGCCGGCGCTCCCCGGGTGATGTCGGCCGGCGGGCACATCCTGCGCGCTCTCGGCATCGCCGTCGCGGTGGCCGAGTCCGACATGGCCGCCGAAGGCAGCTGACCGTGAGACAGCTGCCTAGCAGAACACGTCAGCCCCGGACGCACGGATCAGGCCATGGCGGCGGAGGATAATCCGACGGCAGGGCCGGATAGCTCCCGCGAGCCCGCCGCGGGCGCCTCCGTGGCGGTCACGCAGCGGCTGGCTGACGAACTCGCGCGACGAGGCGGGCCGGTCCGCGAGCGGGCGGCCGCCGGGCTGCGTGAGCTAGGTGCCGTGGACCAGGCGGTTTTCTCGGCGGTAGCGGCTACCCCCACTCCCTCGCTCGACGAACCGCTGCGCCGGCTCTCCGACGCCGCCAACAACTCCGTCCTCTGGCTGGCTATCGCGGCCGGGCTCGGCCTGGCGGGAGGCCCGGCCGGGCGGCGGGCCGCGGTGCGCGGAACAGTGGCCATCGGCGTGACGTCGCCACTGGTGAACCTGGCCGCGAAGTCCGCCTGGTCGCGCCGGCGGCCGGACCGGGCCGACGCCGGAGTCCCGGTCGGGCGGAACGTGCGGATGCCAGCCTCCGCGTCGTTCCCGTCGGGTCACGCCGCGGCGGGGTTCGCCTTCGCCGCGGCCGTCGGCCGGGACCGGCCCTGGCTCGGAATGGCGCTGCGGTTCCTGGCGGCGGCCGTGGCGTACTCGAGGGTGCACACCGGCGTGCATTACCCGGGCGACGCCGTGGTCGGAGCGCTGATCGGCGCGGGCATAGGCCAGGCCGTGGCCGTCCCGGTCGACCGGCTGCTGGCGGCCCGTCGCCATCCTGGCCCGCCGGGCAGGCGCTGAGGACGCCTGCCCGGCGCTGTGTCAGGCCGGAGGGCAGGGGTCAGGCCGGGTGGTACGGCCGCCCGTCGAAGGTGTTGCCGAAGGTCACCGGGGCGATGGCCGGGCCGGTCACCACGTCGACCGGGCGGACGAACGCCGGGGCTGGCGGGTTCGGCAGCGAACTCGTCGCGTCCAGCGGGGCGTAGCCCGCGCCGCTGATGGCGTTCTCGCAGACCTCGTCCCGGTTGCCGACATCGGAGACTCCGGCCTGGAAGCCGGCGGTGCTGGTCGAGCCGGTACGGTTCGCGTCGGCCGAAGGATGCCCGCCGGGGTACCCGTGGCTGTTCTCGATCACGTTGGAGCAGGCGGTGTCGCGGGTAGGCGTGGGCGCCGACTTGGTGCAGTTCGCGTCGTAGTTGGCCAGCGCGATGCCGAGGTCATTGCCGGTCAGCCTGTTGCTGGTGAAGCTGGCGTGCTGCACCAGGGGCGTGCCGCAGCCGCCGAACGCCAGGATGCCCGCGGCCTCCGTGCCGCCAGGCCCGGTGTAGTTGTTGCCGGTAACCGAGCTGCCGGTGACCGAGCCAGTCGCGCCGCGGGAGAGCTGGATCCCGTTCTGTGCGGTGGCTGCCGTCGCGCCGGCCCCGGTGACCGCGACGCGGCGGATATCGGCGGTCGAACCGGGTCCGTCCACCGTGACCCCGTTCTTCTGGTAAGTCTCGATGGTGTCCCGGCTGAGGTCGACGTGGCCGATCTGGCCGATGGCATTGCGGCCGGCCTGGATTCCCACCCCGCCCTGGCAGCCGCTCAGCGGGCTGACCGCGCCTGCCTTCTCGACGGTGGAGCCGGTCAGCGACAGGGAGGCCCCGCCGCCGACCAGGATGTCGTACAGGCTGTCGTAGCAGACGCTGCCCGGCCAGTCGCCCTCCACCGTGAGGTTGCTGACCGCGACCTTGACCCCAGTGGTGTTCGTGCCGCCGGTGCCGGCCGCGCAGACCTCGATCACCGACTGTGGGATCGAAATTTTGTTCGCAGCGTCCTTGGCCTGGCAGTTGGTGCTGGACAGGCCCTTGGACTGGTCGCTGCCCACGCTGGCGGGAAGCTGGATCGTTGCCGCCCCCTGGGAGGCCGGGACGGGAGCGCGGGATAGGACGAGGCTCTTCAGGATCGTCACCTGCTCGGAGTAGGTGCCCGGGCAGACCTCGACGGCCGGCACCGCGCCCCGGTGCGAGCTCTCGTAGTTCTGGGCCGCGGTCACCGCCGACTGGACGCTGCCGTAGCCAGCGGTCGGGCAGCTCACGTTCGCACGAGCCGAGCCGCCGCCGGATGCCACCCAGAAAACGGGGGGCGTGGCGGCGTCCGCCGCGCGGGCCGGCGCGATGATGGCCGCCGCTACCGCCATCACGCCGCATGAAATGACAAATCGTCTCGGAGATTCGGGCATGCCAGGGTCTCCTTTACTGACAGAACTGGAGAGCGGCAGGCATGCCCGCCGCCCATCGGGATGCTTACCTGGCACATATTAATAGACGCGCCGGCAAAAAAGAAGGTGCACAATTCGTAACCCGGATTCGTACCCAGATTCTCCGGATTTCGCTGGGTTAGCTCGCAAAATATCGTATAGCGAATTATCGGTGGATTACCGTCCGGATGCGGATTAATCGGGCAGGAGCCGGCTTACATGCTGGCGGCAGCGCTCGGCCAGCACCTTGGCCAGGGTCCTGGTGTCCAGGTCCCTGACGATCTCCTCGGCGGTCTGGCCGCCCGCCCCGCCGGCGATGAATGCGCCGAGCGTGGCGCTGGCGGCGGCCTCGACGGGCACCATCGGGGCCGGCCCGTCGTCCGCGCCCGGATCCGGCATGTCGCCGGGCACCTTGCCCAGCGAGGAGATGTCGCCGACGATGTTCACGCCGAGCGATTCGATGTTCCTGGCCATCTCGGCGCTGATCTCGGCGGCGCGGGTCAGCGCCCAGGCCGGGGTCGCGATCCTCGGCTCGCCGGGCGAAGGCTGGCGGGCGTTCTTCATGTGCTCGACCGCGCCGTACCGCATGAACCTGGCGTAGTCGCGGTGCGGCCAGTCCCGGCGGGTGAATTCCTCGTTGAGCAACCGGACGAGTTCGGCCTCCGCCAACGTGAGGGACCGGTTCGACGCCTTTTCCTCGGGCGCGAGGAAGCCGCCGGGCAGGCCGAGCATCGATTCGAAGACGCGCAGCAGCATCAGCCGGTCTGATTCGTCCAGCACGATGACGGTGAGGTTTTCCGGGCCGTTTTCCGCAGCCCAGCGGGTTACCAGCGCGTCATGCCTGTGGCGACGCCAGAAACCCGGTGTCGGCGTGCGCGGCGGATCGCTGAGTATTCCTTCGAGCCATTCCAGGTACCGGAAATGAAAGCCATTTTGCAGATATTGCTGCCATTGTGACGGCATGATCCGGGTCAGGGAGCGCAGCGTCACCACGACGTGGACCCGGGCGCCGCCCAGGTCCGTGATCACGCGGCGGGCCGTGGCGTCGTCCGCCTCGGCGAAGAACTCGCTGCTCAGCACCACGCGCTGGTCGCCGGCCGCGCGGACCTCGCGGACCTCGCGGACCAGGTTGTCCCAGTAGGAGATCTCGGGCCGCGGTCCGCCGCGCAAGGCGGGCTGGCCGGTGACGGCGAGGATGGGCCATAGCGGCTGCCGGCCCCGGCCGGGGTAAACCACGCCCTCGGCGGCCAGTCGTTCCCTGGCCAGGTGCAGGGCGCCCTGGATGGCGGTGGTGCCGGTCTTGTGCGGGCCGATGTGCAGCAGGCGGGTACCCGGTTCCAGCAGGACCGCAGCCATAGTTCTCCCGGCTTGTTCGCGGCCCCGCGTGCAGGATTCTAGGGCTCCGGGGGAGCGGCGGGAGGGCAATCACCGATCCGGGTGTGTCGCCCGGTTCCACCGGGCCCTCAAGTCCGGGGAGACGGTCGGCGGGTAGGCCAATACGTGACCCATGTCGGCTACGAATAAGGAGTGCGGAAACTGACATAGAGGCGGCGGCATGGTCGAGCTCGTTCACCTTCGGCTGACATCGCCGTGGGCCGGTCTCAGGTCGCGATGTCGGGGTAGGGGAGCGCGATGTGCTCCATGGCCCGGGCGTAGCCGATCTGGTACTCCAGCGGGCCGTGGTCGCGCTCGAACATGGCGATGAACAGGGTCAGGGTCAGGAACGGGTGGGCACCCAGCTGGAACAGCGCCACGTGGTCGTGCTCGCGCAGGGCGCGGCGCTCCTCCGCCTCGAACGCCAGCCAGGTCGACTTCTCCGCGGCCACGCAGTTGAGCAGGGTGTTGGCGATCTCCCGCTCCCACCAGTCCACGGTCCCGCCTGGATCGGAACGGTAGCGCTCGACCAGCTCGGGATCGCGGTCCACCGTGTACAGGAACTTGTCCAGCAGGTACTTGCTCACGACGGCGCTCCCTCCGGGTACCAGGTGAAGTAGGCCTCCATGGTGTGGAACAGGTCCAGGCTGTCGGTGTAGTCGGCCTTCACGCCGTCGCCGGCCGCTCCCATCATCAGCATGAAGTCCATGAACCCGTGGGTGGCGTTGCCGGGAGCGTGCAGGCTGTCCAGGGTGACCTCGCCCAGGCAGCCGTCGACGTCGCCGTTGGCGATCCAGGCCACGGCCTTGCGGTCGAACTCCGGGTCGGGGCCGTGCGGGCCGAACTGGCGCGGCCCGCCGAGCTCCAGCGACAGGTGCCCGGTGCCGATGATGGCCACCCGCTTGTCCGACGGCCAGGCCTCGACCATCTGGCGCAGCGCCCGCCCCAGCTCGACGAACCGCGAGGGCCGCGGCATCGGCGGCGCGAAGATGTTGGTGTAGACCGGCACGATGGGCAGGTCGGCCTGCGGCCGCAGGGTGATGATCGGGCAGGTCACGCTGTGGTCGATCCGCAGTTCGTTGCTGAAGGCCAGGTCGAAGCCGGCGTCCAGGCCCTCCCGCAGGAGGTAGGCGGCCAGGTCCTCGTCGCCCGCCAGCCGCATCCGCGGCA
>WNGJ01015329.1_pt1 | contig 10994 bp, 10 predicted proteins | sample 5400611 | NCBI WGS metagenome assembly WNGJ01 (sample SAMN13153375, study PRJNA577476) | soil metagenome | isolation source: 40 cm soil or saprolite under Garry oak tree replicate 1 | place: USA:California | collected 2016-06-15 | reverse complement strand
ACGGCGTCCTCCATGGTCACCTTGAGCAGGGTCCGCTTGCTCGGGTCCATGGTGGTGTCGCGCAGCTGGTCGGGGTTCATCTCGCCCAGGCCCTTGTAGCGCTGGATCAGCACGTTGCTGCGCTGCTCGTCACCGTTGGTGAGCCGCTTCACGTAGGTCTCCCGCTCCTTCTCATCGTAGGCGTAAAACTCCTCCTTGCCCCTGGCGACGCGGTACAACGGGGGCTGGGCGATGTAGATGTACCCCGCGTCGATGAGCTGCTTCATTTCCTTGTAGAAGAACGTGAGCAGCAGCGTACGGATGTGCGCGCCATCGACGTCGGCATCGGTCATGATGATGATCTTGTGGTAGCGCGCGTCGTCCAGCTTGAAGTCGTCGCCCACGCCCGTGCCGATCGCCGTAATGATCGTGCGAATCTCCTCGTTCGAGAGGATGCGGTCGATCCGGGCCTTCTGCACGTTGAGGATCTTGCCGCGCAGCGGCAGAATGGCCTGGAAGCTCCGGTCGCGTCCCTGTTTGGCGGACCCGCCCGCGGAGTCTCCCTCGACGAGGTATACCTCGCACAGCTGCGGGTCCGTGAGGGAGCAGTCGGCAAGCTTCCCGGGCAGCAGGTAGCCGTCGAGGGCGTTCTTGCGCCGCACCAGCTCGCGCGCCTTGCGCGCCGCTTCGCGCGCCCGCGCCGCGCTGATCGCCTTGGCGATGATGGCGCGGGCCACGCTCGGGTTCTTGTCGAGGTACCCGCCCAGCGCGTCGTTCACGACGGTCTTGACGATGCCCTCGACCTCCGAGTTGCCGAGCTTGGTCTTGGTCTGTCCCTCGAACTGCGGATCCTTCACCTTCACGTGGAGCACGCACGTCAGACCTTCGCGGATGTCGTCCCCCGTGAGGGTGAACTCCTCCTTCTTCATCAGGCCGTCCTTCTTGGCCCATTCGTTGATCGTGCGGGTCAGGGCCGCCTTGAAGCCCGTGAGGTGGGTGCCGCCCTCGTGCGTATTGATGTTGTTGACGAAGGAAAACGTGTTCTCGTTGTAACCCTCGTCGTACTGGATCGCGCCCTCCACCTCCACGCCCTCGCGCGTCGCCTCGAACACGATCGGCTTCGCGTGCAGCGGCTTGCGGCTGCCCAGCAGCCACTTCACGAACTCGGCGAGGCCGCCCTTGTAGAGGAACGTCTCTTCCTTCTGCTGGCCCTTGCGCTCGTCCTTCAGGGTGATCGTCAAGCCCTTGTTGAGGAACGCGAGCTCCCGCAGGCGGTTGGCGAGGGTGGCGTAATCAAAGCGCGTGTCAGTGAAGATGGTTGTGTCGGGCTTGAACGTGACTGTCGTGCCCGTGCCCTTCGCCTTCCCGATCACTTCGAGCTTCTTCTTGGTCTCGCCCCGCTCGAACGCCATGTGGTGGCGCTTGCCGTCCCGATCCACCCACACGTCGAGCTTCTCGGACAGTGCATTCACCACCGACACCCCGACGCCGTGCAGTCCGCCTGAGACCTTGTAGGTGGCCTTGTCGAACTTCCCGCCGGCGTGCAGCATCGTCAGCGCAACCTCGACGCCGGGTTTCTTCTCGGTTTTGTGGACGTCCACGGGAATGCCGCGGCCGTTGTCGATCACGGTGACCGAGTTGTCCGGGTGGATCGTCACGTCGATCCGCGTGGAGTAGCCCGCCAGGGCCTCGTCCACCGAGTTGTCCACGACTTCGTAGACGAGATGGTGCAAGCCGCGGCCCGACACCGCCCCGATGTACATCGCCGGGCGGCGCCGCACCGCTTCCAGGCCCTTCAGGACCTGGATGGCATCGGCCTGGTAGTCCCCGTTCCCCTTGGGCTTCGTCGCGACTGGCTTCGCTTTCGCCATGTTCCTCTAACTTGAAAGAAGCCAGCGTATCGTGCGGATACGCCCCGGCCCGCGGCCCGCGTTCACCCGGGCCATGATCTGGGGCGTCATGAGCTGCAGCTCGTTCATCCAGCCGCTCGTGGCGACGCGCACGAACAGCGTGCCGTCGGGCGTCACGCTCTCATCTCATCCCCAACCAAAAGCGCCACGGGAGGTCCCGTGGCGCGCCGCGGCTAGCCCGCGAGAGAGCCTGCAGACAACCCCCCAAACATACCCAGAAGTTATTGTCAGGTCAAGACTTACTAAGTTGTTGCGGCTCAGAGTGAGACCGTCACCACCGTGTCCAGTTGGCCCGTGAACCCGACCACATCGCGGGCCGTAACCGTGACCGGAATCCGGTCGCTCGGGCTGAGGCCCCGTGGAATGACGACCACGAACGGCGCGTCAAACACCGTCTCGAGCAGCCCATCTTCGCCGAGGCGGGGGGCCGTGCCGACCGCGAGCCACACCGAGTCGATGCCGTCCGGGTCTTCGGCATGAATCGTTCCCCGTAGCGTGTCGGGGGAACGGACCGTCTTGGCGAGCACGATCGCGAGCCGCGGCGGAGCCGGGCGGGGTCGCTCGCTCAGGCACCCGGCTAGGGAGCCCAACCCGCAGCCCAGGAAAAACAGTGCCCTGATCGCCCTCACTGCCCCTCGAATTTGGGCGCACGCTTCTCGAGAAACGCCGTCAGCCCCTCCTTCATATCACGCGTCCCTGCGAGCAGGCCAAAGTGATTCGCCTCGAGCAACAGACCCTCGTCCAGCGACATGTCGAGCCCGCGCTCCACCGCCTCCAGGGCCAGCCGCACCGCGAGGGGGCCCATGGCCAGGATCCCCCTGAGCAGCGCCTCGGTCTCGGGGATCAGGCTCGCCGCCGGGATGAGCTGCAGGGCGATGGCTTTGCCCACGAGCCGCGGCAGGCGCTGCGTTCCGCCGTACCCTGGTGCGATCCCCAGCTTCACCTCGGGCTGGCCGAACTTGGCGTTCTCGCTGGCGATGCGCAGGTGGCAGGCGAGCGCGAGCTCGCACCCGCCGCCGAGCGCGAACCCGTTCACGGCGGCGACGACCGGCTTGCCGCAGGTCTCCAGCTGGCGCAGCACTGCCTGGCCCCGGAGCGCGCGCGCCTTCCCGTCGAAGGGGCCCTGGAGGGCGAGCTCCGCGATGTCGGCTCCGGCCGCGAACGCCTTCGATCCGGCGCCGGTGATGACGGCGCCCCTGATTTCGGTTGATGTGGCGATGCGCTCGGCCGCGTCGCCCAGCTCTGCCATCACCTGATCGTTCAGCGCGTTGAGCTTGTCCGGACGATTGATCGTGACGAACGCAATGCTGTCCTTGATGTCGAAGAGGAGGGTGCGGTAGCTCATGCGAGGAACCTAAACGCGGAGCGCGGAGCGCGGAACGTGGCTTCGTCTCGTTTACGTTCCGACTTCCGCGTTCCCACTTCAGCATTACCTTGGCTCCATGACCGCCGTCCTTGCGATCGACCAGGGAACCACCGGCTCGACGGCGCTCGTGGTGGGGGCGGATGGGCGCCTGCTGGGGCGCGGATATCGCGAGATCCCCCAGTTCTTTCCCGCGCCGGGCGAAGTCGAGCACGACCTCGAGGAGATTCTCCAAGCCACCGTGGCAGCGGCGCGCGAAGCGCTGGCCCAGGCGCGCGTCGTGCCCGCCGCGCTCGGCGTGACGAACCAGCGGGAGACGGTGTGCGTCTGGGAGCGTGATACGGGGCGCGCGGTGCATCGCGCGCTCGTGTGGCAGGACCGGCGCACCGCGCCGCGCTGCCTCGTCCTGGCTCGGGACGGGCACGAGGCCATGATCCGCGAGCGCACGGGGCTGGTGCTCGATCCCTATTTCTCCGCCACGAAGATCGAGTGGCTGCTCGAGCACGTACCGGGCCTCGCGCACCGGGTGCGCTCGGGTGAGGTCGTGTTCGGCACCATCGACTCGTGGCTGCTGTTCCGGCTCACGAACGGGCGGGCGTACCTCACCGACCACACCAACGCGTCGCGGACCATGCTCTACAACATCACGGCGCGCGCCTGGGACGACGACCTGCTCGGGCTGTTCGGCGTGCCGCGGCTCGCGCTCCCCGACGTGCGCGCGTCGAGCGGGGTGTTCGGGACCTGCGATGCGCGACACTTCGGTGCCGAGCTGCCGATCTGCGGCGTGGCGGGCGACCAGCAGGCCGCCCTGTTTGGGCAGGGGTGCACCGCGGCGGGGCAGGCGAAGAACACGTACGGGACCGGCGCATTCCTGCTGCTCAACACCGGGGACCGCCGCCCCGAGTCGCGGCACGGCCTGCTGACGACGATCGCCTGCGGGCCGCGCGGCGAGCCCGTGTACGCGCTCGAGGGCAGCGTCTTCATCGCCGGCGCCGCGATCCAGTGGCTGCGCGACGGCCTCAAGGTGATCGCCCACGCGTCCGAGTCCGAGCATCTGGCGCTCGACGTCCCCGACACGGGCGGCGTGTACTTCGTTCCGGCTTTCGTGGGTCTTGGCGCGCCGCACTGGGAGCCGAACGCGCGCGGCACCATCGTGGGACTCACGCGTGGCAGCACCCGCGCACACCTGGTCCGGGCCGCCCTCGAAGCGATGGCGTTCGGCACCAAGGAGGTGCTCGACGCGATGACCGCCGACGCCGATCTGCGGTTGGCTGCCCTCCAGGTGGACGGCGGCGCGGCCGCCAACGACTGGCTGATGCAGTTTCAGGCCGACCTGCTCGGCGTTCCGGTGGCCCGGCCCGACGTCGTCGAGACCACGGCGCTCGGCGCGGCGGCGCTGGCCGGACTCGCGGCGGGCGTTTGGCAGGCTCCCGAGGAGTTTCTGAGCGGGCGGACGTTCCGGCGCTTTCTCCCCGGACCGCGGGCCGGGGCCGTGCGCGCTGGCGAGGCGGGGTGGCGGCGTGCCGTGGATGCGGCCCTACATTGGGCGGCCACGGTGGAGGGGGAGCATGCGGCGGGAAAGGCTGTATAATTAGACCATGAAAATCAACGCCGGAGCCAAATTCGCCATCGGCGCCCTGCTGATCGTCGGCTCGGTCGGCTATCTCATGGCGTCGGGGATCAAGCAGACGGGGCAGTACTTCCTCACGCCGAGCGAGTTGTCGCGCAAGGTCGCGGTGGACCCCTCCTTCTATAATGTCGGGATGAAGGTCGGCGCGCACGTGGTGCGCGGCACCGTGTCCAAAGACGTGGCGTCGCAAACCCTGAGTTTCCAGATCACGGACGGGTCGGCCAGCTATCCAGTCACGTTCCACGGCCTGCCCCCCGACACCTTCAACGATTCGGTCGAGGTCGTGGTCGAAGGGCGCTTGAAGCAGGATGGGGTGATCTACGCCACCAACGTCCTGGCGAAATGCGGCTCCCGGTACGAAGCAGTGCCCAAGGCCTAGATGACGGTTCTCGGCAACCTGGCGTTGTGGGTCGCGCTCTTATTCGGCGTGTGGGCGGGGCTGGTGGGCTTCGTGGGTGGCGTCAAGGGCCGGGCCGACCTGCAGCGCAGCGCCCGGAACGCCGTGTTCGCGTCGTGCGGATCGTTATTGCTCGCGGTGTTCGCGCTCGAATGGGCGCTGTTCCACCACGACTTCAACGTCGAGTACGTCGCGGCGTACACGAGCCGCAACCTCCCGATCTTCTATACGTGGTCCGCCCTGTACGCCGGCCAGAAGGGCAGCTTGCTGTTCTGGGCGACCGTGCTGTCGCTGTTCGGGTCATTGGCGCAGGTGCTCACGGCACGACGGCACCGGGTCTACCTCCCGTACGTGGCAGGCGTTGTCGGAACGGTGACCGCGTTCTTCGTGACCGTGATGGTCTTCGCGGCGAACCCGTTCGGGCGGCTCCCGTATACGCCCGCGGACGGGAGCGGTCTGAATCCCCAGCTCCAGAACCCCGGAATGGTTTTCCATCCGCCCATGCTGTACCTGGGCTACATCTCGATGACCATTCCCTTCGCGTTCGCGATCGCGGCCCTGGTCTCGAAGCAGCTCGACTCGGACTGGCTGGTCGCGATCCGGAAGTGGACGCTCGTATCGTGGCTGTTCCTCTCGATCGGCCTGGTGCTCGGCATGTGGTGGGCGTACGTCGAGCTGGGATGGGGCGGCTACTGGGCGTGGGATCCCGTCGAGAACGCGGCGCTGCTCCCCTGGCTCACCATGACCGCCTTTCTCCACTCGGTCATGATCCAGGAGAAGCGGGGGATGCTGAAGAAGTGGAACCTCGCGCTCGTGATCGGGTCCTGGCTGTTGTCGATCATGGGGACGTTCATCACGCGGTCGGGGGTGATCTCGAGCGTGCACTCCTTTACGGAGTCGCCGGTCGGATACTACTTCCTCTTCTTCCTGATCTTCGCCGCCGTGGCGAGCTACACGCTGTACTACCGCCGCTTGCCGCTCCTCACGGCCGAGGCGCGGCTCGAGTCGATGGTGAGCCGGGAGGCGAGCTTCCTCTTCAATAACCTGTTGCTCGTGGGCGTCGCCTTCTCGGTGCTGTGGGGCACCCTCTTCCCGATCCTCTCAGAGCTGGTGCAGGGGACGAAGGTGACGGTCGGACCGCCGTTCTTTAATCAGGTGAACATTCCGCTCGGCCTCGCGCTACTCGCCCTCACGGGGATCGGTCCACTCATCGCGTGGCGGCGGGCGTCGGTGCCCAACCTGCAGCGGCAGTTCGCCGTGCCGGTGACCAGCGGGGTCTTCACCGGACTCGTGTTGCTGCTGCTTGGTATGCGCGATGTTTACGCGCTCCTGGCGATTGCGATCGGCGGGTTCGTGGTCGGCACCGTGGTTCAGGAATTCGCGCGCGGCACGCGTGCCCGCCATCGCCAGTACAGCGAGCCGGTCCCCGTCGCCCTCGCCCACCTCGTGGCGCGCAACCGCCGTCGCTACGGCGGCTACATCGTGCACATCGGGATCGTCGTGTTGTTCGTCGCGTTCGCCGGCATGGCCTTCAAGACGGAGACCGAGGCGACGCTCCGGCCGGGCGAGTCGGCGAGCATCCGCAGCCCGTATGGCTGGACGTACACCTTCACCCACCTCGGCATCTCGCAATTCGATCAGCTCAACCGCCAAGTCACCGCCGCGACGATCGACGTGCGGCGCAACGGAAAACGAATCGGCCTTATCACTAGCGAGAAGCGCCAACACGTCGACGCCCTCGGGCGCCCCACGTACCAGCCCTCCACCGAACCTGGCATCCGCAGCGATCCGCTCGAGGATCTCTACATCGTGCTGGGCGGCGTTGTGAACGGCAGCGAGCAGGCTGTCTTCCGGCTCACCATCAACCCGCTGGTCTGGTGGGTGTGGTATGGGGGGCTGATCGTGGTGATCGGCGGGCTGATCGTGATGTGGCCGGGTGGTGGCTCGCTGGCCGTCAAACGGAGCCAGGCGGGATATGCCGTGAGGTTGCTGGGGGAGGGGACGTGAGCGTCACACGTCGCGACTTCTTTGGCTTGCTGAGCGCCGTCGCCCTTACCGCCCTGTACCGCCCTGTACCGCCCCTGACCGCCCAAGCCCCGGATTCCCTCCCCGGCTCCGGCCCCTCCGGCCGCCTCTGGGATCCGTCCCGGGCCGGCAGGCCCCTCGAGCCCGTCACGGCGGCCGACAACGACGCGGCGCTTCAGGCGATTGAAAAACGGCTCCACTGCACGTGCGGGTGCGGTCTCGACGTGTACACCTGCCGGACCACCGATTTCACCTGCACGACGAGCCCCGCGATGCACCAGCGCGTGGTCACGCTGGCGCAGCAGGGCAAGAGCGCGCAGGAGATCCTGGATGCGTTCGTGCGCGAGAGCGGCATAGCGATCCTGATGGCGCCGCCCAAACGGGGGTTCAACCTGGCGGGCTATTTCATGCCGGGAGTGGTGATCCTCGTCGCCGCCGTGCTGCTCACCCTCGCGCTGCGCCGCTGGACGCGCGCCGGCGCAGTCGGCGCGCGGAGCCCCGCACCCGCCCCCTCCCTCCCTCCGGACGCGTCGGCCGCAGAGCTCGAGCGGCTGCGCCACGAGCTCGAGCAGTTCACCGACTAGTCCTGCCGTGATCGAATTCGTCGTCGGCGTGCTGCTCGCCGCTCTCGCGGTGTGGTTCGTGCTGCAGCCGATCTTCCGGCTTGAACTGGCGGGAAGCGGGAAGCGGGAAGGGGGAAGGGGTGACGATGCCGCGGATCCTGATGACGACTTGAGTCCGCGCGCCGTCGCGTTGGGGGCGCTCCGGGAGATCGAGTTCGACCGCGCCACCGGCAAGCTGTCCGACGCGGACTACGACGCGCTGCACCGCAGGTACACGGCCGAGGCGTTGGCCGCGCTGCGCGCGGAGCGCGGGGCGCGGGAGGGCCCCGCTCCGGCAGCCCAGCGGGCGCCCGCCGTCGCGGGGCCCTCCCGCGCCCCGCATCCCGCCTGCCCCACCCACGGTCGCCGCGCCGAGCCCGATGCCGCCTTCTGCTCCGAGTGCGGCCGCCGCCTGGCCGAGGCGCCAGGGTATTGCGCCCGCTGCGGCTCGGCACTCGAAGTGGACGCCCGCTATTGCCACAGCTGCGGCACGAGCGTCGCGGCCTAACCTCTTGAGCGCCCGACTTCGGGCACGGGAGCCGATCGTGAGACGACTCGGACTGCGGATCGTGGTGGGATTGGCCCTGGCGGCGATCGTGGCGACGCCGGCGCACGCCCAACGGCGTCGCATGCGGGGCGGGCGGGCGGTGGCGGGGCGCGGCGCTCCCGAGCTCGGCGGCCACGTGGGGTACAACTTCGACGCGCAGAACGCCGTCGTCGGCGTGCAGGCCACATTCCCCCTCGCACCCCAAATCGACTTCTATCCATCTTTCGATTACTACACGATCAGCAACGCCACGGAGTGGGCGCTCAACTTCGACCTGAAGTTGCGGCCGCCGGCGTTCCGGTTCTGGTATTTCGGGTCTGGATTGAACATCCTGCACGTGAGCGCGGCGGGCGCGAGCGACACCAAGACGCATCTCAACGTGTTCGGCGGCCTGCAAGGGCGCCCGGGGCCGATCCGCCCCTACGCGGAAGCCCGGGAGATCCTGGGCGACGGCAGCCGCTTCCAGCTGGTCGGAGGTTTGAGCTTCACCCTCCGTTAGAACTCGAAGCTCTCCATCTTCTGCAGGCCGACGCGGAGCGGGACCACCGTCGCTGCGGCGCAGATGCCGGCGGCGACTGCGAAGGCCCCCACCATCCGGGCGTTCATCGCGACCGCGCGACCCGTGTAGAGGCTGTTCAGGTACACGGATACCGGACCACTCAACACCAGAATCACGCCCGCGAGCAGCACGATCGTCGCCATCATGAAGACGAGCCCGCCGAAGGACGTGGGGATCTGCGCCGCGTTCTCCGTCTCGAACTGCGGGTACAACGCGCCGAAGCCCAGAGCCATCGCCGCGATGGCCAGGGTGAGGCCCGAGATCGCCGCCAGGCTCACGACCATCATGAACGGGGGCACCTTGAGCAGCACGTTGGTCACCCCCGTCAGCACGAGCGCCAGGCCGAGCAACGGCACCGTCCCCACCCAATACTTGGACCAGAGCAGGGCGCGCAGGTCGAGCGGGCTCGAGCGGAGCAGCCACATGTGCCGTCCCTCGAGCGAGATCGCGGGAAAGATGAAGCGAGCCGCGATCGACGCCAGCACGAATCCCGAGAGTCCGAGGTTCAGGAACGACACCAGCGTGACGTAGAAGTGCGGGATCTGCTCGCCCGAGAACAGGGGCAGCGCCTTCACGTTGAAGATATAGACCACCACGAGGACGCCGAGTAAGATCAACTGGCTCCACTGGGTAGTGTCGCGGAAGAACAGCCGGATGTCCTTCAGGATGAACTCCCGCTTCGCGACGGGCAGCGGCCGAAGCGCTGTCCCGATCGTCCAGCGCCAGAAGCCTCCCCGTACGAACCGCTCGGCACCCTCCTGGGCCTTGGTGAACCCCTGCGCGAACAGCTCGCGGTGCATGAGCGCGCCCAGCGTCACGAACCCTGCCGCCGTCGTCCAGAGAAGCGCCAGCGGCAGCGGATCGAAGGCCCCTCGCAGCTGACTCATGATCGCCTGGGTCGCCCACTCGCTCGGGAGCAGCGGGGAGGTCGGCGTGCGCAGCACGGTGATGAAGTCGAGCAAGTTGCGGAAGCCCTCCGGCCGTGCCAGGCGCTCCGGCCGCACCAGCCGGAACAACAGCACCACGCCGCCCGCGGCTCCCAGGGCGATGATCGAGAGCAGATCACGCGTGCGCCGCGCCGGGAAGATGTTCACGAGCACAAGCGTGATGGCCGAGCCGACCACCGCTGGGAGCACGAGCAGGGGAGCGATCGTCAGCACCGCGTAGGGAGCGAACAGCCAGCCGCCATGGTAGATCACGCCGTACGCCGTGAGGATCGGAATCGCGGTGAGCGCCACCATCCACGAGGAGTGCAGCAGCGTTTCCCCGAGCTTCGCGAGGTAGAGCCGCAACCAGTCCACCGGCGACGAGACGAGCAGATCCAGGTCCCGGGCCAGGAAGAAGCTGGACAGCGCCGTCACCACGTTCGACAGGATGAGGATCGAGACGAACGAGAGCAGGACCAGTCCCAGCAGCTTCGCGGCGAGCAGCGGCCCCAGCTCCTCCACGCCCCGGAAGTACTTGAGGATGCGGTACAGCACTCCATAGGCGGCGATCCAGAACGCCGCTCCCACGATCGCGAGCGTCACGGGCCGGCCCCAGCCGCGCCCGCGCTCCTCGCGGAGGCGCTGTAACGCCGTGCGCCACTTTGGCTGGAGCACGTGTCGCAGGGTGGGCTGTTTCATGGGCTGCCGCCCAGCACCTCGGCGAGCTCGCGCACCTGGACGCCCCCCGTGAGCCGCAGGAACAGCTCTTCCAGACTCACGTTGCCTGCGGCCGTCTGCCGCCGCAGCTCATCCATGCTGCCGCATGCGGCGATCTTGCCGTGCTGCATGATCGCGATCCGGTCGCACATCGCTTCCGCGACTTCGAGCGTGTGCGTGCTCATCAGCACGGTGCCGCCGCGGCCCACGAATTGGCGGAAGATGTCCTTGAGCAGCCGCGCGGCCTTGGGGTCGAGCCCCACCATCGGCTCGTCCACGACGATGCACGCCGGCCGGTGAATGAGCGCGCTCGAGATGATGAGCTTCTGCCGCATCCCG
>WNGJ01010232.1_pt1 | contig 10994 bp, 8 predicted proteins | sample 5400611 | NCBI WGS metagenome assembly WNGJ01 (sample SAMN13153375, study PRJNA577476) | soil metagenome | isolation source: 40 cm soil or saprolite under Garry oak tree replicate 1 | place: USA:California | collected 2016-06-15 | reverse complement strand
GGACGTGCTGCCCGCCAGGCTCGAACAGTACGATCCGCTGTGGCTCGACGGGCTGTGCCTCTCGGGTGAGATCGCGTGGGGCCGCGTGTCAGCCGCCGGTCCGTCGAACGGCCACAAGTCCGGCCCGATTCGCACCACCCCCATCGCGCTGTTCCGGAGGGAGCGCGGAGCGGTGTGGCGGTCCCTGAGGACCCAAACCGAGCCGGCGCAGCTCGCCCTCTCGCACTCGGCCCGGGCCGTGCTCGAGGCGCTCGACGCCCGCGGCGCGTCGTTCTTCGGGGACCTCGTGAACGCGACGGGCTTGTTGCGCACGGCGGTCGAGCAGGGACTCGCCGAGCTCGTCGCGTGGGGGCTCGTGACCTCAGACAGCTTCGCCGGCTTGCGTGCGCTGCTCGTTCCCTCGGACCGGCGGCGGCCGCTCGGCGGGGCCACGCTGCGGCGGCGGCGCGGTCCGGTGGCGCCGTTCGGGGTGGAGACGGCGGGGCGGTGGGCGCGCGTGAATCCCGGGTCGCCCCTCTCGGAGGAGCAGGTCGCGGAGGCGGTGGCCTGGCAGCTGCTGCGCCGCTACGGCGTCGTATTCCGTCGCCTGGTGCAACGCGAGAGCTTGCTCGTGCCGTGGCGCGACATCCTGCGCGTGTACCGCCGCCTCGAGGCGCGGGGCGAGATCCGGGGCGGCCGCTTCGTGGGCGGGTTCTCGGGAGAGCAGTACGCGCTTCCCGAGGCGGTGGGATCGCTGCGCGCGGTGCGGCGCGAGGAGTCCGCCGGTGAGCTCGTCGCCGTGAGCGGCGCCGATCCCCTGAACCTCGTCGGCATCCTCACGCCCGGTGAGCTCCTCCCAGCGCTCGGCGCGAACCGCGTGCTGTACCGGGACGGCGTGCCGGTCGCCCTAAGCGGGGAAGGGGGAAGGGGGAAGGGGGAACGGTTCCTGGTCCCGGTGTCGGTGGACGAGGAGGAGGCCCTGCGTGGGGCGCTGGTGCGCCGGCGTGACTCGGACGCGGATTCCGCGCTAGGTCACGGCCGCCACATCCGGCGCCAGGCATGCCCCGCCACGCGACGCAGCATGCCGCGGCGTTCCGAGCGGACGACCGCGCGGAGATGCACGTCCGGTAGCACTCTGTCGAACCCCGCCGCGCGGTCGGCCGCGTTGCGATACCAGGCGAGCCCACCAAACAGCCGCACCGCCCAGTACAGCGTGTACTTCACCGCGCCGCTCACCCCGAGCACGCCCATCGCCTCGAGGAAGATCGCGTCCGCCTGCGGGCGCGGGCGCGCCTGCGTCCAGTACAGCCAGTCGTGAATCACCGTGGCGTTCCCGTAGCGGCCCCACTTCGGCAGGATGATCCAGAAGGGCCGCGGGATCGTGGCGAAGTCGGTCTGGAACCCGACGGCCACCTCGATGTGGTCGCCGCTCGCCTCGGCGCCGACGTCGTAGCCGAAATCGCGCATGATCACCCACGTGCTGCCGTCGGCGAGCGGGGAGACGAGGAGGACGTCCGTGAAGCGGCTCAAGCGGCCGACCGGCGCCTCAGCTCACGGGCTGCTTCAGCTTCTCGAAATAGTGCTTGCGGAGCTTCGCCACCTTGGGCGCCACCACCGCGCGGCAGTAGGCCTGGTTCGGGTTGCGGCGGAAATAGCCGCGGTGGTACTCCTCGGCGGGATAGAATTCGGTGAAGGGGACGAGCTCGGTCACGATGGGGTCGTCCCAGACCTTCCCCACCTCGAGCTCCTTGATCACCTGCTCGGCGACCGCCCGCTGCTCGGCGCTGTGGTAGAAGATCGCCGAGCGGTATTGCGTGCCCGTGTCGGGCCCCTGGCGGTTGAGCGTGGTGGGGTCGTGGAGCGTGAAGAACACCTCGAGCAGCTCGCGGTAGGTGACGACTGCGGGATCGAAGGCGATCTGCACGACCTCCGCGTGCCCCGTCGTGCCGGTGCACACCGCTTCGTAGCCCGGATGGGGCACGTGCCCGCCCGCGTAGCCCGACGTCACGCCCGCGACGCCCCGCAGCTGCTCGAACACGGCTTCGAGGCACCAGAAGCAGCCGCCGGCGAGGGTGGCGAGTTCCATGCTACAATCTAACTCACCCCCAGTCCTTCGACTCCGGCGCGACGCGGCGCATGGACCTTAGAAATGCCATTTCGGATTGCGGATTTCGGATTGCGGATTCGACGGGTGGTCCTTCGATTCCGCAATCCGCAATCCGCATTCCGCAATGCAGTCCCCTCACCTCCTCCGCAAGCAGATTCACCGTCCCGTCGTCCTTCGCGAGCTTGCCGCGCACCCACAGCAGCGGCTCGCCGCGTATCGCCGGCCGGTGGCGCTGGTACACGTCGGGCCGGACGATCACGTTCACCATCCCCGCCTCGTCCTCGAGCAGCACGAAGATGAACCCCTTCGCCGTCTCCGGCCGCTGGCGGGCGACGACGAGTCCCGCGACCTCGACCCCGGAGCCGTGCTGCAATCCAGGGAGGCGATCGCTCGACACCACGCCGGCCGGGAGCGCGTCGCGTAACAGCTGCAGCGGATGGCCGCTCGCCGCGAAGCCGAGCACGGCGTACTCGGCGAGCAGTCGCTCGCCGGCCTCGAGCCCGCCGAAGCGCAGGTGCTCGAACGGGTGGTTGAGCGGCAGCTCGAGCTGGCGCCGGCGGCGGGCGTCGTCCCCCGGATTGGCCGTGGGCGGCAGCCACAGGCCCACCTGCCACACGAGCTCGCGCCGGGTGAGTCCGAACCCGTCGCACCCGCCCACCCACACCAGGTGCTCGATCGCCGGGCGCTTGAGCTGCGGGGGAGCGCGCCGCACGACGTCGCCCACGCTCCGAAAAGGGCCGACCCGCTCGCGCTCGGCCACGACCGCGGTCGCCGTCTCCTCGCTCCAATCTCGGATGAACGCGAGGCCTACCCGCACGACACCAGCTCCCCTTCCCCCTTCCCCGGCCTTCAACCGGCCTTTTCCCTCGTCTGCAACCGTGCACCACACATCGCTCACGTTGACGTCGGGGAGCCGGATCTCGATCCCGTTCCGCTTGGCGTCCCGCCCCAGCGCGTCCAGGGAGTAGAACCCCATCGGCTGGTTGTTGAAGAGTCCCGTGTAGTACTCGGCGGGGTGGTAGTGCCGCAGCCACGCCGACTGGTAGGCGAGGAGGCCGAACGCCGCGGCGTGCGATTTGGGAAAGCCGAACTCGCTGAAGGCGATCACTTGCGTGAACACTTTCTCGGCGACGCGCTCCGTCACGCCGCGGGCCGCCGCCCCGCTGCGGAACTCCTCCCAGAAGCCCGCCATCAGCTCGCGGCTGCGCCGGCGGCTCATGGCGCGGCGCAGGGCCTCGGCCTGCCCCGCCGTGAAGCCGGCGAGCGCCTGGCACACCTGCAGCACCTGGTCCTGGTAGAGGATCACGCCCAGCGTCTCGGCGAGCACGTCCCGCAGCAGCGGGTGGTCCACGGGCGGCTCGTAGGGGCGGCCGGCCTCGCGGGCGCGGCGCTGCTCCTCGCGCCGCCGCACATAGGGGTTCACCGCCCCGCCCACGATCGGTCCGGGCCGGACGATCGCCACTTCGACGGCGAGATCTGCGAGGTCGCGCGGCCGGGTGCGGCGCAGCATCTGGATTTGCGCGCGGCTCTCGATCTGGAACAACCCCACCGTGTCGCCCCGGCAGATGCGGTCGTAGACCGCCTGGTCGGCGAAGTCGATGCGCGACAGGTCGGGCGGCTCTCCCTCGCGCCGCGCCACGAGCTCGACGCACTCCTCCACCAGCGACAGCATCCCGAGGGCGAGGAAGTCGATCTTGACGAAGCGCGCATCGTCGCAGGAGTCCTTGTCCCACTGGCACACGACGCGGTCCGGCATCGCCGCGCGCTCGAGCGGCACGAGCTCCACGAGCGGCCGGCTCGAGATGATCATCCCGCCCACGTGCTGCGACACGTGGCGCGGCAGCCCCGCGATCTCCTCCGCCAGCTCGCACAGCTCCTTCCACAACGGGGCGTTCCTGCGGCCCTCGAATCCGGGAAGCTGATCGAGCTCATCCGCCAATCCGCTCGTCCCCGTATCCGCGAGCTTCGCCACCTGCTCGATCTCTCCCGCCGGCAGATCCAGCGCCTTGCCGATCTCGCGTACCGCCGAGCGCAGCCGGTAGGTGGGGAACGAGCAGACGAGCCCCACGTGCTCGGCGCCGTAGCGCGCGTACACCCGCCGGATCAGCTCCTCGCGGATCTCCCGCGGGAAGTCGAGATCGATGTCTGGCACCGACGCCAGCGTCTCGTTCAGGAAGCGGCCGAGGAACAGCCGGTTCGCGACCGGGTCGATGTGCGACAGCCCGAGCAGGTAGCACACGATGGACGACACCGAGGACCCGCGGCCGCGCCCGGGGAGCAGGTTGCCCGTCGCCCGGCGCGAGCCGCGCCGCACGTCGGCCGCCACTTCGCGCGCCAGGTCGAACAGGTCGTGGTAGACCAGGAAAAATCCGCTGAGCCGGTGGTGCTCGATGAGCGTCAGTTCTTGCTCGAGCCGGCGCTCGGCCTCGCTGCGGTTCTCGGAGCCCTGGGCATAGCGCTGCTCGAGCCGTGAACGGCACAACTCGGCGAGCGCCCGGGGGGCGGGCGTCCGGTCGGCGCCCCGGAAGTCGGGGAAGCCGTAGCCCAGGTCTCGCGTGAGATCGAACGCGCGGCAGCGCTCGGCGATGACGCCCGCAGTGGCGACAGCATCGGGACAGTCACGGAACAGCATCGCGACTTCTTGGAGTGGTCGCAGGGAGAATTCGCTGTTCGGTCGCCGCGCGCCGTGCGCGCCGTCGAGCGTAGTGCGGTGGCGGGTGGCGACGAGCACATCGTGCAGCCGGTGACGCTCGCGGCTGTGATAATGCACGTCACCCGACGCCACGACGCCAAGTCGTGCGTCATGAGCGAGGTCGGTGAGGGCTCGCGTGAGCGCGAGATCGCCCCGTACGTAGTTCCGCTGCAGCTCGACGAAGAAATTCTCCCGCCCGAACACCGCGCGGCAGCGCTCGGCGCAGGCCCGCGCGGCGGCGCGCCCTTCTGTGCGCAGCAGCCGCGGCAGGAGGCCGTCGCGGCAGCCGGACAGGACGATCAGCCCCTCGTGGCGCGCTTCGAGCGCGGCGAACTCGAGCCGGGGGTCGCGGCGATCGGCACGGCCGAGGTGGGCCTCGGTGATCAACCTGCATAGGTTCGCATATCCTTCAGGCGTCTCGGCGAGAATCGTCACGTGAGAACCGTCGAGCAGCGTCAGCTCCGCACCGGTGATCGCCTGGAGGCCGAGCGACTTCGCCTCCTGGGCGAACGCCATCGCGCCGTAGATGCCGTTGTGGTCGGTGAGCGCCAGCGCCGGGTAGCCCAGGTTCGCGGCCGTGAGCGCCAGCTGCTCGGGGAGGGAAGCGCCGTCGAGAAACGAGAAGGCGGAGTGGCAATGGAGCTCTACGTACACTGAAAATCGTGGGGAGTGGGGAGTGGTACTTGACGGTACGAACTGAGCGGACGGTGTGCACCGTCGAGTACCACTCCCCACTCCCCACGCCGTTAAGGTTTTTGCATCCACCACTCTCCGGTGATTTGGTCCTCGAACAACACCAGGCGCCCACCCCCCTCGAGTACGACTTCGACATAGCGTCGCACGATCGGCTGACGCCACCATTCATCGTTGATGCGCCACATCTCGCCAACTGCCTCCACTCGTGTTGCGCTTCCCGTTTCTCGTTTAACGATTGCGGGTATCCCACGCCCGTCCACTTCCACTTGCACCCGTTGCGGCACGTTGAGCGCCCGAAGTCTGTCAGGCCCATTCCGCATTCCGCACTCCGCATTCCGCACTAGGGTTCATAGTCGATCAGCGCGTAGCGGCGTTCCGGAAGACGGGACCATGGCTGGACCTCGATGACGTGATGCAGCATGGGGCGTTTGAGCCGGAGCGTGATCTCCTGGACGGCGCTCCGCAGGGCGCGCCGTTGGCCGGCCCGCGCGGCGGCACCCGCGTCCCGGGCGAAGAGCTGCAGCTCGGCGGTGCCCGGGGCGAAGGCGGTGAACTCGACGACGAGCCGCTCCACGGCGCCCGCGGGCGGCGCCTGCGCCAGGCGCGTCTTGAGCGGCGCGGCGATGTGGTCGCGGTCCGCGGAGGGGTCCTTGAGCGTGGCCGCGGCGAGCCACGAGGCGGCGCGCTCGAGCTCGGCCCGCGCGCGCACCGCCTGCACGCGCCACCCCGTGCGGCGCGGATGCCGCAGCGCGCGCTCGATCAACCGCTCGAGCGCGAGCACGAGCATCTCCCGGTCCGCCACCGGCGTGAAGAAGGTCAGGGAGACGCTGATCGGCTCGGGGAGCACGCGGCCGACGACCGGCTCCGCGGTCGCGCCCGCCGCGAGCCGCCACCAGCGGCGACCGGCGCGCCCGAACTGCGATACGATCGCCTCCTCGGGCAGCGCGGCGAGCCGCCCCAGCGTGCGGAGGCCGAGCTGCCGGAGCCGCCGGTGCGCGTCGGGATCGAGCGGCAGCACGGCGACAGGCTGCGCGGCGAGGAACTTCCCCTCCTCCCCCGCATGGACGATGATCGCGCAGCCCGGCTTGGCGCGGGTCGCTGCTACCCAAGCCACGAACTTCCCCTGACCCCACCCCACACGGAAATACGGAGTGCGGAATGCGGAATGCGGAGTATTCAATGCTGCGTGCGGCATCGAAGGGCGGACGTCAAACTCCGCACTCCGCATTCCACATTCCGCACTCATTTCATTCCGCACTCCGCACTTGATTGCATCGATGATCCCCTCCGGCCCTCCGTAGATCCCCTCCAGCCCATCCATCCCCACGTACGCGAGCCCCAGCTCCGCCGGCTCCACCACGGGGCTCACCCGGGCGAGCGCGGCCAGCAGCAGCGCGAATCGCTCGTCGTAGTGAACCGGATCGGGCTCGCACAACCGCAGTGCGGGACAGAGACCGATCGCCTGGCTCACCGTCATTCCCGGCCGCACCCCCGCTTGACGGGCGAGCGGCGAGACCTGCCACACCACCCGGCGGCTCGCGTCGGGGGCGAGCAGCGCGCTGGGCTGGGACGCGAGCTCGGGCCGCCGCGCCTCTTCGCAGCGTAGCGCGAACAGCGGGATCCAGACGCAGACGGCCACAGAGCTCGTCGGCGGGGGAGAGAGATACCGATCCATCCGGGTGTCTTAAGGGGACCCGAATATATCCCGAAGATGAGCCAGCTGCAAGGCTCGAGACAAATTTCATAAGTATCTGATTTACAGAACGTTATGTCACACCTGTCGGAGCCATGAGCAAACGCATAAGATGACCCCGATGGATCAGTACCAGCCGTCGCTCTTCGCGGAGACGCTGCCAGCGCCGCGACCCGACCTGGTCGAACTGGCGCGGCGGCTGCCGCCGGGCGTGCGCTTCGGGACCTCGACGTGGACCTACGACGGGTGGGCGGGGGACGTCTATCATCGCCGGTACCGGGGTGCGCAGCCCGCCAGGCGGCTGGAGGAGTACGTGCGCTACCCGCTGTTCCGCACGGTGGGGATCGACAGCGCGTTCTACGAGCCCCCCTCCGAGGAGGCGCTGGCGGCCTACGCGCGGGCGCTGCCGCCCGGGTTTCCCTGTGTCAGCAAGGTGTGGGACCGGATCACGGCCAAGCGACTCAATCTCGAGGGGCGGTGGGGCCCGCTCGCGGGGCAACGGAATCCCGACTTCCTGAACGCGGAAGTCTTCAAGGACGCCGTGCTCGGCCCCTACGAGCGCGCGTTCGGCGATCACGCCGGGGCGTTCGTGTTCGAGTTTCAGGCGATGCGCGGCAAGGATCTCCCCGATCCGCTCGAGTGGGCCGATCAGCTCGATCGCTTCTGCGAGCAGCTGCCCGCGGGGCCCCGCTACGCCGTCGAGCTGCGCAACCCGGAGCTGCTCACGGATATCCACGGCGAGGTGCTGAAGCGGCACGCGGTGGCGCACGTCTTCAACTCCTGGACCGACGTGCCGGCGATCGGGGCGCAGCTCGCGCTCGGGTGGACGTTCACCGCGCCCTTCACCGTGGCGCGGGCCCTGCTCAAGCCGGGTCGGGCGTACAGCGACGCGGTCAAGCTGTTCGAGCCCTACGACCGGCTGCGGGAGCCGTTGCCGGAGTTGCGCCGCGATCTGGTGCGGCTCATCGACGAGACCGTGCGCCGCCGGACGGAGGCGCTCATCCTCGTCAACAACCGCGCCGAGGGCTACGCGCCGGGGACGATCCGCGCGCTGGCGGAGCTGTGGGAGGAAGGGGAGGAGGGAAGGGGGAAGGGAGAGGGATGAAGCAGACCGTTCCGTCCCTCCCCATCCCCCTGCTGCGTGACGCGGTGGCGCGGCAGGCGGCGCGCGTCTCGTTGCGACGCGCCGCCCGCGAAGTCGGCGTCTCTCCCAACGGGTTGCGCAACTTCCTGAACGGCGCGGCGCCCCGCAGCACGACGCGCGCCAAGCTCGAGCGCTGGCTCGCGGCGAGGAGCGGGCCGTTGCGGCCGCCGACGGTGGGCCGGCTGGTCCGCCTGCTCAACGAGCTGGCTGGCGATCTCGCGCCCGAGCAGGCCGCGGCCCTGGGCCGCGACATCGCCCGCCTCCTGGCCGTGGCGTACGAGCAGCGGCGCGTCTCGCCGCCCAGGTGGGTCCAGGAGCTGGCCAAGCAGTCCCGCCGCCGCGCCGCCTCCGGGCCCGACGTCGCCTGATCGGGCCCCTTGCTGGCAACCGCATTCGGCGCTATTGCTAGTGCTGAGATGGTGCAGGTCGTGCAGGTCCGCGTGCGCCCGCCACGTGGTTACATGGATCACGTCCCCTCGCAGCCGACATTCGACATGCTCACCGTTCTCGTGGTGGACGACGACCGCGAGCTGCGGGAGAGCCTGTGCGCTTTCTTGCGGCAGCGTGGCTGCTCGGTCACGGCCGCGGCGGGTGGCGTCGAAGGGCTGCAGGCGATCATCCTCGACACCTTCGACGTCGTGGTCACCGACACGCAGCTGCACGGCAGCGAGTGGTTCTGGCGCCAAGCGACCACCCTGCGCCCGGGACTGCGCGGCCGCTTCATCTTCTGCACGGCCGAGCAGCTGTCGCTCGGCGTGGACGGCCCCACCGACTCCGAGCGCTTCATTCTCAAGCCGATCCGCTCCGACACGCTGTGGCAGGAGATCCAGGCGATCGGCGCGCGCGGGCGGACTCCCTCATAGGCCGAGCTCGCGCTGCGCCGGCTCCCGGCGAGGCCGGTAGCGGTCCCGCATCCCGTCGTTCACCGGAAAGCCGAATCGCTGCTGGAGGCGTTTGATGCGCCGCGTCAGCGCTGCGGCGTAGGTGCGCGGCGCGGCGCTCTGCCGCGCGTACGCGCGGCGGTAGCGCGTGGCGAGCTCCGGGAAATGCTCCTCCAGCACCGGGAGGAAGCGGTCGCGGATGGCGGGGTAGAGGCGGAGCGGCCCCGCGTGGAGGAACCGGGCCCCAGCCTCGCGCGCCGCGCCGAACAGCGCCTCGAGACGCGGCAGGTCGTCCGTGACGCCCGGCAGCACCGGCGCCACGATCAGCCCCGCGTTGAGTCCCGCGGCGGTCAGGCGGCGCAGCGCCCGCAGCCGCACCGCGGGCAGCGGCGTGCGCACCTCGACCCTCCGGATCAGCGCCGCGTCGACCGTGATGAGCGAAACGTAAATCTCGAGGTCGTTCCGGTCTTGCACGCGCTGCAGCACGTCGATATCGCGGGCGACGAGCGGGCTCTTCGTGATCAGCCCGACTGACAGCTCCTCGCAACGCGCCAACCGCTCGAGCACCTGGCGCGTCAGCCGGAAGCGCCGTTCGGCGGGCTGATACGGGTCCGTCGCGGTGCCGATGACGATCGTGTCGGACGGTCGGCCAGTCGGACCGGCGGACCGAAAGTAGCGCTGCAGGTCGCGCTCGAGGGCCGCGAGGATCTGCTCCTTGACAAAGATCCGCTGCTCGAACGCCTCCCAGCCGTGCGGCCCCCGGAACTCGCGCAACTGGTCGTCGCTCAGCTTCCCCGCGTCGTGAGCTCGCTCGACGACGTAGCGATGGGCGTAGCGGGCGTAGCAGTAGCTGCACCCGAACTCACAGCCGACGTAGGGATTGAGCGACCAGAAATCCATCCCGGTCTGCGTGGGGGAGTTGAGGATCGAGCGCGTGCCGAGCGCCACGAACTTCGTGCCGCGCAGCCGCTCGTCGAGAACCGGGAGGGCGTTCGTCACCCGCAGCTCGACCAGCCGCACTCGCGGCACACGAGGCACCCCGACTGGTGGAGCAGCGGGACTCCGCAGTCGGGGCAGGGCCGGGACGCGGGCAGCCCTAAAGGACTCCCTGACGGTCGCCCTAACGGACTCCCTGACGGGGTGCGGGAAGGATCCGGAACAGGCAAGATCGGTTGCATGGTGGGCGGCCCGGGCGTAACCCGAATATATCCCGAAGCAGGCTCACGGCAAGGATCGCTGCCAGTTACCATAATGCAATGTCGAACAAGCGGATAGCATTCCAGGGGGAGCCCGGCGCCTACAGCGAGGAGGCGCTCTACCTGCTGCACCCCGATGCCGCGTCCCAGCCGCAGCGGGAGTTTCGCGACGTCGTGGACGCGGTGCTGGGCGGGCGGGCGGACTACGGACTCCTGCCGATCGAGAACTCGTTGGTCGGTTCCGTGGCCACGAACTTCGACCTGATCGCGGAGTCGGGGCTCGTGGTGGTGGCCGAGGTGGTGAGCGCCGTGCATCACTGCCTGCTGGCGCTGCCCGGTGCAGCGCCCGGTAGGCTGCGCCGGGTCATTTCACATCCCGTGGCCCTGGCGCAGTGCGAGCGGTTTCTGCGGGGACTCGCGGGCGTGGAGGTAGTGGCGTTCTACGACACCGCTGGGGCGGCGGCCGAGGTGGCGCGGTGCCGCGATCCGGCGCTCGGCGCCGTCGCTGGCGCGCTGGCGGGGCGGCGCTACGGGCTCGCGGTCGCGGCCGAGCGGATCGAGGACGAGCCGCACAACCAGACCCGGTTTCTGCTCGTGGCGCGGGAG
>WNGJ01008402.1_pt1 | contig 10994 bp, 10 predicted proteins | sample 5400611 | NCBI WGS metagenome assembly WNGJ01 (sample SAMN13153375, study PRJNA577476) | soil metagenome | isolation source: 40 cm soil or saprolite under Garry oak tree replicate 1 | place: USA:California | collected 2016-06-15 | reverse complement strand
GGCGGGGATTTTGGGGCGCGACCGTCGCCGCCATCGCGTTCATCCTCCCGCCGTTCCTGATCGTCACCGTGGTCGCCGCGCTCTACGTGGCTTTCTCCGGCACGACCGCGATACAGGCGCTCTTCTACGGGATCGGTCCGGCGGTGATCGCGCTCATCGCGCGCGGGGCCTGGAAGCTGTTGGGAGTGAGCGTGCGCAGCGATCGACGACTCTGGGCGATCTTCGCCGTCGTCGCGGTCGTGACCTTCGTCGTACGGAGCGAGGTCGCGGTGCTGTTCATCCTCGCCGGCGTGGTCGGCGTGCTGCTCTACGCGCCGCCGCGTTGGCCATCGCCGCGGACGTTGGTCCTGCTGCCGCCGAACATCGGGCCCTTCATAGCCGCTGCGGGCTCTGCTGATCCGAACACGCTGCTCGCGCTCGGCGCGTTCTTCTTCAAAGCCGGCGCGTTCACGTTCGGCTCCGGCCTGGCGATCGTGCCGTTCCTCCAGCAGGGCGTCGTGCACGACTACGGCTGGTTGACCGAACGGGAGTTCCTCGACGCCGTTGCGATGGGGATGATCACGCCGGGACCGGTGGTCATCACCGCGGTCTTCGTCGGTTATCTGGTCTCGGGCTTCGCCGGCGCGATCATCGCCGGACTCGGTGTCTTCCTTCCCGCATTCCTCATGGTCGTGCTGTTCGCGCCGACGATCACGCGTTACCGGAAGCACCCTGCGGTGCAGGGCTTCACCAAGGGCGCGACCGCGGCGGCCGCCGGCGCGATCATGGGCGCAGCCGCGGTGATCGCGACGCAGGTGCTCGTCGACGTCCCGACACTCATGATCTTCGTGCTGGCGTTCGCGATCCTCTGGCGATGGAGAATCTCCGAACCGCTACTCGTCGCCGCGGCTGGCGCCGTGGGGCTGGTGCTCTTCACTCTGCGCTGACCTGCCGGCTGGTTTAGGAGTGCAGCTCGAAGATGATCTCGCCGTCCACGACCTGACCGGTCCGGCGGAAACCGAGCTTGTCGTGGACTCGCAGCGAAGGCGCGTTGTTGGGCGTCGTCGATGAGATGAACCGGCGAACGCCATGCTCGTCACGCGCCCAGTCCATGAGCCGCCGCGCGGCCTCGGTCGCGTAACCGCGGCGGCGCTCGGCGGCGAACACGCTCCAGCCGAGCTCGGCCGCGCCCGGCGCTTCGATGTCATTCACGCCGGGCGGACCGTGGAAGTTCACATACCCCACCATCACGCGGTCCTCACGGCGGACCATCGCGCGCGCGGACCACGGCGCCAGCGCGGGATCGGCCGCGAGCTGCATGCGACGGAGCTCGAGCACCTTCAGGACCTGGCCCGGGAATTCGTCGGGGACCGAGTAGTCGGTGAGTCCGCGGGCGCGAGGGAGATCTCCGGCGATGAACGCGTCGAGGACCGCGAGCGGCATGAGGATGAGATCGAGCCGTTCGCTACGGACGACGTCCGCCGCGGTCAGGAGCTCCGCTTGGCCACCGCTCTTTCGTAGATGTCCTCGGACAGACGCAGCGGCCGGCCGGATCCGCCGTAACGCTCCATGCTCAGCTCGGCCAGCACGGCGAGCGCGATCTCCGCGGGTGTGCGGCCACCGAGATCGAGACCGATCGGTGCGTGCACCGCGCGGATGCGCTCCGGGGAGAGGCCCTCGTCCTGGAGCATCTTCGCGATGAGGATCGTCTTGCGCTTCGAGCCGAGCAGCCCGACGTAGCGGGCGTCGGTCTTGACGGCTTCGCGAAGGCAGTGGGCATCGAGCTTGTGACCGCGCGTCGCGATGACGACGAAGCTGTTCCAGCCGATCGGCATCGTGCGCAGCGCCTCTGCCATGTCCATGCGCACGACGTCGATGCCCGGTCCGAAACGCTCGCGGGAGGAGAAGTCGGGCCGGTCGTCGATCACGGTCACGTCGTACTCGAGCTGCGATGCCATCTTCGCGATCGCGAGGCCGACATGACCGCCCCCGGCGATGACGAGGCGTGGCTTGGTGACGATCGGCTCGATGAGGAGCTCGTGCGCATCGTCGAGCGCCGCCTCGGTCGCGCGCGCGTCGAGTGCGCGGTCGCCGAGCGAACCGCCGGTGGCGCCGTCGGTCTCCACGAAGAGCTTTCCGCTCGGCTGGAAGTCCTTTCCTTCGCGGCGCAGCAGCGTCGCGAGCGCGACGGGCTTTCCACCGGAGGACGCAGCGAGAACATCGCCGAGCAGATCGCGTTCGCCGAGCAGCAGCGCGCGCTCGCCGGGTTCGATGGCGATCCACATCGTCCCGCCGCACACGAGGCCGGTGTCCCACGCGAGGTCCTCGGTGAGCTCGTACTCGCGCAGCGACACCTCGCCGTTCTCCAGAACGCGCTTCGCCTCTTCGAACGCGTCGCCTTCGACGCAGCCACCGCCAAGTGTTCCGGTGAGGCGGCCGAGATCGTCGACGAGCAGCTTCGCACCGACGACCTGCGGCGTGCTCCCGATCGTCCGCACGACGGTGCAGACCGCGAAGCGTCGTCCTTCGCGCTCGAGCTCGGCCATCCGCGCGTAGATCGCCCTCACGCAAATCATCTTAGGGTCGTTCGCCAGGCGGGAAAGTTCTGAGGCCGCGAGCATCGGCGCCGTCGCCCCGCGCGATGACTTTTCCGGCGTCGCCGCTCGCGCTCCTGCTCAATGCGCCCCGGTTTGCGCAAAACGGCCGATCGGGGCCAAACAGGCCGGTTAGCGCCAGCGATTTTGCGCAAACGAGACCGTTCACCTCGGCTGATGCGAGGGCGTCAGGCCGGACGCCGTTACACGCGGTCACACGCGCGCTCGCCACGACGAGCGAGGCGTCGCCAAGCTTGCGTCCCTTTACCCCACTGCTAGGCTCAACGCGCCGTCCATTGATTGGTCAGGGGGTGAATGTCCTGTGGATGAAACGGGAGGGACTACGTCTGATCCAGTAGCGCAACCCGACACGAACAAACCAGCACTTTCAGTCACGCGACGCAACTTCCTCATCGGCGCCGGCGCCGGCGCAGCCGCAGCAGGAGTCGTTCTCGGTGGTGCGGTCGTCGCCAACAAAGCGATCAACCCCGAGACCGCGACGACCACCACGACCACGTCGGGTGGTCCGATCCCGGCAACGATGCGCCGGGTCTCACTCGCCATCGACAACGTGAACTACGACCTCGTTGTCGACAACCGCGAGAGCCTCTGGGAAACGATGAACTTCCAGCTCGGCCTCGCGAACTCGAACCTCGGCTGCGACCGAGCCCAGTGCGGCGCATGCACGGTGCTCGTCGATGGAAAGGCAGTCAACGGTTGCACCGTTCTGAGCGCGCGACTCGGTCGCGGCCAGAAGATCGCGACGGTCGCCGGTCTCCCGACCGGGCCCGGCGTCGCAGGGCTGCACCCGGTCCAGCGCGCGTTCTGGCTCGACGGTGGATTCCAGTGCGGCATCTGTACGCGCGGATTCATCATGTCGACGGTCCAGCTGCTCGGGGCGATCCCGAAGCCGACCACGGCGCAGATCGCCGAAGGCCTTGCCGGCAACATCTGCCGGTGTGGCGAGTACGCGAAGATCTTCACGGCCGTCAACACCGCGGCCGCGGAGCTGCGCGGCGAGAAGGTCACACACCTCGCGTCGCCCGTGATCGTTGGCGTGGCCGGCACCGCTGAGGCGGCTCCCGGCGCGGCCGGCGTTTCGAAGGAATTCCAGTTCGACAAGCCGATGGGCACGATCGAGGACTACGACCCGTTCGAGCAGGCGCTCAAGAAGCGCGACGGGATCCTCGGCGTGAGTGGCAACGAGCGCAGCGTCACCGTCAAGTGGGACCCAGCCAAGCTGGACGAGGCCAAGGTGCGCGCCATCCTTGTCGACCTCGGCCACGCGGCCAGGTAGGAGGGGTTAGAGATGGCACAGATCGAAGCAGTACGTGTCGTCCAAGATGCGGCGTACGCCGCCAGCTTGAGCGATCAGGACTGGTACGCACTCGCGCAGGACCCCACCTGGCAGGAGATGGTCTCCGAGCAGTCGGAGATGGTCGCCGGAGTCATCGCCCAGTACGGCAACAAGCTCCCCGGTGGCGGTCAGAACTCGGCGCCGGCCGAGCTCCCGGTCTTCCGGCCGTTCCAGGTCATCGGCACCGACATCGCCCGCATCCAGGGCTACGGCATCGTCACGAACACCGGGACCTACACCGAGAACCTGCGCATGGCCGGCATGCTCTTCATGCGCACCCTCCGCAGCCGCTACCCGCACGCGAAGATCACGTCGATCGACACGTCGGAGGCCGAGAAGATCCCGGGCGTCCGCAAGATCCTTCACCGCGGGAACCTGCCGGAGGAGTACAAGGACGTCTTCCTCGGTTCCGCGCTCCCGACCCGCTTCCTCTTCAACGAAGAGGTGTTCGAGGTCGGCGCACCGATCGCCGTCATCGCTGCCGACAGCGAGCACATCGGCGACGTGGCGATCCGCGCGATCAAGGTCGCATACGAAGTGCTCCCGGCCGCTTTGGACATGCTCGAGGCGATGAAGTCGTCGACCCCGAAGCAGTTCACGAGCAACCTCGATGGAACGACGATCGCGGTGACCGCACCGCTCGTCCGCGGCGACCCCACGTCGGCGAAGGCCGACGTCGTCGTCGACAACGTGGCGAGAAAGTCGACCGAGCAGCACGTCGCGCTCGAGCTCACGAACTCGCTGTCCTACTGGGACGGCGACAAGCTCAACATGACGTACACCAACCAGCACGGTCATGGCACGCGGTCGGGCCTCTCGCAGGCCCTCAAGATCCCCCAGAACAAGGTGCGCGTGCTCCAGACCGGTTATCTCGGATCCGGCTACGGCTACCGAAGCGGCATCGACCTCTCGGAAGTCCACGCCGCGATCCTGTCGAAGCTCACCGGCCGCCCGATCAAGAACAACTACACCCGCTATGAGGACTTCGTCACGCGCACGCACCGACCCGAGTTCCGCAACGAGATGAAGCTCGGGGTCAACCGCGACGGGACGATCTCCTTCGGCATCTTCAAGGTCATCGCGAACGTCGGCGCACAGCGTGCCGGCGCGGCCAACGGCGCTTGGGTCAACATGCAGAACCTTTACAAGATCCCGAACCTGCGCCTCGAGGCCGTCGACGTCATGACCAACAGCTACAAGTCGGGCCCGTATCGCTGCGTCAGCCACCCGAACGGGACGTTCGCCCTCGAGACCACGATGGACAAGGCCGCCTACGCGATCAACATGGACCCGATCGAGTTCCGGCTGAAGAACCTCAACGAGGTCGGCAATCCCGACACCAAGCGTCCGTTCAGCAACATCGGTATCCGGGATTGCATCACCGGCGTGCAGACGGCGATCAACTGGAAGAACGTCTGGCACGCACCGAAGGCCAAGCAGGTCCGACCCGGCGTCTACCACGGCGTCGGCATGGCGGCGCACCTCTGCAGCCACGGCGCCGGCAGCAACCCGTCGACCGGTCAGGTGATCATCAACAGCGACGGCAGCGTGCAGGCGGTCTCTGGGACCACCGACATCGGCTCGGGTCAGCGGACCAACATGCTGATGATCGCCGCTGAAGCGCTCGGCGTTCCGCTCAGCACGATCACCATCACGCCGTACATCGACACGGACAACACGACCGACACCGGCGGCACCAACGGCAGCCGGATGACCAACACCGGCGGCCGAGGGATGTACGAGGCCGGCGTCGACGCCCGGAACCAGGTGCTGAAGTACGGAGCCGACAAGTTCAATGCGGACTTCGCGAACGCGAAGGCCGACACGCGCGTGACCGCCGCGGACCTCGACATGGGCCCCGACGGGATCGTCTTCATCAAGAACGACCCGAAGAAGACCCTGAACCTTGCCGCCATCGTCCAGTTCAAGGCGACCTCGATCATCGGCAAGTCCGACTACCTGTGGCCCACCACGTGGGAGCAGGTCGCCGTCGCCGCGCACGCGGCCGAGGTCGAGGTCGACACCGTCACCGGCACCGTCAAGATCACGCGCTACGTGGCCGCTCACGACGTGGGCAAGGCGATGAACCCGTTCTCGGTCCGACAGCAGGTCGAAGGTGGCGTCGTCATGGCCACCGGAGCCGTGTTGACCGAGGAGCTCCTCATCGACAAGGCCACCGGGTTGCCGCTCAACCCGAACCTGCTCGACTACCGTCCGCTTTCGATCAAGGACGCGCCGCTCGCCGAGGTCGTCATCGTCGAGAAGCCAAAGGCGTACGGCACGTTCGGTGGCCACGGACTGGGCGAGCCGCCCATGGGTCCGCCGGCGCCGACGATCGTCAACGCGGTCTACAACGCGGTCGGTGTGTGGGTGACAGAGATGCCACTCACGCGCGACAAGCTGCTCGCCGCCCTCAAGGCGTCGAACTGAGTAGGGAGGAAAGAGCATGAGAGGGTTTGAGCTCTACGACGCGACGACGGTCAAAGAGGCCGTCGATCTGCTCGGCAAATATTCAGGCCGCACGGTCAAGGTCGTCGGCGGTGGCAGCGACATCGTCGGCGGCGTGATGAAGGACTGGGTCCAGGGGAAGGGCATGCCCCTTCCGGAGGTCCTGATCGACATCACGACCATCAAGGACATCGTCGGGATCAAGACCGACGGTGGAGGCACGACGATCGGGGCCGCCACGACCCTGAGCGACATCATCGACAACAAGGACCTCGTATCGAAGCTGCCCGTGCTCACCAACGCGGCGCTCAGCGTGGCGTCGCCGCTCATCCGCAACTTCGGGACGCTCGGCGGAAACATCAACCAGCGGCCGCGCTGCTGGTTCTTCCGTGGTGAGGACTTCAACTGCTACAAGAAGGGTGGCGACTTCTGCTACGCCGTGACCGGTGACAACCGCTACCACGCGATCATCGGCGGGGAGCTTTGCTACATCGTTCACCCCTCTGACACATCCACCGCGCTCCTCGCGCTCAACGCGTCGGCGAAGATCGCGGGCACCGGCGGAGAGCGGACCGTCGCGTTCGACGACTACTTCACCGGCCCACGTGTGGATGTCCTCCGCGAGAACGTCCTCAAGCCGAATGAATTCATGACTCACGTGACCATCCCGAATCCGGCCAGCGGCACCAAGTTCGGATGGACGAAGCTCAAGGACCGGCAGGTCTACGACTTCGCCCTCATCTCGGTCGCCGCCGTCTTCACCGTCTCGGGTGGCAACTGGCAGGATGGGCGCATCACGGTCGGTGGCGTCTCGCCCGTCCCGTACCGCGCCAAGGTCGTCGAAGACTTCCTCAAGGGCAAGGACATCAAGGCGACCGCGAAGCAGGCCGCCGCGCAGATCCGGACGGTCGCGCGCCCGATGAGCCTGAACTCCTACAAGGTGGACCTCGCGCAGGGTCTCATCGAGCGAACGATCCTCGACGCGCTGGGCTAGCAGTCATCGGGGCGGCGACCAGGTGGTCGCCGCCCCGTGAGCTTCAGGCCTTCGCTTTTTCCTGGTTCTGATTCCGCAGCCATTTGATCGTCTGCAGCGCCCACTTGTGCGACACGGCGTTGGCCGCGACGTAGCCACCGTCCGAGTACAGCCACGACCCACCGTCCGTGTCGGTGATCAGACCGCCGGCCTGACTCAGGATCACTCCCGCCGCCGCGACGTCCCAGGGCTGCGCGTCCAGCGTCCAGTACGCGTGGACGCGACCCGCGGCGACGTAGCAGAGACCAAGGGCCGGCGATCCGAGCACGAGATGGTGCAGGACCTCGCCGGACACCATCGTGAAGGCCTGCAGGGCCTCCTTACGACGCGGGCCGGTGTGCGGGATGTCGCACGCCACCCAGGCCTGCTCCCAGAACTCCGGGCCGAGCGCGACGGTCAGGACGGTGATCGGCCTCCCGTTCAGCAGAGCCGGTTCTCCCAGGCGTGCCGTGAACATCTCGTCGCGCACCGGGTCGTATACGACGCCGACGCGGAGCAGACCGTTCACGCGCAGCGCGACCGAGACCGCGAAGAACGGTATGCTTTGCGCGAAATTCAGACTTCCGCAGATGGGATCGACGATCCAGAGTCGCGGGGCGTCGACGGCCAGCGGCTCATCCTCTGGGCCTTCCTCGGCGAGGATCGCGTCGCCGGGACTTTCCTTGTGGAGGACCGCCACGATCTGCTCCTGGACGTCCAGCGACGCTTCCACGACGACGTCGCGCTCGCCCTTCCACCGGAGGTACCCGGGCATGCCGAGGCGCGCCAGAGCAGCCCTACCGCCTCTGAAGGCGGCCGTGGTGGCGATCTCGAGGGCCCGGTCGTCGTCCATGCGTTCCCAACTTTCGGCCCGCGGCCTGGTGGCCGACGGTAGTGACAGGGCGTTGAGCGGTCAAACTTCAGAGGGCGCGGCACCGCTGCTCGTGAGCACGATCGTGTGCGCCTACACGCAGGCCGAGCTCCCGACACCTTGGCTCGCGATCTTCCATCGCTTCGAACGCACCATGGCGAAGGCCCACCTCCGCATTCGGGTGCGTCTCTTCCCGCTCGAGGAGCTGCCCGAGACGTTCGAAGTGCTCGTGGTGCCACCCGAGCTGCAGGAGGCCGCCCAAGCCCGCCAGACCGGCGCACGGATCATCGTGACGAGCCGGGCCGATGCACCGGCTGCGGCCGATGCGCTTCTGCGAGAGATCGAGCGCGGCGAGACGCTCTATGCCGAGAAGGTGCGACCCGGAGAGCCGAAGATCATGACCCACCGCGGCGGCGACATCCTGTGACGCAAGACCTATCCGCGCGCCTGCGTCGCCTCGAGCAGCAGATCCGCGCGTTCAAACAGCTCCACGAGAACGAGCTTCAGATGATCCTCGACGAGCTCGCGGACATCGCGAAGCAGATCGAGGATGCAACAGCGAGCGAGCGAGCGTCGGCGCCGTCCGTCGTCGCACCCGACCCGGCCGATCCGGCGGCGGCATCGCCCAAGCGCGCGAAGTGGCTCGCGGAGCAGGAGCGCAAAGCCGCGCCGCGTTCGCGACGCGAGCTGCTCCTCGGCGAGCGCGAAGAGAAAACGTAGCCCGGCCACCGGCTGATCGAACGGTTCGTCTGCGGCGAGCGCGGAGCGAACACTTCCTGTAACGGTCCACCGCTGTGCATGCGGGTGAGTTGACTCCGGATCAGACGCGTCTCAGCTCTCGTCATCCCCCGAATGCCACTTTCGCCGGACCCGCGTCTGGCTCACGATGGCAGCGGCATGAGGAAGGGACTGGCGACCGCGTCCGTATTTGCCTGCGCGCTCATCACCGGGTGGACAGCTGCCGAGGCGCCCGCCGCCGTGTCGACGACAACCGTCAGCGCATCCACCAACACATCCACGAGTCGTATCGCGACGGTCTTCCCGAGCGACACCGGCGATCTCGGGCCGGAGATCGAACGTGTCGCGCTCACCTCCCGCGATCGCGTGGTTCGAGTGGCGGACGATGCGCGGTGGAGCGCGGTGCCGATCGTCGCGGACGACGCGATCGCGCTCCTCGATCAGCTGGTGACGGCCGAGCGCGCGGTCCGCGATCCCGGCGTGACCGGCGCGGAGCTCGCGTTCATGGGGCATCTTCAGCAGCTCGTCTACCGGCGCCTCATCGAGCGTCCCGATCTGCGCGACGGCGTCTTTTCCGCGATCCCGCAGGACCTGCGCGGAGCCGCGGACCTCAACATCGCCGCCGGCGCCGACCTCTACCTCTTCGGTCCGGGGGGCGCGAGAGAGCTGCCCGCGTGGCGCATCGTGTCCGCGCCACCGATGAGCGCGCTTCTGGCCGACTACCGCGAAGCCGAGGCCGCGTTCGGGGTGCCGTGGTACTACCTCGCCGCGGTCAACCTCGTCGAGACGCGCATGGGCCGGATCCGCGGCGACTCGTACGCCGGCGCGCAGGGCCCGATGCAGTTCATGCCCAAGACCTGGGACATGTACGGAGAGGGCGACATCAACGATGCCCACGACGCGATCCTCGCCGCGGGCCGCTATCTCAGCGCGGCCGGCGCGCCGGACAAGATCGAGAAGGCGATCTGGATGTACAACCACGACAACGAATACGTCGATGCCGTCATGAAGTATTCCGCGGTGATGCGCGCCGATCCAAGCGCGTTCCGCGGTTACTACGGATGGCAGGTGTACTTCGTCACGACGAGCGGCACATTCCTGCTTCCGGTGGGCTGGTCCAAGGACTGATCGTCTGGGGCCCGGGACGGCACTGCGGCGCACATCGTTTATTGCGGGTGTCCTCCTTGGTCTGATCTGGATCGGGTGGCGTGGACCGCACCTCGTCGACGACATCCGCTATGCGGTCGCCACGCCGTGGCCTGGAGCCGAGGTCGAGCTTGCCGCTGATGCGACCGTCGAGCTTGGCGGGCGACGCATCACCGTCGTCGCGGGCATGGGCGTTGATTGCATGCCCGGCGTCGTCCCGATCCCCCTGCCGCAACCGGAGTGCCGGGGACCAGGACTGGCAGCGCGCCTGAGCGCGAAGAGCGGCTTGCCCGCACCCGCGCTCCCACGCCTCGCACACGCCCGAGTCGAATCAGAAGGAGTCGTCTGGGAGACCGACCTGGTCGAGCTCGATCGCGAACGCTATTACGACTCCACCTTCCAGATGCAATACGCGGGAGCCGGCGCGCAGCGTGAGGCCCCAAATTGGAAGGCCGGTCGTGCGATCCAAGTCACTGTGTGGCTCGAGCTCGAGGGCCGCCTCTATCGCGTTGTGCTTCCACCCAGCGTCATTTCGCGCGCGGCCTAAACGCGATCCAGCGTCGTCCAGATCCGAGCCGCTCGCTCTTCAGGCGCGAGGACTCGCAATCAGACAGGCAGCCAATCCGCTGGTTCGTGCCCGATAACGATCCCGCAACGAGCGCGAGATCTCCGCGTTCCGTAGCTGACGCCCCCGAGGAGGAGACATGCGGGCACGCTCCGTGGCTCTAGCCGTCGCGACGACCGTGGCATTGCTGGCGACGCAGGTCGTCGCGGTCTATGCGGCCGCGCCCGCGGGCGAGCGTTACATCGTTCTCCTTCGTCCGGATGCCGACGCACGTGGGATCGTGA
>WNGJ01016092.1_pt1 | contig 10996 bp, 9 predicted proteins | sample 5400611 | NCBI WGS metagenome assembly WNGJ01 (sample SAMN13153375, study PRJNA577476) | soil metagenome | isolation source: 40 cm soil or saprolite under Garry oak tree replicate 1 | place: USA:California | collected 2016-06-15 | reverse complement strand
CGAGCCTGCTCACCACCGGCAACCTGTTCTGCGGGTTCCTGGCCCTGGTCCTGGCCTCCCAGTCCCGCTTCATCGAGGGGGCGATCTCGCTCTTCGTGGCGATGGTCCTGGACATGCTGGACGGCAAGGTGGCCCGGCTCACCAAGACCACGACCCAGTTCGGGGTGGAGTTCGATTCCCTCGCCGACGTGGTCTCGTTCGGGGTGGCCCCCGCCTTCATGCTCTACGCGTTCGCGCTGGCGCCCCTGGGCCGCGCGGCCTGGCTCGGCGCCTTCCTGTTCGCGATCTGCGGCGCCCTGCGGCTCGCCCGCTTCAACGTCTACGCGGGCGTGACCGACCGTCGCTACTTCGTCGGGCTGCCGATCCCGGCCGCGGCGGGCATCGTGGCCTCGGTGGTGCTGCTCCTGGGTGACGACGAGATCCCTCGCTGGCTCGGGGCGGTCATCGCGGCGGGGACCTATCTGGTGGCGATCTTGATGGTGACCACCTTCCGCTACTACAGCTTCAAGGAGATCGACTTCGCCCGCCGGCGGCCCGCCGGGGTGCTGGTCCTGGTGGTGCTGGGGGTGCTGATCGTGGCCACCCATCCCCAGTGGTTCCTGTTCCTGCTCTTCTCCGCCTACGTGCTGAGCGGCCCGACCCGCCCGCTGTGGGCGCGCCGTCGGGAGCCGGCCGTCGCGACGGTCGAGCGGGAGCACGGCGACCCGCACGACCGCGAGCGGAGGGTGTGACATGGATCGCGTGCTCATCTTCGATACCACGCTGCGGGACGGGGAGCAGGCCCCCGGGTTCTCGATGAACACCGGGGAGAAGCTCGAGATGGCGCGGCAGCTCGCGCGCCTCAACGTCGACGTGATCGAGGCCGGCTTCCCGATCTCCTCCGACGAGGACTTCGAGGCCACCCGGGAGGTCGCCCGCCAGGTCGGCGTGCTCGAGGGCGCCCCGATCATCTGCGGGCTCAGCCGGGTCGGGCTGATGGACATCGACCGGTGCTGGGAGGCGGTGAAGTACGCGCGGCGGCCCCGCATCCACACCTTCGTGGCCACCTCCGACATCCACCTCAAGTACAAGCTGCGCAAGAGCCGGGCCGAGGTCCTGAAGGCGGCGGTGGAGGCGGTCAAGCACGCGCGCGCCTACTGTGGCGACGTGGAGTTCTCGCCCGAGGATGCCTCCCGCTCCGACTTCGACTACATGTGCGACGTCCTGGAGGCGGTGATCGACGCGGGGGCCGGCACCGTCAACATCCCGGACACCGTCGGCTACGCGATTCCCGAGGAGTGGGCCCAGCGCATCGCCCGCATCCGTGAACATGTTAAGAATAGCGCTCGCGCCATCATCTCGGTGCACTGCCACAACGACCTCGGGCAGGCGGTGGCCAACTCGGTGGCCGCGATCCGGGTGGGCGCGCGCCAGGTGGAGTGCGCGGTCAACGGCATCGGGGAGCGGGCCGGCAACGCCTCCCTCGAGGAGATCGTGATGGCGCTCCACACCCGCAAAGACTTCTTCGGGGTCGAGACCCGGGTGCGCACCGAGGAGATTTTCAAGACCTCGCGCCTGCTCTCCCACATCACCGGGGTGCACGTGCAGCCCAACAAGGCCATCGTGGGAGAGAACGCGTTCGCCCACGAGGCGGGCATCCACCAGGACGGGGTGCTCAAGGAGAAGCTCACCTACGAGATCATGCGGCCGCAGGACATCGGGCGCGCCACCAACAAGCTCGTGATGGGCAAGCACTCCGGCCGCCACGCCCTGGCCGCGCGGCTCCAGGATTTGGGTTTCGAGCTCGACGAGGGCGCCCTCGGCAAGGCCTTCAAGCGCTTCAAGGACCTCGCGGACCGGAAGAAGGAGATCTTCGACGACGACCTGATCTCGATCGTCAAGGACGACATGGCCCAGGTGCCCGAGACCTACACCCTCGACTACCTGCACTCGATCAGCGGCACCGGGATCATCCCGTCGGCCACGGTTCGGCTCAAGAAGGAGGAGCAGGTCTTCCAGGACTCGGGGGTGGGCGACGGGCCGGTGGACGCGGTCCTGAACGCGATCGACGCCATCACCGGGATGAAGGGCCGACTTCAAGACTACCAGCTGCGCGCGGTCACGTCCGGCAAGGACGCGCTGGGCGAGGTCTCGGTCAAGGTCGACTTCGACGGCACCCTCGTCTTCGGCAAGGGCACCTCGACCGACGTGATCGAGGCGAGCGCCCGGGCCTACATCAACGCGGTGAACCGGCTCGTGCATCCGGCCAAGGGGCGCGACGTCCAGGAGGTCGGCCCCTAGGGCCCGTCATGGCCACGTACAAGATCGCGGTACTGCCGGGCGACGGCATCGGGCAAGAGGTGACCCCGCAGGCGCAGCGCATCCTCCAGGTGGTCGCCCGGGCCACCGGCATCGGGTTCGAGTTCGAGCCCGCGCTGGTGGGCGGCTCCGCCATCGACGCCACCGGCCGGCCCCTGCCGCCGGCCAGCCTCGCGCTGTGCCAGGCCGCGCACGCGATCCTGTTCGGCTCGGTGGGCGGGCCCAAGTGGGACCACCTGCCGCAGGAGCAGCGGCCCGAGCGCGGGCTCCTCGCCATCCGCAAGGAGCTCGACCTCTTCGCCAACCTGCGTCCCGCCACCTGCTTCCCGATGCTGGTGGACGCCTCGCCGCTCAAGCGCTCGGTGGTCGAGGGCACCGACCTGATGGTCATCCGGGAGCTGACCGGCGGCCTCTACTTCGGCGAGCCGCGCGGGCGTGAGGACTTCGCGGACGGCGGTGCGCGCGCGGTGAACACCATGGCCTATACCTCGCGCGAGATCGAGCGCGTGGCCCGCGCCGCGTTCGACGTGGCGATGAAGCGGCGCAAGCAGCTCGCCTCGGTGGACAAGGCCAACGTGCTCGTCGTCTCGCAGCTGTGGCGGGAAGTCGTGACCCGGGTGGGCAAGGACTATCCCCAGGTGGCGCCCGAGAACACCTTCGGCGACATCCTGTCCGACGAGGCGGCCATCCTGGCCGGCTCGATGGGCATGCTGCCGTCGGCGAGCCTCGGCGGCACCGGGGGCAAGAAGGGCCTCTACGAGCCGGTGCACGGCACCGCGCCCGACATCGCGGGGCAGGGGGTGGCCAACCCGATCGCGGCGATCCTCTCGGCCGCCATGCTGCTCCGGTACTCGCTCGACCGCGGGCCGGACGCGGACCGGGTCGACGCGGCGGTCTTGCGGGTGCTCGAGCAGGGCCACCGTACGCGGGACATCCACTCCGCGGGAACCAAGCTGATGGGCACGGTCGAGATGGGCGACCTGATCGTGTCGGAAGTCGAGAAGTCGTACTAGTCCAATCAGATAGATAGGAGATACTGAGCAATGGCCTCAGGGGTGGTGGTGGCGGTCGTCGGCGTGACCGGAGCGGTAGGGCAGACCACGCTCAAGATCCTCGAGGAGCGCAAGTTCCCGGTGCGGGCGCTGCGCGCGCTCGCCTCGGCTCGCTCCGCGGGCAAGACCGTCACCTTCAAGGGCGAGACGGTCCGGGTGGAAGCGGTCGGCCCCGACTCCTTCAAGGGGGTGGACATCGCGCTCTTCTCGGCGGGCTCGGCGCAGTCGAAGGAGTACGCCGCGTTCGCGGTGAACGCGGGAGCCATCGTGGTCGACAAGTCCAACGCCTTCCGCATGGATCCCCACGTGCCGCTGGTCGTGCCGGAGATCAACCCCCACGCGGTCAAGGGACACCGGGGTATCCTGGCGTGCCCGAACTGCACCACGATCGTCACCGTGATGCCGCTGAAGCCGCTGCACGAGGCGGGCCGGCTGCGCCGGGTAGTGGCGACCAGCTACCAGGCGGTCTCGGGCGCGGGGGTCAACGGGGTGGAGGAGCTGCGAAGCCAGACGCTCGCGTGGGCGCGCGGCGAGGCCATGGTCCCCCGCTTCTTCCAGCACCAGATCGCCTTCAACCTGATTCCCCACGTCGACAAGTTCGGGGACAACGGCTACACCGGCGAGGAGATGAAGCTGGTCCACGAGGTCCGCAAGATCCTCGAGCTGCCCGACCTGCCGGTCTCGCCCACCACGGTGCGGGTGCCGGTCTTCACCGCCCACTCGGTGGCGGTCAACGCGGAGACCGAGCGTAAGGTCGGTCGCTCGCGGGCGCGCGAGGTCTTCGCGGGATTCCCCGGACTCAAGCTCTGGGACGAGCCCGCCGAGAACCGCTACCCGATGCCGGTGCTGGTGGAAGGCCAGGACGATTGCTACGTGGGCCGCATCCGCGAGGACCTCTCCCAGCCGAACGCGCTCAACTTCTGGGTGGTGGGCGACCAGCTCCGCAAGGGCGCCGCGCTCAACGGCATCCAGATCGCGGAGCTGCTGATCCGCTGACCCCGTCGCGCGCGGTCCGCCTGACCCTCGCCTACGACGGCACCGACCTGCACGGCTGGCAGGTGCAGCCCGGCCTGCCCACGGTGCAGGGGCTGCTCATCGGGGCGGCCGAGCGGGTGCTGGGCGCACCGGTGAAGGTCACCGGCGCGAGCCGGACCGACGCGGGCGTGCACGCTCTCCGCCAGGTGGCAAGCCTGGCCACGTCGTCGCCGATGCCACCCGCGGCGCTCCGGCGCGCGCTCAACGCCCTGCTTCCCGCGGCGGTGCGCGTGACGGCCGCGGGCGAGGCCCCCGCCGGCTTCGACGCGCGGCGGTGGGCCCGCGGCAAGCGCTACGTCTACCTGATCGACCGAGGGCCGCAGGCCGATCCCTTCCGTCGGCGCCACGCGTGGCACGTCCCGTTCGCGCTGGACGCGGCGGCCATGGCGGCGGGGCTCCGGGCGGTGCGCGGCAAGCATGACTTCTCGGCGTTCTGCGCGGCGGCCGGCCGGGATCGCACGCCGACCTGCACCGTGCGCTCGGCCCGCGTGGTGACCCGGCGTCACCTCCTCGCGGTGTATCTCTCGGCCGACAGCTTCCTGCATCACATGGTCCGGAACATCGTGGGCAGTCTGGTCGAGGTCGGCCGGGGCGCCCGTCCGCCCGGCTGGATCGCCGAGCTTCTGGACGGCCGCGACCGGACCCGCGCCGGCCCCACCGCGCCGCCCGAGGGCCTCTTCCTCGTCCGGGTGCTGTACGAGCCGACCGAGCCGCCGCCGGCCGGGCCGACGCGGTGACCGAGCCCACCGAGACTCCCGAGGAGTCCGCGGGCGACCCGCCGCGGCCCAAGGGATTCCGCGCGCGGAAGCGGGAAGATCACGCGCTGGTGCTCATCCGGGACTTGCTGGGATGTCTCGACGACATGCCGCGCGTCCGGGAGCTCATGCGGGAGCTCAGCCGCTACTACGACCCGGTGCTGGGGGGCGCCATCCTCGAGGTCGGCCACCAGCGCGCCATCGTCGAGGCGATCGAGGCCGGGCGGGTCGAGGAAGCCCAGGCCCTGATCCAGCAGCGCTACGATCTGTACGTCCAGGACCGGGCCCACCTCGGGCGAGGCGAAGAGGGATGACGCGGCGCGCCTATTCGGTAAAGATTCCCTTGACCGATGGTCTGACCAGTACCTAATATCGAGCGCAAGTTGCGGCCCGACATGACGAAAGCCGGAGCCCGATTCGACCAACGCCCGCCCGGGCGCGCATGATGCTCGATCGCTCACCAATGAGGCACAGCGAGGTGTCGCCATGAGTCTATCGCGGCGCGATTTCCTCAAGTACGCGGGGTCCACTGGAGCCGGGGTTGCGGTCGGCTCCGCCACCCTCGACCTCAAGCCGGTACAGGCGGCGGCCACCACGCTCAAGATCAAGGAAGCGACCGTGCACCCCGGCGTCTGTCCGTACTGCGCGGTCGGGTGCATCCAGCTCATCTACTCCAAGGGCGACAAGATCATCGACATCGAGGGGCATCCCGACACCCCGCACACCCTGGGCCGGCTCTGCCCGAAGGGCGCGGCCACCATCCAGCTCTCCAACAACCCGCTGCGACCTACCAAGGCCATGTACCGGTCGGCCGGCTCGGACAAGTGGGAGGAGAAGCCGCTCGACTGGATGTACGACCAGATCGCCAAGCGCTACTACGACGCGCGCGAGAAGTACTTCATCGAGCGGGAGAAGAACAAGGACGGCCAGGAGGTGGTGGTCAACCGCCTCGACGCGATCGCCTCGCTGGGCTCGGCGTGCATCGACAACGAGGAGTGCTACCTCCTCAGCAAGCTCAACCGCGCCCTCGGCATCGTCTACCACGAGCATCAGGCCCGAGTCTGACACTCCGCCACGGTCCCAGCTCTGGGGACCACGTTCGGGCGGGGCGCGATGACGACGAACCTGATCGACATCCAGAACTCGGATGTCATCATGGCCACCAGCAACTTCGCGGAGAATCACCCGGTCGGCTTCCAGTGGGTGATGAAGGCGAAGGAGCGGGGGGCCAAGTTCATCCACGTGGACCCGCGGTTCACCCGCACCAGCGCGGTGGCCGACGTCCACGTGCCTCTGCGGTCGGGCACCAACATCGCGTTCTTCGGCGGGCTGATCAGCTACGCCATCCAGAACAACCTCTACTTCAAGGACTACGTCGTCCACTACACCAACGCCTCCTTCCTCATCGATCCCGCGTTCAAGACCGCCACCGACGGCGGCGGCCTCTTCACCGGCCTCGAGTCGACCGGCAAGGGCGGGATCGATCCGCACGTCGCCGAGACCTACAAGAAGGAGTCGTGGAAATACCAGCTGGACGGGGAGGGCAATCCCAAGCGCGACCTGACCCTGCGCGATCCGAGCAGTGTCTTCCAGCTCATGAAGCGGCACTACAGCCGCTACACCCCGGAGATGGTGGAGCGGGTGTGCGGCATTCCCAAGCAGAAATTCGTCCAGGTCGCCAAACTGTTCTGCGAGAACAGCGGGCGCGAGAAGACGGGCAGCATCACCTACGCGCTCAACCTGACCCAGCACACCAACGGGGTCCAGAACATCCGCGCGCTCTGCATGCTCCAGATCCTGCTCGGCAACATCGGGCGTCCGGGCGGGGGGGTGGTCGCCCTCCGCGGCCACGCCAACGTCCAGGGCGCGACCGATCTCGAGCTTCTCTACCACGAGCTGCCCGGCTACCTCCCGATGCCGCTGCGGGACGCCCATCCCGATCTCAAGACCTGGCTCGAGAAGGAGACGCCGAAGGGCGGCTTCTGGGTGAACCGGCCCAAGTTCATGGTGAGCCTGCTCAAGGCCTGGTACGGGGACAAGGCGACGGCGGAGAACGAGTACGGCTACCAGTGGCTGCCCAAGCGCGCCTCCGCGGACGCCTACAGCCACCAGCACATGTTCGTCGACATGTACAAGGGCGTCATCAAGGGCTTTCTCGCCGACGGGCAGAATCCGGCGGTGGGCGGTCCGAACGCCAAGCTGGCCCGGGCCGCGCTCGGCAAGCTCGAGTGGCTCGTGGTCAAGGACATCTTCGTCACCGAGACCGCCGAGTTCTGGAAGGCGCCCGGCGTCAGCCCCAAGGACGTCAAGACCGAGGTCTTCTTCCTGCCCGCCGCGCCGGCGGCCGAGAAGGACGGCAGCCTCACCAACACCATGCGGCTGATCCAGTGGCACGAGCGGGCGGTGAAGCCGCCGGGGGACGTCACCTCCGACGCCGAGTTCTTCGTGAGCCTCGCCAAGCGCCTGCAGAAGATGTACGCGGGCTCCAAGAAGGATCGCGACCAGGGCTTCCTGGCCGCCAGCTTCCAGTACGGCGACGATCCGAAGGAGCCGAACATGGAGCTGGTGCTGAAGGAAGTCAACGGCTACGCGACCCAGGAGATCACCGACAAGGACGGCAAGGTCGTCTACAAGAAGGGGCAGGCGCTCAACACCTTCGCCCACATGACCGACGACGGCAAGACCGCGGGCGGCTGCTGGATCTACACCGGGGTCACGGTGGAGGGCCCCGACGGCAAGTTGATCAACAAGTCCAACCTGCGCAAGCCGGCCGACGACAAGGACTACCTCGCGCACGGCTGGGGCTTCGCGTGGCCGGCCAACCGCCGCATCCTCTACAACCGCGCCTCCGCCGATCTGCAGGGCAAGCCGTGGAGCGAGAAGAAGAAGCTCATCTGGTGGGACCCGGCCGCCCCCGGGCAGGAGCCGGACAAGAAGGGCAAGTGGGTCGGACTCGACGTGCCCGACTTCAACGCGTTCCTCGCCCCCGACGCCAAGAACGGGGACAAGCCGTTCATCATGCGGGCGGACCTGGTGGGGGCCTTCTTCGGCCCGCTCCCCGACGGGCCCTTCCCGGAGCACTACGAGCCGGTGGAGTCGCCCACCAAGAACCTGCTCTCCAAGCAGCAGATGAACCCGGTGGCCAAGATCTGGAGCGTGCCCGATCAGAAGAACGACCTGGCCCCGGTGGCCTCACCGGACTATCCCTACGTGGTCACGACCTACCGCTTGACCGAGCACCATCTCTCGGGGGTCATGTCGCGCTACCTGCCCATGCTCGCCGAGCTGTTCCACTCCCACTTCGCCGAGATCAGCAACGAGCTGGCCGCCGAGCTCGGCATCAAGAACGGGGAGCGCATCACGATCGCGACTCCGCGGGGGAAGATCCACACCACCGCGATGGTCACGAGCCGGCTCAAGCCGTTCATGATCGACGGCAAGAAGACCCACCAGATCGGTATCCCGTGGCACTGGGGCTACAACGGCATCTCCAAGGGCGACATCACCAACGATCTCTCCGCGTCGGTGGGAGACCCCACGGTCTACATCCAGGAGACCAAGGCCTTCCTCTGCAGCGTGAAGAAGGGGGAGGTGTAGCCATGGCCCGCACCCTCGCGATGTTCACCGACACGTCCCTCTGCATCGGCTGCCGCGCCTGCCAGGTGGCGTGCAAGCAGTGGAACGAGCTGCCGATGGAGGAGCCGGAATGGACCGGCTCGTACCAGAACCACGCCCACTTCACCGACAAGACCTACCGCCTGGTGCGCTTCATCGAGAAGCCGCAGGCGAACGGCGAGCTACAGTGGCTCCTGATGTCCGACGTCTGCAAGCACTGCGCCCAGGCGGGCTGCCTCGACGCGTGCCCGACCGGAGCCATCCACCGCACCGAGTACGGCACCGTGAACATCAACCAGGACGTTTGCAACGGCTGCCGGTACTGCGTCAGCTCGTGCCCGTTCGGCGTCGTGTCGTTCAACCACGACACCGGCCGCGCCAACAAGTGCACCTTCTGCAACGACCGCATCCACAACGGCCTCGGGCCCGCGTGCGCCAAGACCTGCCCGACCGAGTCCATCCAGTTCGGCTTCCGGGACGAGCTGGCCGCCAAGGCCGACAAGCGCGTGGCCAAGCTCAGGGAGATGGGCTACGCGAGCGCCCAGCTCTACGGGGCCGACACCAACGGCCCCCTGGGTGGGCTCAACGCGTTCTTCCTCCTGCTGGACCGGCCGTCCACCTACAACCTGCCCGAGAAGCCGCTGCTGCCGCAGCGCAACGTCTTCGTCGACTCGGTGCTCGCGATAGGCGCCGCTCTCCTGGTGGGGGTGGGCGCGATGGTCTCCTTCCGCGAGCGGGGCGGGAAGGGGGCCGGCGATGCTTAAGAGCCCGGAGTGGCACCTGCTGATCGTCTGGTACTTCTTCCTGGGCGGCATCGCGGGCGGCGCCTACTTCACCGCGGCCATCGCGGACAACTTCGGCGGCCCGCGCGACCGCAACGTCGTCCGCACCGGCTACATCCTCTCGCTCCTGATGATCGGGGTGTGCGGCATGCTCCTGATCCTGGACCTGGGCACGCCCAGCCGGTTCATGAACATGATGGGAGCCTTCAAGTTCAAGGACCCCATGTCGATCGGAGCCTGGATGCTCGGGGTCTTCGGTCTCTTCGCGTTCGTCTCCTCCGCGTTGTCGCTGTCCGCGGATGAGGCGCGGGCCGGCCTCCGCCGGAAGTGGAGCCTGGTGGGCATCATCTTCGGGTTTTTCCTCGCGAGCTACACCGGTGTGCTCCTGAGCGCCACCGCGCTGCCCTTCTGGAGCGACGCGCGGCTGATGGGCGCGCTCTTCCTCGCCTCCGGCGCGTCGACCGGCATGGCCGCCATCTCCCTGCTCCTCTACCTGAGCGGCGACTCGGCGGGAGAGGGCTTCAAGAAGATCAAGCGGGCCGACCGCTTCGCCATCGTGTTCGAGATGGTGGTCCTGGTGCTCTTCCTCGTGCTGCTCGGTGGGGCGGCGGCGCCGCTCCTGTCCGGGCACCTGGCCGCGCTCTTCTGGGGCGGCCTGGTCGTGCTCGGGCTGGTCATCCCGCTCCTCCTCGACCTCCTGGGCGGGCGGCGGGTGCCCGCGGTGGTCCCGGCGGTGCTGGTGCTGGTGGGCGGCTTCGTCCTGCGCTACGTCATCGTCATGAGCCACGCCTGAGCCCGCCCTCCGGCGGGCCGGTCGCCCGGTCGCACGAGGGGCCCCGAGAGGGGCCCCTTCCTTTATACTGAGGCCGGCAGCCAGCGGACCATGCGCACCTACTTTCGCGTCAAGGGCGGCCACCTCGAGGAGGTCAAGGGCGAGGTCGTCCGAGAGCAGCCGTTGACGGTCCACGTCAACGGGGAGCGCTTCGTCACGCTGCTCTGCTCGCCGTTCCAGCTGGAGGCGCTGGTGGTGGGCTACCTCTGGATGGAGAAGGTGATCGAGGATCTCTCCGAGATCAGCCGGATCGACATCTCCGAGGTGGACGGGCGCGCGGAGGTGACCCTGGCCGGCCCGGTGACCTTGCCCACCGAGCGGATCCTGACCTCGGGCTGCGGCGGCGGCATCACCTTCCGGATCGACCCGCGCCTGTTCCCGCGGCTGCACTCCTCGAGCCGGGTCCGCCCCGAGCAGCTCGCGGCGAGGCTCAAGGAGCTGTTCGGGCGCGCGGTCCACTACCAGGCCTCGCGCGGCATCCACGGGGCGGCCCTCGCCGACGCGGAGCGGCTGCTGGTGGTCGCGGAGGACGTCGGCCGTCACAACGCGGTGGACAAGGTCAAGGGCGAGGCCATGCTGCGCTCGATCCCGACCGCGGACCGCGTGCTCATCTCCACCGGACGGATC
>WNGJ01018689.1_pt1 | contig 10998 bp, 6 predicted proteins | sample 5400611 | NCBI WGS metagenome assembly WNGJ01 (sample SAMN13153375, study PRJNA577476) | soil metagenome | isolation source: 40 cm soil or saprolite under Garry oak tree replicate 1 | place: USA:California | collected 2016-06-15 | reverse complement strand
TATAATTCTGTTCACTATAGCGTGCAGCCGTTGGGAAGTCCGCGTCGAGATTGGAATCGCGGAAACTCCAACTATTTCCTCCTATGTCAAACCAGCTATAAGCTGGTGGATAAGGAATGCTCTTGCCAGCAGCAATAAAAGATCTATCAAGCAAATAAGTATCCGTAACGTGAGCAGCCGAAAGGCGTCCTCCTGAGAGAGTAAGAATGCCATAGTTGCCAATGAAGCCGCCACCGGGTCTCAGTTCGGTCGAATCAAGCACTTCAACCATGTAGTTTGCCGGCGTACCAATGCCAAGGAGTGTAGGGGCAATAGGGAAGAGTTTCTCAGCTAGATCAAGCCCCTTCTGTAGATTAGGTATATTTTCGCGGAAGGTGGCGAATACCTTGCTAAGGCGCGGGTCAGCCTGCAAATCAGCCGGCTGTAAGCGATTGACTTGCTCAACGACCAGGGCAAGTGTTACCTTGATCTGGCGAAAATCCTTCTCTATAGCCGAGAAATCCGCCATCGTGAGGCTCTGTTCCTTAGCACTCAGCAAGTTGTGAAGTCTTGAGTTGAGCAAAGCTAAGATATTACAACCGGTCACTCCAGTCTGGGACAGCTCAATGGCTATGGGCAACAGGCGTAACGCGGCGCTCAGGCGAGCACCATATATGGGAATAGACATGCTTATCCCTGGCAACGATTTTAAATCTCGCTCTACATAGGCAAAAGCAGTTGCGGCGGCAGCGAACTCGTGCTGCGCCTGACTGATACTCTGAGTATTAAAAGGATTTTTGGGCAATCCCTTCAACAGCGTCTCGGCTGTTTTTAGATGTTGCATGCCCATTTGTGCCAAAGACAAATCGCTATGATATTTCGCACTGTAGGTCTGGTACTCGACGACCGAAAATGCTGAACTGGCGGTACATAAGAGCACAAGGATGCCGGCAACAAGGTAAAGCCTTGTTGCTTTTCGCCTTTTGCCTATTATTCTCTGCCTATCCTCCACTTTCAGGCTATCCACAACTTTCACATTAACCACCTTTCCTTCCGTCACGTTCGCCTGGCCGCGATTGTGTTTCTTGCTGTACAGGATAGACAGATAATGTCTTTATTGTGTTCCTGTTGGATAAGTCAAGCTGAGGTTGTGTATCTACCTCCATAGGAGAAACGGGTACCATCCCTACCGCGCTGTCAACTAAGTCTTCCTTGGCCTGTGCTTCTGAGCGCTTAAAGGTATCTAGTGAGGTAGATGAAGCGGCAGCAGAGTTCGCATTTTTCATGTTACGACTACTCCTCTCACCTCCCTGCTCATCAGCGCGATAGTAATAGTAGGAATAGAGGCTGTCACTGCGACTGCGACGTTGTCTATTCACGACGCAGCCAAGGATACGAGTCCCAGCCTTCTCGAGGAGGGCTTTTACCTGCTCAAGGTTTGCCCTTTTGGCACGAGTGATATCGGCTACGAAAAGCGTGCCGTCTACCTTTGATGCCAGAATGCTAGCATCAGACAAGCCTAGTAAGGGAGGAGTATCGAAGATCACGATCTCAGCTCCGCAGCTAGTAAGAGCTGTAAGGAGCCGTTGCATAGCCTTCGAGTCGAGTAACTCGGAGGGATTCGGTGGCAAGGGCCCCGAAGGCATGACACACAAGTTCGGAATGTCCACCGCGTGGATGAAAGGATCAAGAGACAATTTGGGAGCGTTCAACGTACTCGAGGACGGTCCATGCGTAGAGGCGGAATACTGATAGTGAGAAGCCGCTTTAGAGGCGGCCAGCGTGCTGAACGCTAGTATGGCATTGCTCAGGCCCATTTTGTCTGCTGGAATGCCAAATTTTTCATGCAATGATGGACGACGCAAGTCGGCGTCTATAAGAAGCGTATTTTTACCCGCCTTGGCCATAAAAATGGCCAGATTTGCGGAAATGACGCTCTTGCCGTCACGAGGCAAAGCACTGGTGACCACCATGGTTTGCAGTGGTTTATCGATAGCCGCGAACCCGATACTCGTACGGAGAATGCGATAGGCCTCGACATTGGTATTACGCCCCGTTGGATTAATGGTATCTTCTTTAGGGTCTGCTTGCCGGATTGTAGCCAGAACCGACCAGCCCAGCAATTGGGAGAGAGCTTCTGGCGTACGAATGCGCGTATCTAAGCGCTCAAACATTATGGCTAAGAGTATTCCTAGTAGCAGGCCAAGCAGGAAGCCTGCACCGGTATTCAATAACAGGTTAGGTCGTACAGGGAGTGGCGCAGGCTGAGCAGCCTGTGCCACACGGAGGAAATCGCCGCTTTGCGCCTGTGTCAACTCGAGTTGTGCTAAGACCGTCTGCCATTGGCCATAGTGCTGCTGTAAACCAGCCAGCTCGGCTTGCAAGACGGCTATCTGGGTCTGGTTTGCTCCTTTTGCCTGCAATGCAGCGATCTGGGTGGTGATATTGTCTATCTGCTGCCGGGTAGATATGAGCTCTTGTTGAATCTGTTGTTGCGATTGAGTATTGTCCTGCTGAACCACTTGCAGTTGCTGTCTAATTAAGGTCGTTGCAATATCGTTTGCCAGAGCCGCCGCCCGTACGGGATTCGCATCTAGCGTCGCGATTTCAAAGAGTTGTGTATTGGGTTTGACTGTTGATGTCACCACTTTGGAAAGTTGCTCGACGGTCAAACCTGGATAGCGCGAGGCAACTTCACGCAGCACAGGATCGCTGACTGCCAACTGCGCTTCTGTCTGGACAAGTTGGTCGCTTGCCAGCAAGCTATTGTAATCTGATTGACTATTTGATGAACGAATAGCAACCTGGACGAGTGCTGTAGATTGATAGGTTGGGAGTATCAAGTGGCTCCCAAAAAATGCTCCCAGGCCTACAAACACGAAACAGATGACAATGAGCTTCCATTGCTTTATCAATATAGCCCAATACTGTTCAAAGGTCACGCTCGGTCCCTCCTCTATAGCAATGCTATTAACTTCTCGTTTATGGTTTCGTTGCGCTCTGTTTACTATGAAAAGCACCCTTTGCCATGCTGAATGCCTTTCGTTCATTTCCAGTAGAGGCGGGGGCTATTAAATTCGCCATACCTACCGCGTTTGTATAGACTGCGGTGAGTCGCCTCATGATATGCTCCCAGTCGTGATGCATGGCGATGTATGCCAGACCACGCTCAGCAAGCTTGTTCCACAGTACTTGGTCATCCAGAAGGCGAAGCACTGCGGCGGCGAATTCTTCAGGAGTATCGGCAACCAGCAGGTCATGGCCCGCGAGGGCTTGCAAGCCAGCGCTAACACTCGAACTCGCCACAACTGGAGTACCCAGTGCCATAGCCTCAAGTACTTTGTTCTGTATCCCTGCCGCATAAGGCAGGGGGCTAACTGCAACCTGAGCCTGTACGATGTAGGGCCGGAGGTCAGGCACATAGCCCGTAACCTCGATGCGTGGGTCACGAGCTAATCGACGTACTGAGGCCGGGGGATTGCTGCCTGCAATGACTAGTCGAATATGTGGGCGCCGTTCCCAAATGTGCGGTAAGATGTCCTCCACAAGGGTATGGACACCAGCTACATTTGCATGATAACTCATGGTGCCAGAGAATATCAATGTACCTGGTTGCCGGTGTCCAGTATGAGGGTGAAAGTAGTGTTGATCGACACCATGGGGAAGCGCTGTGATCTTCGCGAGCGTTCTCTCAGTTGTGTCATCAGAACTACCACCGGTCAGTTCTAGCAGTGCCTGGCGATCACGCTCTGATGATACCAGTATATCATGGAAGCGCTGGAGTTGCTGACGTTCGAAAGCACGGATACGTCGTGCCTCATTTTTTCCGATGAACCGCATGATAGGTGTGGCCCCAAAGCGAGAACCCTGTTCGTAGAGACGACTGATGCAGTCGACCATATCCAAGACGACAGGTATAGGAAGAGAGTTGGGCAGAGCACCCAAGGTGCGCAGGGCCTCCACATGAATTAGATCGAAACGTCCGGATTCTACGCGTGCGCTGATTGCAGCCCGCAGGTGAGGCGCTGCACAAAACGCTACCTGGAGCGGTAATTGTGTTCCCACTGCACCCAAGCTGCGGAGGAGCTGAAAACGCCGTTTTTCCTCTATTGCAGTAATATCGATACCCTCGTGCTTGAGGGCCCGCACATCAGCTATTTCTTTTTCAGTGGCGCACAACGCGAGTACCACCACTTCGTGCTGCTTGACCAAATGGTTGACAAAGCCATAGGAACGAACTTTTATACGTGATAAGGGATAGGGCGTTACAAACAAGATTCGCACAAGCCGACCTCCAGCCTAATCCTAGGCTACGGATCCCAAATTTCTAATATCTTCCTCCGAAAAAGCTGGAGAAGCCTGCGGGTGCTCTCTCTGCATCTCAGGTTTCTCATAGTTGCCATCGCCGATGGTGATATAACGCATGCCCAGCGACTCGATCTTTTCTCTGTCGAGCGCGCTGCGTCCATCAAGAACAACCTGGCAGTCTGTGAATCGGCTAAAATCGAATGATAGATATGCTGTGTGGCCCGCCTGAAGAATAATGGCACGTACTTTGCTCTCGAGTGCTGCGGGGAGAGGTGCATATCCTAATAGCTGTAACTCTTCCTTACTGAAGAGTGGATCATCAACGTAGACAATTGCACCGCGCTCCAAGAGTGCTTCCTGCAACAACTTAGCAGACGTGAAGGCTGTTTCATGTACATTGCCCCGGTAGGCCACTCCTAGAATGAGTACGGGTTGATGAGCTAATGATCCGGTAATAGCTTCAATTCGACGCACGGCATACTCCGCCATGGAGTCATTGATGCGGCGAGCAGAGTGTGCCAACATCAGCATGGGAAGTTCAGGGTCTTGAGTTCGCAGATCAGTTTCGTTCAAGCTAGAGAAAAGAAAGTAAGGGTAGACTGGAATACAATGCCCGCCGACACCGACACCAGGGGTATGAATTTGTGATTCTTGTTGAGTATTTGCAGCACTGATAGCTGCCGCGACATCAAGTCCGTGGGAATCGGCAAAGCACGCGAACTCGTTGGCCAGGGCTATATTGACGTCGCGATAGGCAGTTTCAATGAGCTTGACAAATTCGGCTTCGTCAGTTGAAGTCATACTGATGATCTGAGCTTCAAGCACTGACCTATAAAACTCAACAGCAGCATCAGTACTCCGCTGATCAATGCCACCCACCACTTTAGGATAAGTACGTAAATCACGGAAGATACGCCCACACTTCACACGCTCTGGACTATATGCAAGATAGAAATCATACCCCACCTTGAGCTTTGCAGTATGCTCGAGAATCGGGCCAAAGCGCCTTGCTGTTGTACCTATAGGCAAGGTGGTTTCATAGATCACAAGCGTACCAGGTTGCAACCCGGCGCCAATAGCAGAGGTGGCAGCATCAATCGCGTTAAAGTTCACCTTATTTCTGGAATCGATGACAACCGGGACGATAACGACCACAATACCGGCCTGGCGCACTGCCTCAGTTGTATCCGTCGTCGCAGAGAGCAATCCTTTATCCACGGCGTTGGCAACTCCAGTCGCAAGCCCTGTCTCCTCTTGAATATGTGACTGCCCGGCATTGATCATCTCAACTACCTGAGGATTAATGTCGCAGCCAATCACGCGCATTCCATGTTGTGTATATTGCACGGCGAGCGGTAACCCGATCTTGCCTAAGCCAACTACGGCAACTGTCGAGGACCGCAGATAAAAGTTAGAAGCATTGTGCTGCATGTTATACCACCAAATTCATTTTTTCTCGTTTTTGCATCTCCAACGCCTGCTGTGCTGCTGCCAACACCTCTACCACTGCCAGGCCGACACCACCGTGGGCGCGTGGTTGAGTTCCCAGGAGAATGGAGTTCGCGAAATCTTCACATTCCAGCCGTAGTGGCTCAATCCAATCGATGTGGGGAATAGTAATCGCGCCAAACCGGTAGGAGACGACAGGGTCAGCGTGGATATCAGCCCCTTTATTGTAAATTTTCAGCATCTCAGCCGGGTTGGTGTCGTCATAGACTACCATGCGCAAATCGCCAATCACGGTCACGCGGCGAATCTTACAGGGATGCAGCCAGCTGACATGGATATGAGCCGCCATGCCATCAGCATAGCTCAAATCGAGATGGGCAACATCATGAATCTGCGATTGGATATGAGCCTGGGCCTGCACCCTGATCTGCTCTGGTTTTTTCCCCACTAGATAAAGCAAGATCGAGATATCGTGTGGGGCAAGATCCCAAATCACGTTAATATCACTACGAAATAATCCGAGATTGACTCTTTCCGCTTCGATACGGAAGATTTTTCCCAGGTCTCCGCTCTGTATGAGTTTGCGCAGTTCATTGACAGCGGGATTGTATTCAAACGTATGCCCTACCATCAGGACTCGTCGCTGTTGCGCTGCCAGGGCCACCAGTTCTTCGGCCTCAGCGACGCTGGAGGTGAGGGGCTTCTCGACAAGCACATGCTTGCCATGTAACAAGGCGGCTTTGGCAAGTTGATAGTGTGTCCGTACAGGCGTTACAATGGCCACCCCATCGACATCCGATCGAAATACATCCTCCGCTAGCGTTGTAGTTTTTAGCGATGGCTGGTTGATTGCCAGGGAGGCCAGGCGATTGACATCCTGATCCGCAACTATGGTTACCCTGGCCTGTGGCAGACTATCGAGATTCCTTGCAAGCTTTGGGCCCCAGTAGCCCCAACCGATGATCCCGAAACGTAAATCAGTTTTGCTCATTATGTCCCCCACATCTGTAGCATCTTTAAGAATCCCAAGTTGTATACGTACCTGAGTTACTAACTTGAGACCCCCAATACGATGCTGTTCTTAACAGCATTGACAACTAGCTGTCTTTGCTCAGCAGTCAGTTCCGGGTACATGGGCAAGGAGACGATCCGATCAGATAAAGCCTCCGTCACGGGAAGCATGCCACGCACATAGCCATAGTGGGCGCAAGCTGGTTGCAAGTGAATAGGGGTTGGATAATGGATACCCGTTGCTATTCCTTCTTGCTCCAAGGCTTTACGGAAATGGTCGCGTCCTTGCACTTGAATAACATAGTAACAATAAACATGAGTTCCCCATAGTTGAACGAATGGCACTTCTATTTTTAGCTCTCGAAGTTGCTCTGTGTAGAACTGTGCATGCTCCTGGCGAGCAGTATTCCATTGATCGAGGTAGCGCAGTTTTACACGCAGCACTGCTGCCTGCGCCTCGCCATAAGCTCCCAGGTTTTTACTATAGTAGAGGCTAAAACAGCCGATGTCTCCCAAACTCCCAACCCTCAATCCTCGATAGGTAGCACCATGTGCCTGAGAAGCATCTTCAATAACTCGGAGACCGTGCGAACGTGCAAAATCCAATACAGGCTGCATTTCGACTGGATGACCATAGAGATGGACGGGGATAATGGCACGAGTGCGAGAGGTCAGCGCAGAGCCAAGTTGCCGCCAATCCATAGTATAAGTGAGTGGATCGATATCGACAAAGACAGGGGTTGCTCCTACGAGAGCAATTGCTTCAACCGTGGCAATAAAGGTATTGGATACCGTGATAACTTCATCGCCAGAGCCAATGTTACAGACTCGAAGAGCCAGGGCGAGCGCGTCGGTTCCCGAAGCTACTCCTACTGCTTGATGACATCCACAATAAGCCGCAAATTCGGTCTCGAAGGCCTGTAGTTGTGGGCCGAGGAAAAGCTGCATGTTCTCTAGCACTTCTTCGAAGGCACTCATAATCTCAGGTTTGATCGTCCGGTACTGCGAGCCTAAATCTACCAGGGGAATCTGCATGCGTGACATTACTCCTTGTTGGTAAAGTTTTCTTGGGAATATGTTATAGACTGAAAAACAGAAACCAATCCCTGCGAGCATCCCATCAGCAATCATACAAAATTATGTTTTACTATTTACTCCCGCATTCTTATTATAAACAGCCAATGCATCTAAACCCATAACAGTACTTTCCGGTGACTGTGTCCATATTAACAATAGTGGATATAGGTAGAGTAACTGGTTATGATTAGGTTAAGAAAAAATAGTAAATCATAAATTCAGGTCAAGCTTTCTTAACTGCCCTGTTCTGATACTCCCCAGCATAAGATGCACAGAAGTGAAAGCAGGGAAAGAGGACAGAGTAGTATTTTTTAGATACTCTGTAGTATGATAAGCGATTTTTCCAGAAATAACCGACTTTCTATTGAATTCTTTCATTTAATACACTCATAATATATAACATGCCCCATTGAGTTTGTCAAGGAATCTCTTTAAAGAGAGTGTGAAAAGGCCTGGGAAGCTGTTTGGTGAGGATCGGCTCGAAGCAGAAAACGTGATACAATGGGAGCAAATGAATGAAAAAGAACTAGAAAGTAAGGAGGATATTTTCCGATGAAAGTCTAGCCACACCTGACCGCCAACATCCTTTAGCACAATTGTGAACGATATCAGGCAACACGACCTCCCCTTTCATAACTTTCACAGGTATGCTAATATATATGCATCTTTTTCTATTTTTGATAGTTTGCTCTCTTGTAGAATTAAGTTAGTATAACGTTTGCCATGCCTCTAAGTAAAGAAGGGAAGCTATCATGAGTAGAGTCTTAGGACTTATCGGCAAGTATGAATTGCAGCGGCTGTTGGGACAGAAGGGCTTAATTGAGGTCTGGAAGGCTTTTGATACGCAGTCGAAGCGTTCTGTTGTCTTGAAGTTACTCCACCCAGATCTGCAGATCGATCCCGACTTCATCACACGTTTTAAGCGCGAAGTGCCTGGGATATCTTCTCTAGGCCATCCCAACATCGTAAAGATTCTTGATTACCAGGTCTTTCGCCCTAAAGGATCCGATGACCTGAAGGCTTACATCATAATGAACTATGTCAAGGGGAAGACCCTTGCTGACTATATTCGTTACACATCGCGCGCGGGACAATTTCCTTCTGCTGTCGACATGGTCCATCTCTTCACGGCCATCGGTGGAGCCATCGACTATGCCCATCAGCACGGAGTGATTCACGCCGGCATTAAGCCCAGCAATATCTTGCTGGATAAACAATACTTACTGCGGAATCTGATGGGCGAACCCAAGCTCACCGACTTTGGTATAGCGAAAATGCTCGCGACAAGTACAGCTAAGTTCAACTCCCAGCTCAGTACATCGCTCTACATTGCGCCAGAGCAGGCTCTGTACCACCCCTCTGGCAACGAACTCAGTGATATTTACTCTCTTGGTGTTATCCTCTATGAAATCTGTACTGGGAAGCTGCCTTTCGAGGACGAGAGTACAGCCGACATCATGATGGATCTTAGCAGCAGTATGCCGCCTTCACCTGCCTCGATTAACGCAAACATCTCACAGGCCGCATCGGATGTCATTCTGCGTAGCCTGGCTAAAGATCCGGCGGAGCGCTTCACCAGCGCCTCTGTCATGATGAGAGCGCTGGCACACGCTCTTGATGTCCCAATCCCTGAGAACCTGGGCTGGTTCACCTCTCTGTCAGATCAGAATGGCGCGTCACCTATGCTTCATCCACTCTCCCAAAGTGAACAAGCGGATCTCGCTACGTCCACTGCTTCGCTAGAGAGCATGGATGAACCAGCCGGCCAGAAGGATTCCGGGTCCCCGTCAGCCAACTGGTGGTCACTTCGAAAATCCCAGCAGTCAGCAGTCGAAGAACCTGCTCCTGTCTTTGCACCGGAATCGCCGCCTGCCGCGCCATCAGGAAAATCCCAGCAGCCAGCAGACGAAGAACTCGATGTCCCAATCCCCGAGGACCTGAGCCGGTTCATCTCTCTGTCAGAGCATAATGGTGTGTCGTCTACACCTCATGCACCCGCCCAGAGTGAACAGGCGGATCTCGCTACGTCCGCCGCTTCCCTAGAGAGCGTGTATGAACCAACCGACCAGAAGGCCCCCTGGTCGCCTCCGGCTTCTCCACCTGCAACGACAGCACCTTCGAGTACTGATCTTCGTCAGTCCCCCCGATCAAGGAAGCCTGGAAAATCCCAGCAACGAGCGGTCGAAAAGCCTGCGCCCGCACCTAAGCCGCCGCGTGCTCCCCGCTCGTCGAAATCCAGCTCCTTCCGGTCCATGTCCATTGTCCGCAAACAAGCGGCAGAGAAGCTTCTATCTGTGCTTCAGAAACACTGGGCCAGTACCTCTCGTTCGATAGCAGGAAAGGTGCATAATGTGCCAATGGCAGTGGATACCTTGAAAGGAGCACTATTTCATAGCAGGGCGATAAACATTCATAAGGTGCATAACGTACCGGTGGTGGATAAGTTGAAAGGGGAGGATAAGCAAAAGATACAAGGTAAACGGCAAAAAGTACAAAGGTCTTACCTTGTCGCTTGTGCCTCGCTTCTCTTACTTTTATGTACGGCTGGTTCGCTATTCTCGTTCGCTGAGTATCATACCTACAATGCGACATATCAGCATGATATGTCCCTGGCACGCGAAGGAACACAACACTTGCAAAGAGGCCTTGGGCTTTTTGAAACGTTACAGCAAGATCCCCTCGATGGTGCTACTCTTCAAAAAGCCCAACATGAGTTTACAGCGTCCTTGATGATCTTTAGCCAGTTGGACAGCGAACTGAAGTTGTTGCCAGAGATCAGCCTATCTCTCCCGGTGTATGGTACTCGCCTGAGCGCTGCATTACATCTCTTGCCCATCGCCATTGAAGTGTCTCAAAGCGGGGTGATCGCTTGCAACACCCTGGATTTGCTCTTTTCGAGGTTCCACAATCCATTGAATACGCGAGCACAGGGCCTCACGAAGGCAGATTTCAGTGTTTTAAACCAGAATTTTCAGCAGATCAAGACGATACTCAACCTGGTCATTGGCCAGGTCAATCGCTTACAACCAGGAGATTTGCAGCTCGACCCACGCCTTAACAAATTAGTTACTACGTTTCATAAAGATATACCGGCGTTACAATCACAGCTTGATGTAGCTGAGAAGATGCTCCCACTTGTCCCCACAGTCCTTGGCATTGGTACGCCAACAAATT
>WNGJ01016342.1_pt1 | contig 10999 bp, 8 predicted proteins | sample 5400611 | NCBI WGS metagenome assembly WNGJ01 (sample SAMN13153375, study PRJNA577476) | soil metagenome | isolation source: 40 cm soil or saprolite under Garry oak tree replicate 1 | place: USA:California | collected 2016-06-15 | reverse complement strand
CCTGCCCGAGGCCATCGCGTGCGCGAACGACCAGAGCGCACTGGGCGTTGTCCACGCGCTCACCCAGCACGGGCTTGACGTCCCCGGGGACATCGCGGTCACCGGGTTCGACGACATCCCGGTCGCCCGGCACCTGCGGCCGCTGCTGACCACCGTGCGGCAGCCGATCCAGCAGCTCGGCGCCACCGCGTTCGAGGCTCTCTACTCCATGGTGTGCGACGGCGAGGCGGCCGGCCGCAACATCATGCTGCCCACCACCCTCATCCCCCGGGAAAGCTGCGGGTGCGCCGCCGGGCCCGCACCGGCCGCCCGGCTGGCCGCGGGATAGGGGGCCCGTCATGCGCATGCTCGCCCGCAAGCTGCCGTTCTACCTGATCACCTTCGTGATCGCGATCACGATCGACTTCTTGATCCCGCGGCTGATGCCGGGCAACGCGCTGGACGCCGTCCTGGCCAAGGCGGGCAGCCAGATGGGCAGCCCGCAGGCCCTGCACGCGCTGGAGAAGCTCTACGGGATCGACAACCCGGCCAGCCTGCCGTCCCAGTACGCGCAGTTCTGGGGAAGCCTGCTGCACGGAAACCTCGGCATTTCGACCAGCTCCTACCCGACGCCGGTCACCTCGGTGATCGCCACCGCGCTGCCCTGGACGGTCGCACTGGTCGGCGCCGCGACCGTGATCAGCTTCGTGCTCGGCACCGGGATAGGCGTCCTGGTCGCCTGGCGCCGCGGCACCTGGCTGGACAGCCTGCTCCCGGTCACCACGTTCTTCCAGGCGGCGCCGTACTTCTTCCTCGCCTTCCTGGCCATCGAGCTGTTCGCGGTCAAGCTCGGCTGGTTCCCCTACGGGCTGGGCCAGAACCAGCTCGACTACCAGACCGGCCTGGCGCCGGGGCACGTCGCGGACGTGCTCGACCACGCGGCGCTGCCGGCGCTGACCATCGTGGTCGCCTCCGCGGCCGGCTGGATGGTCGGCATGCGGAACCAGATGCTCACCACCATGGATGAGGACTACGTGCTGATCGCGCAGGCCAAGGGCCTGCCCAAGCAGAAGGTGGTCTGGTACGCGGCGCGGAACGCGATCCTGCCGAGCGTGTCCGGTTTCTCGCTGGCCATCGGGTTCGTGGTGTCCGGCGCGCTGCTGACCGAGATCGTCTTCTCCTACCCGGGGATCGGCTTCGTGCTGTACCAGGCGGTCATCAACCACGACGCGCCGCTGATGCAGGGCATCTTCCTGATCATCACGATCGCCGTGCTGGCCGCGAACCTGATCGCCGACTTCGCCTACCTGATCCTCGACCCGCGCACCCGGCAGGAGGCGTAGCGATGGCCGTGTCCACGACCGAGCCGACCGCCGTCGCGATCGAGGCGGCCGCCCCGCTGCGGGCGCGCCGGCTCCGGCTGCCCCGCTCCCCCAAGGTCCTGATCGGGCTCGGCCTGCTCATCGCGTTCCTGGTCCTCGCCGCCGTCGGCCCGCTCATCGCCCCCTATAATCCGTCGGCGGACCTGGCGGCGAGCGGGACGCCGCAGCCGCCGTCGGCCGCGCACTGGCTCGGCACCACGCAGACCCAGCAGGACGTCCTGTCCCAGCTGCTGGCCGGGGGCCGGAGCACGATCGTCGTCGCGTTCCTGGCCGGCGTGGTGGCGACGGTCATCGCGGTGGTGGTCGGCGTGACCGCGGGCTACCTCGGCGGGCTGGCCGACGACCTGCTCTCCTTGCTGGCCAACATCTTCCTGGTCATGCCCGCGCTGCTGCTGCTGATCGTGATCTTTGGCTTCCTGCCGGCCTCCAGCGACGACCTGCTGATCGGCACGATCATCGCGCTGACCGGCTGGGCCTGGGGCGCGCGGGTGCTCCGCGCGCAGACGCTCTCGCTGCGCAACCGGGACTTCGTGGAGTCGGCCCGGATCACCGGCGAGAGCACCGCCCGGATCATCGGCTGGGAGATCGTGCCCAACCTGCTGCCGATCATCGCGTCCTCGTTCCTGTTCACCGTCCTCTACGGCGTCGGCACCTACACCGCGATCGCCTACCTCGGCCTGGTCAACATCGACCCGCACTGGAGCTGGGGCGGCATGCTGTTCTGGGCCCAGTCGGTGAACGCCCAGGTCAACGGGTACTGGTGGTGGTACATCCCGCCGGGGCTCGCGGTCGCGCTGCTCGGCACCGCCCTCGCGCTGCTCAACTTCGGCATCGACGAGTTCATCAACCCCCGGCTGCGGTCCGCCGGGCTGACCCGGCGCCGGGCCCGGCAGGCAGGCATACCGGCCCGGTTCCCGCTCGGCGTCACCCCGGTCGTGCGGCAACGCGCCGACGCCCCAGCCGTGCGGCCGCCCGCCGGCCCCGGGCGGGTTGAGACGCCATGACCGGCCAGGAAGCTCCCGGCCGGGGCGGCGGCCCGCTGGTCGAGGTGCGCGGGCTGCGGGTGGACTACGGGCTCGGGCCAGACGCGGTGCACGCGGTCATCGACGCCGACCTCACGCTGGTCAGCGGCGCCGTGCTCGGGCTGGCCGGCGAGAGCGGCAGCGGCAAGTCCACGCTGGCCTACGCGATGACCAGGCTGCTGCGCGCCCCCGGGATCATCACCGGCGGCCAGGTGCTGCTGCACGGAGGCACCGGCCCGGCCGGGGAGCCGGTGCAGGCGGGCACGATCGACCTGCTGGCCGCGGACGAGAGGCAGCTGCGCGGGCTCCGCTGGTCCCGCATCGCGGTGGTGATGCAAAGCGCCATGCACGCGCTCAACCCGGTGGTCACGATCGGCGCCCAGCTGACCGACGTGCTACAGGCGCACCACCTCAAGATGGACAAAACGGATCGCCGCCAGCGGGCCGCCTTCCTGCTCGAGATGGTCGGGATCTCCGCCGACAACCTGCGCCGGTACCCGCACCAGCTTTCCGGTGGCATGCGGCAGCGGGTGATGATCGCAATGGCGCTGGCCCTGGAGCCCGCGGTCGTGATCATGGATGAGCCGACCACCGCCCTCGACGTGGTGACGCAGCGGGAGATCCTGACCGAGCTCGCCGCGCTGCAGCGCGACCTGTCCTTCGCGGTGCTGTTCATCACCCACGACCTTTCGCTGCTGGTCGAGCTCGCGGACTCGATCGCGGTCATGTACGCGGGGCGGCTGCTGGAGCAGGCGACCGCCAGCGACCTCTACCGCGCACCGCGGCACCCGTACACGCTGGGGCTGCTGCGCTCGTTCCCGCCGCTGCACGGCGCACGGAAGCCGCTGACCGGTATCCCGGGATCACCGCCGGACCTGCGCACCCCGCCACCGGGCTGCCCGTTCCACCCCCGCTGCGGCTACGCCATGGACGTCTGCCGGACGGAGATGCCGGTGGCGTTCGGGCTCGGCGGGCGTTCGGCGGCCTGCTGGCTGCACGACGGGGCTCACGAGGTCCCCGCCGGACTGGCCGTCCACGAGCCCGGCACTGCCTCCCGGCCCGGGACTGCCCCTGGATATGCCGGTATCCCAGAGCCCAGCACTCTCTCCCCCGCAGCCGCGACCGAGACGGGATCCGGGATGGAGACCCGGGACGGGACAAGAACCGGAGCCGGCGCGGAGACCGGGGACGGGACAAGAACCGGAGCCGGGACTGAGGCCCGGGACGCGGGGGTGACCGGGGCCAGGACGGAAGGCGGAACTCAGCCCGCTACGGCGCGACTGACCGCGGCCGTGCCGGCGGGCACCACCGCCGTGGCACCGGACACGAAGGGGACGCTGCGATGACGGCGTCGGCTGAGCACGGTTCCCCGCATGGCGCGGGCGCGGCCTCCGCCGCGGCGGTGGCCAGCCGCCCAGCGCTGCTCGAGGCACGGGAGATCACCAAGCACTTCCCGGCCGGCCGGCGCGGTGCCGTGCACGCGGTGGACGGCGTCTCGCTCGCGCTGCCCGCGGGCCGGATCACCGCGATCGTCGGCGAGAGCGGCTCCGGCAAGTCGACGCTGGCCCGGCTGTTCGCGCGGCTGCTGAAGCCGACCTCGGGCCAGCTGCTGCTCGGCGGCCAGCCGGCCCCATGGGGCCGCGGCCGGCGGCGGCGGTACGCCCAGCAGGTGCAGATGGTGCAGCAGGACCCGTTCGCCTCGCTCAACCCGGTGCACGATGTGCGGTACCACCTGACCCGGCCGCTCAAGGTGCACGGGCTCGGCACGGCGGGCGGCCTGGATGAGTCGCTGGCCGACCTGCTCGAGCGGGTCGCGCTCACCCCGCCCGAGCGGTTCCTGCGCAAGTACCCGCACGAGCTGTCCGGCGGGCAGCGGCAGCGGGTGGCGATCGCCCGGGCGCTCGCGGTGCGGCCGCGGGTGCTGCTCGCCGACGAGCCGGTGTCGATGCTGGACGTGTCCATCCGGCTCGGCATCCTCAACCTGCTCGCCGGCCTGCGCGAGCGCGAGGGCATGACGATCCTCTACATCACCCACGACATCGCCTCGGCCCGGTACCTGGCCGACGAGATCGCGGTGATGTACGCCGGGCGCCTCGTCGAGTCGGCACCGGCCATCTCGGTCACCGACCGGCCGGCCCACCCCTATACCCAGCTCCTGCTGAGTGCCGCACCCGACCCCGACCGGCCGGAGCCAGCGCTGGTCTCCGGCCGCGGCACGGTGCCGAGCCTGCTCGCACCGCCCACCGGCTGCCGGTTCCATCCACGCTGCCCGCACGTGATGGCCGTCTGCCCACAACTCCAGCCGCCCTTGGCCGAGGTCGCACCCGGGCACGCCAGCGCCTGCTGGCTGCACGTACCGGAGCACCCGGCCGGGGCGGCGACCACCGCGGAAAGGAGACCTGATGGATCCCCCACCCAGCTAGCGGATGACCCATCCCACCAGCAGGGACGCCAGACCCGGCCGGCCCTGCGCCACCTACCCTTTTCCAGACCCCGTCATGGTCAGTCAAAAGAGGCCGGCGACGAGCCGGCCGGGCACTAATGGAGTTTAGGCAATGCGACATGCAGTCCTGAAGAGCCTGGCAGCCGCGGGCACCCTCGCCCTGGCTGTCGCGGCCTGCGCGAGTTCGGGCACACAGTCCGGCTCCGGCAACGCCGCCAGCAGCAAGACCCTGGTGATCGAGAGCAGCTCGGTCACCGCCCCGAGCCAGAATTTCAACCCCTACGTGCAGAGCGCGACCGGGTACTCGGCCCAGGCGACCGGGCTGATCTACGAGCCGCTCTACATCTTCAACGTGATGAACCCCACCTCACAGCCCGCGCCCATGCTGGCTTCCGGCCAGCCGACGTGGTCCAACGGCGGCAAGACGCTGACCGTCCCGATCCGCTCGGGCGTGAAGTGGAGCGACGGCAAGCCGTTCACCGCGAGCGACGTCGCCTTCACCTACAACCTGGTCAAGAAGAACCCGACGCTCTACACCGCGAGCGCGCCGCTGGTGACGAGCGCGACCGCGACCAGCCCGACCTCGGTCACGCTCAACTTCTCCTCGGCGCAGTTCGCCAACCTGTTCCTGATCGGGCAGGTCTACATCGTGCCGCAGCACGTCTGGGGCTCGGTCAGCAACCCGGTCACCTACACCGACGCCAACCCGGTCGGCACCGGGCCGTACATGCTGCAGACCTACTCCTCGCACGGCTTCCTGCTCAAGCAGAACCCGAGCTACTGGAACAAGAGCACGGTCAAGGTAACGGCGGTGGACTTCCCGTTCTACAGCAGCAACGCCAACCTGGTGCCGCCGATCGCCAGCGGCCAGATCGACTGGGCCGGCAGCAACCTGGGGCCCGGCATCAGCTCGAACTACCTGAGCAAGAGCAACGACAACACCACCTGGCTCGACAGCCAGCCTTATTTCGCCGCCAACAACGTGGTCACCCTGTGGTTCAACGTCACCAAGGCGCCGCTGAGCGACCCCGCCGTGCGGCAGGCCATCGGCTACGGCATCAACCGGCAGCAGCTGTCCACCCAGGGCGAGTCCGGCTATGAGGCCCCGGCGACGTCGTCCGGCGGCCTGCTTCTGCCGATCGACAACACCTTCCTCGAGCCGTCGGTGCAGGGCGATCTGCCGGCCACCGGCGACCCGGCCAAGGTGGCCAGCATCCTGACCAAGGACGGCTACACCAAGGTCGGCGGCAAGTGGACCAAGAACGGCCAGCAGATCACGTTCTCGATCACCGACCCGATCGCCTACTCCGACTACTACACCGACGACCAGCTCATCGCGAGCCAGCTCAACAAGCTCGGCTTCAACGTGAAGGTGGACGGCAACGGATCTCCCACGGCCTGGCAGGCCGACTTCAACAACGGGACGTTCGACGCCACGATCCACTGGAGCAACCAGGGCCCGAACCCGTTCTACTACTACGAGAACTGGATCGACAGCACGTTCTCCGCGCCGGTCGGCAAGCCGGCCGCCGGTGACAACGGCCGCTTCAAGGACCCGGGCGCCCAGGCCGCGCTGGCCCAGTTCGCCGGGACCAACGACCCGGCCACCCAGAAGGCGGCCATCGCCTCTCTGCAGAAGATCATGTCGGCCCAGGTGCCGATGACGCCGCTGCTGTACGGCGCCGCCTGGAGCGAGATCTCGACGCGCAACTACACGGGCTGGCCGACGAACGGCAACGCCTACATGACGCCGATCCCGAACAGCCCGTACCTGGAGCAGGTCGTCCTGCACCTCAAGCCGGCCTCGTAACCGCGACCGGCCCCCGAAAGGACGACAACTCCACACATGAGTACCGCGCATGCGGGGCTGAACCTGCCCGGCCGGGCAACCGGCCGGGCAGGTGCCCACACGACCGGGTACGGCCGCCGATGACCACCGGCCCTGCCCCCACCCAGCACCCCATCAGCACCGTCGACGGCGCGGCGCCCGCGTCCGGCACCCGGGCGCCAGCCGAGCGGGCCCTGCTCGCCGCGCTGTCCGTGCAGGACAAGGTGCGCCTGCTGACCGGTGCGGCCAACTGGCGCACCCACGGCGCCCCCGCGATCGGCCTGCGCCCGATGATCGTGTCGGACGGGCCCTCCGGGGTCCGGGGCGTCACCAAGGATGAGCGTCATCCCTCGACCTGTCTTCCGTGCCCGTCCGCGACGGGTGCGACCTGGGACACCGAGCTGATCACCGAACTCGCGGCCGCGCTCGGCGCGGAGGCCCGCGGCAAGGGCGTGGACGTGCTGCTGGCGCCCACGATCAATCTGATGCGGACGCCGCTGGGCGGCCGCGGGTTCGAGTGCTTCTCCGAGGATCCGGTGCTGACCGCCCGGATGGCCGTCGCCTTCATCACCGGCCTGCAGTCGGCCGGGGTGGCGGCCACGGCCAAGCACTTCGTCGGCAACGACTCCGAGACCGAGCGCTGGACCTACGACGTGGTCGTCAGCGAGCAGGTGCTGCGCGAGCTGTATATGGCGCCGTTCGAGGCCTGCGTCACCGAAGCGGGCACCGGGCTGGTGATGGCCGCCTACAACAAGGTCAACGGCACTCCCGCCACGGAGCATCCCTGGCTGCTGAGGAAGATCCTCAAGGGCGAATGGGGGTTCGGCGGCGTGGTCGTCTCGGACTGGAGCGCGGCCAGGACCACGGTGGCGACCGCGGTCGCCGGGCTGGATCTGGCCATGCCAGGCCCGGACGGGCCCTGGGGGGAAGGTCTGGTTCAGGCGGTCCCGGACGGGGTGATCCCCGAATCCGTGATCGACGACAAGGTTGCCCGGATCATCCGGCTGGCGCGGTGGGCCGACGCGCTGGCCGCGCCGGACGGGCAGGATGTGGGCGGTCCAGCCGCGGGGAATGGCGGCCCGGCCCCGGGTGGCGGACCTGTCCCAGGTGGCGGACCTGTCCCAGGTGGCGGACCTGTCCCAGGTGGCGGACCTGTCCCGGGCGGAGGGCCTTTGCTGGACGCCGCCCTCGCCCCAGCCGACGGGCCAGTCCACGGCGACCCGGTCCCGGACGGTAGCCCGGTACTCGACGGCAGCCCGGTGCTCGACGGCGGCCCGGTGCTCGACGGCGGCCCGGTGCTCGCGACGGCGGCCCAGGCCCGGATAGGGCACCGGCCAGGGACCGGGCGGTGCTGATGGACCCGCAGTTGGTGCGCCGGGTGGCGGCCGCCTCCTCCGTCCTGCTCCGCAATGAGGGGCCGGTGCTTCCCTTCGACGCCGGCCGTGTCGGCAGCATCGCGCTGATCGGCCCCAACGCGGTCTACCCGGTGATCCAGGGCGGGGGCAGCGCGATCGTCGCGCCGGTCACGGTGTCCACCCCCGCGGTGGCGCTGCCGGCCGCCCTGGCGGGCCGCGCCTCGGTGACCGTGGCGCCGGGATGCCGCACCTGGGCGACGGTGCCCGAGCCGGTGGCCGGGTCGATCAGTGATCCGCTGACCGGCGAGCCGGGGCTGCGGCTGGAGTTCCGCGCCGGCGACGGGACACTGATCCGCCACGAGCACCGGATCTCCACCCAGCTCGCGTGGTGGGACGAGGGCCTGCCGCCGGGCGTGGGCTGGGGCGAGGACGGGACCATTGTGCTGCTCACCAGGTTCCGGGCCGACGTCACCGGGCAGCACCTGATCGGCGTGGCCGGCGTCGGCCATCTCACGCTGACCGTGGACGGCGCGGTGGTCGCCGACACGGTCACCCCGGTTCCGGCCGACCCGGTGCAGACCATGACGCGTCCCGGTGCGGTCCGGGCCGCGGTCGACCTGCGGGCCGGCCAGGAGGCGGAGATCAGGCTCGACTTCCGGCCCGCCGACGGCATCGACGGCCCGCTGGCGATCTCGCTCGGCATCGCGGCGGATGAGGACGAGGACACCATGATCGCGGAGGCGGTGCGGGCGGCGGCCCGCAGCGCCGCCGCGGTGGTGGTCGTCGGCTCGGCGGAGGCGGCCGAGAGCGAGGGTTTCGACCGGGAGACGCTCGCCCTGCCCGGGCGGCAGGACGAGCTGGTAGCCAGGGTGGCCGCGGTGAACCCCCGGACTGTGGTCGTGGTGAACGCCGGGATGCCGGTGCTCATGCCCTGGACGGATGAGGTCGCGGCCGTGATCTACGTCTGGCTGCCCGGCCAGGCCATGGGCGAGGCGCTCGCCGATGTCCTGCTCGGCCGGGCGGAGCCGGGTGGGAGGCTGCCCGTCACCCTGCCCGCCCGCGAGTCCGACTCCCCGGTCCTGCACGCCGTCCCCCGCGACGGCCGCATCGACTACGCCGAGGGGCTGCTCATCGGCTACCGCGGCTACGACGCGGCGGGCATCACCCCGATGTTCCCGTTCGGCCATGGGCTTGGCTACACCCAGTGGGCGTACGAGTCCGCGTCGCTGGACGGGCCCCGGCCGCCGCCCGGCGAGGATGTCCGGGTCCGGGTGGCGGTCCGCAACACCGGGTCGCGGCCCGGCCGCGAGATCGTCCAGGCCTACGTCGCCAGCCCGGCGGCCGGGGCCGGCCGGCCGGCCCGGGTGCTCGGGGCCTTCGCCGCGGTGAGCGCGGCGCCCGGCGAGCGGGCGGAGGTGGTGCTCGCGGTGCCGGCCCGGGCCTTCGCCGTCTGGGATCCGGTAGCGGGCGGCTGGGCCTGGCCGCCGGGCACCTTCACGGTCGAGGTGGGCAGGTCCTCGCGGGACCTGCGGCTGGGGGTCGGCATTGCCCTCGGCTGATCTGGCCGCCATTACCGGCGGGCCGGGCTGGTAGTGGCCCGCTGGGCCCGAAGACCTGCGAAGGTCCGGGCCCACGGGTCATCGGGCAGCGCTGAGCGGGCCGGGGCGGGGGCCCGCGCCGGCCGGCCCGGCCTTCAGGAGGCCGGGGGCGCGACCAGCTCGACCTCGTAGCCCTCCCGGTTCTCCAGGTAGGCGGCGTAGTGGTCGTCCCCGCCGGCGAACGGGTGGCGGTCCGGGTAGAGCAGCCGCCAGCCGTGATCCGGCGCGTGCAAGGTGAGTTCGTCCAGTTCCTCACGGGATGCGACGTGGAAGGCGAGATGGTTCAGCCCCGGCCGGCAGCGGTCGTGCCGGCCCGCGACCCGGTCCGGTGACTGCTCGATGACGATGTAGGTGACACCCGCCCGCCAGCTCTTGCCCTCGGGCCACTCCTGATAGACGTGGTAGCCCAGTTTCCCGAGCAGCCACCCCCAGCTGGCCTCGGCCCGGGTCAGATCGGGTACCCAGAGCTCGATGTGATGAAGCATCCCTGTGCCAGCGTGATCCATGCCCGACAGCATGCCAGGAGTTGTCCCTGCTAGGGGCCCCGGGCCCCACTCTTGTCACAGGTCAGGCCGGTACCGGCCAGCCAGATCCGCCCCGCGCGCCCCAGCGGCCACCGGAAGCGCCCGCATAACCACCGACAGCGACGGCCAGGCCTCAGGGGGCTGCCTCGATCCGGCGCTGGAGCCTGTTCATGCCACGCAGCCAGCGGTCGGGGTCACCGGCCCGGCCCGCGTACATCCCGGCGACCTCCGGGTGGGGCAGGATGAGGAACCGCCCGTCGGCGATCCCCGCCATCACCGCGTCCGCCACCTCCTCCGGCGTGATGGCGGAATCGGTGAGGATCAGCCTCTCGGCGGCCGAGGCCCCGGCCATCATCGGGGTCAGCACCCCCTGCGGGCAGATCGCCTGCACCGTGACGCCCCGGTGGGCGTAGGTCGCCGCCAGCCACTCGGCGAAGCCCAGCGCCGCGTGCTTGGTGACCGAGTAGGGTGCCGAGCCCAGCATCGTGAGCAGCCCGGCCGCGGACACGGTGCAGATCAGGTGGCCGCTGCCGCGCTCCAGCCAGGCCGGGAGCAGCAGGCGCGCGGCCCGCACGTGCGCCATGACGTTGACCTGCCACGAGGCGCTCCAGTCCGCCTCGCTGGCCTGCTCGCCGCCGGCCCGGGCGATCCCCGCGTTCGCGCAGAACAGGTCGATCTCGCCCAGCACCTCCCCGGCCACGCCGACCAGCGCGGCCGCCCCGCCCTCGGTGGCGGCGTCACCGGGCACGGCGGTGGCGCCGCAGGCGGTGGCGACCGCGGCGGCCGCGGCGGCGTCGAGGTCGTTGACCACCACCCGGGCGCCCTCGATGGCGAACCTGCGGGCGAGCGCGGCGCCGATGCCGCTGCC
>WNGJ01031653.1_pt1 | contig 11000 bp, 14 predicted proteins | sample 5400611 | NCBI WGS metagenome assembly WNGJ01 (sample SAMN13153375, study PRJNA577476) | soil metagenome | isolation source: 40 cm soil or saprolite under Garry oak tree replicate 1 | place: USA:California | collected 2016-06-15 | reverse complement strand
TTATTTATTTTCCGGCTTTCCTGTTTTCCTGATTAAACCTTCCTTCTTTTCATGCTCCAGCAATTTAACGAGAAGAACCGGGACCTGATTGTAAATATCAACGGGCGCCTAATCCATCGTGACGAAGCGGGGATCAGCCCGTTTGATTCAGCGGTGCAAGGCGGTGACGCAGTCTGGGAAGGATTGCGGCTCTACAACGGACGGATTTTCAAGCTCGATGAACATCTCGACCGCTTGCATCGCTCTGCGGTCGCTTTGTCGTTCCCTGAAATTCCATCGCGCGAAAAACTCATCGAAGAAATCAAGCGGACACTGGTCGCAAACAAAATGCAGGACGGCGTGCATATCCGTTTAACGCTCACGCGCGGAGTGAAAATCACTTCTGGCATGGACCCGCGCCTCAATCAAAGCGGTCCGACGTTGATCGTACTCGCCGAACACAAAGCTCCCGTGTACTCGAAAAGTGGTCTCAAATTGATCACCGCAACGGTGCGCCGGCCGCCGCCGGAGATCCTGGATGCGCGAATTCATCACGCCAATTTGCTGAATTCGATCCTCGCCAAAATTGAGGCGAACAACGCTGGCGCCGACGACGCGCTCATGCTCGACACGCGCGGCTTTGTCGCGGAAACAAACGCGACTCACGTTTTCATCGTGCGGAAAGGCGAGCTGGCTACCAGCCGCGTGGTGGCCTGCCCAGAAGGAATCACCCGGGCCACGGTAATCGAGATTTGCGCAGCCGAAAAAATCCTGTGCACGGAAACCGATCTCACACTCGACGACGTTTACGGCGCCGACGAAATGTTTTGCACCGGCACCATGGGCGAACTCGCCGGCGTCACGAAAGTGGACGGCCATATCATCGGCGCGGGAAAGGCCTGCCCTGAGCCTGTCGAACGGGTTGGCCCGATGACAAAGCGCTTAAGCGAGCTTTACGCGCAGCGCACTGCAAACGAAGGGATTCTGGTTGTCTAGTTGCACGGCTCTCTACCGATAATGATAGCGGAGCTGTGCAATAAAGAGTCGATCGCCGATTTTCTTGTAGACAATCCGATGCTCGGAAGTGATCCGGCGTGACCAATATCCTTGAAACGCGTGCTTTAGCCGCTCGGGTTTGCCAACGCCTGCGTACGGATCCCGCACGATCTCCTTGATCAGTAGATTAACCCGCAAAAGGATTGCAGGATCGCTTCGCTGCCAATACACGTAATCTTCCCAAGCCTGGGGCGCGAAGACAAGATCCACGCCTAGAGCTTCAACTTGCGTTTGAGGCCTTTGCCGCGTTCGAGCGCATCTACTGCTTCGATCAGACGCTTCGCGTTTGCCGGCGAGCGGAGCAAGTACGCCGTTTCCTGAAGCGATTCATATTCCTCGAGCGAGAGCATGACGACCACTTGATCCCGATTCTTGGTAATGACAACGGGCGCGTGATCTTCGCAGACACGGTTGATCGTGTTTGCCAGATTTTCTCGAGCGGCCGTATACGTGATGGACTTCACTTGGACAGGATACTGTCCATATTGAGTCCGCGCAAGAACGCGCGCGCACGCTATCGCCTGTCGCCCCAGGTTTTCTTTTCGAAGGAAACCCGGCCCGATCCTTTCTCGAATGCCTCAAAGTGCTCCGGGTTCTGCTGGTAATATTTCTGATGATAAGCCTCGGCCGGATAAAATTTCATCGCGGGCAGAATGTCGGTGACGATCGGTTTATCGAATTTTCCTGAGCGCGCGAGCTTCTCCTTTGAAGCTCCCGCGATCTTTTTTTCCTCATTGTCGTTGTAAAAAATCGCAGCGCGATAGCTCGGCCCGATATCGGTGAACTGGCCATCTGCCTGGGTGGGATCGATCTGCCGCCAATAAATGTCGAGCAACTGATCGTAAGAAATCTTTGTCGGATCATAGGTAATTTCGATTGATTCGCGGTAGCCAGTCTTTTCGGAGGAGACGAGTTCGTACGTAGGATTCGGCTCCGTTCCGCCAGAATAACCAACGACGGTTTTGATCACGCCTTTCGCTTTGTCGAACGCGGGCTGGATGCACCAAAAACAACCGCCGGCGAATACTGCGGTCTTGGTTGCTGGAGGAGACGAGCTTTGGCCGCGACTAAGATCGACGAAAAGTACAGCGGCGGCGCTAAAGAACAGGGCAACGACTTGGATTCTTTTCATAATTGTCGATCTTAGACAATGTTGCTCGTAATTTGTTCCCGCTTTGGGCTTGCCAGCATTCCGCCCTGCTGACATAACCGTAGGTCCTTTGACCAACAGGAGATCAAATAATGATTAAAACCGCCGCGATTCTTTTCGGTATCGTGTTCTTGCTCATCGGGATACTTGGCTTCGTCCCGGCTGTAACCCAAGCAACGGAATGTTGCTCGGCATCTTTCACGTGAACACGGCGCACAATCTTGTCCATCTTGCCTCCGGCGATAGAGCCACGGCTTAGTTTCTCCTCGGCGTGCTTTCGGGCCAGGTTACATCAGCTCACTGCCCCGAAAGCTTTCGGGGTTCTCCGCTAATCGAAGTTGATTCGTTGATTGATCGGCTCGATCTGGAGAAAATCTTCCGACGCAACGCGCCGCTGCATATTGATCTTGGCTGCGGCGATGGATCGTTTATTTGCGAGCTGGCGCAGCGCATTCCCGAGAAGAATTTTCTCGGGGTCGAGCGGTTAGTCGGTCGAATCCGAAGCGCGGCGCGCAAAGCTGCGAACATTGGCAATGTACGCCTGCTGCGAATGGAAAGTTCTTATGCCGTGCGTTACCTGTTGCCAGCCGGGTCGGTCGAAAAGTTTTATCTGCTGTTCCCCGATCCGTGGCCAAAACGGCGTCACTGGCGGCGCCGGATCGTCACGGGGGATTTCTTGCGCGCAATCAATCATGCGTTGGCAGAGAACGGAGCCCTCTGCATCGCGACCGACCACCCTGATTACTTTGAAAAGATTCAAGAGATCGCGCGAACAAATCCTCATTTTGAAGTGGTCGAACCTGCCGATGTTGATCCATTCGACTTGCGCTCCCACCACGGCGGGCAGGCAGGACAGGTTCTCCCGCTGACAAAATTTGAGGCAAAATTTCGTGCGCAAGGCGCGCCGATTCACTGGCTCGAGCTGCGAAAGGTTTCGCCGGTGAGATAACTTTGCGCTTCCCAACCATTGCGGCCAAAGTACATTGTCACCGCGCCGGTCTCATCCTGGCGAAAGAGTTTGATGCCGCGCGCTTGCACATCCTCGGCCCATTTGTCGTTGATCCGTTCGTACTCGGGAAAATCGCGTGACGTGGCGATGATCAAGCGCGGTCGCACCGCTTCGAGGAATCCGTCGGAGCCGGAATTGCCGGAATGATGCTGGCCCTTGATCCAGATGTCGCTGTGCAGATCTGCCTTTCTTTGAAGCAACTGATCTTCGGTTTTGATTCCACTGTCCGACGTTAACAAGACGCGTGTTCTGGATGAGAGAGCAAGCTGCAACACGCACGCCTGATCGTCAGCAATTGGGGCGCTGAAGCTTCGTGACGGAAAAAGAACATGCGCAGTGACTTCACCCGGCAAACGGAAACTGTCACCCGCGGCCAAATCGGTCGGCTTGATTCCACGTTCTCGAAAGAGACGCTGCAATCGTTGATGAATAGTTGAACGATCCGGCGCCGGATTATCGATCAAACGAACACGAGGAAAATCGCGCAGCAGTTCCGCCGCACCGCCGATATGAAGCGAATCGCCATGAGTGAGCAACAAACCATTGAGTCGGTTTACTCCCGCCCAGTGCAAATATTCGCGAACCACACTCTCATAAGTTCGTTCGCTCCCGCAATCGACAAGCCAATCCGCGCCCCCTGCCCGCAAGTGGACAGCCGCGCCCGCGCCAAGATCCAATACCGTGATCTTCGCGGTCAGCTTTTCGGGCCAGTGTGGCTGTTCGATGTAAAAATGTCCGCCGGGGATTTGCGCGAAAAGCTGCACGATCCCCAGGACAAGCTGTGCCAAAAGCCAGTTGGCATTGTTGAAGATCACGGCGAGCCACGTCAGCAGCGGCGTCGAGAGAAGCGAGAGCAAGGCGATCGCGAGAATAAAGAAGGCAATTGGAACAACCACCAAATTCGCGAACAATGAGATTGGGGTAACGATGTGAAAATACCAAAGCACGAACGGCAACGAACCAATCCAGGCGGCGAGCGAAACGGAAGATCCACGGCAGAGCCATTCGAAACCAACATGCATCAAACGACGCGGGCCGCGCAGCAAAGCCCGTGGCAGGAAAGGATCGGGCGCGCCCGAACGCTGCAAAAGCCTAAAAAGAGGGTCAGCCAACAATATGATTGCGCCCACTACCGTGAAGGACAGCTGAAATCCGGTCGAAAAAAGTTCGTTAGTATTCCAGCAAAGAAGAAAGAAGGCCGCCGCAGCCAGACTGTTGAGCACAAAAACTTTTCGGTCGAAAAAGAAGCCGCCTAGTAGAATCGAAGTCATCACTGCGGCTCGGACGCTCGAGACGTGCAGTCCCGTCACTGCGGCGTAAAAAAGAAGCGAGGGAATAATGAGCGCGGTCGCCCATTTGCGCGACAGCCACGCGACCGTGGCCAGCATCCACAAGAGTGCCGCGACAATTCCTACGTGGAGACCAGCGACAGCGAAAAGGTGAAGCGTTCCGGTTTGTTGGAACGGTTCCTCGATGTCTTCAGGTGTTTGGTGCCTGAGTCCAAGCACGATTCCACTGAGAAAATCTTGCACCTCAGGCGCGTTCTCCAACCCTCGGCAAAGCGCGTTCTGCATCCAGCTTCCGGATAACGAACAAACAGCATGCGACGAACATCCCGCCGCGCAAGATAGGAGCGCATATCGAATTCGCCCGGATTGCGCGGCGGCGCGATGACTTCCGCAGTTCCGAAAAGCCGCAATGCATCGCCAAATTCCGGGGCTCCGCGCCAGCGGATCCGCCAGATCGCGTGTGTAGGTTGTTTCCTGCCTTCGAGTTCAATTGACTCGAGCTTCAGCAGAAACGTCGCGAATCCATTGGGCGCGATCTTCGGCTCGCTAATCACGAACCCGGTTGCCGTGACGACGCGTGGCCGGTTGCCAAGTTGAGCTGCAAGCTGCTGGCCTTCCGTATTGCTCGTCTGAAAATTGTGCAGCAGGAAGAAGCAGGCTCCGACAATTGTGTAGGTCGCGATCAAGTTTGGCCAACGCAAGAGAGTGACCGCGCAGATCACGACGGCAACCGTGGTTGCGAGCAAGACCGAAGGAGAGAGTGGAAAGAAGTCCGCCATGGCGATTCCTGTTGCAGCCACTGCCGCCAAGCCGACGAATGGCTGACGCGGTGCATTTGGAAAATTCATCGCCTCGCTTTTCGTTCATTTCGTGGTGACGACGCAAGTTCTTCCGTCCAGCATCCGCTGAGCTAAGCTCGGGGAGCTGGCACGAGTAACACCGGGCGCCTGCTGTGTTTGAGGACGCCTTTGGTCGCGCTTCCCACGAGCAAGTTATACATCGCGCCATGGCCGTGCGTGCCCATCACGATCAAATCGGCGTTGAGAACATCCGCCTGATTCAAAATTTCTTCGCCCACCGCTCCTGTTGGCTCATACAATGTGACCTTGACGCCGCATTGAGCGATTTCTCTTTGCCATTGAGCCAGCTTTGATCTGCGACCTTCATCCTCCGGAATTGGCTGCGGCATTCGATCAAACGCCGGAACCGGCACGCCCGACATCGGCGCCAGCTCGGGCATTCCGGCCAAGCCATAGCCAAGCGCACCCGGCGCTGCGGCCGCACTGAGCTCCTTTACGTGAACGAGATGAATTTCCGCGTCCAAGCCTTTGGCCAGCTGGCACGCTTGTGCGATCACTCGCGGCGTTACATCCGAGAAATCGATCGGGACAAGAATGCGTTTCATGTTCGCCCGGTCAGCCTACTTAGTCGCCCGGCATGCTGGCCAGACTAAATCCCGCCAATTGCAGCCGGAAATGAGATGCAGAGTCGGCGGGGCGCCGTATTTTTTCCCGTGCAGGATCTTTTCGAGGTGGAAAAGGAAGATGTGGATGTCGAGAGCGCAAACCCGCCTGGGGCGGATGCGCCGCTCGCCACGCGTATGCGTCCGCGCTCGCTCGAAGAATTTGTCGGCCAGGAACATATTCTCGCGCCGGGGAAACTTTTGCGCCGTGCGATCGAAGCCGATCGCTTGCCCTCCGTGATTTTCTCTGGGCCGCCCGGCAGTGGGAAAACAACGCTTGCCCGGATCATTGCGGCGATCACGCATGCAAAATTCATTCGGATCAGCGGCGTCGAAAGCAACGTCGCCGAAATGCGTCGGGTGATCGCTGCGGCGACGAATCGTCTCCGCACATCCGGACAAAAGACGATCCTGTTCATCGATGAGATCCATCATTTTAACAAGGCGCAACAGGACATCCTTTTGCCCGATGTTGAGACCGGAAATCTCCGTCTGATCGGCGCGACCACCTACAATCCGTTCTTTTATGTAAACAGTGCACTCGTGTCGCGTTCACAGGTCTTTCGACTTGAACCGCTCCGAGTTGAACAGCTCGAACAATTGATCGATCGCGCGTTGACCGACAAGCAGCGCGGACTTGGAAATTATAACGTCAGGATCGACAAGAACGCGCGCCGTCATCTTGCGAAGCTAAGCGATGGCGACGCGCGCAAATGTCTAAACGCGCTTGAGATCGGCGTGCTGACGACGCCGCCTGTAGGTGGCCTCGCTGAGGCCGGCCACCCTCAGCATAAGAAAGAGTCTCGTCCTCCGAAGGCCGGGGTCAGCGACCCCGGCTACAGCGCAGGCGTGATTCATTTCGCCCTCGCAGTCGCTGAGGAGAGCATTCAACAAAAAGCCGTCGTGTATGATCGCGCTGGCGACGCGCACTATGACACGATCAGCGCGTTCATCAAAAGCATGCGCGCGTCCGATGAAAAAGGCGCCATGTACTGGCTCGCGAAAATGCTGCACGCCGGCGAAGATTTTCGCTTCATCGCGCGGCGCATCGTTATTTTCGCGAGCGAAGATGTTGGTCTTGCCGATCCAGAAGCGTTGCCACTGGCAATCGCTACGCAACAGGCCGTGGAGTTTGTCGGATTGCCCGAAGCACGAATTCCCCTGGCGCATGCGACTGCTTACATGTGTCGCGCAAACAAGAGTCGGGAAGCTTACGATGCCCTAAACGCGGCAACGGAAAAGATTGAGATGGAACGGACCGAACGCGTCCCGGAACACCTCAAGAACAAACATTTCCCGGTAAATCCAGAGCGTTAAGGCGCGATGGTCACGGGGAATTCTTTAGAGGCAGCCGTTTCGGCTGCGAGCGTTTACTTCTGGGGAGCGCAGGCTGCCAGCCTGCAGGTCTCGACAGCTTGCCGAGACCGGGCAATTCCCATGTTACCTCAGAATTACGTGTGCTAAGACGTTGTCGGCAGGGCTGCCGGCAACTACAGGCTGGCAGCCTGTGCTCCCCAGATCGCTGCGGCGCCACGCCTCCTCTACGGAGGAACGTCAATCCCGCTATATACGCGTTTGCGCGAGTTTGAGCGGTCCGCGCTGGTCGCCGATGGTCTCGCGCATGAGACCGGCGTCGGATTTTGACGTAATCACTCCGTATCTCTCCGTTTGGCACGGTTACGATTCCGCCGTCAAAGCGGAAGTCTATTCGACTTGCATTGTGACGCCCGATAGTAGCTATCTTATCGATTCAATTCCTCTGCGAACCCAAGCGCTTGAAGAACTGGTCGGGTCCAGCCGTGTTGCGGGAATCGTTGTGACGAATTCCAATCATCATCGCGCTGCTGCTCAGTTTGCCGAGCAGTTCTCGGCTCCCGTGTTCATGCGTGGCGAGACATTTCCGGATAAAACATCAGGCGAATTCAGGCGAATCGCTGATAGCGACGAGATTTGCGACGGATTGCGGGTGATTGGCATTGAAGGCGCGGCATCAGGCGAAATCGTTCTGCATTACGTGCCAGACGGTGGCACCCTGGTAGTCGGCGATGCGCTCATTAACTTTGAACCGTACGGATTCACATTTCTGCCCGGAAAATACTGCCTGAACGAAAAAGAAATACGGCGGTCATTGCGAAAACTTTTGGATTATGAAGCGGAGCGAATGCTTTTCGCACATGGCATGCCGATTTTGTCCGGCGCGAGCGATCGCTTGCGGGTTTTGCTGGGTTGGTGATCGCTGAATGTCATTCGCTATGAACGTGAAAGATCGGCAAGGCGAGGTGATCGGACTTGGCGGACCGCTATCGCGATTTCTCCGATTGATCCGTTTTTCACACACAATTTTTGCGCTCCCATTTGCGCTGGGTGCGCTCGTCGTTGCAGCAAATGGCCTTCCGTCTTTGCGAACGTTTGTGCTGGTCATCGTCTGTATGGTGTTTGCGCGTACGGCAGCGATGCTTTTTAATCGGTTGGTTGATTGGTCGCTCGATCAGCGCAACCCGCGCACTGCAGCGCGTCATTTGCTGGTTTCAAAAGCTTCCGCCCTCGTTTGGTTCGTCTTGAGTTCCGCCGGATTTGTTTTGGCGGCAGCCGCCATCAATCGGCTGACCTTTCTGCTCGCGCCGGTTGCTCTGGCGCTGATTTTTTTCTACTCGTTCACGAAACGGTTTACCAGCGCGACGCATTTCTTTCTCGGACTTGCGCTCGCCATTGCCCCGGTTGGCGCCTGGGTCGCGCAGACTGGACGTGTCGGTCTGGCACCGCTCGTGCTCGGGGCAGGTGTAATTTGCTGGGTGGCTGGATTCGATCTGATTTACGCCACGCAGGATTACGATTTCGATCGGCGTGAAGGCATTCGATCGCTTGTCGTAAAACTTGGAATCGCGCGCAGCCTTCGCCTGGCGCAATTATTGCACCTCGGAATGTTTGCCGCGCTGATCGCGTTCGGCATCTTCGCGCAACTCGGCTTATTTTATTATGCTGGAATGCCTCTTGTTGCAGCCGCTCTCTTCTACGAGCACAAAACCGAGAAGCTCGATCTGGCCGGAATCAATCGCGCGTTTTTTCAGAGCAACGCGTTTGTGAGCGCCGTTTTTCTGGTCGCAGTTTGTGCGGACCGATTGGTTTGAATGATTACATCGCGTTTAACATTGCCACGCGTCTCTCATGCCGGCCGCCATCGAAAGGCGTTTCGAGCCAGATCCGCACAATCTTGAGAGCCAGATCTTCGGGAATCAGGCGTTCACCGATGGAAAGAACGTTTGCGTCATTGTGTTGCCGCGAAAGGCGGGCCGACTCTTCATTCCAGCAAAGTGCGCAACGCACGCCGTGCACTTTGTTCGCCACGATCGCTTCGCCGTTGCCAGAGCCGCCGAAGACAATCCCACGCTCGCACTCGCCGCGTGCAACCGCTTCGGCCGCCGGTCGAATGAAAAGGGGGTAATCAACCGCTTCCTCGCTGAACGTCCCGAAGTCTTTGACCTCATGCCCGAGCGTGCCGAGTAGCTCTTTCACTTTTTCCTTGTAATGAAAACCAGCGTGATCCGTGCCGAGCGAAATTTTCATGTGACGACCCTTGTTAGATCACGTGTTCGAACGCTGTCGAGAAGAAGATGACGATGATTTAAGGCCCGTGCAGTTTCGCCAATTCGCGCCAAATCTCCCGTTCGCGTTCAGTTAGTTTTCTCGGCACCTTGATCTGCACATCGACATAGAGATTTCCGCGTTTCCCTGATGTGCTGGGAAGTCCGCGTTCTCGCAACCGAAATCGCTGTCCACCTTGGGTGCCGGGTGGAATTTTCAGGCGCACATTGCCTTCGAGAGTCGGGACGAGCAATTCGCTGCCGAGCACTGCGCGCCACGGCTCAATCTTGATCTCATGAACCAGATCGCTGCCCTCAACCGAGAAATCGGGATGTTTCGCCAAACGCACGCGCAAAAAGAGATCGCCGCTTTTTCCTCCGCGCACACCCGCTTCGCCTTGGCCGGCCAGGCGGATTCGTTGCCCTTCGTGAACTCCGCGCGGAATCTTGACCTGATAGTTTTCCACCTTGTTCGACCCGGCCCGACGCAGCGAAACTGTCCTGGTCGAGCCGTGAAGAGCTTCTTCCAGTGTGACCATAATGTCGGCTTCCACGTCGGCCCCGCGTTCCGCCGTCGCCTGACGGCCGCCGAATCCGCCAAACGCAGAGCGGCCGCGACCGCCGCCGAAAAACGCTTCGAAGAAATCGCTGAACCCAGTTCCGCCAAATTCGAACTGGACGCCGCCATCACCGCCCCATTGGTAAAATCCGCCTTCCGGCGGCTGTGCACCCCATTGCGGCGGCGGTTGAAACCCGCCCGGCCTGTTCCAATCGGCCCCGAGTTGATCGTACTGCTTTCGCTTCGCCGGATCACTTAGCACCTCATAGGCTTCGTTGATTTCCTTGAATTTCTGATCTCCTTGAATTTCTCTTCCGCGGCCTTTTTGTCCTTGGCGACATCGGGATGATGTTTCCGCGCCAGCTTGCGAAATGCGGTGCGAATTTCATCCTCGGTGGCCGTTTTCGGGACACCGAGTGTTTCGTAATAATCTCTAAACTGAACTGGCATCGGCTCTCAAACCTTGTGCCTCTGTTCAATCCGCGCAACTTTCTCCCACGGTATGCGCGAACTTGGGAAGTTTGCAGTCGTCATCGGTATCGTCATCACGCTCGTGGGTCTGGTGATGTGGAGCGGATTTGCTCCGAGATGGCTGGGACGATTGCCCGGCGACATCCGCATCGAGCGCGGCAACTTTGCGTTTTATTTCCCGATCGTCACCTGCATCATCGTCAGCATCGTGCTGAGTCTCTTATTGTCGATCTTTCGACGTTGACCATTTTTTGAAATGGTCGCCGTGGCACGAAAACAAATCCGTCTCGACCACCATGTCGCTCATCTCTTGCAATGCCGGCGCTGTCCGCGCATGCAATCGACGCCGGTCTCCGGTGGAGCGATTGTAAGCGATGTGATGTTGATTGGCCAGGCACCCGGCCCGCGTGAGCCGGTTTTGCAACGACCTTTCGCCCACACCGC
>WNGJ01028796.1_pt1 | contig 11000 bp, 10 predicted proteins | sample 5400611 | NCBI WGS metagenome assembly WNGJ01 (sample SAMN13153375, study PRJNA577476) | soil metagenome | isolation source: 40 cm soil or saprolite under Garry oak tree replicate 1 | place: USA:California | collected 2016-06-15 | reverse complement strand
TGGTTTCTTTTCCGCAGTGGTCAGAAAGGCTTTTGTAACTACTTCGCTACGGCCATGACGGTTATGGCCCGCTCCCTGGGCATACCTGCGCGTTTCGTTGTAGGCTACACCAATGGTCAATATGATACAAAGAATCATCGGTGGGTCATTTATGGTACAGATGCACATAGTTGGACACAGGTATACTTTGCGGGTTATGGGTGGGTCAACTTTGAGCCCTCGACAGGCTTTGCTCCTTTTGTACGTCCCGCTCCCGGTCAATTTAACCTGGGTGGTTCCAATCCAGGTTCTACCGGTAGTGGTATTAATCCTAAGACGGCGCGCAACCAACTTTTTAGAAAAAACGAATCGACGGACAGCGGTGGCTCTACCCTAACTCAAACACCGGGACAGGTAGAGGCACAGTTGGGTCAGCGAGTGGGTTTAGCTTTCGGTAGCCTCATCTTGCTGCTCTTATTCAGCGCGATACTCTTTAGCATCTGGTGGCGACGTCTTTTCCGGGGTTATGGTATATCAGCCCAGATATACTGGCGCATCTGCCTGCTTGCCAATTGGGCTGGTATTCCAATACCGCGTTCTCAAACCCCCTATGAATATATCGATAGGTTGACTGCGGTTGCTCCAGATGAGGCGGAAACGTTAGAACGCTTTGGCGATATCTATGTTCGTGAGCTGTGGGCCGACCCAAATAGTCCAGAGCATCCACGTTCCTCGGGGGAGGTGAAGGAGTTGCCTGTTTTATGGAAGCGCCTCGAGCCTCGTCTCTTCTTCTATGTATTGCGGCATCCATACGTCTTGCGCAAGCTTCCTGTCTATGGATGGGAGTTCCTGGGCAATTTAAGAGCGCGGCGGCGTGCTCGCCACGTCTTTGAGCGGGACTTGTAGTTATCCCATTTGACGAATGGCCTGTTTATCGTGTTATTCTCTGCTCAAAACTGATAGGCAAAAAACTGGTACTCTTAACGTCTTATTCATTGAGATGCTGTTTGGGACAAGCGAAGACTTGTTAAAAGCTTGTTAAGAGGCCATATTGCCCTTGACAAAACGCTAACTCTTCCAGTATACTCGCTTTAGTGGGATTGCGAAAATCCCTGAAATTGTCTAAAAAATTTCATTCAGGTCTGACAAATTTACGAGAAAAGTCTCATGAAAGGAGATGGCAGCATGACTAATCGAGCATTGTGGCTCTGCGCCACCCGCATGCGCGATAAAATCGCTGATTACGGCCATGCTATGCCCATCGACCTTGGGAAGCTCTGCATCAGCGGCGGCATCGGATCATGCGATACTCCCGTTTTGGTGTTCGCCCAGGGTCGCAGTGTGCCCATCTCCAGGGGATCTCCACCTACTTCGCAATGAGTAGGGAACAATAGAAGAGAGACCCTCGACCGTGGGCACTGCAAGGAAATTCAGTCCCACGGTTTTTTGTCGTCTTTTTTTCAGCCAGGAGTTACAAATGTCAAAGCTTGCAGCCATTAGACCTACGCTCACTTCCTTAGTGCCTAACCACCCCACCTCTTTGGGAAAGAGGGAAAGACAAGGGGCCCCTTCACACTGTCCCCCAGACAGCGTTCCCCTTGCACCCCGGCAGGGGAGGTCCCCTGCACCCCCTTTTCCTCTCATCTCCGGTGGTTTTGCATTAGGGAAACATGACAGAAGGTGTCAAGAGTAGCCAATTATACTTTGTATTGTCGGAAATTTGGTCGGATAAAAAGAATACTCTAGTAAAAGCCTTGAGGTGAAACATGCGATGAATGAGCGAAGGGAAGGGCAGTGCTATGCGGATCATGATACTTGTACGCTTGAACAGGTCCAAGCCTGTTCTGAAGATCAATGTACCGGCCACAGGTATGCATTATGCTAAGCGAGAAATACTGTTCTTTGGCCGTTCAGAAGGAGGATATAAAGCCCGTGGCTATACATGTAGATACACAATTAATGGAAGATATTGCCATAGACGTAGCACAGGACGCCGTCGTCATTGATGGCGTGACGAAGATATTCAAGAAATCACGCCCTTTGCTGCGCCGGCGTAATAAGAAGGAAGAAAAACGCGAGGTGCGGGCGGTCGATAACGTCACCATGACTATCAAGCGCCGCGAGATCGTTGGTATCCTGGGATCGAATGGTTCTGGTAAATCGACTTTGATTCGCATCTTATCCACGCTGCTCATACCCGATAGCGGGCATGTGACCATCTTTGGGTACGATGTCGAGAAGGATGAGCGCACTGTGCAGCGGCTCATTAACCGTGTCAGCGTGGAGGCTTCGTTCTTCAAAAAGTTGTCGCCGATGGAAAATCTCATTTATGCAGCGCGACTCTACAACATGCCTGCCGCTGAAGCTCGCGCCAGGATTCGCAGCATTCTGGGTCGTCTGGGCATCAAGCCAGATCGTATTGGTGCACCGCTGGAGCACATGTCGCGGGGTATGCAACAGAAGGTAGCTATTGCCCGTGCCTTTCTTACTGCGCCAGTAGTGCTGCTACTGGACGAGCCGACAACAGGACTTGATCCTCGTTCGAAGATCGATGTGCAGACCTTTGTCAGAGAGTTGCGCGACGAGCATAATGCGACCATCCTGTTAACTACCCATGATATGGACGAGGCAGAAGCATTGTGTGATCGCGTTGCCATTATCGACCAGGGACGCATAGTTGCCCTGGGAGGCGTGAAAGAACTACAGAGCAACGTGGCCCAGCTGATGGGCCGTGCAGAGCCTGTAACCATGCACGAGGTCTTCATGCACTATACGGCTTCTCATCAAATTACCGAGGATGATATTGAACGCTACGGAAGCTGGGAAAAGGCTTTCGATGCGTACGAGGCACAAAGAGAAGACGACGAAGAGTAAGGAGTAATACGGCAATGTCTTCACTTATACATCAAGGGCGTGCGACCTACGCCTTCTTTGAACGAAACTGGAATATTACCAAGCGCTACTGGGCATGGGAGCTGGTGTGGTTGGTCTACCTGATAGTCAATGCCCTGTCGGTCACCTACATCGGGGCCAGTGCAGGCGCGATTACCGGCGTCAAGAACATCAACGTCAACAGCTTCATCCTTTACCTGTTGATTGGGACCTCGGTCTGGTCATACCTGAGCGTAACCTTTGACGGAGTGACCGACATCATCAACATGGAGCGGTGGGAAGGCACAATTGAGTACACGTTCATGGCACCTATCTCGCGTTTCACACACCTGATAGGCAGTTGTTGGTACGCGGTGGTGCATGGACTGTTGTTCACCTTCATACAGCTGGTCGTCGTGGGAGCCTTCTTCCATCTTGATCTGAGCCATGCTAACTACCTGACGGCTGTTTTCATGTTGTTGATAGGCAGCGTTTCATTTATCGGCTTTGGCATCGGCGCCGCAATACTGCCATTGCTCTACACGGAGAAGGGTATGCAGATGTCCTTCATCGTGCGGGCAATCTTGTTACTGATATCCGGCGTCTATTATCCCATATCAGTTCTGCCGATATGGATGCGGCCTTTAGCCGGTGTTTCTCCAGCGACCTATGTCCTGTATGGTTTACGGGCGGGGCTTATGAATGGTCAAGTGATCTGGTCGGCAGAGATCTGGAGTTATACCTGGCCATTGATTCTCACGGCCATCATAAGCGTTCCGCTCGGGGTCTACGTTTTCAGCATAGCTGAACGGTACGCGAAGAAAACCGGTAGATTGAAGAGAAACGGATAATCACGGTGTAAACAATGAAAAATCCTACTCCTTTCTCTGTGTAGAGCGAGAAGTATGACGGTCTGGTCTACATCGTAGTTCTCCTAATAAATAAAGAAGAATGGAGCAATTACCATGACAATACTTCTGCACAACCTTTTGGCACGGGCTCCAAAGATGAATGACGCGGATGCCGTCACCAAATTGCTTGTAGCGTGCAACATCGTTGACGACGGTGTGTCTCACTACACAGAGGAGGATTTACTAGCTACCTGGCAGAAGCCCGGCTTCAACCTGGCAATTGATGCCAGAGTGATTGTCAGCAATAAAGGGCAGCTTGTTGGCTACGTCGGTATAGACGACTACAAACACGTGTGTATCAACATGAAAGCATGTGTACATCCAAACTTTCGTGGACGGGGTATAGGAACGCTCCTGCTGCGTTTGGCGGAAGTGCGAGCGCGCCAGCACCTTGCATGTGCGCCTTCTGAGGCACGTGTCGTAGTGCACAACACAGTGGGCCATACCAATCAAACGGCAAAAAACCTGCTTGAGTATGAAGGTTACTCGCTTGTAAGCCATTTCTGGCGCATAGCCATCGAGACGAACGAAGCTCTGCTTCAATCCTCCGATGCATCAGATGCTTCCCGGCAAGAGGTCAAACTCAAGCTGGCTCTCGATGTTCACTATCAATGCGCTACCGGCACCACACGCGTATACGAGCCGTCCGGGTTGTATATCGTCCGCCAGTACGATGTCTACGAGAAGGAACTGCAGGCAGGCGAGGACCTCTATAAAGGAGAAGAATTGGGCACTGAGTTGATTAGCGTGTAAGGGCATCGAGTTGTAGGGTTACTGCCCTGTTTATTGTGTCGAATTGCTGGTTCGGGGCGCAGCCCCGAACCAGCAATTCGACACAAAAGAAAAATGAGAGAACATCATGATAGATACACTTCTAGCAGGCTTTACTGTACGCGCTCCAGGGATGGACGATTTGGAGGCCGTAAGCGCAGTGATCACTGCCTGTGACATCGCAGATTGCGGGAAGACTGACATCTCGTTAGAGGAGATACGTACTGTTTGGCAATCGCCTCATTTTCAGTTAGAAACTGATGCTTATGTGGTTGCTACGCCTGAAGGTCGGATTGTTGGCTATGGAGATGTGGAGGATAGGGAACATGTGCGCCTCTACTCGTTTGTGCGTGTACATCCAGAATATTGGGGGCGAGGCATTGGGACGCATTTACTTCGCCTAACAGAAGCACGCGCTCGTCAGCATATTCTCCAGGCTCGTCCAGGTACACGTATCAGTTTGAACAACTGGATTGTTGGAGAGAACGAAGCTGCCCGGCGGCTTCTGCAGCAAGAGGGCTACACGCAGATTCGCCATTCCTGGCGCATGGAGATCGAGCTTGGAGTAGCCCCACTCGTGCCGGAATGGCCTGAAGGCATTACTATCCGCACATTCGTGCCAGGGCAGGACGAATTTGCTGTGTACGCGGCTGATCAAGAAGCCTTTCAAGATCACTGGGGACATATGCCTATAGACTTTGAGTTGTGGGAACATTGGGCGCTCAAACGTGAAGGCTTTGATCCAAGCTTGTGGTTTCTGGCGGTTGCCGGAGAAGAGATTGCCGGTCTATCTTTGTGCAAGTACGAAAAGGACCTGGGATGGGTAGACACACTGGCTGTGCTCCGTCCGTGGCGTCGCAAAGGCCTGGGCATGGCGCTGCTGCGGCACTCCTTTGCTGAGTTCTATCGCCGGGGTACACATAAGATTGGCCTGGGCGTCGATGCGCAGAACCTGACCGGTGCAACAAGGCTATATGAGCGTGCTGGGATGCATGTAGCCCGGCAGTACGATGCCTATGAGAAGGAACTGCGGGCCGGCGTGGAACTGAGCACCCAGTCGCTTACTGTATAAATAAGAAGGAAGTGAAGTGAAGTGATGAGCACAGAAGTTTATCGAACCCTCATCCCTTCATCCCCGCGGATCGATATTAAAGGCCTATATCTGTTACCTTATTTTTTGCTTTGTCGTCGTGCGATAGGATGTCATCCCATCCTGTTGAAGCGTTTCCGTTCTCACTAGAAGGTGGTATGCGCTGTCTAGCTCAAGCAAACGGCACACTATGCAAATCACGCTAGTGTTTTTACCTGGCGAAACGATTTACGCCAGAACCTGCAAGCACTATTCCGTTGTGAGTGTGCGATGAAACGAGAACAAGTCTACCATAGACGAGTATCAATGTCAAGCAAAGCGGCATGGGAAGCGGGTTTCTCGCCTGTGGGCGCGGGCCTTTCATCCCCATGTCTAGAAGCCAGGGGCCTTCAAGCCCGAGGTAATTATGTTCGTCCTGGGAATAATGACTTTAAGTATAGCAAATAGTGGGCAGACCCGCTTCATTTTGCTGTTACTGGTACTGTTAGCGGTTGTGCTTATCCTGGTGGGAGGTATTATTGCTCTGCTAACGCTACTGAGACAGCGTAAGACGTACAGCTCTCGTAGCGACTCTGTCCGCCTGGAGAGCGAGAGAACCTGAAATGCCACAGAGGTCGGTAGCACCTCTCCTCATCGGTACTTTTATCTTGCGAGTAAATAGTGGGGCAGGCAGTGTCGTGCTTGGTCTCTTCCTCGCACAGCTTACAACTCACACAGGCTACGTCATTACGAGTCTTCATATTGGATTACTCGCCGTCGCATTTTTCGCCACTGAACTCTCGCTTGCTCCCCTCATGGGGGCTCTCAGTGATCGGTGGGGACGGCGCTATTTTCTCATTATTGGGCCTGTCCTCGGCGTAATGCAAGTAACGCTTATTCTTTTTACTCCTCTCCAGAACCCATTGCCGTACTTATTGTGTGTGCAGGCGCTGGCGGGAATTTCTGCAGCCATGCAGGTGCCTGCCGTCCTTGGCTATCTGGCAGATTACACGGCACACGAGCCATCACTGCGGATGCGCGTCATGAGTCTATTTGAACTTGCCACCAGTGGTGGAATTGCGGTGGGTGTTGTACTGGGTGGAATTGCCTGGGACTATCTCGGCCGGTTTGCCTTTGCCTTACTCGCATTATTCTACCTGGCCGCGGCAACCTGTATGATATTAGCTCCCAAGGCGAGGCAAATAATTGAGCGTAGCAACTTCCGTACAACAGGTAGGCGTTACTGGCGTATCATACGCACACCCCGCCTGTTCATCTTTATTCCGGCCTGGATATGTATCAGCGCACTGGCCGGTATCTGGCTCAGTTCTCAGATTTCGTTCATTCTCTCAAAGCCACATCATGATCCGAATCAATTATTGATGGGAAGTATGGCTGGCCCTGGTAGTGGTCACCGTTTAAGCCTTATTCTCGGAGGCTATGTACTTTTCTTCGGGCTGTGTTTACTTTTCTGGGCTTTCTTTCTCAATCGCGCTCCCCGCTTGAGGCTCATGCTGATCTCAATAGCAGGTGTTTACATCGCCTGTATAGCCCTGGCAGGTATTAACCATCGTGGTATCGGGAACGACACGTTATTATTTGTATGGATGCCGCTTCTGCTGGTTGGCGTCTTTGCCGAAAGTAGTTTTGCGCCTGCCGCCCTGGCCTATCTCGCCGATATCTCGGAGGAGGCCGCCAAAGATCGTGGGCTCTTGATGGGGCTCTACTCGATATTCTTAGGGTTGGGCCAGTTAATAGGCAATGGCCTGGGTGGAGTGTTTGCGCGCATCTGGGGTTTTGACGGCCTGATCTACCTGACGGCGCTGCTAGCTTTTATAGCCCTCATTTTCCTGCTTATACTCTTCAGAAGGGAGAAAACGGCTTTCCGTGTAAGTGAAAGAACTGGGTGAAGATACTCTCTTCCTTACCTTGTGCGTATCGCTCGTTCAATTTCACGCTTCACATCTCGCTCAGCGATAGCTTCACGCTTATCATAAAGCTTCTTACCGCGACCGAGACCCAATTCGATCTTCGCCCGTCCCCCTTTGAGGTAAAGCTTGAGGGGGATCAGGGTCAGCCCCTTGGTTTCCACCCTGCCGACGAATTGATTGATCTCTCGCCGGTGGAGCAGCAATTTGCGGCTGCGCATAGGTTCATGGTTGTAGCGATTGCCGTGTTCATAGACGGCGATATGGGAGTTCTCTAACCACAGTTCACCGTTGCGTGCTATGGCATATGAGCCGCGCAGGTTTACTTTGCCATCGCGAATAGATTTAATCTCGGTACCTTTTAAAGCAATACCAGCCTCAATAGTGCGTTCGATATAGTAGTCATGATAGGCCTGCCGGTTCACTGTGATGATTTTGACAGGTGCGTTGTTTGAGGAGGTTTTGGGTTGCTCTTTTTTATTTTGTTTTGCCATAAGGCTGTGACTCCTTGCAATCAAGGACGTTTATATGCAAGTCTGACATCCACTCATAACTCGCCGCCTTCGGCGGCGAAAACAGAAAAAAAGAATTTTCGGGGGACACCCCCGCGCGCCCGGCAGAGGGCCGCGGCCCTCTGCACTCCCGCTTTATGAGTGAATCTCAGGCTAGTCCTTGACACCTGAGTGGCAGAGGACTACTAGTAGTATAGAGTTGCTTAATAATACAACAATGCGGGGGAGGCGTCGAGAGGCAAAGGGTCTGAGATCCACTCATAACTCGCCGCCTTCGGCGACGAAAACAGAAAAAAGAATTTTCGGGGGACACCCCCGCGCGCCCGGCAGAGGGCCGCGGCCCTCTGCACTCCCGCTTTATGAAAAGAGAGGCTTGGATATGTTCTACCATCTAGGCAAGCTAGCCACCCGCTTTCGCTGGTTGATTGTGGGCATGTGGATGGTTGCCATTGCGGCCAGTCTACCATTTGCGCCGCAGGCTGGCTCGGTGCTGCATCCCGGGGGGTTTGTCAGCCCTGATGCTGAATCGGAACGGGCAATTAATTTGCTGGTTCAGAAACTACACCTCAACCTGACAGTTGTAGAGGTATTCTTCACCAGCCAGAAATATAGCGCGGATAGCCCGCAGTTTATACAAGAGACACAACAGGCCCTGGCAAAAGTGCGCAGCTGGTCACAGGTCTCCGGCATAGTAAGCTTCACCGACAATCCACGGCAGATTGCGGTAGATCGGCATGCCGCATATGTCAATGTCATGTTCAAGCCCGACCCCGATACCGCGGCTAAGCTTCTGCCTGAGTTGGAGCATCTCTTGCGGCCAGTTCCCGATTTGAAAACAAGTATTGGCGGTGGGCCGGTCTTTTACGAAGATATTCAAGCAGTAAGCGAACGTGACCTGCGCCGTGCCGAGTTCCTGGCTATTCCATTCGCTATTATTGCCCTATTGCTGGTGTTCCGATCGGTGGTTGCCTCGATTTTGCCAGCATTAGTAGGCGGAGGAGCCGTTGTTGTATCGCTGGCGTTGATCTTTGGGCTGGGACATATCACAACCCTCTCCATTTTTGTGCTTAACATCACCACCTTGTTTGGCCTCGGCCTCGGTGTAGACTACTCGCTATTTATAGTCAGCCGCTTCCGCGAAGAGTTAGCTCGCGGTCGTAGCGTTGACGAGGCTGTGGCTATCTCGATTGCGACGGCAGGGCGAGCCGTAACATTTTCAGGCCTGACCGTCACGATAGGCCTGATCGGTCTCATCTTCTTCCGTATCAGCATGCTGCGTTCGGTGGGAATGGGCGGCGTACTGGTTGTCATGCTGGCAGTCTTAGCGGCGATTACCCTTCTACCCGCCACTCTGGCCATCATCGGTACCAGGATCAACGCTTTCCCCGTACGGCTGCCGAGGTTGTGGAGAAGAAATGGGAATGCAGAAGTACTCCTAGTGGGTACCCGGCCCGGGGAACAGGTAACGCGGTCACCGGCAGAAGACCATGGATTCTGGTATAGACTATCTCAGGTAGTTATGCACTATCCTTTACGGATATTTGTACCTGTATTCATCCTACTGGTTGTCCTGGGCCTGCCATTCCTGAATGTACGCTTTTCGGCTCCTGATGCGTCCATTCTTCCTCCCGACGTCCCGTCACGTGCGGCATACGACCTGTTAGCCAAACGCTTCAATGACCGTGAAACAACGCCCATTCTGCTAGCGGTGCAGACTCGCGGCAGCGTCTTGACTGCTGATAATATACGTAAACTCTATGACTATGTTCAGCGCATCAAAGCTGATCCTCGTGTGGCGCGGGTTGACAGTATAGTCAGTGCCGATCCACGTTTTACCCTGGCCCAATATGAATTGCTCTATACCCATCCACAACTGATCGCTGATCCCTACCTGTCAGCCTTCCTCAAAGCGTCGGTAGCAGGCGATACCACGATGATCTTCGTCATCAGTAAATATGGGATGCTCGACCAGCATTCGCAGGCCCTTGTACAGACCATTCGTAACACGACTCCCGGCGGTGGTATGACAACCCTGGTTGATGGGAGTACGGCTGGCGACATGGACTACGTCACCTCGCTCTACACCGACTTTCCCATCGCTGTCTTGATCGTGGCTATAACCACCTATGTCGTGCTCCTAATGCTGTTTCGTTCTCTGGTACTACCCTTGAAAGCCATCCTGATGAATACACTCTCCATTCTGGCGAGCTATGGAGCGCTGGTAGTGATCTTCCAGGGAGGCTTTTTGCATCAGGTATTAAACTTCACTCCGCTAGGTTTTGTAGAGGCTTCTGGTCCCATACTCCTGTTCTGCTCACTGTTTGGCCTCTCTATGGATTACGAGGTTTTCCTGCTTTCGCGTGTGCAAGAGGCTTTCTGGCAGACCGGCAATAACACCCGTGCCGTAGCCCTGGGCTTGCAGCGAAGCGGAGGTATCATCACGCAAGCCGCTATTATTGTCATTGTGGTCAGTTCCTGTTTTGCCACAGCCGATATGATTCTGGTCAAGGCCCTTGGCCTGGGGATGGCCCTGGCCGTCGTGATCGACGCCACGCTGGTGCGCGGCTTGCTGGTCCCTTCCACCATGCGCCTCCTGGGAAATCTGAACTGGTGGCTACCCTTTGCCGGTGTGCAACGCCACCCGCCTGCTCTTGCCGATTATATGAAGGCCAGCAAACAAGAAGCTGATGAGCAGCAAGATAGGGCTGTCCAGACAATGACCGATGCAGGTATCGGAGATAAGCGATGAAAAGAGATTTAGCGCGCAATGCAGCGCAGGCTTGCCTGTTTATATTACTATTACTTTCGCTCATACTATCCTCCTGTAGTGTTCCGGGCATCGTCGCGACAGACGCGCAATTGCCGGCAGTAAAAACTACACCTCAAACAATCTCGCTGCCGCCTGTGCGTTTTCCGCAGGACGAAGCTGCACACCGCGACCTGACCGAATGGTGGTACT
>WNGJ01051171.1_pt1 | contig 11001 bp, 8 predicted proteins | sample 5400611 | NCBI WGS metagenome assembly WNGJ01 (sample SAMN13153375, study PRJNA577476) | soil metagenome | isolation source: 40 cm soil or saprolite under Garry oak tree replicate 1 | place: USA:California | collected 2016-06-15 | reverse complement strand
CGATGACGCCACCGTCCTGCGCGGCGACAAACAGCTTCATACCGTCGGCCGAAAGCTGAATGCCCTGCGCGGATCCCCCGGTCTCGAATGTCCTCAGCAATGTGAGTGTCTTCGGATCGATCTCGAACACGCGGCCGCCGTCGAACGCCCGCTGCGAGGCATAGAGGCGCGTGCGGTTCCTATTCCACTCGAAGTGGTACCCTGCTGCGACCGGCAGATTCAGCGTGCCCACGACGGCTCCGCTCTGCATGGCGATCTTGAAAATTGGACCATTCGTGATGCCCATAAAAACGGTGTCGCCCCGCGGCGTATTGGTCACGCCATATGCGTCCTGGGGGTCGGGGGTGGCGTTTACGGTGTTCACGACGGTCAGTGCCGCCGTATTGACCGACGCCACCAGGCCGTTGCCGAAAAAGCTCGGCACGTAGATGCGGCTGCCATCCTGATTCGCGGAGATTTGCACCGGGCGAGGACCCGGGCTGACACTTCCCGTGAATGAACCGGCCGCGATATCGAGTCGAGTCACCCGACCGGCGTCCGGTTGGCCGATCCAGCCAATTCCCGCCGAGGAAACGGCGGACCCGAACGGAGAACCCTCCAGCGGGAGATGCGCGACGACCTGCGGCGGTGACGGTGGATCGCTTGCGACGGACGTCGTGACTTCGGTCAGTTCGGATCGGTTGCATGCGACCAGCACCAGACAGATGGTCGCGGCGGCACTGCAGATACGTGGACTCATGAGCGGCTCCCTCTGTTCGGTTGAACGTGTGTCCAACATTACAGAGCGAGTCCGTCGGACTGACAAGGGCCGACGCCCCAAGAGTCATATGCAGTTTGCTACGTGCTAGTCGATGAAATCCACCCAGCCCGCTTCGTTCACGACCAGCACGCCTCCCTGCGCATGCGTCGCCATGAGGCGCGGTCTGCCGCTCGTGAGGAGCGTCGCGCGGACCGCGAGACTCGTGCGATCGACGATGACGACCCGTCCCGCGTGGAGCAGACCGACGACCACGTCGGCCTGATCGGCGCTCAGCGCGAGCCCGAGCGCGGCAGTGTCGAATTGGAGTCTGCCACAGCGCTTGCCACTCGCCAGGTGGATCGCATCGAGCCAGCCAGACTCGTTGGCGGCGTACAGCGTCTGACCGTCAGCCGTGACCGCGACGTCTTGCACGATCCCGCCGACGTCGAACACACGCAGGGGAAGCAGCGACGGCACCTCGACTTCCGCAATCAGGCCGGAGCGGAACCCCGACGCATAGACGCGGCGTCCCGATGGGTGCATGCAGATCTGCGGGCTGCCGTGCGGAATCGGGATCTCGCGGGCGGCGGCGCGGCCCGACACGGCGAGGGCGACGAGCCGATCGCGATTCGTGGAGACATAGAGGGTCTGGCCGTCCTTGGAGAGCACGGCGCCCAGTGGATGACCCCTGACGCGCAACGTGGCTGTCTGGCGTCCCAAGGCCAGGTCGACGACGTCGATGGCCTCGGAGAACTGGCTGGTGACATACGCGACGTCCCCGCGCGCACTCGGAACGACGCGCGTCGGCACGGGGCCGACGTGGATACTGTGGACGATGCGTGGCGGGCTCAGCCGCAGGACATCCACCGCGGCGGCATGTCCCCGCGTGACGAGGGCCAGGTCGGTCGGCGCAAGGGCGATGTCGAAGGGCGAGCCGCTGACGGGCACGCGCTCACCGAGGGAGCCACGCAGATGCGCCGGTCGGCTCGACCGCCACGCGCTGGCGGTTGAAACCGCCGTGTTGTCGAGGCTCACGGGTGAGGTTCCCCCCGCATTCCCGTTCCCGCCCCCGCCCCCCTCTCGCGTCGCGAGCTTGAAGTGGTAGTGGCCGGTGCGGCACTGGTCGCGGAAATGCAACAATGTCAGCGCGAGCCCCGCACGCCGGATTTCGGACCAACGCCGCCCCGTGACGCGCCGCACGAGGCGGTAGGCGACCGCAGGATCGAGCTGGTCGCGCTCAGCCAGCTCGCGCAGCGTGGCCCCGGAGCTCTCCGATTCGAGCAGCCAGTACAGCGTGCGGGCCCAACCGCCCAGCGTCTCCAGCGGCGGCAGACCCTCACGGCGCATCGCCCGCGCGAACTGGTAGCGATCGTGAAAGCCGAGCCACGCCGCGAGCTCGGCGGAGCCGGGCGCGCGCCCATTGACGCAGCCCAGCGCGCTCAGGACGGCTCGGCCCTTGTAGGACAAGTGCGGGAGGGTGTCTTGCAGCAGGCTAGTCAGCTGCAGCGGCGGCATGAGGTATTACTACCAGCCGTGTTGCAGTTTGCTCCACTGGGAGATTCCCCTACTCTTTGGCTCGCACCCTCCGCAGCTCGCGCTCCAGGGCACGTATTTCCTCACGCATCCCCGCCACCATCTCCCCCACGAATCCAAAGCCGAACAGCACCACGCCCGAGATCACGAGCACCATGATCAGGTCGAGGAGCGGGCGGAAACCGAGGTGCGGGGGGCCAAAGCGCAGATACAACGCCACGAGGCCAACGACGAGGCCCACCGTGAAGAGCATCGCCCCGATCACGCCGAAAAACAGCATCGGTTTGCGCGCGAAGCGGACCTGGAACCAGACGGACATCAGATCGAGCACGCCCACCGGAATACGTCCGACCCCGAATTTCGAGCTACCCGCGCGCCGCGGATGCACCGGCACCGGCCGCTCGGCGAGGCGGAACCCTTGCGAGGCGGCGACCACCACCATGAAGCGATGCCAATCGGGCCGCATCGGTACGACGTCCATGATCTCGCGGCGATACGCCTTCACGGAGTTCAAGTCCTTCACCCGCACGCCGAACAGCCAACGGCACAGCGCGTTGTAAATCCCCGAAACGAAGCGCTTGTTGTACTGCCCTTGCTTGGTGCCGGTGACGACGTCGGCCTGGCCTTCCAGGATCGGCCCGACCAGCCCAGGAATATCGGCCGGCAGGTATTGCAGGTCGGCGGGATAGTAGACCAGCACCTTGCCCCGCGCGAGGTCGGCGCCCGACTTCAGGGCGTCGGCAATCCCGCGCTGCGTCCGATGCGTCACCACGCGCACGAACGGGTGTTTGACGACGAGCTCTTCCAACAGCCGCGATGTGCCGTCGTGACTGCCGTCGTTGATGATCACGAGCTCGACCGCGTACGGCAGCGGCAGCATCGCCTCGCGGGTCAGCCGCACGAACTCGGTGAGGTTCTCGGCTTCGTCTTTTGCCGGAACCAGCACGCTCACATCGGGCGGCGTGGAATTGGTCGCGAGGCTCATAGGCGCTTCCGCATCCGCGCGGGCAGGATGCCGAGCTGGTCGCGGTACTTGGCGACGGTGCGGCGGGCGATCTTGACGCCCTTGCGCTCGAACAGCTCGACGATCTGTTGATCTGTCAGCGGATCCTTCGGCGGCTCATCGTCCACGAGTTTTTGGATCTGGGATTTGATCGACCGGGCGCTCGCGTCTTCTCCCGTCGTGGTCGAGAGGCCGCTCGAGAAGAAGAACTTGAGCGGCAACAGGCCGCGCGGCGTCTGCACGTACTTCTCGTTCGTGCATCGTCTGGCGGCGCTGCTCGATGGCTTGAATCATCCAGTTGGCGCTGTTCAGACGCTGATTGATGAACTCCTTACTCTCGTTGTCGTACTTCTTCTTGTCGCGCGCGATCTCCTGGTACGTCTTGGAAATGCGCAGGCGCGGCAGCCCGCTGTCATTCAAGAACACCAGATACTTGTCGTCGATCTTGTCGACGATCAGGTCGGGAATGATGTAGGCGTCGTTCGCGGCCGAATGCTGGAGGCCCGGCTTGGGATCGAGACGGGCCAGCTCGTCGGCGGCGCGCTGGACCTCGTCCGGCGCCAGGCCGAAGCGCTTGCCCAGATCGCTCCAGCGGTGGGCGATCAGGTCGTCGAAGGCCTCCTTCACGAGCCGGTACACCAGCGTGTCGGCGCGCTTCTGGTTCTCGAGCTGCAGCATCAAGCACTCGCGCAGGTTGCGCGCGCCGATGCCAGGCGGATCGAGCTGCTGGATGACGTGGAGCATCGCTTCGACTTCCGCCGTCGTGAAGGCCGGCACATTCAGGTCGAGCTCCGATTCGGCTTCGTGCTCCTCGAGTAGCTGGTTCGCGCCCTTGAGGATCTCTTCGATGCTGTGCTGGAGGTAGCCATCCTCGCCGATGTTGCCGAGGAATTCCTCGGTGAGCAGCTGCTGGCGTGGATTGAGGTCGAGCATCCGCGTCTGGTCGCGCAGATAGTCGATCAGGTCCTTACTCTCGACGGTGACCGGCTCCACGTATTCCCGGGCGTCGCTATAGCTGCCGCTCGGCACGCCGTGCTCGGTGCGGTCCTCCAGCAAGATGTTTTCCCAGTCGGGCCCGTCCTCGGCCTTCGCCTCTTTCTCAGGTTTGTTGTTCTGCTGCTCGGCCGCCGTGGCCTGGACCTCTTCCTCCGGCTCGATCATCTCGAGGAACGGATTGCCGAGCAGCTCCTGTTTCAGGTGCTGCTCGAGGTCGAGCAGCGGCATGTACAGCAGATCCATCGCCTGGTACAGGCGTGGATTGATCCGCAGGTCTTGCCGGAGCGAGGTGTGTTGATGCAGGCCGGTCTTCATACCGTGGCCGGCGAGAGACGCGAGCGCAGCCGCGTCGTGAGGGTCGGACCGAGATAGAGCGAGGCGACGCGGTCGTCGAAGACCAGCTCGCGGACCGTGCCCGCGACCTGGACGCGCCCTTCGAACATGATGTAGGCGCGGTCCACGATGTCGAGCGTCTGCTCGACGTTGTGATCGGTGATCAGCACGCCGATGCCGCGGTGACGCAGTCCGGCGACGATCGTCTGGATGTCGTTGACGGCGATGGGATCGACGCCGGCGAACGGCTCGTCCAGCAGCAGGAACTTCGGCTCGGTGACGAGCGCCCGCGTGATCTCGAGCCGGCGCCGCTCCCCGCCGGACAGCTGGTACGCCATCTGATGACGGAGATGCTTGATCGCCAGCTCATCGAGCAGCGACTCGAGCCGCCGCGCCCGTTCGGCGGCGTCGATGTTCAGCGTCTCGAGGATCGCCATGACGTTTTGTTCCACGGTCAGCTTGCGAAAGATCGACGGCTCCTGCGCGAGATAGCCGATGCCGGCGCGCGCGCGCAGGTACATCGGGAGCGCGGTGATCTCACGCCGATCGAGCAGGATCTTGCCCTCATCGGGCCGGATGAGTCCCGTGATCATGTAGAACGACGTGGTCTTCCCCGCCCCGTTCGGCCCCAGCAAACCGACGATCTCTCCCTGTGCCAGATCGAGCGACACGTTGTTCACGACACGCCGGCCCTTGTAGGCCTTCACGAGGTGCTGGGCTTCGAGGCGGCTACCGCCCCGGACGACCTCGCGCTCGCCGCTGACCGACTCGCTGCGCGCCACCGTTTCTTCCGCCAGCGCCAGGAAATACTGCGCCGCGGCCGGACGGTCGGGAGCCACACTCGCCCAGATCTCGGGCGCGAAGGCCACCGGCACGTCGCCCCACAGCGCACCCATGGGCAGCACCAGCACCTTCAGCATCGCGAGGCGTGGGAGGACTGACGTCGCGAGGTAGGCGCGGGCGTCGTCCACCGACAGGCTGCCGGCGTCCGGCACCTCGCCTTTGGCGTGGGCCTGGAGCTTGAGAAACTCCTCGCGATAGGCGACGGCGAGGTCGCTGAACGAGGCGTGCCCCTGGTCGTCGGCGATACGCGCCAGCGCCCCGGTCGCGAGCGCGAGCGACGAGTCGCTCCGCGCCAGGAGGTCGGAAAAGCGCTCGAGCCCGTTCATGGCACAGCCGGCGGTGGCGGCGGTGGAGGTGGTGGAGGTGCTGGACGTGCTGAAGGGGCCGGTCGCGTGCTATCAGCCTGCGCGCGCTTGAGGCTGTCGGCGACCACCGCGGGTCGCGGCTCGAGGTGCACGCCGTCCGACTTGCCCGCCACGATCACGCGATCGATCCGATCCTTCAGCATTGCGAGGGTGATCTGATGGCCGCGGGAATAGTTGATCGATGGACCGGTCTTCGTTGTGTCCTTTGGGTTGGCCTGCTGATTAGGATGGTGCGTCAGGGCTCGGGCTGGCGATCCGCGCGAGACGAGCTGCCGCAAGCGGGAACGCGGCCGCTTGGTCACCGAGTCCTGTTCCTGCGCAAACCGGATCGTGAGCGAGTCCCCGGTGATCCAGTCGGTCTCTTTGGGTGGTGTCAGCGAGTCGCGTTTGGCCGTGGAAAACGCGTTGCCGAACGCCCGCGACTCGGTCAGGATTTCACCGGGCGAATCGATCGCCAGCGAATCGGATTGAATCGTATAGAGCGTCGAGATCGCGTGCGGTCGCATGCTGTCGCCCCACGCGAATGTCTGTTGGAGCAGCCGGTCGGCGATACGCAGATCGATCGTATCCGCGGTCAGCACCCAGTCGGTACCCGTCGCCTTCCCCTTACCGAGCGCCTTCACCTGCCGAATGTCGCGCTGCGCGAGCCCCAGCTCGATCCGCGTGCCCACCAGCGTGTAGCTCTTACCCGTCTCGCCGGTCGTGGCCCGGCCCCGCCCCTCGACGCTGGGTTTCCCGACCAGCACGCCGAAGCCGGTGGTCTGATCGAGCAGCATCGAATCGGAGCGCGACGCAAAATCGCTGCGGTCGATCGTGACCTTGCCGCCGGCCCCCCGTGCGCCGATTGACGGCGACGACGTTGTTGTGTGCCTCGAGGCGTTCGTCCTTGAGGAAGTAGGACGCCGTGCGGGCGTCGAGCGTCATGCCGGTGTCGCGGATTTGCACTCGGCCGATCAGGTCGAGACGGCCGAGCGCGCTGTAATGCGCGAAACTATCGGCGGAGATCGTGCTCCCAGTGCCCTCGCAGTGCCCAAGCACGCCACCACCGCCGTGCGCCGACTTTTCGCCGTTGGCGCCGGTGATCTCGCGGTAGGTGTGTCCGATCGAGTCGATCACGACGCGGCACGGCCGGCCCGTATCCGGCGGAGTCGGGGGGGGGGCAGGCTGTTGCTGCAGGACGAGCGCGACAGCGAGCAACGGACCGGCGATCATTGATTCGGCAAGGTGAACTGGCCGCCGCGGCCGGTGGGTCGCTTGGCGGAGATGTTCTTGAACTCGGGATCGGATGTGAACCCGTCACCTTCAGCGTGCCGGCCAGGCTCGTCCCACACGAAGCTCTTGTCGGAGCTCACCTCGTTGCGCACCTGGTTGTAATACATCACCTCGGTTTTCATCGTCGCGCCATCTTTATCGCGCACCACGATGACCTTGCCCCGGGCTTCCATGTCGCCCGTGCGCCAGTGCTGGGTCCCCTCGCGCGAGGTGAGCACCGACGTCGGTCTCCCCGTCTGGTCGTAAAACGTGACGTGCACGTTGCGCAGCTCGGCGCGCTGCGTGTTGGAAAAGAAATACGCGGTGTCGGCGCGCACCCGCGCCCGTAGTACCCCGTCTTCCGTGACATAATGGGTCATTCCGACCAGCACCTGGTCGGCGCTGTCGAGCACCGCCTGGGTCGCAGTGACGGGAGTGCCGCTTTTACATGCGGCGCACAGTACGATCGCGATCACGACTAACTGCTTCATACCGCGCCAGCCTTCATCAAATCATGCAGATGCACGATTCCCACCACGTTCTTGTCACCATCCAGAACCGGGAGCGCCATGATGCCGTGGCGTTCCATGAGGCTCACCGCGGCGCTTGCCAGCTCCTCCGGGGCAGTCGCCTTGGGCGTCCGGGTCATGACGTCGCCGACCGGGATGTCGAGGAACTTGTCCGTCTTCTCCATGAGCCGAGTCAGGTCCCCCGCCGTCACGACGCCGGCCAACTGTTTTCCTCTTGCTTCCACGACCGCGACCGTGCCGCGCTTTTCGGCGAGCAGCACGACGCACTCCCGCATCGGGCGGTCGGGGGTGAGGAGCGGCAGATCCTGCGTGAGCATCACATCAGCCACGCGCAGCAGCAGCTTGCGTCCCAGCACGCCGCCCGGGTGCAGGGCGGCGAAATCTTCGCGGCGGAACCCTTTGACCTCGAGCAGGGTCACCGCGAGGGCGTCGCCCAGCGCAAGCGCGACGGTCGTACTCGCGGTCGGCGCGAGGGTTTCCGGGCAGGCTTCATCGGCGACCGATGCGTCGAGCACGACGGTCGCCTGGCGCCCCAGCGGCGAGTCCGCATCCCCCGTCAGCGCGATGATCGGGACGCCGAGACGCTTCAATTGATTGACGAGCCCGAACAGCTCGTCGGAAGCGCCGCTCTTCGAGAGCACGATGGCGACGTCGTCTCGACTCGCGATGCCGAGGTCGCCGTGGAGCGAATCGACGGGATGCAGGAACATGGCGGGCGTGCCGGTCGACGTGAACGTCGCGGCGATCTTGCGGGCGATCAGTCCCGACTTGCCCACGCCGGAGACGATCAGGCGGCCTTTGGCAGCCGCGAGGATCTCGATGGCGCGCGCGAACGCCGGGCCGAGCGTATCGGCCAGGCGCTGGACGGCGGCGGCCTCCAGCGCGAGGACCCGTTTGCCGCGATCCACGAGCTGCTTGCCGCCGGGCTGAGATGCGGGTGCGCGCTGCGGCTTATGCACGGACGGTCTCGCCTCCCCGGACACGATGCCAGACGTCCACCGCGAGCCCCACGATTCCGGCGAGCTGGTCGAGCGGCACCATGTTCGGTCCATCCGACGGCGCGTGGGCCGGATCGGGGTGCGTCTCGAGGAAGAAGCCATCGGCGCCCGCGGCGGCCGCGGCGTAGAGCAACGGGGGAATGAAGCCCCGGTCGCCGCCGCTCGAGCCATCCCTGCCCTGACCCGGCTGCTGGACCGAGTGCGTCGCGTCGAAGATCACGGGGGCCTGGCACGCGGCGCGGAGTCGCGGGAAGCTGCGCATGTCCACGACGAGGTCTCCGTACCCGAAAAACGTCCCGCGCTCGGTGACCGCGACTTCCGGAGCGCCACCGGCGCGCACTTTCTCGACCGCCCCGCGCATCTCTTCCGGCGCCATCCATTGACCCTTTTTGATGTTGACCGGACGGCCGGCCTTGCCGGCGGCGACCAGCAGATCCGTCTGACGGCAAAGAAAGGCGGGAATCTGGAGCACGTCGGCGACGGGGGCGGCGACCGAGACGTGACCTGGCTCATGGACATCGGTCAGGATGGGCAGGCCGGTGGCGCTACGGACTTTTTCGAGCGCGCGGAGTCCCGCTTCGATCCCGGGACCGCGCGGGGCGTTCAGACGCGAGCGGTTGGCCTTGTCGTACGACGCCTTGTAGATGACGCCGATGCCGAGCTTGACCGCCAGCTCCGCGAGCGCCTCGCCGACGCGCACGTTGAGGTCGTCGGACTCGACGACGCACGGACCCGCGATGAGAAACGGGCTGCTGTCAGTCGCGAACCGGAGAGCCATACGTGCTTAACGCGGGAGAATCGACGCGCGACAGATGTTTCGCATGCTCCAATGCCGCACCCACAAAGCCAGCGAACAACGGGTGCGGGCGCATGGGGCGCGACTTGAGCTCGGGATGGAACTGGCAGCCGATGAACCAGGGATGCCCGGGGGGGGGCAACTCGATCATCTCGACCAGCGACCCGTCGGGGGATAAACCGGACGCCCGCAGTCCATACTCCGCCAGGACGTCGCGATATGCGTTCGAGACTTCGTAGCGATGGCGGTGCCGCTCGCTCACCTCCGTCGCATTGTACGTCTGTGCCGCAAGTGACCCGGGCCGCAGCCGGCAGGGATAAGCGCCCAACCGCATCGTCCCGCCCATCTCCTGAATCCCCTCCTGCGAGCGCATCAGCGCGATCACGGGATTCTCGCACTCCGGCGCGAACTCGCTCGAGTTGGTATCGGCAATCTTGCAGACGTTGCGCGCGAACTCGATGATCGCGGTCTGGAGGCCGAGGCAGATACCGAAGAACGGCAGCTTATGCTCGCGGGCCCAGCGAATCGCCTCCAGCATGCCCTCCACGCCGCGCACGCCGAAGCCACCCGGCACGAGCAAACCGTCGTACGTCGCGAACAGCTCGCCGGCGGTTTCCTGATCGGTGAAACGGTCGGAAGCGATCCAATGAATCGCCACCCCAGCTTCATTGGCGATCCCGCCATGGACGAGCGCCTCGTGGATGCTCTTGTAACTATCGGCGAGCTCGGTGTACTTGCCCACCACCGCGATCCGGACCTGGTGTGGCGGCCTGAGAATCTTCTCCACCATCGCTGCCCAAGCGCGCAAATCGGGCTCTTTGGTGTCGAGATGCAGCCGCCGGCAGACTTCCTTGTCGAGACCCTGGTCGTGGAGCTTGAGGGGGATTTCGTAGATCGATTTTACGTCAGGACTCTCGACCACGCAGCCGAAGTCCACGTTGCAGAACTGCGCGATCTTGCGCTTCAGATCTTCGGACAGCGGCCGCTCGGTGCGGCAGACCAGGATATCGGGCTGGATTCCGATCTGCATCAGCTCGCGGACGGAGTGCTGGGTCGGCTTCGTCTTCAGCTCTGCCGTCGCGGCGATGAACGGCACGAGCGTCAGGTGAATGAAGAGCGTGTTATCGCGGCCGACTTCCTGGCGGAACTGGCGGATCGCCTCGAGGAACGGGAGCGATTCGATGTCGCCAACCGTGCCGCCGATTTCCGTGATGACCACATCATGGTCGGGCGCGAGCCGTCGAATGGCGCCCTTGATCTCGTCGGTGATATGCGGAATCACCTGGACCGTGGAGCCGAGGTACTCGCCGCGCCGCTCTTTGGTGATGACCGACAGGTAGATCCGGCCGGTCGTCACGTTGTTCACTTGCGAGAGCGACCGATCGATGAACCGCTCATAGTGGCCGAGGTCGAGATCGGTCTCGGCGCCGTCGTCGGTCACATACACTTCGCCGTGCTGGAACGGCGACATCGTGCCGGGATCGACGTTGATGTAGGGATCGAACTTCTGGATCGTGACCTTGAGTCCTCGCTCGGCGAGCAGCCGGCCCAGCGAGGCGGCTGCGATTCCCTTCCCGAGCGAGCTCACTACTCCGCCGGTGACAAAGATGTACT
>WNGJ01023122.1_pt1 | contig 11004 bp, 9 predicted proteins | sample 5400611 | NCBI WGS metagenome assembly WNGJ01 (sample SAMN13153375, study PRJNA577476) | soil metagenome | isolation source: 40 cm soil or saprolite under Garry oak tree replicate 1 | place: USA:California | collected 2016-06-15 | reverse complement strand
GCGACCGGATGACCTCACAGCTGAATCTGAAATTGGTCACCGTCTGATTATTCCGTTGCCACAGGGAGGATAAGCCATGCCCGACCTCGTTGGTATGCAGGGCATTCGCCTGCAACTCTTGCTCGGCCAGCCAGATGTGCCACTGCCTGCCCCTTATGAGGTAGTAGATGCGCTGGTCAGCTTGCAAGTGACCAATAATGATCGGCAGCCGGACGCTTTTCAGATGATCTTCAATCTTGGCAGGGATTCGCTGCTGGAGTATGGTCTGCTGCGTAGCGGCGTGCTGGATGTACCCAATCGCGTCATCATTGTGGTGGTCTTCGGCGGTCTCCCTCAGGTATTGATTGATGGCATCATCACCGACCACCAGATTATACCTAGCAATGAGGCCGGGCGTACGCAGTTGCGCGTGACAGGTGAGGATATCAGTGTCAAGCTCAGCTTTGAGGATCAGAATGCCACCTATCCCCACCAAAAAGATTCTGACATTGTGAAGAAAATCCTCGCGGATGCTGGCTTTATACCCGATGTCAAGGAGACGGATGATACGCCCAGCGACAAGGAACGCATTCCGACGCAACAGGGCAATAACCTGAATTATATCCGACGCCTGGCCCGGCGCAACGGTTTCGTCTTTTTTGTCGAGCCGACGGGTGTCCCGGGTTTCAATACCGCGTATTGGGGGCCGGAGAAGCGGGAGGGGCAGCCGCAACCAGCACTGTCGATGAATATGGGGCCGCAGACGAATGTGGATACGCCGATCAACTTTCACTTCAATGCATTGGGGCCCTCTGAGGCAGAGGTGAGCATCATCGACCCCTTTACCAAGCTGGCGATACCGCTTCAGCCTCTCAGTACGTTTCTGCCTTCGCTAACGAGTAATCCGACCAAGCCACTGCGCAAAACGTTTTCGCGTGACACGGCTAATCTCACTCTTGCCCAGGCCTTGTTGAAGTTGTTCACAAGTTCCAGCGAGACGTCTGATGTGATTCAAGCGGATGGGGTGGTCGATGGTGTGCGCTATGGACGTGCCCTACGAGCACGTCGGCTGGTGGATGTGCGTGGCGCGGGACAGAGCTACAATGGCACCTACTATGTCACGCAGGTGATACATAACATCACACGCCTGCCGACGGGCGACTATAAGCAACGTTTCACTCTGACGCGCGATGGACGAGGTGCGTCAGGTACGTCTATCGTACCATCACTGTTTTAGGAAGCGACGATGAACGGGATGAATGACATGGATGGGTCTGGTCCCCCATTTTATGGCAAATATCGAGGTAAAGTGACCGACAACGACGACCCGAACGGATTGGGCCGTATACGGGTCAAGGTGCAGGATGTCCTGGGCGATGAGGAGAGCGGAGTTGCTCAAGACCAGTATAGCAACGATTACCATCGACGACTCCGATAGCGACAGCAGCATTACCATCGAGAAGAATGGGCTGAAGATTGTAATGGATACAAATGGCATCGAGATCAGCAATGGCGACAACAAGATTACACTCTCGGACGCAAGCGTCTCGGTCAACGATGGCGCATTGGAGGTGATGTAATGGGCTTTTTACTGCATCAGGGCGCAACTGTCTTGTGTTCACATACTGGGCAGGCGCAGCCAGGTGTAACGAACCCGCGTGTGAAGGTGAGCAGTCAGCAGATTGTGACACAATCGAGCATCTATACGGTTTCTGGCTGTATCTTACCACCACCGCCTAACGGGAATGGACCCGATGTCACAGCCACATGGACAAGCGCTGCCACACGGGTTAAAGCTGGAGGAATCCCCGTTTTGCTGCAAGAGAGCGAGGCAATCTGCGCTCCTTCCGGTACACCACTGAATATCGTCTCTACGCAAACACGAGTGAAGGGGACGTGACTGATGAACATAGACTACCCATTCCACTTTGATAGCAGGGGTCGCACTGCCGCTACGGACGATGACGACCACATCCGGGACATGATCGAGGAAATGCTCTTCACCAACCCTGGCGAGCGGGTCAATCGGCCCGATTTCGGCAGTGGTCTGCAGCAATTGATCTTTGGTCCCAACAGTCCTGAGCTGGCGGCTGCGCTACAATTTACGTTGCAGGCGACCTTACAGCGCTGGCTGGGCGACCTGATCGAGTTACAAGCACTGGAGGTGACCAGTGTGGATTCGACCCTGAGCATTCTAATACAGTACGTAGTACGTCGCAACAATCAGCGCCAGGTAGCGCAATTTACGCGGACGGTGTAGAGATATGAAAACATCCGAGATATGTCAGGACGATACAAAGCGACGCCAGGCTATACGAGCTACTGAGGGGAAGCAGGGTCTGAATGGCATCGACTATATAGATGTCAGTGAGTATCAACGTACCTTGACCGTCTTCTTCCTGCTGAAAGCGCCAGAGCAAGAATTGCAGCCGGGCAATGTGCGTATCGATGGGGGGCGGCGTATCCGCAACATCAAGGTTCTGGAAGTGACGTTTTGTCGCAATGAGGATCCAGAACGAGATGATTGTATGAAGGTGAAGGTTGATAAGCCTGGTGATTTCTCGACCTATACGCTCTGCCTGGTTGAGGCGGATCAGTATGGACGACCAACTGAAATACCACTCAAAGTATTTGATCCACGTTATGCCTGTGTGAATTTCTCCTTCAAGGCCAACTGTCCTAGCGACCTCGATTGTCAACCAGTAGACACCTGTCCGCCAGGAACGCTGGTCGAGCCAGAGATCAACTATCTTGCGAAGGACTATGCCAGCTTCCGCCAGCTTATCCTTGATCGGCTCTCACTGATTATGCCCGGTTGGCAGGAGCGGCATATTCCAGATATCGGTATCACCCTGGTAGAGATCCTGGCTTATATTGGTGACTATCTCAGTTATTATCAAGATGCGGTTGCCACTGAGGCCTACCTGGAGACAGCACGGCAGCGCATTTCTGTGCGTCGTCATGTGCGCCTGGTTGATTACCAGATGCACGAAGGCTGCAATGCTCGCACATGGCTTTTTGTGGAGACCAGTGACGATGTGTCGCTAGACCCGCAAGATACCTACTTTATCACGGGTCATAACGATGCGCTTGCCGTCAGCAGCACGATTCTTACTAACACTACAGTGCAACAGCTTCCCCCAACTGATTATGAGGTGTTTGAACCACTGCTTATAGATCCTCAGCAGACCATCCAGCTCTACGAGGACCACAACGAAATACCATTCTACACCTGGGACGAGCAGGAATGCTGTCTACCACGCGGCGCCACCACTGCTACACTGAGAGATGCATTTGTACCTGTACCCTCACCCGGTGCTGAAACAGCACAACAACAGAAGCCGTCAGAAGATGTACCGCCTTCAACAGGACAATCATCTACTCGTAAAGGCAAAAAACAACAGGAGCCTCTAAAAGCTTCATCAGACGCTACAGGGCAAGCAACTAACCCTGAACGCAAACTACACCTGAAGGTTGGCGATGTACTGATCTTTGAGGAGGTACTGGGCCCTAAGACCGGAGATGCTGCTGATGCTGACCCGGCACACCGGCATGCTGTGCGTCTGACCAGGGTAGAGCGAGGGGTGGATACGCTCAACAACATTCCGGTTGTCGAAATCGAATGGGGAGTAGAGGATGCGCTGCCATTCCCGCTCTGTCTCTCAACTATTGGGCCTCCCGATCTTGATTGTCAGTTGCTTGAAAATATCTCTGTCGCTCGTGGCAATGTCATTCTGGTGGACTATGGGCAGACCAGGGAGGAAGACCTGGACCCTGTTCCTACAGGGAGGACGATAGCCAGGTGTGATGAATGTACAGGTGGCGTTGGAGATACTGAGGTGATCCCAGTTCTGTTCCGCCCACGTCTGCAACAGGCCCCCATGACTTTCAGCGAGTCATTGGTAGTGGATGCTCCCTTCTTCCAACCGACAATCCCTGATCCAGACAAATCTGTCACCTTGACTTCTTCCACAAGCCTGCTTCCTCAAGACCCACGGATAGCGTTGCCCTGGATCAAGCTCACAAGCACTCCACCTCCTGTTGACATAGTTCCTTCGACGGGAGATGAAGACGAGGAGACGGAAGCTGAGAGCGAGCAGACTACCCAAAGCAATACGACTGAGTGGTTTGTGCGTCGTGATCTATTGGAGAGTGAGAGCGATGCCTATGACTTCGTAGTTGAGATGGACAACGAGGGGTTTGCTCACTTACGCTTTGGGGACGGCCAGTTAGGACGTGTGCCAGAAGCAGGAACTAAGTTTCATGCCAAATATCGTATCAGAAATGGGCAGGCTGGGAATGTTGGGACAGAGTCCATCACCCATCAGAACCGTTATCCGAGGTCAAGCTGTTTGCACCTCATGCCTTCCGCTCCAGCAAAAACCTACAGCGAGCTATCACCGCCGATGATTATGCTCGTTTAGCCGAGCGATATCCAGGAGTGCAACGGGCGGCAGCAACACTGCGCTGGATAGGAAGCTGGTATGAGGCATTGGTGGTGATTGATCCCTTGGGGACTGAGGAGGCAGATCAGGTATTGCTAGATGGCGTCACAGCCTACCTGGAACAATATCGTCGTATGGGACATGATCTGCTGGTAGTCCCAGCACACTATGTCTCGTTGGATATCGCCATGACCATCTGTGTGCAACCACACTTCCTGCGTGGTCATGTGAAGGCAGCCTTGCTCGATCTCTTCAGCAATCGAGTCTTGCCCAACGGCAAGCCTAGTTTCTTTCATCCTGATAATCTCACCTTTGGTCAAGGGATCGCTGTGAGCAAGCTCGTTGCTACTGCACAGGCTGTACCAGGAGTGCAGAGCGTCACTATTACCAAATTGGAGCGTCTCTTCGAGGGGTCAAACAATGAACTACAACAGGAGTTCTTAGCTCTTCGCCTACAAGAGATTGCTCGCCTGGACAATGATCCAAGTTTCCCTGAACACGGGAAAATTGTCTTTACGATGGAGGGTGGCCGATGAATGAACTTTGTGGATGCTGTGAAGGTATCGAACGACTGACCCCAAAAGCCATTGCCAATCGTCCTGGCCTGAATGCCCTGGTATACCGCGCCGGCACTCATGCCAGTTTTCTGGAGACCATGCTGGCCCGTCTCTCTGCCAGCGATTTCCCCGAACTCAGTGGTTTAACGATACGTTCTGCGGACGACCCATCCATCGCGCTACTGGATGCCTGGGCAACGGTAGCCGATGTGCTCACCTTCTACCAGGAGCGCATCGCAAACGAGGGCTATTTGCACACAGCAACGGAACGTCGTTCCATTTTGGAGTTAGCTCGACTAGTCGGCTACAGGCTGCGCCCAGGTGTCGCTGCCAGTGTCTACCTGGCTTACACGCTAGAGAAAGATCATGATGTCATCATTCTTCCAAGCAACCGCGCCCAGAGTGTACCCGGCCCAGGTGAGCTACCTCAATCATTTGAGACTGCCGAGAAACTGGAGGCTCGTTTTGCCTGGAATGTGCTCAAGCCTCGGCTGACCCGCCCGCAGCATATTACGCGAGAAGATGGAACAATACTTGTGGCAACAAGGGAACGCGAGATTTATCTCAAAGGGACTGCAACCGGTCTGAAGCAAGGCGATGCACTCCTCTTCGTCTTTGGTACTGATGATGGTCAGCAAGTATTCAGTCGCGTCGTGACGGTCGAAACGCAAGCGGCAGACAGTCGTACAAGAGTAGCGATTGATCCAACCCCCGGGCCTCAACCATCCCAAAGTAGTGCTGTACTGGCGAGCTCCCTTACAGCGAGTAGAGGGAATGGGAAGCAGCAGGGGGTATTTGGGAGCTTAGTAAAGCAACTCTCGGTGGTGCCTTCGGTGCCACCTCGCAACTCACAACGTTTAGAGCGCAGTGTAGTGGATGTCTTTAGAGAACGATCTGATATCCAGCAGCAGCTCCTGGTAAATTTCAGTCCTATCTTGCAAGGTGCGCTCTATAATGCCATCGCTGATTCCCGGTTCACACGTGCTTTGGGATTGCAGAGGGTGCAAGCTCTGCCCGTGAAAGCTGCTCCCTTCGGACATAATGCGCCGCTCAAGCCAGTATTCGATCCGAATAAACCAGGCATCGTTACGGGCAATGAAGAATGGCCGCTCAGCGTTGCTGGCTTCGCAAGAATTGACCTGGAACTCTCTTTAGCACCAATTATTACTATTATGGCTGCCCCAGGAGTTGCTAGTGATCCACTCACATATGGTGGCAGAGATATTGACAGCGTTGCAGTGACCATTACACAAGGTACCAAAGCCCTCCCAAGGGTAGATCAGCAGTTGACCTCTGACCAGAGAGCGGGGACAACTTCAATACCCGGTATTGACCTGGGGAATGGTATAAAACTGACTATTACCGTGATTCCTGCTGCCGGTGGTAATCCTAATGAGATGAGACTCGTCTTCACGGGAGGAGGAATCCAACAAACAATCCATCTAACCGATCAGACAAATGGAACTCAGATCGGTATACAGATTGATCAGGACCCGCGACAGTTACTAAGTTCAGGGAAGAAGCAGGGATACTCAGCCGGTCAACACCGGGTTGAAATAGAGTTTGGACAAATGAGCTTCACTATCGCATCCGAGATTCTTGCTCTGGTATCTTCATCAACATTAGATCCAACAGTATTGTCACTGGATGCGGTGTATGACAAGATCGTGCCACAGAGCTGGGTGGTGATTGAGCGTCCTGATCCAGATCATGCTGGTGGAAGCCAACAAATCATCAGCAAAGTGAAGAAAGTTGAGATGGTCTCAATAGCAGACTACGGCATCACGGGAAGAGTGACGCAGCTGACGTTGGAGCGGCCCTGGTTGTCTGACAAAGATTTGTTACTCTCCGTACCGCGGAAAACGACAGTCTATGCCCAGAGCGAAAATCGAGACCCGGCAGAAGAGCCTGTTGACGAAGACGTTGGAAGCGACACTATAGAGTTGGACAGACTCTATGATGGCCTCAAGTCTGGTCGCTGGGCTATCGTCTCGGGTGAGCGAACTGATGTTCTTCAACCGGACGGGATAACTCCCATCGGAGGAATAAGGGCAAGCGAGTTGGTCATGTTAGCGAGCGTCACTCAGGATCTACAGAAGCTCCCTCCTGACAACACTCAACCCCTCCCTGGCGATAATACTCATACTTTTATCCACCTTGCAAAAAAGTTGAAATACACATACAGGCGTGACAGCGTGACCATTTACGGGAATGTTGTTCCTGCCACGCATGGTGAGACACGCACTGAAACGCTTGGGAGCGGTGATGGCAGCAAATCGCTGCAACGCTTCACATTGCGCCAATCCCCGCTCACCTATCTTTCGGCTCCCACGGCTGCTGGAGCACAGAGTACTTTGAAGGTGCGCATCAACGATATTCTCTGGCACGAGGCGGATTCTCTGGCGGTATTAGGTCCAACCGATCGCAACTATACCACAGAAACGGATGATGCAGACAAAACCGCCGTTATTTTTGGCAATGGTCAGTATGGCGCACGCCTTCCTACAGGTGTTGAGAACGTTAAAGCCGTCTATCGCACCGGTATCGGTAAACCAGGGAATGTCAAGGCGGAACAGATCACCCTGCTTGCGACGAAACCCCTGGGTGTCAAGTCTGTTATCAACCCATTGAGGGCTTCAGGCGGTGCTGATAGGGATAGCCGCGACCAGGCACGTCGCAATGTCCCTGTGGCATTGCTGGCATTGGATCGCCTGGTTTCAGTGCAAGATTATGCTGACTTTGCGCGTACTTATGCTGGTATCGGCAAGGCCAGCGCTGTACGGCTCTCGGATGGGCGTCGTCAACTTGTCCATCTCAGCATTGTTGGGGCTGACAACATTCCAATTGACGAAAGCTCTGACCTGTTTCAGAACCTTTTCCAGTCGCTCAGGCTATTTGGTGACCCAAATGAACCATTGACTATGGCACCTGGCGAGGTGATGTTTATCGTTATCAGTGCCAAAGTGCGCCTGCTTCCAGACTATGCATTGGAGTTCGTCGAGCCGAAGATACGCACTGCCCTGCTGGACTTCTTCAGTTTTGAGCGTCGCGAACTGGGCCAGCCAGTCTTTCAAAGTGAAGTGTTCAGTGTGATCCAGAGTGTCCCTGGTGTGGATTTTGTAGAGTTGGAGATCATGGATGCCGTAGATCAAGAGAGAGTAATCAAGGCATTAGATGTACCTCCTGGAAGTCCGCAGCCGCCTGGAATAAGCAGTCTTGGTTTAGGCAATCCCTCATTCGTGGATGTGAAACTGGCTCATGTTAATCCAAATGCTACTGACCCTAAGAAACGCATCCTGCCAGCCCAACTGGCCTTTTTAACTCCTGATCTACCGGACACGCTTATTCTTACGGAGTTGCCGAAATGAACAAAAACATTGATCGCTTGTATGAACTCTTGCCGGTGATCTACCGGCAGCGCGATGCAGAACAAGGTCTGCAACTTCAGGCGCTGTTACGTGTCATTGCTGAGCAGGTGAAGGTTGTCGAAGATGACATTTCGCAACTCTATGAGAACTGGTTCATCGAGACCTGTCAGGATTGGGTTGTTCCCTACATCGGCGACCTGGTTGGCTATCAAGTTGTCCACGAAGCGGGAGAACCGGGTGATGTTACGACAGTTGAGGGAGAACTGCGCAATAACATCCTGATTCCAAGGCGCGATGTTGCCAATACCATCCATCATCGACGGCGCAAAGGTACCCTGTCGCTCCTGGAGCAGCTTGCTAAAGATGTAGCAGGGTGGCCTGCTCATGCCGTCGAGTTCTATAGGCTGCTCGGCTGGTTCCAGAACATTAATTCACTTCACCTGAAGCGTGGTCGCACTGTGGATCTGCGCGATGGAGATGCGTTAGATCGCATCGATGGCCCATTTGATGAACTGGCTCATACGGTAGATGTGCGTCGTATTGTCTCACATCGCTCCATTGGACGCTACAATATCCCCAGTGTTGGTCTCTTCGTCTGGCGGCTCAAGGTTTACTCAGTGACCAAAACGCGAGCGCGTCATAAGAGGGAAGAAGGGCAAGGAGCTTTCACCTTTAGTATCCTGGGCAACGATAGTCCGCTCTATGCTAAGCAAGAACCGAAAGCAGAGACACAACTGACTAGCGGCGAGTTGAATTTCCCAACAGCAATCCAGCGACGAAGTTTCGAAAGGGATGTCAAGCGGGCACAGGATCTGAAAATGCCAGTATCGGATTACTACGGTGAAGAGAAAAGCCTCTTTATCTGGACTGGCCGTCTCCAAAACGCCCAGCAGCCGGGGAGTTACCAGCAGGAGCATACTCAGCCAACCCAGGTCGTCTGGGAGCCGGTTACCCTGGATCGCATCGCCGCAGCTGACCTTACGGACTGGCAATATCAGCCCGAGGGAGAGAAAGTCGCGGTTGACCCGGTACTGGGTCGCTTTGCTTTTGCGCCCAATCATGTGCCCAAAGGTGGTTTAAGAGTGCTCTATCATTATGCATTCAGTGCTGATATCGGTGGTGGCGAATACAATCGACCTCTGTTCCAACCCACTACATACAAGCTTTTTCAGGTGAGTAAGAAAGAAGGGGATATCAACAGCATCGAAGATGCCCTGGAAGAGTGGGAGAAGTGGAAGGCAGCCAACCCGCCACCTGATCCAGATAATCCAAAGCCACGCAATGCGATCATTGAGATTACTGATAGTGGCGTCTATACAGAGGAGCAGCTGAGTATCTCGTTAGGAAAGAATGAGAGTCTGCAAATTCGCGCTGCCAATCGTAAGCGTCCGGTGATTGACCTCACCGAGAGGGAACCGGATCGCACCGGCGCTCTGGGTGTGCAGGGTATAACAGGCGCAGCAGGGAGCCGCCTCATACTTGATGGCCTGCTCATCTTTGGCTGGGGAATTGACATTACCGGTCCACTTGCCGAAGTGACGATTCGCCACTGTACGCTGGTACCCGGCTGGGACCTAGAACACGATTGCGAACCTAAGAGGGCAGATCAACCAAGCCTCACGCTCACCAACACCGATGCGTGTGTTACCATCGAACATAGTATTCTTGGTTCCATTGAGGTCAACGAGGACGAGGTTCGTCAGGAGCCTATCGCTATCAAGATCAGTGACAGTATCCTGGATGCAGCGAACAATGAAGAAGCATTGAGTACTTCAGCTCGGCCAAAACGAGTAGCGCATGCGAAGCTGACGATTCTCCGTACAACAGTCCCTGGCAAGATTCTGGTTCATGCTATTGAATTAGCAGAGAACAGCATCTTCACCGGCCTGGTCAGGGTTGCTCGCAGCCAGATCGGCTGTATGCGCTTCTGCTATGTCCCGGACGGATCACGCACACCGCGTCGCTACAACTGCCAGCCTGATCTGGTGAAACAGGCTGTGGATAGGGATGACACCATCCCTGATACTGAGAAAGCCTCAGAGAAACAACGTGAGAGTGATCGAGTGGAGCCTGTCTTCAACAGTGCGCGCTACGGGACACCCGCCTATTGCCAGCTTGCTGATAACTGTGCCGAGGAGATTCGGCGTGGTGCTGACGATGAGTCGGAGATGGGAGTTTTCCACGACCTGTTTCAACCCCAGCGAGCCGCGAATCTTCGCGCCCGCCTCGACGAATATACACCTGCCGGGATGGAAGCCGGTATCATCTATGTCAATTAAATCAGGAGGAACCAATGGACGGTGATTTCAAGGGCGACTTTACACGCGACACCTTTGATCCTTTCAAACACTTCTCTCGCATACTGATGCAGCAGGGGCGGGTACAACTCGATGCCGACTGGAATGAGCAGACTGATATCCTGTTGCGTTACCTGCGGACTCTGGCAGCAGATGTGATCGGGCCATTTGGAGGACCAATCACGGGGAACGGTTTCCACATAGCATCAACTCAAGATACAGGTAATTTCTCGATCAGTTCAGGTCACTATTATGTTGATGGTATTCTGATTGAGAATCCGCTTACTGTTACCTAGAAGCACCAACCTTACAATCCGATGCCATACGCGCTGCCGACCGACGCATCACTTCTGGTCTA
>WNGJ01008391.1_pt1 | contig 11004 bp, 10 predicted proteins | sample 5400611 | NCBI WGS metagenome assembly WNGJ01 (sample SAMN13153375, study PRJNA577476) | soil metagenome | isolation source: 40 cm soil or saprolite under Garry oak tree replicate 1 | place: USA:California | collected 2016-06-15 | reverse complement strand
GCCTGCTGCGCCAGCGGGCTGGACCACGGGCCGTTGCCATGCACCACCACGATGCTGTGCCCGGCCGCCAGCGGCGCGATCGCCTGCGCCGCCACCCTGGCGTTCCTGCGCTGGACCTCGGTGGTCATCGGCGCCGAACGCCACAGCAGCGCCTGACCGCCCAGCGCGATGACGATCCGCATGACCTGCCTCCTCGCCCAGGTAAGCATCGGCCACGCCGGGCCTGATGACATCACCCATCCCGGATGAGGGGATCGCCGCGGGCGGCTGCCTTGAATGGCGTATGAAGGCCGGTCGCTGCCTCCTGGCCGCCGTAGCCGTCTTGGCGCTGTTCAACGTGGCGCGGTCGCTCGGGCTGCTCGGGCCGCCCAGGTACGCCTGGATACCGGTCAGCCTGCTCACCGTAACCTTGGTCCTGATCGCCTGGTCCGCGGGCGCCACCCGTGCCGATCTCGGGCTCGAACCGACGGATATGCGCGCGGGCGTGCGTTACGGAGCCGGTGCCGTCGGGATCGTCCTGCTGGTCCTGATCGTGGCGTCGGCCCTCCCCGCGACCAGCGGCTTCCTTCACGATGCGCGGGCGAGGATCAGCGGCGGCCGGCTCCTGTACGAGCTGGGGGTGTCGATCCTGCTGCTGACGGCGATCCCGGAGGAGTTCGCCTTCCGCGGCGTTCTGCTGGGATCGGCGCTGAGACTGTGGGGTCCGTGGCGCGCGAGCCTGGTCACCTCGGCGCTGTTCGGCCTCTGGCACATCGTGCCCACCCTGCACACGATGGCGGACAACCCCGCCGTCGCGGGCGCCTCCGCCAGCGTGGCCGGGCGGGTGCTGGTAGTGCTCGGGTCGGTTGCCGTCACGTTCGCCGCTGGCCTGATCTTCTGCTGGCTCAGGCTGCGGTCCAGGAGCCTGATCGCCCCGGTGATGGCTCACTGGGCGACCAACGGCCTGGCCTTGGCCGTGGCGTGGTTCACGATCCGCCACGGCCGCATCTAGTGATCATTCGTCGGCCGCGATGATCTTCCGCAGGTCGGTCAGCTCCTGGGGGGTGATGGCGCCGGGCCGCATGACGGCGTTGAACCCGTCGACGTACTCGCTGGTGTACTTGTGGCCGTGCCCGGCCGGGACGCCGGTCGCGAACGGCAGATCGGCGGTGACCTGCCAGAAGGTCACGAGGGGAATCCAGAACATGCCCTCGAGCACGTCCTTGCCGGGGGCCTCGCCGATCCAGTCGGGCTCGCTGAAGATCAGGTGCGGGCTCCACCAGACGATCGGGTCGGACGGGTGCATCATGTACAGGACCCGGCTGGCCGGCCAGGCCTGGCCATCCGGCGGTATGTCCGTACTCGCATTGTCCGCGAACCGCACGATCCGCCCGTCGTGATAGGTGGGCTGGACCTCGGGGCTGCCAGCGTCGCGGTGGTCGGTGAACTCCCGGAACAGCGTGTTGAAGTTGGGCGGACCGGCGAACAGCGCGCCGTCGGTGAGGTTGGCCAGGCTCTGCTCGCCGCTGAAGGCGGTCTCACCGCCGAACGACCCGAGGCTCTCGCCGGCCACGAGCAGCCGGGGGCGCTGGTTCTGGGGTAGTTGCGACCAGGGACCGTACACCGCGTCGAACAGCGCACGGCCCGCCTCGCGGGCCTTGGCCTGGTCCACCAGGTAGGAGATCCAGGACGGCAGGTAGGAGTACTGGATCGCCACGGTCGCCGAGTCGCCACCCGTGAGGTACTCGAACGAGTCCGACAGCGCCGGGTCGACCCAGCCGCTGCCGGTCGTGGTCACCACCAGCAGGTACTTGCGCTGGAAGCCGCCTGCGCGCTCGAGGTCGCGGACCGCCAGGGCGGCCCGGGCCTCGGCGTTGGACGCCGACGCCAGCCCGGTGTAGATGCGGATCGGCTCCATGGCCGGCTGGCCGGTGAACTTCTCGATATCGTTCACGGACGGGCCCTTGCCGATGAAATTGCGGCCCTGCCAGCCCAGCGTGTCCCACGGGATAACCGAGCCAGCCCCGCCCGACCGCAGGCTGGTGGTGGGCTGGTGGACACCCTCGGCGGTCTTGGTGTCGCGTAGCGAATATGCGCTGTTCATGGCGTTGACAAAGCCCTGGAACAGCAGGCCGGTGACCACCACGTAGGTCAGGCCGGCCACCAGGATCCAGCCGACCGCGCGGGCCGCGCGCTGGCCCGTCCAGCGGTGGAGCAGGTGCGCAACCCAGTGGTATAGGCCGCGCAGGCCGCGCCCGATCAGCAGGATCAGGCAGAACACCAGCGCCGCGACGAACGGGGAGGCCACCACGAGCGCGATGTTGTACTCGGTCACGCCCATTAGCTTGCGGATCAAGTACTGCCAGTACTGCCCGAGCCCGAAGAAGACCACGGTCAGGACAGCCGCGCTGATGAAGAAGACCAGCCAGGACCGGCGTCGCGGACGCCGGGGCTCCCGGTCCGCGAAGGCACGCCAGATCCACGCGCCGATCACCCCGAGCCCGTAGCCGATCGCGGCGGTGATGCCCCAGACGATGCCCTGGATCATACCGCTGCGGGGTAGCAGCGACGGGGTGAAAGACAGGCACCCGGCGATGAGCGCGCCCCAGCAGCCGGGCAATGTCGCGTATAGCAGCTTCCGGGACTGGCCCGCCTCCCGTGGTGACTCGGGCGCTTCGGCCCCGGTGATGAGCGGGGGACCGGCGGCCGGCCCCGGCATGTCACGCGCCACGGTCATCTCCATCGGTCTCCGGCCTGCCTGCGCAGCCCGCTGGCTCACATCTGCTGCCAGGGTGCCCGGCAGCCGGGCCGATGCCATCCCCCCCGAGGGGTGATCTGACCGAAGGGCATTCATCCGCGGCGGGTGATGTCGGCTCCGGACCCCTTGTAAAGGATCGGAATCCGGCCGTGACCAGGGAAAGGAAGACGGCGATGGCGGAGTTCGCGATGGGGGCCAGGGCCAGCTGCTCGGATGGTTTCTGTGGCGAGGTACGCCGCACGATCCTCGACCCGGCCGCCCGGACGGTCACTCATCTGGTCATCCAGCCCGGGCACCATAACGCGGAGGGGCGGCTCGTGCCCATCGAGCTGGCCGACGCTACGGGCGGCGAGATCAGCCTGCGCTGTACTCTCGCCGAGTTCGAGCGGCTGGAGCCGGCCGAGGAGGTCGACCTGGCGGAAGGGATGGACTACGCCGGCGGCTACGGCCAGGGTGAAGCGGTCCTGGGCTACGGCGATGTCGGCAGCATGGGAGTCGGCGGTTCGGCTTCTGGCATGGGGATCGGCATGGGCCTGGGCCACCGGACGCCTGTCGTAGTCAGCCACGCCGTCCCGCTGGGCGAGACCGAGGTGGAACGCCATGAAAGCGTCCACGCCGTCGACGGCGAGATCGGGCGGGTGGATGGCTTCGTCGTGGACCCGGCCGATCACCAGGTGACCCACATCCTCCTCCAGGAGGGCCACCTGTGGGGGCGCAAGGAAGTCGCCATCCCGGTCAGCGCCGTCGCCTCCCTGGACGCCGGAGTCCGGCTCAGCATCACCAAGAAGCAGGTGGAGGACCTGCCCCCGCTCGGCCAAGGTCACCCGTGATGGGTGGCCCCCCGGCAGACGAATCCGGCGCATCGTGTTGCTAGCCGGGAAGTCCGGTGGGCCTGACGGGCCTGTAAGGGAGGCAAGAATGACGTCGGCAGCAATGCGGCCAACCACCGGGCGCACCCATGCGGAGGGCCGCGGGTACGGCCTGGTCCTGTTCGCGGGTGTGCTGTTGCTGGTGGTCGGCTTCTGGAACCTGATCTACGGAATCGCCGCGATCGCAAACTCGCACGTGTTCGTCGCGAACGCCCATTATGTGGTCGGTGACTTGCGGGTCTGGGGATGGGTCACCCTCATCTTCGCCGTCCTGCAGATCCTCGCCGGGGTCGGGGTCATGATGGGCAACCAGTTCGCCCGCTGGTTCGCCGTCGCCGCGGTGGGCCTCAACGCCATCAACCAGATGTTCTTCCTCCCCGCCTACCCGTTCTGGTCCCTGACCATCATCGCCATGGACATCGTGGCGCTGTACGGGCTGTGCGCCTACGGCAGCCGGGAGAACGTGGAAGAAGCCACCGGCTGATCCGGGCGCTGGACGGCCTTCGGGGAGAGGCCGTCGAGGGAGCACTGCCGCAGGCGGCGGGATCACGCTCAACCGGTCCCGTCGCCGTGGCGGTGCTCCTCGCGGAAGGGAGCATGTCGCCGTGAGCCTGCGCCGACGCCGCCAGCTGCGGATCCTCGACCGCATGGAACATGACCTGGCCGACTCCGACCCAGGCCTGTATGCCCTCTACCAGGGGCTCGCCCGGCGGACCAGCGGCCGCGACATGCGCTGGGTGGAGAAGATCGACCGCCGCCGATTCTGGATCCTTCCCCGGCGGCGGCGTGAGCGGAGCCTCGGCGAGCGGATGAAGGACTGGACCGCCGAGAACTGGAACGATCCGTGACGACCAGCGGGGCCGGGCGTAATGCCATGGTCATGCCTGGGCGCGCCTGATGCTGCACGTCCGCGTGGTGAGCCCGGTCGCGCTCACCGAGCAGCTGACCGGCCGGCTCGCCACCGCCCCCGGTGTCCAGAACATGGTGGTGCGCGCCGGTGCCGCGGGCCGGCCCGTTGGCGACGCGGTGGAGTTCGACGTCCGGTCGCGGATCTCATCAACACAGGCACTCGAGCTGGGACGAAGCCTGGGGCTCGCTGCTGCAACTGCTGCTCAACGTCGTGCTGCTGGTCATGGTCGGCGCGGCCGGCCTCGGCACCCAGCGCGCGATCTGGCGCAGGCGCTGGCTTTTGATCACCTGCAGCGGGTGATGACCAGCGCGCGCGACGCTCCGACGATGGTCTGGTGACTGAGCACTATGACGTGGCTGGCGGCTCGATGCCATGAGCCAGCACCACGACCAGGGAGCGGCCGCGGGAAAGCCGGCCCCGGCTACCGAGCACCCCGGGCTCAGCCAGGATGAGCGGGCCGAGCTGGAACGCCTCCGCACCGAGACGGCCAGGCTCCATGGCCAGGGGACGGCCACGGCGCGGCGGCGCTTCAGCTGGCGGACCCCCGTGTCCATCGTGCTCATCGTGCTCGGCTGCGTGCTCGGCCCGGTCGCCGTCCTCGGCGTCTGGGCCGGCAACGAGGTGTCCGACACCGGGCGGTGGGTGGCGACCGTGGAGCCGCTGATCCACGACCCGGCGATCCAGAACGTCCTGACCGATAAGATCACGGCCGAGGTAGTCAGCCAGCTCAACCTGACCGGAACGATCAACCAGGCCTCCGCCCAGCTGGACGACAAGGGGCTAACCAGGATCAGCTCGCTGCTCAAGACGTTCACCCCGCAGATCGCCAGCGGGGTAACCGGCTTCATACACAGCACCGTGCACACGGTCATCACCAGCCCGGCCGTGGCCAAGATCTGGGTCCAGGTCAACACCGCCGCGCACCAGGCAGTGGTCAAGGTGCTCTCCGGCGAGGGTAACGGCGCCATCAGCACGAGCAACGGCCAGATCGTTCTCAACCTCGGTCCCTTCGTCGCCGTGGTCAAGCAGGACCTGGTCGATCGCGGATTCTCACTAGCCAGTAATATCCCGCCGGTCAGCCCGACCGTGGCGCTGTTCCAGGCGAAGGACCTCGGCAAGGCGCAGGCCGGCTACCGGCTGATCAAGACGCTCAAGATCGTGCTGCCCATCCTGGCGCTGGCTCTCCTCGCCGCCGGCGTGTACGTCGCGCGGAGGCGCCGGCGCGCCGTGATCGGGGCGGCCCTCGGCCTGGCCGGCTCCATGCTGGTCCTGGCCATCGGCTTGCTCATCGCCCGGAGCATCTACCTCAACAGCGTTCCGCCCAGCGTGCTGCCCGGCGATGCCGCGGCCGCGGCGTTCGACGCCATGGTCTACTTCATCAAGATCGGGCTCCGGGTCGTGCTCGCGGTGGCGCTGGTCGTCGCCATCGGGGCGTTCATCACCGGATCCTCGCGCACGGCCGTCCAGACCCGCTCGGCGCTGAAGTCGGGAGCGGGCCGGATCCGGGCCTCCGGCGAGCGCCGGGGAGTGACGGCCGGCCCGGCCGGCGAGTGGACGTACGCGCACCGCAAGGGCCTCCGGATCGGGGCGGTCGCGCTTTTCGCCCTCGTCTTCGTCTTCTGGGGCCATCCCACCGGGCTCGTCGTCATCCTGCTAGTCGTCCTCCTGCTGGTGGTCCTCGGGCTGATCGAGGTGATCGGCCGGCCCGCGGCGGAGCCGGAGAGCGCAGGTCAGACCTGACCGGGATCGGCTCAACCGACATCCGGTCAGGCGAACTCAGAAAGGATTGTGATAATGACCACGCCCACCAACGTAGAGGTCAACGACGAGACCAAAGGCATCCTGGGCGCGCTGGCCCAGGGTGATCCGGACCTGCTGGCCGCGGGCCTGGAGGTGCGGGCCGACTGGGAGGCCAAGAGCGGTCTCGACAGCCGTAGCTATGCGCTGGTCAAGCTGGCCGCGCTGATCGCGCTGGATGCCCCGCCAGCCTCGTACATCTGGCAGGTCGGCAACGCGCTAGCCGAAGGTGCCACCCCGGAGGATCTAGTGGGGGTGCTGATCGCGATCGCCCCGCAGGTCGGCGGGCCGAAGCTGGTGGCGGCCGCGCCCGAGCTCATGCTCGCCCTCGGCCTCGCCCTGCCCGACGGCATGTAGCACGGCTATGACAAGGAGGCAGTGATGTTCAGGCGGCGACGTCCGTTGCTGCGCGCGGCCGTGGTAGGCGGCGGCGCGTACATGGCCGGGAAGAGCCATGCCCGGCACTCGATGGAGCGGCAGCAGGTCGAGGAGGAGCAGAACACGCGCATCGACGATGTGGAACAGCAGCAGGCGCAGGCCCCAGCCCAGGCGCCGGCCGCAGCCCAGGCGCCGGCTCAGTCGTCGCCCATGATCGACCAGCTGAACCAGCTGGCGGACCTGCACAAGCAGGGCGTGCTGACCGACGACGAATTCACCGCGGCCAAGGCCAAGCTGTTCGGTACCTGAGCACGGATCATCCCCCGAGGGGTAAAGCCGGGCCTGCGACCCAGTCAGGATGACTTCGGCCTGCCGCGGGTCGGCGCCGCCCAATGCTCGTTCGGCGTCCATCGCCGAGCGGACTGCCTGCAGCGACGCGAGCGTGTCTTCCGATCCTGGCGCGGTCGCCGTCGCCCGGGACCGCCGCGCGCAGCCGGGCTACGGCACCCTCGGGAACTGATCCGCTCGCCATGCCGTCCTGACCTCATCCGCCGCGGAGGACTTTGCCGGCCCGCCCCACCCCCGCTGGGTGATGTCCGCTCAGCGATGCCACCCAGATCATGTGGTATGCGTCCCGCCATTCGCTCGGCTCCGGCCGCGGCTGGCCGCTGGCTGCGTTCGGTCCGCCCGGAGCGCGCCCATCTGCGCGCGGACCTCGTGGCCGGGCTGACCGGTGCGGTGAGCGGCATACCCGATGGAATGGCCGCCGCGATTCTGGCCGGAACCAATCCAGCGCAGGGGCTCTACGCCAGCTTCACCGGACGTATCGCCGGCGGTCTCAGCTCGAATACCCGGATGATGGTGATCACGACGACATCCGCTGCCGCGCTGGCCGCGGGCTCGGCCCTGCAGGACGTCCCGCCGGCCCAGCGGCCAGCCGCCGTCTCTCTCCTGGCGGTAATGGTCGGTATCGCCCTCGTCGCGGCCGGGATCGCTCGCTTCGGCCGGTACACCAGGTTCGTCTCCTACTCGGTGATGATCGGCTTCTTGACCGGCATTGCCGTCAATATCGCCTGCAGCCAGGTCGCCGGTCTCACCGGGGCGCCCGCGCATGGCGACTTCCCGTTGGCCAAGGCCCTCAGTGTGCTCGTCCGTCCGGGCGCCATTGACCTGCCGGCCCTCCTGACCGGCCTGAGCGCGCTCGCCATCCTGGTGGCGCTGGCCCGGACCCGTCTTGTTGTGGTGAGTCCGCTGATCGCCCTGGTGATCCCCACGGTCGTGGTCGCGCTTGCGGGCGCAGGCACGGTGGCCAGGGTCGGCGACCAGGGCGACCTCCCGCAGGGCATCCCGCTGCCGGCACTGCCCGACGTGAGGCTCCTGTCGTTCGGCCTGGTCACCGGCGCGCTGGCCATCGCGGCCATCGTGATCGTCCAGGGCGCCGGGGTGGCGGAGGCCGCACCCAACCCCGGCAATGCGCGACCCGAACCGAACCGGGACATCATCGCGCAAGGCGCGGGCAACCTGGCCGCGGGTTTCTTCCGCGGCATCCCGGTCGGGGGCTCGGTCGGGCAGACCGCGCTCAACGTGGCCGGGGGCAGCCGGACGCGCTGGGCGGCGATCTGGTCCGGCGTCTGGATGCTGGTGATCCTGGTCATCTTCTCCGGGCTTGTCGCGAAGATCGCGGTTCCGGCTCTCAGCGCCATCCTCATCTTCGCGGCCATCGGCTCGCTGCGCCCGGGTGAGGTCGCCACCATCCTGCGTACCGGCCGCATCTCGCAAGTCGTCGTCATTACCACCTTCGCCGCCACCTTGTTCCTGCCAGTCGCCGCGGCGGTCGGCATCGGGGTGGCCCTCTCGCTTCTGCTGCAGCTCAACCAGGAGGCCATGGACCTCACCGTGGTCGAACTCGTCCCGAGAGACGACGAGCGCTTCGAGGAGCGCAAGCCCCCGAAGTCGCTGACCAGTTTTCACACCACGGTCCTGGACGTGTACGGCAGCCTGCTGTACGCGGGCGCGCGCACCTTGCAGGCTCATCTGCCGGAGCCAGGCGAGGCGCGCTCGCCCGTGGTGGTGCTGCGGCTGCGGCGCCGTACCTACCTTGGATCGACATGCGTCAAGGTGATCGCCGACTACGCCGGCCGGCTGGCCGGCTCCGGTGGCAGGCTCTATCTCAGTGGCCTCGATCCGAGTGTGACCGAGCAACTCCGGCGCACCGGGCACGTCGAAGGCCCGGTACGCGCCTTCGAAGCGACCCCGGTCGTCGGCGAGTCCACCCGGGCGGCCTACCTCGACGCGGAAGCATGGCTGGTCAGGACGCGCAGCGAGTGATCATCGGCCGGGTTTGTCCCCGCCGGGAAGCGGGCGGCTCGGGATCAGCTTGGCGGTCATCTTGACCGTCTTCACCGCGCCGGTCGCGCCCGCCTGCAAGGTCAGCCCGATAGCGAAGACGATGGCGCCGGGAACGAGGAGCGCGCTCGACCCGAGCATGAGCAGCCCGAGGCGGCCCAGGAGATAAGGCGGCGTACAGACCACCGCCCCGATTATCCCGCCCACCGCGGTCGCGGCCAGCTTGTCGCGCTTGGGCTGGGTGGTCTTCATGCCGATGAGCCGGGCCGGCACCGCGACGTAGCAGACCATCATGATCCCGATGACGATGCTCAGGCAAAGCCCGAACCAGTACACCCCCCACCGGACGACGACCACGGTCGACAGGCCGAGCAGGATTCCGACGAGGAAGCCCGATACCAGGGTGATCCTCCGATGAGACCAGGCCTGGGTGAACGCCGGCCGGATCACCGGCGGGCCCTCCCCGGCGATCGCATAGGCGAACACCGCGTTCAGGTAGAAACTCGCCGCGGTGATTAGGGCCACGCCGAGCACAAGCGGGATTACGACCGGCCCGGTTAGCTCCAGGAAGGTCTTGCCGTGCAGCACATGGGCCTTCAGGTCCAACATGGCGGCCCAGATCCACATCGCGGGGAGCACCTGGATCAGGGTGAGACGCCAGTTCGTGAACAGGAGCTTCACGCCCATAAAGAGCATCGCGAAGGCTCCCACGAAGAGCGCTAGCGGAGCGAGCCACCGCCGTGAGCGGCTCAGCCGCAGGATGGCCTCGTCCGCGCTAGCCAGGTCGCTGTCCCTGACCGCCTGGACGAACCGCCGGACCTGTTCCCGCCGGCTGGATTGCTGCGGCAGCGGCGCCTCCTCGCCGTTGGCCGCCGGCTGGCCGCGCGCCTGAGCGGTCGGCTGCTCGGATGGATTCCCGTTGATCGCCACTGTGGGATGCCCTCCGCGAGCAGTAGCGGGTGGTCGAATATGGACCGGCCGCCAGAACCAGACACCGTCCGCTCCGAGACTTGCATGGCCAGATGGCCCTGGCCTCACCCAGAGCGGATGAGGCCGTAGCCGGCCAGCCGGGGCATCGTCTAGTGCATGGCGGAGAGGAGTCGATCGTGCCTGCACAGACGGTAGAAGTCTCAGCGCGAGTGGTGGGCCGGTATCAGCTGGATACCGAGGTGGGCCGGCTGACCCCGGCTGAGCGGGCGGCCCGGGGTAAGGAGGCGCGGGCTCAGGTGCCGCGTGATGCGCATGCGGTGTTCGACCCGGCGGCGGGCCGGCCGGACCCGATCGTCTTGCTGGAGGAGCAGGGGCGGTCGCGGGTCCCGGAGCTGGTGCCGATCCGGTGGGGCCGGATGATGGTCTCCCCGTTCACCTATTACCGCGGCGCGGCCCTGCCGATGGCCAGCGACCTGGCCGCCACTGCGGTGTCGGGGCTGGCCGTGCAGGCCTGCGGTGATGCGCACCTGTCCAACTTCGGCCTGTTCGGCTCGGCCGAACGCCGGCTGATGTTCGACGTCAACGACTTCGACGAGACCCTGCCCGGCCCGTGGGAATGGGATGTCAAGCGGCTGGCGGCCAGCCTGGAAGTCGCCGGCCGGGACAACGGGTTCACGGCCCGGCAGCGCCGCGCGATCGTGCTGGCCGCCGTCTTCCGCTACCGGCAGGCCATGCGCGAGTTCGCCGCCATGACCAACCTGGACGTCTGGTACGCCCACGCCGACATAACCGAGCTGCGGGCCCAGTTCGACTCCCAGCTCCGGGCCCGGCAGCGCAAGAACCTGGACAAGGGCCTGGCCAAGGCGCGGACCAGGGACAGCATGCAGGAGCTGGCCAAGCTGACCCGGATGGCCGATGGCCGCCCGCGGATCGTCGCCGACCCGCCGCTCCTGGTCCCGGTCGAGGACCTGATGCCGGCGGAACGAGACCGGGCCAGCCTGGAAACCGAGCTGAAGGGCCTGATCGCCAAGTACCAG
>WNGJ01008389.1_pt1 | contig 11004 bp, 4 predicted proteins | sample 5400611 | NCBI WGS metagenome assembly WNGJ01 (sample SAMN13153375, study PRJNA577476) | soil metagenome | isolation source: 40 cm soil or saprolite under Garry oak tree replicate 1 | place: USA:California | collected 2016-06-15 | reverse complement strand
GATGGAAAAGCCGAATGTCGATTTTATCGAGGGTCTTTCCCCTGCCATCGCCATCGAGCAGCGCAGCGCCGGCGCGAACCCAAGATCGACAATCGCGACCACGACGGAGACGTACGATTATTTGCGCGTCCTTTATTCGGCAGTCGGTCAACCGCACGATCCATTCACGGGCCGTCCACTGAAGCGGCAAACGCCCCAACAGATTGTCGATCAAATCCTCGCTAACGAGCCGCAGACAAAAATCATTGTGCTCGCACCGCTGATCGAAAATCAGCCGGGCGAATTCCGGGATGTTATCGAAAAGATCAAGCGTGAAGGATTCGTTCGTGTACGGATTGATGGCGAAATCATTGAGCTGCATGGCTCGGAGCGGATCCGACTGAAGAAAGGCGAGCGACACACGATTGAGGCGGTGGTCGATCGGCTGGTTGTGCGCGATGGAATCCGCGTTCGCCTCACTGACTCAATTGAGACAGCGCTCAAGTGGGGCGGAAACAAATTGTCGATTTTGCGATCGACGCAGGAAACATCGAACGCCCAACATCCAACATCGAACATCGAATCGGAAGAGTGGGAAAAACTGCGCTACTCGACCGACTACGGAAACGCGGAGACTGGATTCACGCTCGGCGAGCTCACTCCGAAGCATTTTTCGTTCAACAGCCATCTGGGTGCTTGCCCGGCGTGCCACGGCTTGGGCACACAACTAATTGTCGATCCTGAGTTGATGATTTCGGATACGAGCAAAACGATTGCGGAAGGGGCGATCACGCCGTGGCGCCGAGGGACGAAACGAATGCAGGCCTACTACCGTCACTTGCAAGGCGCGCTGGTGCGACATTTCCAAGTCGATGAAGACGTGGCGTTTGCCGATTTGCCTAACGAATTTAAGAATGCCCTTTACTTTGGCACGAATGGCGAACCGGTCGAGATGAACCTTGGCGACAACGGCGAGAAGAAAGTGGCGAAGCCGTTTGAAGGTCTTGTGCGACAAATGCAGCGACTCTATGAGGAGACCCAAAGCGAATTCACGCGCAATCGAATCCGCGCGTTCATGACACGTGAGCCGTGCAAAGTGTGCGGCGGCGCGAGACTTAAACCCGAAATTCTCGCGGTTACGCTTAAAGATCGACATCAACGCGAATTGAACATCCATCAATTCAGCGAACAAACGATTGAAGCAGCCGCACGTTTTATGGAGGCTCTCGACCTGACGGTGCAACAACGAGCGATTGTGACTGACGTCGTCCGCGAAGTTCGATCGCGCTTGCGATTTCTCCTCGAGGTTGGGCTCGGTTATCTGACGCTCAATCGTGAGAGCGGTACTCTTTCCGGTGGCGAAGCACAACGAATCCGGCTAGCGACACAGATCGGCTCTGGTCTGGCGGGCGTTCTTTACATTTTGGACGAGCCGAGCATCGGTTTACACCAGCGCGACAATGCGCGTTTGCTCGAGACGCTGCGGCGACTGCGTGATCTCGGCAATTCCGTCATCGTGGTCGAACACGATGAAGAAACGATTCGTGCCGCCGACTATATTGTCGATCTTGGCCCGGGCGCGGGGCCCCGCGGCGGTGAAATTGTTGCCCAAGGCAGCATCGAGGAGGTTCTTCGCGCCAAGAATTCACTAACAGCGGATTATCTCTCCGGGCGCGCACGCATTGCGATTCCGAAACAGCGCGTCAACCCACGATCTATTGCGCGTCAGCTCTCAGCCAATCACGACTCCGATGGGTGGCTTACGGTGGTGGGCGCGAGGGAAAACAACCTTAAGAAAATCGATGTCGCTTTCCCACTTGGCTGTCTCACCTGTGTAACCGGGGTCTCCGGCAGCGGTAAATCCACCTTGTTGGATGACATTTTGCGGCGCGCTCTGTTTCGGCATTTTTACAATTCAAAAGAAAAACCTGGCGCTTATCGAGCGATTCGCGGAATGGAACAGATCGATAAAGCAATCGTTATCGACCAGAGCGCGATTGGCCGAACGCCTCGTTCGAATCCGGTCACTTACACCGGCGCGTTCGCCCCGATCCGCGAACTGTTCAGTCACCTGCCAGCAGCGCGGGTGCGCGGTTATGACGCGGGGCGGTTCAGTTTCAATGTCAAAGGTGGCCGCTGCGAAAATTGCGAAGGCGGCGGACTTATTAAAATCGAGATGCACTTCTTGCCGGACGTTTACGTCGAATGCGAAGTGTGCCATGGCAAACGCTATAACCGCGAGACGCTGGAGATCACTTACAAAGGCAAGAACATTGCCGATGTCCTCGATCTGACGGTGGATGAAGCAGCGCGGTTTTTCCGCAACGTGCCCAATGTTTCAGAAAAGTTAAATTCATTGCTCGACGTGGGTCTCGGCTATCTGCGTCTTGGTCAGGCCGGAACGACCCTTTCCGGGGGAGAAGCACAACGCGTCAAACTCGCGACGGAACTGGCAAAAAAGGCAACCGGCCGTACCGTTTACATCCTTGATGAACCAACGACCGGATTGCACTTTGCCGATATCGAGAAATTGTTGCAGGTGTTGATGAAGCTGCGCAACGCAGGTAACACACTGATTGTGATCGAACACAATCTGGAGATGATTAAGTGCGCAGATTGGATCATTGATCTGGGCCCTGAAGGCGGTGAACAGGGAGGCGAGATTATCGGGGCGGGTCCGCCGGAGGAGATTATCGGCCTTCCGGCTAGTTACACGGGAAGGTATTTACGACCGCTTCTGGAGAAGGGATGAAAATATTCAGTATGCGTCACGTGGGACGCATGGGTCTCATTGGATTGTCGATCTTTTTTTCGCAATTAGTGCGCGCCGACATTTCGGCTGAGCTTGCCGAAGCGAGCGCGCCTCTCGCAGAGGGCGTGCCGGAGGTTGCGGTCACACGCTTGCAAGCGTTGCTCAACACAAATCTCATCGATGCAGACTGGCGCGCAGTAGTCGAAAAACTTGCCGAAGCGCAGGTGGCCGCAAGGCAGTCAGAGAAGGTTCTCGTTTTACTGGCGGATTCGCGGCTGCGCGATACTCCATGGGCGAAGTTCTGGCGCGCGCAAGGTTTCGCCAGCCTGCATCAATGGGCTGACGCGCTACCGCTCTATGAAGAACTGGGGGTGGACCGGAGGTCGCCACTTTATGGGGCAGCAACCTTTGGCGCGGCGGAAATGCTGCGCGCGTTGGGAAGGCGGGATGAAGCGCTAACAAAACTTACTGGCCTCCTGCACGATAAGGAATGGGGTACCCGAGCGCAGCTCCGATCAGCCGAATTGTACATTGATAACGCCGACGCCCCGAACGCGCGGCGTGTTCTGGAAGAGATGCAGCCAAAATTGGTTGCGGAAAAGAGAGAGCGCCGACTGTTACGTGGGCGTCTGGAGTTGATTTTGCAACGGCCGGAGAGAGCAATCGGTACATTTCAATTACTTCTGAAAAAGCCGGAGGGCACTCCTCGTGCCACGCTAACCGCGGCACTCTTCGGCATCGCTGATGCGTACTTGCAGTTAAAGACGCCGGAAGTTGGGGATGATGTTGTCGAGCAGTTTATCGATCGTCATCCAGCGGAGCCGGATCTGCCTGTTCTCTTCGCAAAATTAGACGAGCTTTACCGCGCTGAGCGTAAACCGTCCCGGAATGCGCTGGAGAAATGGGTGCGGAATCCGGAACAGCCACGACGAACATTCGCGCGATGGTATCTTGCTCGGCTCGAAATTCGCGCCGGACGTCGAGAGCGAGCTCGGCAATTGTTTAGCGATCTGCGCCGCACTGAGGTAAAATCACCGACGATCGTGCCGGCTCTCTTCGAGTTTGCGCAACTCGAAGTGGAGGATCGGCAGTTCGACGAGGCGATTGCGATTCTGAGTGAGGCGCGCTTGCTACATCCGGAACCGTCACTGCTCGATCGAATCAATCTGCTCTTCGCGCAAGTGCAGTATCACGCGAGGCGATTCGAGGTGGCGACCGCGGCGTTTGAACAAATCGCGCATTCCACTTCACCATGGGCGAAGGTTGCGCTGTTTAACGCGTCCACCGGTTGGCTGCAACTTGGCGATCACGCGCGTTTTTTGACCGATTACAACGAACTTGAAAGGGGGGGCGGCGACGAAGAATCGCGGGCGAGTTTGCGATTGGAGGAGGGCTTGATGCAAGCTGCCAAAGGCGACAAGAAAGCGGCAGAATCGCTGCAGCAATTTATTCGCGATTTTCCTAAAAATCCTCGTGTCTCTGAGGCCTTGGTTGGCTTGGCCGAACTCGCCTTCCATTCCTCGCCACCGCGCCTAGATGAAGCACGCAAGAATCTGGCTCGCGCAGCCGATGCGAAACCGACAGCGGCGGCGGCGGAGCGCGCCGATTATCTCATGATCTGGCTTGAGGACTCAGCCGATGTGAACGAGACGAAAGTCATCGAGCTTGCGAAGCGTTTTCTTGAGCAACATGAAACCTCGCCATTTGCTCCGGAGGTCCGAATGAAGTTAGCGGAGATTTATTATCGGCACCAGGATTTCGCAAACGCACAGACACAGTTTGAAATTCTCGCGCAGCATGACCCGGATAGTCCGCTTGGTGAAAAGGCTCTCTTTTTCGCAGCGGAATCGGCCATGTCGAGCATGGGTGAGCATTCGTTAGATCGGGCGATTGTCGTATTTGATCAGGTCGTGCGGTTGAATGGCGAACTGCGATGGGCTGGACGCAATGAACAGGCTGTAATCGAGCGCAAGCTGGGAAAACCACGGGATGCTCTTGTGCTCTACGAAGAAGTGCTGAAGAGCGACGCCGGATCGTCTGAAAAACGTGAAGCGCTCTGCGGGAAAGGAGACATTTTTTTCGAGATGGGCGGAAGCGATCCGGATAACTACCAACGCGCGATCGAAATCTATGACCAGCTAGCGTCCGACCAAAACGCGCCAATTCACTGGCGTAACCAGGCGCTTTTCAAAAAAGCTTTGTGCTTGGAAAAGAAAGGCGATCGAGCTTCGGCCCTCGCAACGTTTTACAATGTGTTGGAGGATGAGGCCCGCCCAGATCGGAGGCGCGAGGTCTTTTGGTATTACAAAGCCGGATTTAACGCTGCGCGGCTATTGGAGGACGATTCAAAATGGGAATCTGCTGCTGCTATCTACGAAAAACTGGTGGCAGCCGGGGGGAGCAGGAGCGAAGAAGCAAAAGCGCGTCTCAACCATCTGCGTCTGGAACATTTTCTTTGGACGGACTGATTCGACATGGCTGAAAGGGTCGAATCTCTGTCCTGGCGCAGATTCGAATAAGCTTGCAAAAATTCGCGCCGGGAGAACAATCAAGGCATGAAAACAGGAAGCAGGTTCAGTCGCGCATGCGGCTGGCCGGTTCGATGTGCAAGTGTCGTGCTCGTGCTGGCATTTTGTACATCGGCATTTGCGGATCCAAGCAAGAACGTGGTCCTGCCTGCAACAGAGCAGTCGGCCCACAAGACCATGAAGAAGGTGTGCTACGTTGTAGAGGGGGGCTCCCGTATCCCGCAGTCTTGCAAACGGCTCGCCGCAATTCCGACCACCGCCAACCCGATGACGATTATCGGGCACGCGACGACCGAATAAAATAAATTCGGGCAAGAGTGAGTTCGCCAGAAAGGTGCGCTGCCCGGCGCGGCAGCGCTGCTAAGTGCTTTTTGTTTTTGCTTTCCAAGCCATCAGTCCGCGGAGCCGCGCGCCGACCTTTTCGATTGGATGTTTTTGAGCTTCGCGCACCAAGTTCGCGTACCGCGCCCGGCCTGTATTCATTTCCCGAATAAATTCGCGGGCGAATTTACCTGAACGGATTTCCCGCAGCGCCGACCTCATGTGTTTCTGCACCGTTCGATCGATAATTTTTCGGCCAACGGTTAATTCTCCCCATTTTGCAGTATCGGAAATCAATGTGCGCATCCCGGCAATCCCGTCTTCGTAGATGAGATCGACAATAAACTTGAGTTCGTGCAGACACTCGAAATAAGCGAGCTCGGGCGGATAACCTGCGTTAACGAGAGTTTCAAAGCCAGCGCGAATGAGCGCGCTTGTACCGCCGCAAAGTACCGCTTGCTCGCCAAAAAGATCGGTCTCCGTCTCCTCCCGAAAAGTCGTTTCTAGCACGCCGGCACGCGTGCAGCCGATTCCTTTTGCCCAAGCCAAGGCCGTTTGCCTGGCGTGTCGGCTGGGATTTTGATGAATAGCGATCAGCCCCGGCGCGCCACGACCTCTCAGAAATTCCCGGCGTACCATTGGTCCGAGGCCTTTCGGGGCGACCATCACAACATCGATATCCTTCGGTGGAACGATGGTGCGATAGTAAATCGCGAAGCCATGCGCGAAGAGCAGCGTTTGGCCGTAGCGCAAATTCGGAGCGATCTGCTCCGCATAAATGGCAGGCATTTGTGTGTCTGAGAGTGCGAGAAAAATGATGTCCCCGCAGCGGGCTGCTTCTGTTGTACTGAGGACAACGAGACCATTTCGCCTGGCGCGCACGCGGGACTTGCTGCCGGGATAAAGTCCGACAATTACCTTAACGCCGCTGTCCCTGAGATTGAGAGCTTGAGCGCGGCCTTGCGCGCCGAAGCCGATCACCGCGCATGTCTTTCGCTTCAGCCAGCGAAGATCGGCGTCTTTGTCAGTATAAATGCGCGCGGCCAAATTTAGCTGGGTCGCTTGGCCAAATAGGACTTTGCTGTCGCGAGCAGCCATTTGTCGTCATTATCCGTTAGCCCTCCGAGGAATCGACGGATTCGGCGAAACGATTGACGCAAGAACAGATCGGCCGCGGAGTGATCCGTTGGCGCCGAGTCTCCATTTCGACGCGCGAGCTGGATCTCGGCATCCTGGCGGCTGAGGACGCAGGTCGAGGCAAAGAGATCCATTGCCGCGTCAGCAATCCGTTCTTGGACAAGCTGCATATCGAGGATCGGCTCGCGATAAGCGATCAACGCGCGATTGACGGCGAAATTAAAACGCCAAATCAAGCGGCCGAGCTGGCGCGCATGCGCGTGAAGCTGCTCGCTCCGAACAGGCACATCAGGGACCCGAATAGCTGCAGCCAGTCGGTTCATCCCCGCGGTCCACGCTCTGCTCATCTGACCGCGGGACGGTTTCATCATCGTGTCATAAATTTCCTTGAACTCCATTCCTGGCCCGCGCATGCCGACGAGCGCGATGAACGAGGTCAGCACTTCATTGCTGCCTTCGCCGATTTGGTTAATCCGTGCATCGCGCAGCATTCTCTCCAGCGGAAGATCGACAAAGTAAGCTGAGCCGCCATAAATCTGAAATGCGTCGTTGATTACTTCCCAAAGCCGCTCAGTCGTGAAAACTTTCAGCATTGCTGTCTCGATCATGTAATCCTCGAGCCCGCGGTCGATGAGCGACGCAGTTATCGTGGTCATTGCTTCCATCGCGTAAGCGTCCGTCGCCATGCGCGCGATCTTCTTCTTGACGAGATCAAATTCACCGAGCGTTTTATTGAACTGTTTGCGCGTGTTCGCGTGTTCGATCGCCATTCGCAAACACGTTTTCGCTGCACCCGTGCAACACGCGCCGAATGTGGTCCGGCCAAAATCGAGCACCGTCAGTGCCACTTTCAGCCCTTTCCCCATGGGACCGAGGATATTTTCCTTTGGAACCTTGACGTCGCGCAACGCGAATCGTCCCGTGGCCGTGCCGCGGATTCCCATTTTCGGCATACGCGCATCGAGGATTGTGAAGCCGGGCATGTCGGGTGTGACAAGAAATGCCGTGATCGCCGTTTTGTCTGATCCGGGCACTGGCGTGCGCGCCATCACTGTCAGTACGTGCGCGATCGCCGCATTGGTGATGTAGCGCTTTTCCCCATTCAAAATGAAGTGCGCACCGTTGTCAGTTGGACGAGCCTGCATTTGCACGTTTGCCGCATCGGAGCCGGCTTCCTGCTCGGTCAAGGCGAATGCACCAAGCTGCTCGCCAGTTACTAATTTCGGCAGCCATTTCTGCTTTTGCTCATGCGTGCCAAAAAGCAGCAGCGCACGAATCCCGATGGAGTGATGCGCGTTTACGAAAACCGATGTTGATGCGCAGCGACGGCCAATTTCTTCCAGGATTCTGCAGTTGGCCATTTGCGAGAAGCCGCGTCCGCCAAATTCCGTCGGCGCAGTCATTCCGAGCACCCCGATGCGCCCAAGGCCATTAATGACATCGCGCGGAATGTCCGCTTGTCGATCTATCTCCACAGGATCGAGCTGTTCGTCGAGAAATTGCCGAAGTTCGACCAGCGACTTGTCCAACTCGGTTTGTTGCGCCGCCGAGATGCGTGGGTAAGGCATCACCCAATCGGAAACGAAATGACCCTGGAAAAGCCCCTTCGCAAAACCGAGCGCCTGTGGCCCCGCAAAAAGCAGTTCCTCCGCCTGTTGGATTTCCTTTTGTCGCTGTATGTCGAGTTTGTTCATGAAACTGTTGCCAGAAAACGGCGGGCCACGCATTGTAGCTGTGCGTGCGCGTGTGTCCAATCACGCGCAAGGTCAGTCCCTATGCGTAGCTGCCCGCGACGCGGCGAAGGGCTTGAGCCGGTGCGTGGCCACCGAATCCCGCATTTGTCAGCATGAGCTGCGTGCTTCTTCGCCAGCGCTGCATCACAACGCTGTGCGCGCTGCATCAACTGCAGCCCTGGCTCGTTCCGCACTCGGTGCAAACACCGCACGCGCCCGCTCGGATAACCTTGTCGCTGCCGCATACCGAGCACGTGATTCCCATAAAGATGCTGCCGAGCGCTGCCACGACACGTTCGGCACGACCATTGCCATTCCCGTTCTGTCCCGCAGCGACGGGATCATCGGAAGAGTTATTCGTGATCACATCGATCAACTCTTTCTCGCCGGTACGGGCCAAGTCGGATACCGGCCGATTTACGGCCTTCTTCTCGATCTCGGCAATCTCCTTCAACGGCAAATCCGGCTGAGTTCGATTCGGTGATGTCGCCTCCTTGTAGCCTTTGATGAATTGGCACGCCAGCCAGCGAAAAACGTAATCAGTAATGCTGGTCGCATGGCGAATATCCGGATTCTTTGTGAACCCACTCGGCTCAAATCTCTGATAGGCGAACTTTTTCACCAGACTCTCCAGTGGCACGCCGTACTGCAGCGCAATCGAAGTAAGTGTACCGACGGTATCCATTAACCCACCGATCGTGCTTCCCTCCTTCGACATCGTAATGAAGAGCTCACCGGGCTGACCGTCTTGGTACAAACCGACTGTGATGTAACCTTCATGCCCGGCGATCTCGAATCGGTGGGTGAGCGAAGTGCGCGTGTCCGGCATACGATGCCGAACCGGTTGATCGAGTCGGCTGCGCAGCGTTGCCAGCTCTTTCTCAAGCTCGAAAATGCGCTTCTGGAGTCCGTCGGGCCCCGTCGTGATATCCAGCGCAACATCGATACCTTCAGCCGCACCCATGTGTTTTGTCTTGCGTGTGTTTAGAGGCGCAGATCGCTTCGACCCATCGCGATAAATCGCGATCGATTTCAATCCCAGTCGCCACCCTTCCACATAGGTGTTCATGATGTCGTCCACTGTGGCCGCCTCTGGCATGTTAACGGTTTTCGAAATTGCGCCGCTGAGGAAAGGCTGCGCTGCGGCCATGATTCGCAGATGGGCCATGTAATTGAGACTACGTTCGCCTTTGAACGGTTTAAATGCGCAATCAAAGATCGACAAGTGCTCCGGCTTCAGTCCGGATAAAATCGTCGATCCATCATTGTCGATGACATCCTCGATCGTGTCGAAGGCGTCGATATGCGCGATGATGCGTTCGATTTCCTCGGAATTGTAACCCAGTTTCTCGAGCGCGGGTTTAACTGTCTGGTTGACGATTTTTAGCATTCCGCCGCCCGCCAGCAGCTTGTATTTTACGAGCGCAATGTCTGGTTCAATTCCGGTGGTGTCGCAATCCATTAGGAAACTGATTGTGCCAGTCGGCGCGAGCACGGTGACTTGGGCATTACGATAACCGTAGCGCTTTCCGAGTTCCGCTGCGCTGTCCCAAACCTTCGCGGCTTCTTCTTTCAAATGTGCGAACTCTTTGGCATCCGAGATTTCCCGCACCGCGCGCCGATGCAGTTCAATCACCTCCAGCATCGATGCGACGTTGTCTTTGGCGACCGGTTCCGGCACGCCGCTGGCGTGCGCATCGCGATAGCCTGGGAACGGTCCAATTGCCCGCACCAATCGCGCGCTTTGCTCGTACGCTTCGCCGGTCATGATAGCCGTGATCGCCCCGCAGAGCGCCCGACCTTCCACGCTGTCGTAACCATAACCGTAACTCATAATGAGTGAGCCAAGGTTTGCGTATCCAAGTCCCAGCGTCCGGAAAATATGCGAGTTCTCCGCGATTTCTTTGATCGGATAACTCGCGTTATCGACAATGATTTCCTGCGCTGTAATGAAAATGCGCACGGCCGCTTTGAATCGCTCGACATCAAAATCACCGTCCACAGTCTTGAACTTCATCAAGTTGAGTGATGCGAGATTGCATGCCGTATTATCGAGAAAGAGATATTCCGAGCAGGGATTAGTGGAATTTTGCCGGGCGGTGCCTTTGCACGTGTGCCATTTGTGGATCGTGGAATCGAATTGCATTCCCGGATCGCCGCAGATATGCGTTCCTTCGGCGATCTTGCGCAACAGTGTGCGAGCATCTTTGCGTTCGCACGGCTGCCCATCGAGCACCCGACGCGTCCACCACTCGCGACCTTCCAGCGCTGCTTTCATGAACTCGTCGCTCACTCGTACGCTCACGTTTTCGTTTTGATACATGACCGAGCCGTAGGCGTCCCCGTTGTAGCTGCCATCATAACCCTGCTCGATCAGCGCCCACGCTTTTTTCTCTTCTTTTTGTTTGGCGTCGATGAACTCTTCGATGTCCGGATGCCAATCTTTGAGCGTGTTCATCTTCGCGGCACGCCGGGTTTTGCCGCCGCTCTTCACGACGTTTGCAACTTGATCGTAAACTTTCAGGAACGAGAGCGGTCCGCTCGGTTTGCCCCC